>Ga0302135_10000054_pt1 | contig 62324 bp, 50 predicted proteins | sample CBN3_surface_MG_FD_203119 | JGI IMG/M metagenome (GOLD analysis project Ga0302135, IMG submission 203119) | Marine microbial communities from Western Arctic Ocean, Canada - CBN3_32.1 | ecosystem: Environmental > Aquatic > Marine > Oceanic | place: Canada: Western Arctic Ocean | collected...
TTGCACTAAACGGATTATCGGGATCGTAAGTTGCGGGCAAGCTAGCACTAAAAACCGCAGAGTTCTAGCTCCGAGGTTTCGCCAGTTGTCTTGAAAGTCAGTATTGCTAACTAGTTTCACAGATTTTACGGACAATGTTCAAGCAAATCCGCTTTGGAAGTTGAGAGAAAGCCTGCCAGAGCTGACCTTTATACTGATTACCTTGGCAGCCGCAACGCGAGTCGTTTCAGCTTTGTTACCCTTTGACTGGCTGCTGCAGTTGTCAGCAATATTCTGGCTACTGGCCTTCCTGGCTTTTCTCGTTGTCGTTGTTCCTATTCTAACTATGCCCAGCAAAGACACAGCAGCCCTTTTAACGCCATCTGACATATAGAGTAACTAAGATGTCCGAACCTAAATTGTTATATGCAAAATAGTTTATCCATCAACTCAGCGTAGGGACTACACTGCAGTAACTTTTGCGTCACCCAGCTGGCTCGCAAGGAATTCTTCATAGCTCCCTTGAAAGTCATTTAACTTTCGGTCTTTTATTTCGATCACCCGGGTTGCAAGCGAGGAAACAAATTCGCGGTCGTGACTAACGAAAATCAACGTACCTTCGTAATGCTCCAACGCCAAGTTAAGTGCTTCAATGGCTTCCATATCCATATGGTTGGTCGGTTCATCCATAAGCAAAACGTTAGGATTCATCATCATTAACTTACCAAAGAGCAAGCGATTTTTTTCTCCTCCCGAACAGACTTTAGCTTTCTTTTCGAAATCATGTGAAGAAAAAAGCAAGCGACCTAGTGTTGCTCGCACTATTTGATCATCGTGGACCTGTTTACGCCATTGGCTCATCCAGTCGAAAAGGTTTAGCTCACAGGAGAAATCAGCGGTGCTATCTTGTGGGCAATAACCCAGAGATACATTTTCAGCCCATTTAATTGTTCCAGACGTGGCTCGCAACTGATTCAGGAGACAGCGTAAGAAAGTCGTTTTCCCCGAACCGTTTTCACCAATCACGGCAAGACGTGAACCCGCAGCCAAAATCATGCTGCCATTCTCAAACAAAATCTCATCATTGAAGCCGTGGCCTAATTTTTCAAACACCAAGGCTTGACGGTGTAATTTCTTGTCTTGCTTAAATCGAATATACGGACTCACACGACTGGAAGGCTTTATGTCTTCCAATTCTATTTTCTCTAGCTGCTTGGATCGAGAAGTTGCCTGTTTCGCTTTTGAAGCATTGGCTGAGAAACGACTTACGAACTGCTGAAGATCAGTAATTTGCGCTGTTTTCTTTGCGTTGATCACATGCAACCTTTCTCTCGCCTGAGTAGAAGCCGTCATGAAATTATCATAGTTACCAGGGTATAAACGCAATTCTCCGTAGTCTATATCCGCCATGTGAGTGCACACAGAATTAAGAAAGTGCCGATCATGAGACACAATTACCATGGTGGATTTACGCTGGCTCAGTACACCCTCCAGCCAGCGAATAGCATTTATATCGAGATTGTTGGTTGGCTCATCTAACAGCAGTACATCCGGGTCAGAAAACAGAGCTTGTGCCAAAAGAACCCGCAATTTCCATCCAGGCGCGACCTCGCTCATTGGACCAAAATGCAGCGCCTGGTCAATTCCCGCTCCCATTAGCAAATCACCAGCGCGGCTCTCTGCGGTGTAACCGTCCAACTCGGCAAATTGAGTTTCAAGGTCTGCCACTTGCATTCCTTCTGCTGCGGACATCTCTGGCAAGGCATAAATACGATCTCGTTCCTGCTTTACCTCCCACAGAATTTTATGCCCCATGATGACGGTATCGATTACGCTAAAGGACTCAAATTCAAACTGATCCTGGCTAAGTTTACCCAGTCGCTCATTGGGAGACAGCGATACATTGCCTGACAAAGGGGCAAGGCTGCCATCCAGTATTTTCATGAATGTTGATTTGCCACAACCATTCGCTCCGATCAGACCATAGCGATTGCCATTACCGAACTTGACTGAGATATTTTCGAATAGCGGCTTGGCGCCAAATTGCATGGTGATATTTGCAGTTGAGATCAAAGCTGGTTTCCTGAAGTAGTTAGTGTCTAATTTGTAAATCGGGCTGATAACTTGTTTTTTACGTTTTCTTCACCGAATTCTTGTTAGCGACGTTGCTGCCGTTCGCCGTTTCTTTTAATCGAGATTTAGCGTTGGATTTGGTTTTGGTTTTGGTCTTTCTTTTGGGTTTCTTTTCTGAATTGGTCTCAGTTTTTTTATATCTCAGCGCGGGACGAGCTGCCTTTGAATCGCTATCGCCACGCTTAGCTGGCTTAAGATTACGGGATATTTTTAATGTTTGCCCCGAAACCCATACCTTTTTTAGATCTCTAAAGGTTTCATCGGGCATTTCACTGGGCAAATCCACCGTACTGTGATTATCAAAAATTACAATTCGTCCTATGTGCTTGGCATCTATGTTCGCTTCATTGGCGATCGCACCAACGATATTCCCCGGAAGAACATTATGATCATGCCCTACTTCTATACGAAAGCGTTCCATCCCCTGTTTTGGTGTCCCATCATTTTCAATTATTTTTAAACGATTGTTATCCCAACTTTTCTCTCTCCCTCTTCCTCTTCTAGGCTTGCGCTCTTCCCTGCCGCGGTCGTTACGACCTTCTTTTTCCCAGTCTTTGCCCGATCGAGGGAGAGCTTTGTGTTGTAGCAATAGAGGCGTATCACCCTGCACCAATCGCGCCAAAGCTGCTGCTATTTCCAGCACAGGGGCATTGCTTTCTTGCTGATACTGTTCGAGCAGCTGGCTATAAAAAGCGATATCTTCCTTTGCCATGGTATCGGAAATTGACTGCTTGAATTGCTCTATGCGCCTGTCATTTATCGATTCAGTAGAAGGCAACTCCATCATTTGAATTTTTTTATTTATTGCCTTTTCTATTGCATTTAGCAAACGCCTTTCCCGCGGTGCGACAAATAATATTGCGTTTCCATGACGCCCGGCTCTCCCAGTTCGGCCAATACGATGAATATAAGCTTCTGCATCGTAGGGAATATCGTAATTCACAACATGACTGATACGTTCCACATCGAGTCCACGTGCAGCCACATCGGTTGCAACCAGTATGTCTAACTTACCTTTCTTCAATTGCTCTATCGTGCGTTCCCTTTGCTTCTGCGGAATGTCGCCATTCAGTGCAACAGCAGCAAAGCCTCGTGCCGAGAGTTTTTCCGCCAACTCAACGGTCGCAATTTTGGTTCGGACAAAGATGATCATGCCATCGAAGCTTTCTGCTTCCAGAATTCGGGTTAACGCATCAAGCTTGTGCAAACCGCTCACTGGCCAGAAGCGTTGACGAATAAGGTTAGCCGTCGCGGTAGTTACTTTTATAGTAATTTCCACAGGCTTGCTTAGATGTGCTGCTGCAATCCTTCGAACCTGATGTGGCATGGTGGCGGAAAACAAAGCAATCTGTCTCTTTTTGGGTGTTTGTTCAAGAATCCATTCCACATCATCAATAAACCCCATGCGCAGCATTTCATCAGCTTCATCTAATACCAGAGTAGAAAGCTTGTCCAGTTTGAGAGAGCCCTTACGCATATGATCCATTACCCGCCCAGGGGTGCCAACCACCACGTGGACGCCACGTTTCAGTGCGCGAATCTGACCGCCGTATTCCTGCCCTCCATAAATGGGAAGCACATGGAATCCCTTTATATGCGTTGCATACTTTTGAAATGCCTCGGCTACCTGAATCGCTAATTCTCGAGTCGGAGCTAATACCATTACCTGTGGCTCTTTTTGTTTCAGATCCAACTGTGAAAGAATTGGCAAAGCAAAGGCAGCCGTTTTTCCAGTGCCGGTTTGCGCCTGACCCAGCAAATCTCGCCCAGCAAGTAGCAATGGAATAGCTTGAGCCTGTATTGGCGAGGGTATTTCATACCCCACATCATTCAAAACCTTCATAATCGGCTTCGAAAGCTCCAATTGGTCAAAACTGCTCTCGGTTTCGCTTCTCATCTGAAACACCTATATTTGCTTATGCCTGAGCCCGAAAATGACTTGAAAACTTTAGCAATAGGCCGCTCAGCGCTACAGAAAACAGCATTTTTTTTGATGCCGTTTCCGTCACTGGAATCCTACCGGGGGATTGGAGGGTGCGAAGCATAGAAGTTATCCAGCCCGAAGTCCAATTAAGTCGGCATTTAAAGGCATAATAACTCATTAGTAAATTGGGGATATTGGCCAATTTGCCAATTTGAGCCAAATTTCAAGCAAGCAGATAGCGCTAAGTCATTGGCTTCTGGTTGTGGAATAAGCTTAAAGAGCAGCAGCTATAGAACTGAAGATACTTAGGAGTTTCACAGTTATCTCCTATATTTATTATTTGTTGTTATCTAGCTGGAGATATTATAAGGCCGCCTACGAACGCCAACCACTAACTTACTGACGTCTGAATCCGTCCACAATACCTTAATAATAGCTATCCACAATTGTTATAGGGTGTTGCAGAAAATACTATTAAGGAAACCTTCAGAAACTGCATGTATACTTAGAGGCACTCAGACATCATTTTATTAAGGGTTTGAAAATATCCACATGCTTATAACCACAAATTTCATGCGGCCGATAGTAATTTTGTGGCTGTTTACATTTACAAGTACATTGGTAGCCGCCTATGCCTCTGCCACGGGTATACTGGCAATTACCTTCCTTGTTACAAGTTCCATAACTGAAGCCAACTTGTTTTGCTTGCCAGTATTAGCTCTAGCCTTCATCCAGATCAAATACGCCCATTTAAAGGTCCCTTCGAAGATCGGTGCGCACGTGCTTTTATTGACCAGTTTTGGCACGATTTTATTTCTCTTGGGCAACTACAAACTTCATTCTATTTATGGATTTTATATGAATTATTTCGTATTGAATCTTTTATCTACTCCCGGTGGAGTTGAAGCCATGGGAGTATCTGAATCCACTTACTACACTCTTGCATTTTCGATTATCGCCCTCGCTGGAATCTATATGGCTGCGATGATCATCGTACCTTTTGAAAATTTGTTTACAAAAAAAATCAGACCGAGAAATATTATTTATACGATGCTTACCCTCTTCTTCGTGCAAGCATCCCTGTACGCCTACGCCGATTATCGATACCACCAATCGATTCTCCAGGTTGCAGATAAAGTTGTTTGGTACCTTCCCGTTACTGCTAAGTCCATTATGGCTGACCTAGGCTTTGAAAGAGCCGAGACTGCGTTTGCCTCTATTGAGCGACATAGTCAAGATAGCGGTGATCTCAATTATCCCAATATATCTGCAAACCAACTTACCATAGAGAAAAAATACAATATTGTCTGGTTAGTGGCAGAATCTTGGCGTGCCGATATGGTGACGGCTGAAATCATGCCTTCTACCCATCAATTCGCATTGGAAAACAACTGGTTTACTAATCACTACAGCGGTGGAAATGGAACCCGAATGGGTATGTTTTCTCAATTTTATGGCCTCTATGGAAGTTACTGGTTTGATGTCTTCAATGCCCAACGGCCACCATTAATTATGGATGTACTTGAGCAAGAAAAATATCAGCTTATGGCCTATACGAGTTCCGCTTTCTCCTATCCGGAATTCGACAAAACAGTCTTTAGTAATTTTCCTGACTCATCACTACAAGCCTATTCGGAAGGACTCGGTTGGGAAAGAGATAGAAAAAACACCACCGACCTAATCAATTTTATAGAAAGCACTGAAGGTCCATTTTTTTCCTTTATGTTTTTTGAATCAGCACATGCCAATTACTATTTTCCGGAAGAAGATATTATTGATGAAAATTTCATTGATGATTTTAACTATATTAGTCTTGATATAGAAAATAATATTGATGGGATCAAGGCAAGATATACTAATGCAAATCATCACCTCGACAGTCAGTTAGCCAGAGTATTTCAGGCTCTGGAAAATAATCAGTTAATGGACAACACAATTGTAATTGTTACTGGAGATCACGGTGAGGAGTTTTTTGAAAAAGGTCGATGGGGGCACAATTCAACATTCAGTCAGGAGCAAATCCGCGTACCGCTTATCCTACATCTACCATCAGGCGTGAATGGAATTCATGACAAAATGACAAGTCACATCGATCTGCCTGCGACGGTCTTTACAGCATTAGAGGTTTCTGGGCTGAATGCCGACTACAGTTATGGGTCGGACTTGATGGCTGAAGACTTTGAAAGAGACTTTGTAGTTGCAAGTGACTGGCATGGCAACGTCTTAATTACACCAGAAATAAAGATAGTGTTTTCTTCAAAAGGTGCTCTTTATAATGGAAATATTACAAGTATCGACGACCAACCAATTGACGCGCGAGACACCTCATTATCCTACAGGGCATCATTGACTCAGTTTACTCAAGAGTTGCCACGGTTCTATCATTGAACTCCTAAACAGGGCTCTGTCTAGCTGAGGAATTTCGAACCTAGAATCACTCCCCAAACCAATGCAGCAAGTATTAGAATTAGCGTCACCGCCAACGAGCCCAGGTCTTTAGCCTTCCCACTTAAATCTTGCCATTCGGCACTGATTTGATCAACAGCGGCCTCCACTGCAGAGTTTAGAACTTCAACTATTAGAACCAGAATCCAGACCCCGGCCAAAGCTAATCGCTCCAATACAGAGAACTGAATAGTCATAAGCGGTGCAAGCAAAATCACGCCAATCCATACCTCAAAACGAAATGCCTCTTCATCGATCCAAATACGCTTTAACCCGGCCAGAGAAAAGCCCGCGGCTCTTCCTATTCTTCGCCAACCCAGGTTTTCTTTTTTCGGCGTAATTGAACTCATTAAAATAATTCTCCCCTATTGAAATAGAAATGCTAATCGATTCCAAAGCCTATCGAAAATACTCGTCTCGATGGTTCAGTTCCCTTCTCAAGGTTTATCGAATCGTTAGACGAGATTTCGCCTTCCATGCGAAGTAGTATTAGAAATAGCAACTATCGCACCAATAACAGTCAGTGATTTAGTTTTTTCCCTACAATCAATTAAACTCTCCATACGGATATTGACAAGTTAACTGCCACAGCCGGCTGAAAAACGACATTAATACCAGTCTATATTGCTACTACCTTTTCCCAAGACACAAAAGTACACGTCCTGAAATACCGATAATTCTACGCTAACACTAAATGCCGACCTAAATTGCATGCGTTGTAAACTGCCGCATGGACACCTAAAAACCGTTGCACCTGGCGCATCGATTTGAATTTTCACATGCCACGCTCCACCACTCGCGTTAACTCGCGCGAAAGCTCAACTCGATTGTTGGTATACTGCGATGTGTCATGATCAAATTCTGACAGATTGGGCATTAACTTATCAGTATCCAAGATTTCTATGGTGAAACGTAGACAGAGACAAGGAAAAAATACTGCTCCTCTCCGTTGGCATAGACCATCCTGTAATCAGCATATGTGTCTTTATTTAAATCCGCAATTTGTGTAAAACCCACCATGCCTGGTATAAAATCTGGCACTTTTCTGATTTTATAATCAGCAAAGAGTGTGAATTTTATCGTCCTCACGCCAGGCACATCAAAGCTGACAATACCTCCACTTAATTGTCTTGGATTGCTAATATTGATCGTGTTTTGAATGGCTATACAGGGGACGCTGGTCACAGCACATATACCAATTCCCTTACTACTTAGCTGCTGGAGAAGTTCTGGACCATTAATTGGTGCCGAGCTCAAAATTTGTTGACGATACGAGGCCCCATCGTTGTAAATAATCGATACCTCCATTTCCTCACCATCAACAGGATGCTGAATCAGAGAATAGCCCTCCTTAGTCGCAGTAGTTACAGTCGATATCATGGATGGTCTAAAATTATACCGATCATAAAACGAATAATTTACAACGACGTTATTAAAATCATCTCGCTCAAAAGGAGGAGAGCCCTGATCTTGCTGTACCGTGATGTTGCCATTTTCTGTGATTACTAGACCCGGTAAAGAAAGCTCAGCGAGTGCCTTCTGAAAGACTGAAATGCCTTTCTGTGAAAGTGCAGGCTGAGCTTCTAAGAACCACCCTTGGCTCGTTATGAATTCGGCACTGCTGTCATCTCGCAAATTAATCATCGGGATCGCGCCGACAGCTGCTTTCTTGACAGCTACGGGACGCAAGTAAAATCTATCTGTTTCAACGTCGATGGTTAAAAATCCTTCTGCATCTTGATCTACGGTTATATCAGTGAGGAAAAGGATAGGAATAGCGTTTACTAGGTCTAGTATTTTCTTTTGCGTATCAAGAAGTGAGTTTTGTTTAAGGTCAATTAATCGAGGTTGTTCGATATTTAGATTTGCAATGTTTTTGGCAAGTAGCGTTATTGTGCTGGTAAAATCTACGTCGGTATCTTTAACCTCCACATTAGCAGTAATTATTGGGCCGAGAGAAGCGTTAGTAGGAGCTGAAAGAGTCAATTTGAACCATTCAGAAAATTCAGCGATATCGTCATTCTTTAAGGTAATGGAGACATTTTTGGTAGATTCACCGTCTGCGAAGGGTACAGTCACATCTATATCAGTATAATCGAGAGTATTGCTTGCCGGCGGAACGCCAGCAGAACTTTTTAGCTTCACACTCGCTGCACCCTTAGTACCTGAAATACGATTTATTGTGGCAATTACTTCCGAGCTGTCCTCTTGTCCAGTAAAGTAAGCTGCTGACAGCTGCAGTTTGCCTTCTTCATAATCGGTGATGGCAACTGTAGCGTCGCCCGCTGTCCCATCCCCGACCGCTGATGAAAACTTGAGGGTGAATATTTCTGTGCCTTCTACAATCGTATCGTCTGAAATTGTGATAGTGAAAGTCTTATCAGCTGCATCACCAACACCCCAAGTCAATACCTGAGATACGGCGGTGAAGTCCGCCCCCGCAGTAGCCGTTCCATTGGTAGAAGTAACGGTTACACTGGCCCCGGCAAGAGTCAAGCCGGTGCGGCTGACCGTAATCGTATGAGTCGTTACGTTCTCGGCTACCACATAGGTATTGGTAAAAAAACTTAATGCACCAGCCGCAACTGACCCACTAAAGAATAGGCAAGCAGAAATAATAAGGCAGTACGCGCTCCGCATTAAAGTTTCTCTCCTTAATTTTTTTACAAACGTTAACATAACAAAAGCCTATGGAATCACTCTCAATAGCCCTACATTGCCCCCAATCGTCACTTTCGTAAAATAATTTAATATATTGGCCGTCATTGCCAAATAGTTAGAATACAATGAGCTGCCTGGGCTCACTGAAAATAATTGTGATTAGGTTTAGTGACTGGACTAAACGCTTTAACTTCAGCTTCTTTCTGGTTTTCCATTTCCCATAATTTGGCTGCAGTATATTGAGAAACCCATGGCATACGTTGTTGGCAGTGTGGCTATCATCTGGACTATTGAGCGAACACTGTTGTTTACGGGCTAGTTTTATAAAAAAACTGATACTGATAACGAAATATAACCAACCTCCAGTCCAATATTTGAAATAAGCTTATCAGTTCCGATTAACTGCCTCCCAGCGTCCAATATTCTATAGTGATTAATGAAATCACTAAAATTTCGATATTGAATATTTCCGCAAAGCCATGCCTGCTGTGAGTGAGCCATAGATATTCCCATCACTATCAGCAACTACACCCTCCTGACTACCGTTTGCATCGGGGTCCTCGATAAACAAAGTAATGCGACCATCACTCACATGCCCGACTCGAATGCCTTCTTCAAAACCAGGATTAGTTTGTGGTGTGTTTGAAGATGAGGAATCGGCGACATAGAGCAGGTCATTGTCATCGATGAACATTCCACTGGGTCGACCAAATTGTTTCCACTCTTCGAGAATATTGCCCGACTGGTCAAAAATAAGCACTCGGTCGTTACCACGATCACCAACAAATAACCTGCCAGCAGAGTCCATAGCCAGCGCGTGAGGCGTATGAAACTGATTCGGACTCTCGCCAGATGATCCCCATGTCATGAGATAGTCTCCACGCGAATTAAACTTCACGATGCGAGCATTGGAACGAGGACCATGTCCGTCACCGACAAAGATGTCGCCATTGGGCGCAATGAATACTGCCGATGGCATATTAAATGTCTCCGGTCCTTCACCAGGAACGCCGGGTTTACCCAGGGTCATGAGCAACTCACCTTCGGGGCTGAACTTGAAAACCTGATGACCCTTGCCTTCGCCAACAGTATCGATGTCACGTGAGCCGACATCATCCGTCACCCAGACATTCCCATCTCTATCCACATACAATCCATGGGGCCGCTGGAACAGATTTGCACCAAAACTGAGCAGATGATTACCTTCCCGATCGAACTGCATGATAGGGGCAAGATTTGATCCTCGGCAATCATTGGCACCGCAGCGATCAAAGATCCAGAAAGAAGAGCCATTCGGGTGGATTGCCAGGCCCGAGGTGGCGCCGATTGATCTGCCAGGCGGTAGCTTGAAGAATGCCTCGTCGATGGTGTAGCCATCGGTGGGGGTGAAACGGGCGTCCCCAACTTGGGAGAATGCAGTGACAGAAAAAACGAGCACAAAGAGTGCCGCTAAGGTCTGCCGGAATTGGATTTTTTTCAGTTCTGGCATAAACGTATTTCTCGGCTGTCAGTGAATAAAAACTGGGCAGAGGATGAGTGCGCGTAGCGCATGATCTTCCACCGATAAAATGGACACCACTTTATCTGCGCTACACATTGTTCATTCTATGGGGAAATACGCGATCCTCGCCCCCCGGAACGTCCCAAGCCAGATCTCATCTCCGACCTGAATGGCTGTGGTGCTCGCCGCAAACCCCTCGATGAACGGATGCTGAAAGATCGGCCGTACCTGCAGCGTCTCCGGGTCGATCGCCGCGACGTTCGACGTCTCGACCGACGTGTCGCGCGGTGTCTGGATGTTGCCGGGGCCCGCCGCAAAGATCACCGAACCGTCCACCGACATCCGGAGATTATCGGGCCGGAAATCCAGCCGGACGACCTCTTTTTGCACGGGGGTCTGGCCACGCGACAGTCGCGTCACCTTGGCCTCGGCAAATCCCGCCACATAAAGCCACCGCCCGTCGCTCGAGATCTCCAGTCCATTCGGAGCCGTGTCGTCACTCCCGGGAACCTGAGTCCACCCGGACCCGACGTGCCATTCCCAGACGTCCCCCGTCTGGGGACTGGTGGCCACCAAACCTTCTCCCGGCAGGGCCACCACGGAGTTGAAACCGACGGGTTCCGGTGCGACGGCACATCCGATCCAGGTTAACGCCGGGGCGTCCGCTCGGGCGTCCAGCTCGAACACCTCTATCGACTCCCGGAAGCCGTGATGGACTACATAAAGGGCGTGGACTCCGCCCGACCCCGGTTCGAGATAGAGCCCGTGCGCTCTGAACTCGTCCCCTTCGCCCGGGTCGATCGGGCCTGGACACATGGGGTAGGCCGCGGTGTCGTGCCGCTCGGTTCGCGTGGAGGTCGGAAACAGGACCGTCGCGCTCTTGTCGTCTACGTTCACGAGCTGAATTCGACCGCCCTCCTGGTCGCCGGAGGCGATCAGCCAGTTCGTATCAGGAACGACGGCGAGGTCCTCCGGACTGATGACATCGCAAATGAAACGAATCCCGCCGACGGGCTCGCAGGCGGCGCTCGCGTCGGCCACACCAACGCCTACCGACAACGCTAACGACAGACCCAATAGCAGTAGCGTATTCGCGACGCTGCCTCCTGACTCTGCTCCGAGATGCTCGGACGCCACTAGTGCTCTATGCGAATTCACCATTCGAATAGTTTTTTCAACAAGGTAAGGTTTCATACTAGCACCTGCTTTTTGGTTGATTTTGGATTGAATTACAAGCGACCGGGCTAGCCCACAAATAATTCGTTTTAGACAATATTAACGACCCCAGCTTTCAATATCGTTTCTTGCTGAACCAATAAGCACTAGGCCTAAAAACTTCTATTTGAACATATCGAATTGGCGGAGACTTGTCTATGAGCTACCAGAAAAATCAAAGGGGCCGGAGTAGTATGATCTTACAGCAGATTAGAGATGGCTGCTCGGTACGGAAGAATCCAAACAGCCTTAAGGCTGTTTGTGCCCTCCGGGCTTCGCGCATTTGCATTCTCGGCACTAGTCGGTGTGGTGTTTGGCTTTGTTCCGGCACGACGAGCGCCGCGCCTCGACCCGATTGAAGCATTACCTCACGAATAACACTCCAGATATTGGGAGCATTACAAAACCGGTATGGGAGATCAGGCGATAGTCGGACACCAGCTAAATTTTATGGGTAGGTAGTTGCGTATGCATCTAAAGAAAAGCAGCTAAGAGGGTTTATTTATGGCGGTGATTGGCGGAGAGGAAGTCCACGACAATAATATTTTGCAAGCACTTTTGCTATTATTTATATCCTCTGGCGAGACGGTTATTAATCAAATGCAATATGCAGATTCCCAGCACGGTTGACGTACATGACAAGTTCAAGTGTATAGGAAGTGTTAGCGGTATCTCCGAAACCAAGCAGTCTAGACATGGTTTATGCTAGCTTCCACTTATCCCATTCAAATATCGAGTAGAATATGAGAGGTAAATACCATGCAAAGACGAACTTTTGTGAAGCTCGCAGCTGCGAGTCCGGCGCTCCTTAGTCCCCTCTACACCGGATGTTCAACCGTCAACGCCGCTGATGCGCCAGAGACCTTTGTCGGCACGCCGTCAATCGATCCTCGCACCGGTTTCACTTTTTACTCCCCGCTGTCCGAAGCATGGTACCGCGCTGGCGCGTACTTCGAGTGGACCTCGACCACGCGCAACAATGAGGGCCGTCGTGTGAACGTCTTCTATCGGACCTTTGGCAACCCCTCCAACCCGGCTCTGGTGATATTCCACGGGTATTACTGGCATAGTTTCGCCTTCAGAGAATTGATCTCGTTGCTGGAACAAGATTACTTCGTGGCTATTCTCGACTTCCCCGGTTTTGGTTTCTCGGACAAGCCTCAAGATCGCTATTCGTACATGCTAGAGGACGACGCGAAACTCATGGACTACTTCGTCCGTGAAATCGTAGGGCTGACTCGATTCCAGTTCCTGACTCACGATCGCGGCGGCAGCGTCGGCTTCGCTTTTCTAGGTAACTACTTGGCCAGCGAAGAGAAAGATTACGAGATCACATACCACTTCATATCTAACGGCGGGCTTTATCAGCCCCTAATCAATTTCGGCGGTCAGATCCCATTTCTGGACCCGGTCAGGGGTCCCGAAGTGACTCGCCAGCGGCAGGCCCAGCCGCGGGTAACACAAGGCACAGCCGTGCAGGTTGCCGAAGCCGACATCCTGGCGTTTAACGACGGGATCGGCGCGCGACTGCACGTTGCAAAATACCAGTTAGAGCGATCCGTGAAGCAGTATCGCTGGCTCGATAACCTGCGTAAGAGCCCGGTCCCGACAGCATTGATGTGGGGGATTCAAGACAGAGCGAATCCAGTACGTATAGCCAATCACATCTGGTACAACTACCTTGACAAGAGGGCGGTGGAGAGCAGCTACTGGATGCTGCCGACAGGTGGCCACCACCCGCACCTGGATGTGCCGGAGCAGATGGCCGGCATCATCCGGACCTGCCTGGAGGTGGGGATCCCTGCCCCGGAGGGTGAGAATGCGTTTATGCGGACCCTCTCTCAGAACAGTACGAGGTTCTCCAACGCGAACCCGAGTGGGTCACTGACCGCCGAGACGTCACCCGTGTTTGTGGGTCGCACCATCGTCGAGGACATCTACTACGATAGCGACTCACGAATCGATTTCCCCGGGGCTATAGAATACTCACCGGACGGGTACCCTTTTTGAGGCAACACCCAGCATCGTGTTAGCGGTTGATTGGAAAGGGATTGATTCGTAATTTGGCTTAGCTAAATTCCTCACCCCTTCGGGGCAGCCTACCGCTGTCCTGCGCGCTACGCGCTTGTCGAATCGCTAGGCTTCTCACCCTCCCTCTGTTACTGGAAGTTGGGAGTATCTATTGGGGTTGGGTGGTGCTTGGAGTGAAGTTAATTTTATTGGCGGAGAGGGAGGGATTCGAACCCTCGATGAGCTTTCACCCATACACCCTTAGCAGGGGCGCGCCTTCAGCCACTCGGCCACCTCTCCCAATTCGGGCGAAATAGTATCATAGTTCAGCCGAATTGGGTGGGTATGATGGTTGCAGCTTATTCGGGCTGGTTGTTGTCCTCTGTGGGCTCCGGTGCCTCACCGCTTCTTTCTTTCTGGATACGTTGATAAATTTCTTCTCGGTGAACTGCGACATCTTTTGGGGCGTTGATTCCTATTCTCACTTGATTGCCTTTCACCCCTAAGACCGTCACTGTTACTTCATCACCCACCATCAATGTTTCGCCAATTCGACGTGTCAGAATTAACATTGTATTTCTCCTTTACATATTCCTTGAAACTTCCCCATATCTTCTTACAGTGAATCTCTCCGAAACCCCGAAAACGAATTCTGGATCAAACGCTTTTCCATACTCACTTACCGACTACAGCTAAAGCAACTCCGATTTGTTAAGTATTTTCAATGTCTCCTCTTTTGCAGCTATCAGCGCTGATACTCCCCTTCTGTCCTCAGCGGTTCATACTTCCATACTATCTGGCGATCCAGCTCCAAGCCAACAAATAGTGTGCCTTTTTGCCTATCAATCCTGCGCTAATCTAACTCTTCACCCTCGTAATTCGGATCACCTAACTCGAACGCGCTATGTAACGCCCTCACCGCTAATTCGAGGTACTTTTCCTCAACAACCACGGAGATCTTGATTTCCGAGGTGGTAATAATCTGTATATTGATATTCTCTTCAGCTAGGGTCCGGAACATCTTGCTCGCGATACCGGCATGAGAGCGCATTCCAACACCTACCAGAGAGACTTTAGCGATCTTCTTATCCAAAGAAACGTCGGCCGCTTTCAGGTCTTTCGCCACAAGGTCTAGAATCTCTTTAGTCTTCGCGCAATCAGCCCGCTTTACCGTGAATGTTATATCGGTAGTGCCGTCTGCGGCCACATTCTGCACGATCACATCCACCTCTACTCCTGCATCGCTGACAGGACCGATCACTTTGTATGCTATGCCGGGTATGTCAGGCACGCCGGTAACCGTCAACTTGGCTTCATCTCGGGCAAACGCTATACCTGCTATGGCGGGATCTTCCATCTCACTCTCTTCCTCTAAACTAATTAATGTGCCGACACCCTCTTCAAAGCTGGAAAGCACCCTCAGTGGCACTTTGTATTTGCCAGCGAACTCAACCGCTCTAATTTGTAGCACTTTGGCACCGAGACTTGCTAATTCAAGCATTTCCTCGAATGTTATTGTCTGCAACAGGCGTGCGCTCTCAACCACCCTCGGGTCGGTGGTATAGACACCTTTTACATCAGTGTAAATTTGGCATTCATCGGCTTTTAAAGCCGCAGCCAGGGCAACCGCGGTAGTATCCGACCCACCCCGCCCCAATGTGGTTATATTGCCATTCTCATCCACACCTTGAAATCCGGCAACTACCACTATATTGCCTTGCTCTATTTGCGCGTGGACTCTAGTGCTATCGATTTCTCGAATCCGTGCCTTAGTATGCGCCTCGTCGGTCAAGATTCGTATCTGTCCACCGGTGAACGATCTAGCCGAACAACCTTGCTTCTCCAACGCCATACTAAGCAGAGCAATGGTGACCTGTTCTCCTGTTGATAACAGCACATCCATTTCTCTGGGTGTGGGTTGCTCCATAATTTCATGGGCCAATGCGAGCAAACGATTAGTTTCTCCACTCATAGCAGAAACCACAACTACAATGTCGTGTCCGTCGTTGCGGAATTTCGCCACTTTTTCGGCTACCGCTTCAATTCTCTCGGCAGTACCAACAGAAGTGCCGCCAAATTTCTGTACTATCAATGCCATTTTGCTTCCAATCTATAATTTAGCTTCAACCCAGGGTTTAACACTGTCAATCGCCGCAGGAACACCACTTGGATCATTCCCACCCGCCATTGCCATGTCTGGTCGACCACCTCCTTTACCGCCGACTTGTTCGGCTATCATATTCACCAATTCGCCAGCTTTAACTTTAGCCGTTAAATCCTTGCTAACACCAGCCACCAGACTAACCTTACCATCGCTGCTACTGGCTAGCACAACCACAGAGCTACCCAATTTATTTTTCAATTGATCAACCGTGTCACGTAACGCCTTTGAATTAAATCCCTCTATCACCGCAGCAAGAAATTTTATTCCATTCATATCCTCCGCCTGAGAAGCCAAGTCGGTGCCTGCACTGGATGCCATCTTCGCTTTCATTTGTTCCAGCTGTTTCTCCAAGGTTCGGGTCTGTGTAGCTAACTGACGCACTTTTTCCACCAGGCCATCGTTGCTGCTCTTTACAATTTCACACACTTGTTTCAGTGTCTGCTCTTCCTTACTTACGTAATCCAACGCATTGCCTCCAGCCACTGCTTCAATTCGTCGTATGCCAGCGGCAATACCCGATTCGCTCACAATTTTAAACAGCCCAATATCACCAGTACGATTGATGTGGGTTCCACCGCATAGTTCGGTCGAAAATGATCCGCCCATACTAACGACTCTTACCTCATCACCATACTTTTCGCCGAATAGCGCCATAGCACCCTGCGCTTTTGCATCATCAATTGCCATTACCTGTTTACTCACATTTGAATTTTTCAATATCTCCTGATTAACAGCCAGCTCGATATTTCCAAGCTCATCCTGGGTTACAGCTACAGGGTGTGAAAAGTCAAATCGGAGATAATTTGCTGTAACCAACGAGCCTTTTTGCGCAACATGTTCGCCTAGAGTATTTCTTAAAGCCGCGTGCATTAAATGGGTCGCTGAATGATTCAATGTGATTGCAGCTCTGTCAATTAACGACACGTTGGCAACTAGTTTGTCGCCCACTTTCAGCCCTCCAGTTTGCAAACTACCACTGTGAATAAGGTAATCTTTCTGCTTCTGGGTGTCACTGACTGTGAAGCGCATGGATTCGTTTTCCAGCATGCCGGTATCACCAATCTGACCACCAGACTCCCCATAAAAAGGGCTTTTGTCGAGAATTAACAGCGCATCAACTTCACCTGATATCTCGCTGACTGCTTTGCCTTCCAGATAGATGGCAACTACTGAAGCCGGTCCGACCAGGTGTTCATAGCCGGTAAACTCTGTATTATTTTGCGCAATATCAATTTCCAATTTACTGATTGCAGAAAAATTACTTGTTGAGCGAGCCTGATGCTTTTGAATAGACATGGCTTGTTCAAATCCATCCATATCGATGGACAAATTATTTTCACGGGCAACGTCTGCAGTTAGGTCGACCGGAAAACCATAGGTATCATATAACTTAAATACCGTCTCACCTGGCAACATCCTACCTTCTAAGTCAGATATGGCTTTTTCAAGAATGACCATTCCGTTGTCCAGCGTGCGCGCAAATTGCTGTTCTTCTTCTTTGAGAATGCGCTCAACAACATGCTGCTTTGCAATTAATTCCGGATAAGCTTCACCCATGACCTTGACCAGATCAGCCACTATCTTGTAAAAGAAAATACCTTTAACGCCCAGTTGATAACCGTGACGCACTGCTCGCCGTATAATTCGGCGTAAAACATATCCCCGACCTTCATTGGAAGGCGACACACCGTCAACTATCAGAAAGGAACAGGAGCGTATGTGATCGGCGATGACGCGTAATGAAGTATTAGTTAAATCATCTACTTTGGTTATGGCTGCAATTGCGTTTAATAATTTCTGAAAAAGATCTATTTCATAGTTACTGTGTACATTTTGCAGCAGCGCAGCCAATCGCTCCAATCCAGCACCGGTATCTACAGATGGCTTGGGTAATGGTATTAAAGAACCATCGGGCTTGCGCTCATATTGCATAAAGACCAGGTTCCAGATTTCAATATAACGGTCTCCATCCTCATCCGGACCACCCGGTGGTCCTCCGGCAACATCTGGTCCGTGGTCGTAAAATAATTCAGAACAGGGACCACAGGGCCCCGTATCGCCCATGGCCCAGAAATTATCTTCCTTGCCCATGCGGGAAAACCGCGTCGGATCTATTTTCATTTCATCGAGCCAGATCGATTCGGCTTCGTCATCATCCTCGAAAACCGTAACCCAAATCTTCTCGGTTGGAATATTGAGCTCTTCTGTCAGAAATTCCCAAGCAAATTGAATAGCCTCACGCTTGAAGTAATCTCCGAACGAAAAATTTCCCAACATCTCAAAAAAGGTATGGTGACGAGCGGTATATCCCACGTTTTCTAGATCATTGTGTTTACCTCCAGCACGCACGCAGCGCTGCGAGCTCGTCGCACGGGGGACTGTGCGCACCTCTTCCCCGAGGAATGCGTCTTTAAATTGCACCATACCTGCGTTAGTGAAGAGCAAAGTCGGATCGTTCGCAGGCACCAGGGAACTGCTGGGCACCACTTCGTGGCCTTTCTCGGCAAAGAAGTCTAAAAATTTCTGTCTTACTTCAGCACTTTTCATTTCAAAATCCAGAGGGTCGGAATAAGAATACAATACTGTATTTTCACTCTGCCCCCAAATATTCGGCGTGTGTCTTTAAAAGGAATCGGATTATAGCGCTTAATTAGCATTATTTGCAGGGTTATCAAGCCGTTGGACGAAATATCTCTCGCCTTAACTTTCGGTTTGGCTTTAATGCGGGAGTCTTACTGTATTTATCACTCTGCCGCCAATTTTTCATTGCGGCCCTATCCGCAATTACTTTTATTGATTTAGATCAAGCAAACAACACTTGTAGTCCTGCAATATCAGATTTTACGGGCAATGCGACAATATGTCGCATTGCCTTGACCTAGCAAATTAGAACATTATGCGCCCGTTAACCGCATTCATGCGAGTCGTGCTTTACTAATTCGGCTACATAAGTTTTTAAATAGCAATTTTAAACACATTAAAAAGTAAGTTAATGCGCTGCACTCTATGTAAGTTACCTCCAATTATAATCGCTGTAACGCTAGTGGCTATACTGAGCGCTAACGCTAATGCTCACACTCGCTTCGAGATATCGTCTGCTGATGAAGGCACAAGGGTATACAGCAATATCGTGATCAGCCATGGCTGCTAACTGGCACTTCAGTTTCTAAACAAATATACACTGAAGGTTGTTTTGAAATTTATTCGCTTACCATTCCACGCTATGGGCACGCCCTGCGAAGTGCAGCTTTATGGATCCAGCAGGATCAAGGCCCGACGTGCAGCAGAATCGGTGGTTGCCGATGTGCAACGGCTAGAAGCCCTCTATTCCCGCTATCTAGAATCCAGCCTCGTGCATAAAATAAATCAAGCCGCTATCACCGGTAAAGAAATTCAGCTGGATTCAGAAAGCGCTAGCTTGATTAACTATGCGCAAACCTGCTTTGAACAAAGCGGTGGTCTGTTTGACATCACCTCGGGGATACTTCGAAAAGCCTGGGATTTCAAGAAAACTAGGCTACCGAACCCCAAGACCATAGAATCCTTATTAGACAAAGTGGGCTGGCAGCGTTTGCATTGGAACTCGCCAGTTCTTGCTTTCCCCCAACCTGGTATGGAGATCGATTTGGGGGGTGTTGTCAAAGAGTATGCTGTAGATCGTGCTGCTGACATCTGCCGTGAGCAGGGTGTAGGACACGGCATGATTAATCTCGGCGGCGATATTCACATCATTGGCCCCCATCCCGATGGCAGTCCCTGGCTAGTTGCCATACGTAATCTCAACAAGGAAGAGAGTCCACTGCAAATACTAAAACTGAGCAGCGGCGCACTGGCAAGTAGCGGTGACTATGAGCGCTGTATCATGCTAGATGGTGTACGCTATGGCCATATCCTTAACCCCCTTACCGGCTGGCCTGTTAAATGTATGGCAGCAGTTAGTGTGGTGAGCGATCTTTGTGTTGTAGCCGGTAGCGCAGCAACCATTGGCATGTTGAAAGAAGAGCAAGGAAAAAGCTGGCTAGCTGAGTTTGGATTACCCCACCTGTGGGTTGACGTGAATGGCGAGTCAGGTGGCACCTTGATTCCCTAGCGTGAATAAGGAAAGTATGAAAAAACACGTGCTGAATCACCTGTAATTATAGTTTGAAGTGAATTTCTATCATATCAACTGCGCCATGCCTATCAGCCAAATATCCACCGATAAAATAGCCAATAGCAAGCGCCATCATTGTGCCCGCAATTACCGACGTCCAGACATACAGGCTTGCACCGTCATATGGTGCAATCAGACGCGTACCAAGGAGTTCAATAACCATAACGGCCGCGCCCGTCACAAAAAACGGTATAGTAAAGCCAATGATGTTTAAGTATGTTTTTGCGTACTATCGACCTTTACTCAAGAAGTCTTTTTACTTCGAATTAGCGGCTTTGTCTATTGTGGGCCTAAGCCGTCCATCACTGGATAAAATCACGGCAATTGGCCGAGTCTGCGGAAAGTAGCTCAACACGATAGTTATAATAATCAGGAGTGGGACGCACAAGAACATCCCAACCACGCCCCAAATATAATTCCAAAGACCTAGGTTTAGCAAAATCACCAGAGGACTTAAGTTGAAAGAGCTACCCATCAAGCGGGGTTCAAGTACATTGCCGATACAAACCTGTAAGGCGCCGATTCCAAGCAACACCAGAATAAACAAACTGTATCCATCAGATTGAGCCAGAGCAATGAGCGCAGGAAAGATCGTAGCTATAATCGATCCCACTGTCGGAATGAAGTTAAGCAGGAAAATTAGCAGCCCCCACACACCTGCAAAATCCACCTCCACTAGGCGTAAAAAAATGTAACTGAGTATCCCGGTTACAGAGCTGGTGAACATTTTAATGCTGATATACTTCTGAATATCTTCCCGTATTCGTGAAATGATCTGGCGTGCATTTTGGTCCCGCGCAGGGTCCGCTATAAAATTACTTATCTTGCGATCCAAATGCCCCTGCTCCAAAAACAGAAAGCCCATATAAATTAGAATAATGCCACCACTAGCCAGAATACTGGCAAATGAGCCAGCGAAACTGGTAAAAAACTGTGGCAGATCGACCCACTCAGATATTTGGGCCATATCCACTGTGTCGCTGTCAATATTCAGTGCTTCTATGAAAGGAAGGTTCGCAAACCGAGTTTCCAGGTTTGCCTGATAATTTGGTATGACTTCGGTCACCTCATCCAGGCTACCACCAAGGAAACTTATCAATGCCCACACCAGTAATGTGAATGTCAAAAATGATGCCATCAGGCTCACTGGTTTCGGGATACTTGATTGGCCTAGCGGAATGCGGGCAAAAATAATAGCGAGCGTATTGATTAAATACCAAAGCGTTATAGCGATTACAAGCGGTAGAAGAAGCGCCTGGCCCACCTTCAGCAAATAAAAAATCAACACCACCAGGAGGACTGCTGCGGTCAGGTTTAATATTTTCATCTCTATCACTTCCTTAGACTAGCGCCTAAATTACCTTTTCAGTCAGCAGTGTAATTTTGCGAAGAATATCACATTTTCCTCGCTCCTCACTCATTAGGCTAATAGCGCGAGTAAAAAAACAGTAACTATTGTAGTAATGGCGGTCAATACAATGAAGTTAAAAGGCTATGAAAATCCACTAAAAATAGGCGAAGGCGGGATGGCTGATATCTATCGTAGCACCCGGATCTCGCTGCAACGCCATGTTGCAATTTAAGTTTTAACCAACGACTTAAATACGGGTGAAGAGGAGCGTAATCAATTCGAGCGCGAATCCTACATCACCGCCAGACTAAACCACCCCGATATAATCCATGTGATTGATCGTGGCATCAGCACGGAAGACAAGCTGTTTTTCGTTATGGAATTCATCGAGGCCATTGATTTGAATTGTGCTATGAAACTTGGTCTGAATCTGGTTTTATATGATCAATGATAATGTTGAGATTGAAGTATTGGCTGTGCAGAAGATTCCTTAAGCGCACTAGTCACCTGCGACTATGGTGTCTTCAGCTATTATTGGCAAGAAAACAAATTCCTCCACCAAATCGTAAAGCCTGCCTAAGTGCCCCCGGCGTTGCGGGCCTGGTGTGCTTTGGGACGTTGCAACTACTACCAAGTCTAATTCCTTTACAACAAAGATGAGTTGACCACCGTAACCCCAGGCAACCGGCACCTGCATCCCTGCAAGATCACGTAGCCACCAGCCATAGCCATAATGGCGACCCTGGCCTCTGGGTGATAAGGCATGGGGTTTGTATGACTGTTCAATCCAGTTCTGTGAAACAATTTGTCGGTCATTATAGCGACCATCGTTCAAATATAACGTTCCAAATCTCAGCATTTGCCGTGGTGTCATTTCCATGTCATTTCCACCAAAATAAATCCCCTGAGGATCCTGCGGCCAGTAGGACATCGAATAGCCTAATTCTGAGGTCAGCATGCGTTCGGCAAATTGCTTAGTTGTCATGCCGCTGGCTTTCGCCAGAATGGCCGATAGTAGATGCGTACTACCGGTGGAATAAATCATTTGCGTACCCGGCTTGGCGACCAATGGCTGGTTAAGTGCGAATTCAACCCAGTTGTCGCTTAATACCCACTTACCATAATTACGGTTACTGGTGGTTTCCAGCCCCGATTGCATAGTGAGCAAATTTTCTATGGTTATATTGCTTTTTTCACTGTTGCTTCCATTGCTATCCAATTCAGGGAAGTAGTCCGCAACACGCTGTTCAACACTTTCGATTAAACCCTGATCGATTGCGATTCCAACCAACGCGGAGATCACACTTTTTGAGGCCGATTTCATATTTGCTGGGCGATTCGGATTCGTACCATTGTAGTACTCTTCAAATACCACTACCCCCTCATGGCGGATAATTAAACTATGCAGGCGAGATAATTCTTGGGCAGTTCTGTGCACAATAGAAAAATCGTAATTTCCAGTTTGATTATGAGCCGTTAGATCGGCGGCGAACAAGGCGGCTGAACACAGCAATGAACAAATTAAAATGCTTAATCTAAGCGGCACTGTAAAGCTATTCTTCAATGGACGTACCGGTTAGCTGAGCAATCGCCGACAGTGTTGTTTGCGCCGCATTCAGGCCCAGACGAAAATCCTCATCATCGAAAGTTGACCAGACGTCCAATGGTGTATGCCAGGTTGGATTCCATCCAGCACCGGTATGGGCGCCACGCTCGTTCTCTCGCATGCTGATAGAAGGCACTACATTCATAAAGGGGGTTGAATCGGTGTTGGTCATGTGCGGCCCAACCGTTGCCGGGTAGTCTGTGTTGTAAGTATCTGCGGCGGCTTTAAAGATAAAGGCAAGATGCATGGACTCTGCTGCCAACATGGACGCCGATTGGAATTCAATATTGACGTCTGCTTCGGGTCGCTGCTCGCTGCTGACGGTGCCATCAGCTCGCGGTCCACCGTGATCCCAAAGCATCATGTCATGCTGGATCATTCCGAGCCAACGCGGCTCAGGGTAGCGACCTGAGCCAGGTGGATTCTCGATACCTTGCAGAGTTTGACGCTGCTGAACATAGGCACCTGAGCCATTAAGACCAGTCTCCTCGTTGTTCCATAGCGCGAAACGAATGGAGCGCTCTGTTTCTACATCTGGTGAATTAAATATACGTGCCAGCTCCATTACCAGCGCTGTTCCAGAACCATCATCATTAACCGCTTCGTTGACGCCATGACCATCCATATGAGCACTAATAATATACATCTCATCAGGGTAAGTGGTGCCAACTTTTGTGCAGTAAACTTCTTCCCGCTCGCCATTGACCGGCTCTTGCCGATTGAGTTCCCTGATTCGCTCATCAGTCTGTGCATTCAGGTCACGATTCACACCAGTACCGGCACGGTAACCGTAGATGGAAGAGCCCCCTGGGCCATTGCCATTACGCCCCACATCACCTCCGGTAGGCGTCGTTAAATCCAGCTGGATAGTCGAAGTGGGCCGGCGCGCTCGGACTGGCCTAGGTGCGGGATCGTAGGTGTAGGTGATGCGTTCGGTATTTTCACAGCCAAACGCTTGCAGCTGGGCTTCGATCCAGTCGACAGCGCTACGATTGCGATCTGTTCCCTGCCGGCGATCCCCGAATTGGGTGAGCCCTTTTATAGTGTTCTTGTAGCTCTCCAGTTCCAAGCGACCTACCAACTCTCTGATGGAAGCGTCCTCCTCTGGTTGTCCCATAGCAACGCTTGTAACACTGAGCATTAACACACACAGGGCAAAAGATACTAGAAGTTGAGTTTTGAATTTCATTTTGGCTCCCGCGAAAAATTATCTTTCCAGCAGCATAAGCAAGCTTGACGGCGGAGTCTAGTAGGGTAGACCGAGTTGAATTTATCGGGGACCGATTTCAGTCAGTCCCCGGCAGACAAAATTATATATTTTCGAATGCTTCGGTGACGATGCCGGGGGTTAATATCTGGGGAAGAATTTCCGGCTCTTGGTTTTGATCACCTGGATAAAGCACATACAGGGGAACCGATGGACGATTAAATCGTTCCAGCACCTCGGTAATTTCCGGATCCTCATTGGTCCAATCACCTTTCAGATAAGTGATGTCATTATCCGCCATCATCTGTTTTACCGCATCAGTGCCCAGCGTAGTCTGTTCATTAGCCAGACAAGTTATACACCATGCTGCTGTCATGTTAACAAACACTGGCCTGCCAGCAGCCTGCAGTTCATCCAAACGGGCCCGGCTGAAGGCTTCGAAATAGGCAGCCGGATTGCCATCAGCATCCAATGACGCAGTTGTGCTAATGGGTGCTATCGCTAGAAAAGGAGTTTGCACTAGGTAGACCGCTGCTATGATACACATCGCACCGATAGCCATATTTGCTGTGCGCCAGACCGGCCCAATACTATGACGTTTTTGATATAACCAGGCAGCGAATGCCAACAAGATGCACGCGCCAAGCACTAGCGCCATGCCGGTAACACCAACCTGAACGCCTAAAACCCACAGAAAGAATAGTGCGGATGCATAGAGCAAAAATGCCATAAATTGTTTGAAGGTTTCCATCCACGGACCGGGGTTCGGCATATATTTTGATAGTGCAGGTAAGAATGACAATGCGAGTATTGGTAATGCCATACCAAAACCCAGCGACACGAATATCAACATGGCAACCGCCCAGGTTTGGGTAAGCGCAAAGCCAAGCGCCGGCCCCATGAACGGTGCGGTACAAGGCGTCGCTACCGTAGTTGCCAACACGCCAGTAAAGAATGAGCCCTTGTATCCTTTCTTTTCGGCAAGGTTGCCACCGGCTCCCATCATGCCCGTCCCAATTTCAAATACGCCAGAGAGGCTTAATGCCATCAGGAAAAACAAGTAGACCATGAATGCTAGGAACCAAGGTTGTTGAAACTGAAAAGCCCAACCAATTCGTTCTCCCGCAGCACGTAATGCAATTAACAGGGAAGCGAGAGCCACAAACGCGACTATAACGCCCAGGGTATACACCAATCCATCCATGCGCTGCCTGTGCTGAGACTCGCCGGCATTCTTGACAAAGCTCAGAGCTTTCAAGGACAGGACGGGAAAAACGCACGGCATGAGATTAAGGATTATGCCGCCCAATAGCGCAAACAGCATAAACAGTAATATGCTACCACCTCCAGCCAGGCCCGCGTCACTGCCGCCATCTGCAGCCGAGGCCAGAGGAATAATGGTAGAGAAATTGACATCGCCAGCCGGATCAACAAATTCAAAAGAACGTCGATTACCCTGTTCGTCGGCTACCACCAGCGAGCCATAAACATCAGTCAGATCATCAGGTATACGACTATGCTGATTATGGGTTACCTGAATCATGTTGTCGCTAATGGTGACATCACGCAGTGGACCGTTTGAAATGATTTCGCCCCGACTCAGGAAAAACCAGGCATCTACTACATCTTTAAAAATCGGCTCCGCTGATTGGAAGCCAAGACTGACCCGCTCACCAGCGGCGACGATCAGAAACTCCAGCTCGTGATCGCGTTGCGGCACCGTCTCTCTGGCTTGACTCGACAGGGCCGCATTACTGGCATCCAATTCAATTACCTCACCAATTGGAAGCGACAAATCCAAGCGCTGTTCTCCGGGCAGGCAAATATCGTTACACACAAACCACTTAACTGTGGTTGAGAAATCGACGAACTCCCCTTCCACATTATCTGGCACTGTCACCGGGATAGGTAACACCACCTGACCTTCATAACCGTAATTAACCAGATCTGGACCTTGAAAGGGAATCCAGTAAGGCGCTGGCCAGCGAATTTCACCGACCTGTGTGCCTTCCGGCGCAACCCAATCTACTGCTTGTGTGGGTTCACCACTGTCTCCGCCAATCTTCCAGTAAGTATGCCAACCCTCCGCGGCTTCCAGGCGTAACCCCAACCAGGTTTGCTCGCCGGGTACTATGTTAGTGGTTTCAGAAAGTAGCTCTACCTCGATCTGCTCATTCCAGGCCACTTGGGTTCGACCCGGATTGAGCTCATAGGCACGCCAAGTACCCTGCTCGTTCGCAACCGCAAGCACGCCTTCAATCGCGGCCAGGTCTTCAGGCATACGACGATGTTGTTCCGTACTAATTTGAATTCGATTATCTTCCACCAGGACTTCGCGATAAGGCGCATACTTCATGATGCGGGACTGCACAGGGTAAAAGTAGGCCTCTGCGACATCCGCAAATAAGTCTGAACCCCCATCCACCATGACGTTGACTTTGCCATCGTGAACATTGAAGTCAGCGCTCAGTGAATGAGCTACTGTTGGTATAGTGGCCCGAGTATCAGCGAAGGCTGTTCTCCATTGCGGATCTATTTGGGCACTATCCGCTACCGGCAATGACAGACTAAATGACGCATCGCCAGGGATGCAGATTTCATCACAAACCTGCCAGTCTATTTTGGTGGTGAATTCAAATTGAGAGCCCGTATAGCTCACCGGAACGGTAACCGGGACTGGTAAGAAAACTTCATGTTCGTAGGCAAAGCTGACCAGATTAGTACCTGGAAACGGCGTCCATTCCGGTACCGGCCAAAGTATGTCACCTGCAGTCGCTCCAGCAGGCAACTCCCACTCAGAGGTTTCAGTAGCCAAGCCGCTATCTCCACCAAATTTCCAGTAGGTATGCCAATGCTCAATCGGCTGTAATCGAATAGCCAGCCACAGAGTTTCGCCCGGAACTACATTGGTAGTTTCGGAAATTAGCTCTACTTCGATTTGATCAGTTTTATATACGTCTGCCTGAGCACTCAGACCGACAAGGGGCAAACTCAATAAAATCAATATGTTACTGATAAAAGCCCGCATTACACCTCCCAACGGTTAGATACCTGTATAGTACCTTGAAATGGGCCTGAATTAGACATCGAATTGTGCCAGAAAGTAACAAAATCAAGGTGAATTGTCACTGCTTATACAGATTCAATCGGCCAAATTGCCAAAATCAGATCAGATTTATTAATTCATCCCTGTAGAAGACCCGAAAATGTAATTTTTCATACAATACAATTACCGGAGTGGCGTTGCCTTGCATAAGCCGCTAGAAAGGAATTGACGTACAATATTGCAATAATCACGCTGTAAATCTAAAGTAGTCTAAAATTTTACTCCATTCCCACCACCGAGAGGCTGCCTATGAGAGCCATAGTCAATTTAGCAGGATTCTTGTTACTGGCAACCCAGTCTACGCCAGGTTCCGCTCAAACTGCAGATGCTGTTATCTTCGGTGTACAAAATAATTTGCCCAAACCCTATGAAACCCAGCGGGATTGGGGAGAGCTGCCTGCAAACACCCCCTGGGCTGCGGTAACTGCGGTTGAACCTTCACCAGATGGGCAGTACATCTATGTGGTGCACCGCTGTAGTGACAATTCCTGCGAAGGGCGCAGTGAACCACCCATCCTGAAATACGATTACGAAGGAAAGCTGCTGGACAGTTTTGGCCAAGGATTGTTTATTTTTCCCCATGGCGCCACGGTGGATTCTCAGGGGAATCTCTGGGTCAGCGACGCCAGAAGCAATGGCACCATTGGACATCAGGTAATCAAGTTTAGCCCCTCTGGCGAAATACTCATGACATTGGGTGAAAAAGGCGTGGGTGGTTCCGGGCCGAACCGACTTTTTAATCCAAATGATGTGGTTGTCGACCCGAACGATGGGGACATCTTTGTGAGTGAAAGTCATCGAGGTGGCATGAACAACCGCATTATACATTTCACCGCCGACGGAACTTTTGTAAATGAATGGGGTAGCAAAGGTTCAGGTCCTGGCCAGCTTAGCGAACCACACACCATTGCCATGGATTCACGTGGCCGCCTTTTCGTAGGGGACCGGGAGAATAATCGTATTCAGATTTTTACTCAAGACGGGGAATTCATTGATGAGTGGCGCCAATTCGGCCGGCCCAGTGGTATATTTATTACGCCAGATGACACCATTTACGTTGCGGATTCTGAATCCGGTCCGGACACCGGTGCAAAAGAACTAACCGGCATTATGAAGGGTATCCGTATCGGCTCTGCAGTAGATGGAACCGTAACCGCTTTTATCGAAGACATGGAGCCACTCAGGGACGATCATTCCGGCGCTGAGGGAGTAGGCGTAGATCACCGCGGCAACGTTTATGGCGCCGTTGTCCGGCGACAAATGCTGGAACGCCATGTACTGAGGTAAGCCTCCCCGGCACGCTATAGTCGGCCCGACTCAAGGAAATAGCTGTCCGGTTACAAAAAAACCACACAATATTACACTGACCCCGCAGTTTAGGATGGTGCAAATGTAGATGATCTCTTATACTGCCGATTGCATAGATAGCTACGCTTTACCTTATTACTAAAGACCTTAATGGAGGTTGTGATGACAGCTGTACAAAAATTAATTCCCCTTATTTTCATTGGACTGTTGGCGCCGTTAACTGCTAACGGCCAGTCTGCCGCAGATATTGCTGGCGCCGTTCTGCCACTACCCGAGGATCTCAGAGCTGATGCGACGGTTTATACTTACGATGACAGCGGCAATCGCGTTGTATTGAAGCAAGGCAGCAACTTTTTTGAGTGCCAGCCCTTAGACGTAGATAGCGGCTTTACACGCTGTGCTGGTACTGCCGGCTCAGGACGACGCGACCTTAGCGCAAAACTGTCAGCTCGGGGTTTGGAAGGAGACGAGCTTCAGGCCGAGCTTACAGCTGCTGAAAATCGTGGCGAAATTGCGCCGCGTTTATTCGGTACCGTGGCTTATCGAACTTACAACAAGCCTGACCGAATCCAGTTATTGATGGTTATATCGCTCCCGGGCGCTACCGCAGAGAGTCTCGGCGCGCCTACTGGTAGGCAAAGAGACAACGCGCTGGCCGGAAAAGGTCGACCCTGGATGATGCGCCCTGGAACATCAGGTGCTCACCTCATGATTCCAATCAACGGCACAGATCTTTCCAATCAGCCGTAAACACTGTTAAATAGAAAAAGGCCGGATAATCAACACGATTACCCGGCCTTTTTTGTCCACTACATTATCTGTTGCGGTAGAACTCGCGAATTGGGCCAAAGGGCCCCAGTCGGTGCTGCTCCCTAGAAAATGGATCCGCATAGGGAGGATAGGGACTATCCACTGGCTTCAATGCCTTATCAGGGTAATCAACTTCCAGGTTGCTCTTCTGGGGACGGGGATGAGAATTGACATAGGCTGCGACGTCATAAGCCTGATCATCGCTAAGATCGGCATCACCGAGCGGCATGCGTGCCTTGATAAACCGCGCTGCAGTTAGTAGACGGGTCATACCAGCGCCATTATTAAAACTATCCGGCCCCCAAAGCGGTGGAAACAGATAGCCGTCATTGATGTTGCCAGTGGCCTGGAGTCCTTCTCCTTCCACTCCGTGGCAAACTTCACAACGCTCCTCATACACTATCTGGCCGGCTTCAACACTGGCTGCCCGATCCGGCTCTGCGAAACCAGGGGGCTCATTGGGTGAACGACGGGTCTCTCCCATAGCGGCAAACTGGTCGCCGAGGGACAGGATATAAGTCTCCATGGCAATCATCTCAAGGCTATTACGCGGCAATGGACTTCCATTCATACTGCGCTGCATACAGCCATTGATACGATCTCTGAGATCGCCCTCATGGCCATCACGGCCTGAGAATCTGGGATAGCGGGCGGAAGCTTGGAGTAGTGACAAAGTTCCCGGTTCGGTCCCCGTGTCAAGATGGCAGGACGCACAGGCCATATTGGTTCCCGAGAAGCGTTTGTCCGGGTCTGCCTGATTAGGTCCCAGCGCAGCCGCCGTATTCCTCAGTATTTGCTCGCCGTATTCTGCGGTTGCAGCAGCAGGTGCATCGTCTCTAATTGTCGGCGATTGGATTACGACCAACGCCAACACTGCGATACCAACGCCGAGTCCGATTGTTGCCAGAATGGCTGATGTTAAACCTGAGTGTCCTTTATCAATTTTGGGCATAGGCTTTATTCCTTCATCCTCGGGTTGTGACATTGTTGATCATATTGCAGCACTCGATCCTGGAACTGGTGCTTGGGCTGTTCGATTTGATTACGCACATCGCGGCGTAGCAGCCAGGCAAGCCAGAATCCGCCAGCCAATAGCAAGGACAGGATTACAATTGAATTGCTGATCACTGATTGCCCCCTGTAACACCACCGTCAGCTTGAAAGAATTGACGCACATAGTGTACCACTGCCTGTAGCTCACTCTCATCCAAGCGGTCAGTCCAAGGTGCCATAGAGGTACCTTTCACGCCATTGGTCAGAGCCCTAAGAGCCGCATCTATACTCGGACGCTGTCCGCTAAAATCGTTCGGTGCGATGGGGAGTTCGCTGGCAGCAAAACCTTCACCGTCACCATTATCCCCATGGCATTGGGCACAGTTGTCGACATAAACCTGTTGTCCAAGCGCCAGCTCAGCAACTGACGGCTCAGCTCCTGGCGAGGCCGTGAAGAAGCCACGGGCCACTTCTGCCAGAGCAGCAAGATCCTCAGGTGAGTGATCACGCCAGGCAGGCATCGCAGTGCCAACCACGCCATTCCAAAGCACATCGCCAAGTAGTGCCGTTGAATATTCGTGCTCGGCCAGATTAGTGGGCTGCGGACTGAGCCAGAGAGCAGCGGGCCCGTCGCCCTGCCCCTGATCACCATGGCAGCTTGCGCAGTTATCCTGCCAAAGCTGACGCCCGGTCTCAGCAGCGGCAGGCGAACCTAAAGCCGGCGCCGAGCCTCTGGGCTGTGCTTTGGCTGGGTGGGCATTTAACATCGGTGCATCAAACGACATTTGTGCCCAGGAATCACCAGCAAGTGCAGCCCTGGCCAGCTCATCTCCCTCAGGCCAAGCAAGTTCCCGGGCGCGACCGAGACTTTCCAGATAAGCGATAAGATCCCGCGCTTCCTGTTTTGGCCGATCCGGGGCACCATCAAAGAACGCAGCATAAGGCGGCATTATAGATAGCGGCACCACACTGCGCGGTGAGAACAGATGTAAATATTGCCAGTCTGCGGTGCGAGCGCCCCCCTCCCGTGACAGGTCGGGACCTATGCGCCGCGTACCCATAAGGTGAGGAAATTCAAATCGGCTTTCCCAGGCCAGCGATGGTGCACCAAACCGTGCAATATCTGCTTCTAGATAGCGAATCTGCTGGGTGTGGCAGTACGCGCAACCTTCCCGTGCGTAGATATCTCGGCCCCGCTCTTCCGAAGCCGTAGCGAGCAGCGCATTGGCTGGCGCTGTGGCGCTGATTTGCTGGCTCAAAATGCGCTCAGGCCAGATGCCCAACAAGGTAATCGATCCAGCGAAAAATCCAACACCGGCAATTGCGGCGACGATGTATGACATGCGTAAAACCTGTCCGGAAGGAGCTGTCTCCGAAGCTGTTGCTGCGGGTGTAACCGGTGACAACTGTGGCAGCACCTCCTCCGGCGTCTGGCGCGCCGAATTGTCGCCCATGGCTTGGGCTCCCGCCCCCTCAGGCCCGGTAGTTAATCCAAGCAGTAACAAGATAAAACCTGCGGTAATCGGTATGCCAGAGAGTACACGAACTATCCAATAGGGTTTTGCCGCCTGCACAGACTCGAGCCAGGGCACCTCTGCCTGCCACAGTCGGCCTTCTATGACGCCAGCTATAGTGAGATCCACCATCATCAGGCTGATACCAGCAAATAGCAGCCAATACGACCACTCCAGTGCCTGCGCGTTATAGCGCACCCAGGGAATGCGCTGCCAGGCATGAATCACTCCACCGATGCCGGCAAAGGTGGCGAAGCCGAGCATGGCCAGATGGGAGTGGGCAACCACCCAGTCAGTAAAGTGTATAGTCTGATTCAAACCCATCTGGGCCTGCATCGCGCCCTGCACACTGACAACCAGATAAAATACGATCGACATCGAAGCAAAGCGCAACGCTATATCCCGGGGAAATAAACCTTCGCCCCTGAGGGACATGAATAAATTGGTAACCACGAAGAGCACAATAACTCCAAGCAAAGCCGAAGCAATGATTGCGCTCAGTTGTGCCGCCATCGGAATTACGGAAAATATATAGTGGTGAATGCCATTTAAGGGGTAGAGAAAAAACAGCCCCCAAAACCCCAGCATAGAGAGAAAATGACTGTAAATCGGTCGCCCGGTGGTAGCAGGAATAATGTAGTAAAGAATTGCCAGTGCCAGCGGTGTGACGAATAAACCTACAGCATCGTGAATCCACAGGCCGCCGAATGCAGCGCTTGCTGCCCCCGGCACCAACTCGGGCACAATATTACCCATGGGATAAGCCAATGCAGTGAAAACTAGCCCGCCGATGATATACCAGCTCGATACGTAGAGGTCTTCCAGACCACGGCGGAAAAATGGGGGTATGAACTGGATCCCGGCAAGCACTAGCCCCGCAATTACAAACACGTCGATAATCAGTGGAAACTCGGCCCACTCAATAGGCTGACTGATACCTGAAAGCACAAGTATCCAGCCAGGAGCCATTACAACGAAATTCCAGACACCGAATATCCAGCGGCCGAGACGTCGACTGGTGACCTGGCGGCCGGTCAGTATCGGTACGGCGTGGTAGAGAAAGGCGAAGAATATATTGCCAAGCCAGCCAAGCATAATGCCCTGGGTGTGGGCATAGCGCAGCCGCCCCCAACCCAGCGACAGCCAGTTGCCGGTCATGTCAGGAAACAGGAATTGCAGAGACACGATAATGCCGAAAAGTACTGCAATCAGTAGGGTAACCATCGCCGCCAAGCCGTGCGCATAAACTAATTGCGTATCAACTAGGCTGTCTGGTGTGGTGTCCGCGGTTGTCTCAGTCATTTAGGCTCTAACCCGAATTCTTCATGAAGGGATCGGGTTGGTATCATGCCGAGTACAAGAGGCTGTAGCCATACTCCTGTGCGCGAGTCGCTGCAACGACCCCAGCGGGTACAAAGCGGCTATTAGGAATTGGATTGGCAAGCAGTTCTTGCAGCACTTGATCGGCGGGTAGCCCAGTACTTCGAGCCAGAATTCCGGAAAAGGCTCGGGTCGCTCTGGAACAAATCGCAAAGTACACACCTCTTTCGACCAAGGAACCAATCGAATTTTGCCCATTGGAGCCGGTAGGCACATTCATTGGGTTGGTGGTTGGCGCTGGATCAGCGGAAGAGTCAAATGCTGCCCCGTACTTTTCCCAAATCACATCGCTAAAAGCAAATGGCGTTGATCCATGTCGGAAGCACACCACCATGGCATAATCTGACGCGCTGCCAGCGTAGTCATCTTCATGGGCCGTGAGGATATTGCTTGCATAACGTAGCGCATTTTCCCCGCCAGCCACCGTGGAAGAATCGACAAAAGCACGGTGCTCGCCTGCCAGTTCGCCTAACCAGGAATCCTGACTGTGACGCTTAGCTGCAAAACCCGAGCCGGATGAATTTTGTGCAGATGCTGATGAAGCACTGACCGCAAGACCCGCAGCCGCAGCCGCCGCCACACCCATGCCTGTTATTAACATGCGACGCCCAACCAGGCCTTGATCTTTGCTCTTCATGCCCATCTCCTATCTGAATCAACTGACAATAATATGAAACCAAATCAACAGTAAGCAATTGTAAACAAGGTTCTGATTGAATTTACAATTCCAAATCAAATTTTTGTCATTAGACTTGCCTTTCACGCAGAATATAACAGGCTGTAGCCGTACTCCTGCGAACGCGTTGCCGCCACTACACCAGCAGGAACAAAGCGACTATTTGGGATAGCATTGGCATGGAGTTCCGCCAGAACTTCATCGGCAGACTGGTTCGTACTTCGCGCAATTCTTCCAGCAAGACTTCTGGTTGCCCTTGCACAAATAGCAAAACGCACACCCCTCTCTACCAGGGAACCAATGGAATTTTGCCCATTAGAGCCTGTGGGCACATTCATCGGGTTGCTCGTAGGCAACGGATCAGCGCGGGAATTCAAATTTGCTCCGTATTTTTCCCACATTGCATCATTAAAACCAAAAGAGACTGAAGCATGCCGGAAGCACACCACCATGGCGTAATCTGACACGCCGCCAGCATAGTCATCTACATGGGCGGTAAGAATATTACTCGCATAGCGCAATGCATTAGCACCACCCTCCGACGTGGAGGAGTCAACAAAGGCACGATGCTCCCCCCCCAATTCGTCAAACCAGGAGTCGAGGCTATGGCGCTCAGGCTCAAAACCCGAGCGTGTCTGTGCGGATGCTGACGAAGCGCTGACAGCAAGGCCAGCTGCAGCAGCTACACCCATGCCCGTAATTAAAGTGCGCCGCGCAATTAAGTCTTTATCTTCTTTCTTCATGTTATTCCCCTGTGTTAATGAGCAAACTATAATGGGAAATGGTAACAACATCAACGGCAAGTAGTTGATTTAAGGCAGCTCTGAAGCATGGCCAAAGCGAAACCTGTTTAACTAAGCCAGTTTTATCGGAAGTGCCCCGTCAGCAACCCTTAACTGGAACCGATAATTTGTTCCACCATCAGCTGTAAATTCACCTTGCCGCGAAACTCATTCACATCAAGTTTGAAAGCAATTTCAATTTCTCTGGCTGACTGGTTCGGCCAACACTGAAGATCTACATTAAATGCTATAGCATCAATATCAATCTGCGCACCCAGTGGTCGCAAAATCAGCTTTAAATGTTTCCCCCCAACCAGCCTCTGTTGCACAATTGTAAAGTGTCCATCGAATGAGGGTTCTGGAAATTCCTGCCCCCAGGGGCCGGCTTGCTGCAGTATATTAGCAGTTGCTAAATTAAAATAAGTCGCCTCCAGGCTACCATCGGTCACTATTTTTGCTTTAAGTTGCTCGCTATTAAGCAAGCGCTCTGCTTCAAGTTGAAATGCAGTACTAAAGCTTTTGAAATTTGATTTGAGAATACTCAATCCTGCCGCCATCGCATGGCCGCCGAATTTATTAATCAAGCCCGGGTTATGGGTCGCCACCGCATCCAGTGCATCCCGAATGTGAAAGCCCGCGATTGAGCGCGCTGAGCCTTTGAGCTCTGATTCACTGTCATTGGTCTCACCAGTTGTGGCCTCAGCAAATGCAATTACAGGACGGTGATACTTGTCCTTCACCCGTGAAGCAACGATCCCAACTACCCCTTGATGCCAAGACTTTTCAAACAGGCATAGCGCGGCGGGCAGATTTTCCTCTTCCAACACAACGTTCTCCAAATGCTGGAACGCCTGCTCTCGCATATCAATTTCTATTTGCTTTCTGTCTTTGTTGAGATTATCCAGCTGCTTTGCCAACTCGAACGCCTGCCCAGTATGCTCAGACAATAAACACTCAATACCCAGCGACATATCATCCAATCTGCCGGCCGCATTCAGTCGTGGGCCTACCGCAAAACCCAAATCAGAGGACAGCAACGTCTGTTGGCTACGCCCACCAATTTTCAATAGCGCTGTAATACCAGGGCGAGTCCTGCCTGCCCGAATTCGCTTCAAACCTTCATTCACCATTATCCTGTTATTGCGATCAAGCGGAACTACATCAGCGACGGTCCCGAGCGCAACCAGATCGAGATAGGCGGCCATATTTGGTTCTTTGATTTGCTTACCTTCAAACCAGCCTTGCTCGCGAAGCAAACTCCGCAGGGCCAGCATGACATAAAAAATCACTCCGACACCTGCAATACATTTGCTGGGAAAGTCACAGCCGCCCTGATTGGGATTAACAATTGCATCCGCATCGGGTAATTCCGCAGGAGGTAGATGATGATCCGTGATCAACACCTCAATTCCGGCGGCTTTAGCTGCGGCAACACCATCGACGCTGGATATACCATTATCCACAGTCACGATCAGATCCGGTTTCTTGGTAAGTGCCAGGTCTACTATTTCAGGAGTTAGGCCATAGCCATATTCGAATCGGTTGGGCACGATGTAATCGACATGATCGAAGCCGAGTTCGCGCAAGGCGGAAATACCTAATGCGCAACTGGTAGCGCCGTCAGCATCAAAATCGGATACAAAGAGAACCCTGCCCTGCTTCTTGAACTGCTGATAGAGCAGCTCGGTTGCAAGTGGCAGGCCTTTAAGCAAGTTAGGAGGAAGTAAATTTTCTAAGCCAAGTGTAAGCTCGCTGGCATGGAGAATCGTACGTTGGCGAAAAATTCGCTGCAGTAATGGATGCACATCATCGGGCAAATTAAGTTGCTGATTAGGAGTGCGCCTTTGAATAGCAATCGGCATAATGCTTCAGGTTCGCGCTCGGCTACTCACAAAATCTGTCACGGCACTCAAGCTATTTTTCACCACAGTGTAGCTCTCTTCGCGTTCAAACAGATCATGTAAATGCGGCGGCAACGTGGGAGTACGCATGCCCGCCTTGGTGATGGCTTCTGCAAACTTCGCCGGGTGGGCGGTTGCCAGCGTAATCATCGGTGTGGCTTTATCTCTATTGCAATTTCGTGCCGCTTTCACGCCAATAGCAGAATGCGGATCAAGCAGCGCTCCGGATTCAGCATAAACATCAGCAATCAGTGCACAAGTCGCTGCATCATCGACGCTAGCACTATCGAAGCAGGCCGCAACTCGGGACCACTGTTCTTCACTAACGTGTAATGACTGGTTGGTGGGTTGTTCCATGAAATTTGCTAACTGGGCACCATCTCTATCGAACAAATCAAATAGATAGCGTTCGAAATTACTCGGTACCAAAATATCCATGCTCGGTGAATAGGTGTGGGTCAATTCCGAAACGGAATAATCATTGGCAGAAATAAAACGATGCAGAATATCATTTTTGTTGGTAGCTACAATCAATTGCTCTATTGGCAAACCCATTTGCCGAGCAAGGTATCCGGCATAGATGTCTCCGAAGTTTCCAGTCGGTACCGAGAAAGACACTTTTCTATCCGGTGCCCCCAAGGCAATGGCGGAATAAAAGTAATACACAACCTGCACCATGATGCGCGCCCAGTTAATCGAATTAACTGCCACCAGCTGCCTGTCATCTGCCAAAAATGATTGATCAGAGAAAGCCTGTTTTACAATCTTTTGGCAGTCATCAAAACTTCCTTCAACCGCGAGATTGTGCACATTGTGACCCAACACCGTTGTCATCTGCTTGCGCTGTACATCGGACACTCGGTTGTGAGGGTGCAGAATAAAGATGTCAACATTGTCAGAGTGACGACAACCTTCCAATGCGGCGGACCCGGTATCACCGGAAGTCGCCCCAAGAATCACCACCCGTTGATCATTTTTCTTCAGCACATAATCCAGCAACCGCCCCAACACCTGGAGCGCAAAGTCTTTAAACGCCAAGGTCGGCCCATGGTAAAGCTCCAACACCCATTCGTTGGCTGATAGCATTGTCAGCGGAGCCACTGCAGGGTGGTCAAATTCGGCATAACTCGCATCGATGATGCGTTTTAGTTCCCCTTCTTCAATAGTATCGCTAACAAATGGGAAGATAATTTTTAGTGCTAGCTCAGCGTAGCTCAGACCACGCCAACTCGCCATTTCCGCCGCGCTAATCTGGGGTAACTCAGTGGGCACATACAGCCCACCATCTGGCGCGAGACCAGTTAACAATACGCCCTCGAAATTTTGGGCGGGCGAACTGCCCCGAGTGCTGACATATTTCATATTGTGCCATCCGCAAATGGGGCGACTCTGATACGCGCTATTTTCCCAGAGACCTCGGATAGATCCTCAAGCAATTGGATCGCTTTATTCATATCCCTCTCTGCAACCTTATGCGTGAGTAAGACTATCGGCAGTGTCTCACTCACCGCTTCTTTTTGAATGACTGCTTCGATGCTAATACCGCAGTCCTGCAGTACGCTGGTTATTCTTGCCATGACACCAACTTTATCCTGCACCTGAATCCGCAAGTAATACTCCGAGCTAATGTCCTCGATATCCATTATCTGTACGTCGGTATACGGATTACGAAAACCGAGCCCGGAAACGGCAAACGCTGAAGCATCTATCGAATCGAGCCGTGCAATATCCATAACATCTGCAACTACCGAAGACGCGGTTGCTTCGGCTCCTGCTCCTGGCCCACAATAAAGTGTCGCACCAACCGAATTACCATGCACAAGTATCGCATTACCTACGCCATCAACATTCGCAATCATATCGCTGCTGGGAATCAGTGTGGGGTGGACTCGCATCTCAACACCCTTTGCCGAATTTTGGGCTATGCCTAAGTGTTTGATGTGATAGCCCAGCTCTTTCGCATAGACAACATCTTCCGGGGTAATTTGGCTTATCCCTTCGGTATAGGTCTTCTCAAACTGCAAGGGAATACCAAAAGCCACTGAGGCCATGATGGTTAATTTATGCGCAGCATCGATGCCTTCCACATCCAAGGTTGGGTCCGCCTCTGCATAACCTAATTCCTGCGCTTCAATAAGCACGTCGCCAAACTGGCGCTGCTTTGCTGTCATTTCTGTCAAAATGAAATTGCCAGTACCATTTATTATGCCGGCTAACCAATCGATCTTATTTGCCGCCAAACCTTCTCGTAACGCTTTGATGATGGGAATACCGCCCGCGACGCTGCTCTCATAGGCAACCGTTACGCTTTTCGCCTGAGCCTTGGTAAATATCTGATTACCGTGCACAGCAATCAAGGCTTTGTTTGCCGTTACCACATGCTTGCCGTTCTCCACTGCTTGCAGAACAAGGTCCAGGGCCGGATCAAATCCACCGATGGTTTCCACCACGACATCGACGTCCGGGTCGGTGACTACATCGAATATATCCCCGCTTACTTTGACTCCATAAAGGTTGATGTCATCTCTGGGCGTTCGAGTAGCGACATGGGTAACCTGCAGGTTTCTGCCGAGCTTGCGATACAGTTCTTCACTGTTTCCCTGGATAAGCGCCAGGGTTCCGCAACCTACGGTTCCCAAACCGCAGATACCTACGTTGAAATTTTTAGGGATTTCTTTACTCACGAACAGCCTCAAACCATCAGATAACGAAACGCGGATTATACTGGAAACACTGAATAATCCCATCCCGGAACATCACAGCAGAAGCGAACAACCCCCAATGCGGAACCAACAGGGAATGCTGATTGAAGTTAAAACGGGAACGGTTAAATCAGTTAACGCCCAGCAAGGCACTCAACCGATCGACATCCATATAACCAGGCACAAGTTTACCATCAGGTAGGATAAGTGCTGGTGTGCCAGTGATTCCAAGCTCATTTCCCAGCTCGTAGTGCGCTAACACGGGGCTATCACAAGTCTGTGCGGGTAGGTTTTGACCATTTTTAGCCTGGCTGAGTGATTTCTTCCGGTCATCGGAGCACCATACGGAAAGCATTTTGTCGTAGGATCCGGCATTTTCTCCACCTCGAGGGAAGGCCAGATAACGCACCTGAATGCCCTTCTCCAGTAATTGCTCCATATCCCCGTGCAGCGCACGGCAGTATTGGCAATCCACATCGGTAAAAACCGTAAGTGTGGCTTTTATCTCATCGGTGTCATCCGGGGAAAAGATAATCATTTCTTCTTCAGGAATGGCAGCTATTTTATCCAGAGTCTTGAGCTGCCGTTTCCCGGCGGACAAGTTAAGCAGACCAGAGTTGGTGGTTTGAAACATGTCACCAGCAAATAAATAATCACCGGAAGCATCTGCATACAGTATTTCGCCGGTATTTAGCTCTACTTCATAGATTGAGCCGAGTGCAGACGCAGTCACGCTAGCGATTTGCAATTGATTTCCGGAAGCGGCTTCAATAGCCACGGCCAACTTTTCCCGCAAAGAAGAAGGTGCGCCGGAAACCTGAGCTTGGGAGAACACGAAAAAGCCAGCTGACAGGGTCAGGGCTAAAACTGTTGCTAGTTTGATCAGTAATTTTGCCATGTTGTAAGCGCTCCAAAGAGGTAGGTAAAGCAACAGCTGCAATGTAACCGGGACGACGACTTGAAGAATTGTACACCTTTTTATCACCAAAAAGGCTCCCATTCCTAGCCTACTAAAACGGAATCAGGCCAAATGACTCCACGCCCAGTCGCAGATGCCGATGGAACCGCGTACTGCGGCAACTCGGACTATTTGGGCTTCTTGGCCAGCTTCTCAGTAATGCGCGCTGCTCGCCCGGAGAGTTCACGTAGATAGTAAAGCTTGGCCTGCCTCACATCGCCACGCTGCTTGACATCCACACTATCGACCAATGGGCTATAAGTTTGAAAACTCCGCTCCACGCCAACTCCGTGTGAAATTTTGCGCACAGTAAAGGACGAGTTCAGGCCACGATTTCGCATCCCTATCACCACACCTTCGTAGGCCTGTAATCGCTCTCTGTCACCTTCTTTGATTTTCACCTGTACAGTGACCGTGTCGCCGGGGCCAAACTCGGGCAATTCCTTGGCCATTTGATCAGATTCTATCTGTTGAATGATTTTGCTCTTGTTCATCAATCTTACTCCTGATATTCGTCTACCATCCGCCACGTTTGATGTTGTGGCCAATGAGCTAATTCAAATCTCTATGCTCGGCTTTAAATTCTGTTAATAACTTCTGCTGCTCTTCGGTTAACTCACTGCTCTTCAGCAGATCCGGTCGTTTTAACCAGGTTGTACCCAGGCTCTCCTTTAAGCGCCAGGTTCGAATGGCTGCATGATCACCACTGAGCAGTACCTGCGGTACATCGCGACCCGCCACACTCTGCGGTCGAGTGTATTGCGGGCTATGAAGCAAGCCCGTGGCAAAGCTGTCCTGCTGTGCTGAGTCATCATCACCCAGGGCACCAGGTTGATAACGGGTCATAGCATCAATTAATGCCATCGCAGCTATTTCCCCTCCGCTTAGCACAAAATCGCCGAGCGACCATTCCTCATCAATTTCAGCTTCAATCACTCGCGCATCGATTCCCTGGTATCGACCGCAAACCAAAACCATATTGCGTCGCTGAGCCAGTTGCAGGATAGCTTGTTGATCCAGTCGCTTCCCTTGCGGTGACAAGTATATCACCTTGGTTCCAAGCTGCTCTGCTGTTGCTTCTTTACCTGAGGCTTTACTTAGGCCAACTCTTGCTGCTTCTATCGATGCTTGCAAGGGCTCGGTTTTCATCAACATGCCAGGGCCACCGCCAAACGGCTTATCGTCCACTATGTGGTGCTTGTCCTTGGTAAAATCCCTTGGGTTCCAATACTGTAACCCAAGTAATCCATTGCGAACTGCTCTGCCGGTAATTCCGTATTCAGTTATTGCAGCAAACATTTCGGGAAACAAGGTGACCAGTCCAATCTGCATTGTCATCACCTCAGTAAACCGAACTAACTAATCCAAGTAATCAGCTCCCCAATTTACCCGAATGACGCCTTCTTCAAGATTAACCGACTCAATTACCGAATCAATCAGATAAGGTATGAGCCGTTCTCTATCATCGAGGCTTGCCTGATTTGGGCAAACTACCAACACGTCGTTAGCCCCGGTTTCCAATATGCTCGCAACCGCACCGAAGTGCTCGCCACTTGAACTCATTACCTGTAGCCCTTCCAATTGCTGCCAGTAATAATCACCATCTTGCAACTCAGGCAATTCCGAACGCTTAACTGACAGCTGCAGACCGGTTAGTGTTCTTGCCGACTCCGGTTCATCAAATCCCTTGAAGTGAACCAACAGCGAATTTGCCTGGTGCTTATGCTGATCAATTCCCAATAGTTGGCTGTCTTGCGCTAACCCACTAAAAAACGGACCATAGTCAAAAATATTCTCTGGCGGACTGGTAAATGACTCCAGTCTCAGCCAACCTTTAATGCCATGGATTTTTCCCACTCTGGCCAAAACCACCAGATCATCCACTCCCTCGAGGCTCGTCATCCCTGAATTGGCGACAAGCTGCTCGCCAACATAATCAGCGACAAAGCTAGGCGCTCGGAGCTTGTTTTTGCATGTCTTCTATCAGACTGGCGACTCGCGGGCTTGGCTTGGCGCCCTGAGTAGCCCAAAATTTCATGCGATCCAGATCGATCCGCAAACGCTCTTCCTTACCCCGTGCTATCGGATTAAAGAAACCTATCCGTTCGATAAACCTACCATCTCTTGCATTACGCCTATCACTAACGGTGATGTGGTAAAAAGGCTTCTTTTTAGCACCTCCACGAGCTAATCGAATTGTGACCATAATTGTTCCTGTTAGTTGTTCCTATTACTCAATCATTTACAATAAAAAGTCTTATTCCATGCGGGCTTACTGCACTTCTTCTCGATTCGAGTGCGGACCCGGACAAAAAGGCGGGTATTCTATGTCAAATGGGGATTTATTGGAAGGGTCACGGGCAGGAAATTCATCATTTAGAGTAGCCCATTAGCTTTCATTCACACACTTAAGCACAGCGATCAAACTGTGGTTTTAAAATCGCGGGAAATTACTACCCCCAACACCGGATGATGGGCCACCTGGTCCCTGCACGCCGCCAAGGCCTCGCATCATATTGGCCATGCCGCCCCCTTTCATTTTCTTCATCATTTTTTGCATTTGCTTGTGCTGCTTCAGCAACCGGTTCAGATCCTGAATCTGAGTGCCAGAACCCTGGGTAATACGCCGCTTTCTTGAACCATTCAACACCAGAGGATTCGTTCGTTCCCGCATGGTCATGGAGTTGATAATAGCTTCCATGCGCAGAAACTGTGAATCATTTACCTTGCTCGCAGCGCCCGCGGGTAACCCACCCATACCGGGCATTTTATCAATGATGCTGGCTACACCACCCATATTTTGCATTTGCTTTAGCTGTTCTTTAAAATCTTCCAGGTCAAAGCCTTTCCCCTTTTGGATTTTCCGAGCCAGCCGGGCGGCCTTTTTCTTGTCTACTTTCTGCTCCGCTTCCTCAATCAATGACAGCATATCGCCCATACCGAGAATTCGAGTAGCTATTCGATCAGGATAAAATGGCTCTAGTGCATCCGTACCCTCACCCATACCGATGAATTTAATCGGCTTCCCTGTTATCTGACGCACTGATAACGCGGCACCACCTCGTGCATCACCGTCTGCCTTAGTCAGCACAACGCCGGTTAGCGGCAACGCATCATTGAAAGCCTTGGCGGTCGTGGCTGCGTCCTGACCCGTCATCGCATCAACTACAAAAAGGGTCTCTATTGGGGACAGCTGAGTGTGTAGCTGCTTGATTTCTGCCATCATCTCTTGATCGATAGCCAGGCGCCCTGCCGTATCCACAATCAACACATCGACGAACTTGCGCTTGGCCTCAGCCAAAGCAGATTTAGCGATAGCCTGTGGCGATTGGGAGATATCACTTGCATAAAAGTCGACTTCTACTTCGTTTGCTAGCACTTCTAATTGTTTAATAGCCGCTGGCCTATACACATCAGCACTCACCACCATGACCGATTTCTTGCTGTGTTTTTTTAACCAACTCGCCAGCTTCGCTACGGTAGTGGTTTTACCCGCGCCCTGGAGACCAGCCATCAGCACCACCGCAGGTGGTGTTGTCTTTAGATTTAACTCCTCATTGGCCGTACCCATCAACGCTTCAAGCTCGGCCTGAACTATTTTGATGAAGGCCTGGCCCGGTGTCAGACTACTGGACACCTCTTGACCCACAGCGCGGAGGGTAATCTTTTCAACGAATTCCTTAACCACTGATAAAGCAACATCAGCCTCCAGCAACGCCCGCCTTACTTCACGCAGCGCGTCCTGAATATTACTCTCTGCCAGCGTCGCCTTGCCGCTTAATTTGCGGAATGCGCCAGACAGACGCTCAGTCAAACTATCAAACATACTTAAAATCCTGTGAGTTAGGTGCAACACTGCTGGCGAGTCGCATTATAGCGGGTTAGTTCATACATAAAAAAGAACTTCAACCACCGGGCCACATATGCGACACTTTCTCCACTCTTTCAGCAATTATGTCAATCATGTCAGTTACAACCATTTCAGGACTTTTCGCGGTTTCGTTTTACCTGGTCGGTGCCATATTGCAGGGCCTGAGTTATGCCGGTAATAAGCCGCCAGACAGCAAAGTCTTTACATTTGGATTACTGGCTGTTGTAGCGCATGCTATCAGTGCGTTCGGGGTGATTAAGTCCACGGATGGTTACCATTTTGGTATTTTTGAGATAACTACGCTTATTACCGCCTCAATTTCGCTGTCCGCATTGATAAGCAGCCTGCGAAAGCCTCTGGAAAACCTTTTCCTTGGATTGTTCCCCCTGGCGATTCTTAGCATCATCGCGTCGCTGCTCATTTCCAGCAATTACCCTGCCACCGAAATGAGTACGGGGCTAGCAATGCACGTCCTTATTTCGATTCTCGCTTTTAGTTTTATAATTATAGCGGCCCTGCAGGCTGGATTTCTTGCATACCAGAATCATCAGTTGAAACATCATCGCACCCACGGACTCATCCAAAAATTACCGCCGCTGCAGGATATGGAAGTATTTCTATTTGAGCTGTTGTGGGTTGGCGAGTGCCTATTGAGCTTGGCGATTGTTGCCGGCTTCATTTTCGTGGATACCATCTGGGCAATTGAAGGTGTGCCCCACAAGATATTTTTCTCTGTTTTAGCATGGGTTGTGTTTGCCGTTTTGCTATGGGGAAGGCATCATATGGGTTGGCGCGGCCGCACCGCGATTCGCGGTACATTAATTGGGTTTAGCTTGCTGTTAGTGGGCTTCTACGGTTCCAAATTTGTACTGGAATACTTGCTTCAATAGATCAACCTTGGTTTCGACCCAAAATCCAAAAAAGCAAATCCAACCTATCTTGAGGCTTACCTGACAAATGAATGCCGACGATTCTCCATGGGGGATGCTACTTCTTTTCTTTGTTTTCCTCATCTTTGCATCCGCTTATTTTTCTGGCTCAGAAACTGCAATGATGAGCCTCAACCGGTATCGCTTGAAACACTTGCGACGCAAGGGACACCCAGGAGCTTCCCGCGTCAGCAAATTGCTGGAAAAACCAGACAAGCTCATCGGTGTTATTCTCATTGGCAATAATTTTGTTAATTTTCTTGCCGCCTCAATCGCCACTTCGATTGCGATTCTTATACTCGGTGAACCAGCTCCCCTAGCCACTGCCGTAATTTTAACGTTGGTCGTGTTAATTTTTGCAGAAGTCACACCGAAGACAATAGCGGCTTTATACCCAGCAAAAATTGCTTACCCGTCGAGTTATATTCTGGTCATGTTATTAAAAGTTTTGTATCCGGTAGTTTGGGTAGTCAATTTTGTTTCCAACGGCCTGCTCAGAATTTTGGGTTTCAGCGTTGAGTCAGGCGATAATCATCAACTTACTCAGGAGGAATTACGAACGGTTGTCTATGAATCTGGTGAGCTAATTCCACAGCGCCACCATGGCATGTTATTAAATATACTCGACCTGGAAAAGGTGACAGTTAATGACATAATCGTTCCCAAACATGAAATTGTCGGCATCGATGTAAACGACGATCTAGATGAAATACTCGAGCAGATAAGTACCGCTCAGCACACACGTATTCCCGTTTTCAAACAGGATCTAGACAATATTATTGGCCTGCTGCACCTGCGCAGTACTGGCCGACTCATCAAAATGGAGAACCTCAATAAAGCGGCAATTATTCAAGAAACTACCACCTCCTACTTCATTCCTGAAAGCACACCACTACATACACAATTATACAACTTTCAGAAGAAAAAATTGAGAATGGCCGTAGTGGTTGACGAATATGGCGCTGTAAAAGGCCTGGTTACGCTGGAAGATATCCTAGAAGAAATAGTGGGTGAGTTCACCACAGATCTTGCTGCCGCCAGCAAGGACATTCATGAGCAGAAAAACGGCAGCTTCCTAATAGACGGCGGCACCAGCATTAGAGACATCAACCGTGTTCTGTCCTGGAATCTGAATAGTAGTAGTGCAAAAACCCTCAATGGACTGCTCATGGAAAACCTGGAATCTATTCCGGACTCATCTGTTGGTATTGAATTGCAGGGTTATTATGCTGAAATCGTTCAACTAAAAGGCAATACCATTCGCACTGTCAGAATGTGGGACCCATCGGTTTATGAGATCGACAATAAGTCTACCGATTAACCCAGACTATACGCCGTGATGCAGAGGAGTCCTAACTTCTGCTCAAAATATTAATCTCTCGCTCAGAGAACTCCTCAACACTCAAAACTTCCTTACTGCTGATGTGTTGGATTTTACTGGCGCTTTTTAACGCAAGAGCAAGCCTGAATTCAGCTCCGCGATCGATTTGCCAAAACTGCCAACGGCGCGGATTATCGCCGCGTTTAGCAGTGAAGCTAACGTTAATCGAGCTTGCTTGTGGAAAAGAAAAACTAAAATCTTTTAGAGGTATGGCCAACCCCATGCCGCAGGCTTTAATGTAGGCCTCTTTCAGTGTCCATAGTCGATAGAATCTATTTGCCTGAAGCGAACCTTCCAGTTTGAGTAATTCTTGCGTTTCCAAAGCGGAGAAAAATCGCCCGGCTATTTTTTCGAACCGCCTGTTAGGTTTTATTTTTTCAATGTCTACACCAATGTCCTGATGGCGGCACACAGCGATTACAATGCAGCTACCCGAATGGGACACATTGAAAAACAAAGGCTGATCTGTCTGACCAGGAGACAATACAGGTTTGCCAAATTCGTTATTGTCAAAGCGCAAGTCCTTTGCCGGCACATCCTGTAAGTACCGGCTCAATATCAGACTGGTCATAATCCTGGTGAGTAATAACTGTCTGCGATGTTGATCAAAGTAATAGCGCTGGTATCTGGCCTGTTCTTCCGGTCCAAGCCAGGACAAATAATCTTTTTGTAGCGTCTCCAGAGAAAAGCGCTTTTGATCGATGCGCCACATATGAATTTCTGCGCCGCTTAGGAGTAACATTTTGTGTTAGTCTCTGTGACTGATTCTTTCCGCTGATCTTGTTCGTAAACGCAATGTAAGTTCTTACGCGATATTCTAGCTTCTTGCGGGCAAGCAAAAGCATTATTAACATAGAGGATGCCATCTAAGTTCACTGAGCGATTGACATGGCTGTGCCCATAGACATGAATATCCGGATTTAACTCCCTAACTTGCTCACCCAACATCTCACTTCCCAATACAGGATAGACTCTTCTTTTATGTTCCGGGATCCTTTCCGGCATAACATCTATCCTCGGGAGAAAATGGGAAAAGCTTATTACTGTATCGTTTCTAACATTTAAATTTCTGATGTTTTTATCGAGGAAGAAGCGGTTAATTGAATCACAATTATCAAGCTCAGATGGCCACTTACATGCTCTGAAGTCTCGCCAGGCGCGACGCAGATGCCGGTCAGGCGCAGCAAAGCTGTAGTCGTACCATGACAGCAGCGGAACAAAGGAAACAGAGCCATGATGATAGATAGAATTACAAATTCCAAGTTGAGAACACAATGCGTCGATCGCAGCAAGTTTGTCCAGCGAACAAGTAAAGTCGCTCTCCTGCACCCACAACTCATGATTCCCCGGCACGAATAAAACTTTCAAAAATTTTCTGAGCAGCGCCTCGAATACCACCCACAGCTTTTCTAAATCGTCTGAAACGTCGCCGGCCAGGATCAGCACATCGTTCTGGTAATTGGTGTCGCTTAAGTTCAGCAACCATTCCAGATTTTCCGGATAATCAACATGCACATCGGAAAGCGCAAATACTCTCATAGCTGAGACGCCGCCACTGGTTCTTGCAAAGAATCAGCATGCTGCTTTATTAGCTCCGTTAGCAACAAGTAATCGTCGCGGCGTGGATCAGATTTACGCCACACCAGGCCAATTTCACGGCACACATTTTCGTTACTGAAATGACGCAATTGCAGACCGGTTTCCCCAATTATATCAGCCTGTACCGCGAGACTGGGTAGTAGTGTAATACCAAGGCCGTTTGCCACCATCTGCACCAGAGTGTGCAGACTGGTGCCCTCATAAACTAGATCAGTATCCATACTGTCTAGTTTACAAGCTTCCAGCGCGTGGTCTCGAAGGCAGTGTCCTTCCTCCAATAATAAAAGCTGTTCACCGTGCAAGTTTTTCTGTGTTACCTGCTTGAGTTTCTCAAACTTGTGTCCGGGTGGCAGGCATAATAAGAATTCATCTTTAAATACCGTAACGGTCTCCATGTTTTTTAAGGGGTAAGGCAATGCCAGGATAATCAAGTCCAATGACCCTTGCTGCAACTGTCGAACCAGTTGTGCGCTTAAATCCTCTTTCAGATACAATTTTAACTTGTCATATTTTTTGCGTAATTTTGAAAGTATCAGTGGCAATAAGAAGGGACCAATGGTTGGAATCACTCCCAGCCGGATCTCACCCGCTAATTTCTCTTGATGGGAACGTGCCAGACTGACGAAACTCTCAACATCCCCTAGGATGACACGTGCCTGATTCAGCAACCGTTCCCCAAGCGGCGTGATCAATACAGTTTTTTTGTTTCGCTCAAAAATGGTTGCGCCCAGCTGGGATTCCAATTCCTGAATTGCCGCACTTAGCGTTGATTGGGTGACGTGACAAGCAGCTGCTGCTTTGCTGAAGTGCCTGTATTCTGCCACTGCGCACAGATACCTGAGCTGTTTAATCGTAGGTTTCATGGGTAATAATAGTAATCGAAAAAAACGATCAACACATCAAAAAAAATCAATTAGATTCTATGGTTATTATGACGTATGTTTAGGGCTACACACTGGATGGGGCAGGCAAATCCAACGGATGACCGCCCACTTTTATGAAAATTGACAGGAGAATCAGAATGTCGCTGAAAGGATCAAAAACTGAAGACAACCTCAAGGCTGCCTTCGCAGGCGAATCACAGGCTAACCGGCGTTACCTTTACTTCGCACAGAAAGCGGATGTAGAAGGTTATAACGACGTATCTGCACTGTTTCGCTCAACCGCTGAAGGTGAAACCGGGCATGCCCACGGTCACCTCGAATACTTAGAAGAAGTGGGTGATCCTGCCACTGGACTACCAATTGGTGGCACCGAAGATAACCTGAAGGCATCAGTTGCTGGTGAAACCCATGAGTATACCGATATGTACCCAGGCATGGCAAAGGACGCGCGTGATGAGGGCTTCGATGAAATCGCAGACTGGATGGAGACGCTTGCCAAAGCTGAGCGCTCGCACGCCAACCGTTTTCAGAAAGCACTCGATTCTCTGGACGACTAACTCGTACCTTACGTGTCTGTCACCTCCCTGGTGGTAGGCACGTAATCTCTGGAACTCGTATGAAAAACCAAGGTAGAGAGGGAGGACTGGACGCGCCTACCCGGCATCCATTAGGTCAGAATGATCCCAAGTTTTGGGATGAGCAGGCTCTAAACAAGGAACTTGAAAGAGTTTATGACATCTGTCACACCTGCCGCCGTTGCGTGAGCCTTTGTAATGCCTTCCCCACTCTCTTCGATCTAATCGATGAAAGCGACACCATGGAACTCGACGGTGTAGCTATCGCTGATTACACCAAAGTTGTCGATCAATGTTACCTCTGTGACCTCTGTTATCTTACTAAATGCCCCTATGTGCCACCCCATGAATGGAATATTGACTTCCCCCATCTGATGCTGAGAGCGAAGGCCGTCAAATTCGAAAAGGGCGAGACCCGGTTCCGAGACAGTATAATCACCAGCACTGACTTGATCGGAAAAGTAGCAAGCCAACCAATTATCAACTCCGTAGTGAATGCGGCTAATAAAAATAAAATTATACGTAGCCTGCTGGATAAGACGCTCGCCATTCATAAGGACTCTGTGCTCCCGGAATATACCAACAAGCCGCTGCTCAAAAGACCCCGCGCAGTGAGCTATGATCCGCTGAAACCGGGAAAGAAAGATGAGCCCACCGACGCGGATAATCATCCGGATAAAGTCACACTCTTCACCACCTGCTATTGCAATTACAACGAACCCTCTGTCGCCGAGAGTGTCATTAAGCTTTTCAAACACAATGACATAGACATCGAACTTGTGGGTAGAGAGCATTGCTGTGGAATGCCGAAAATGGAATTAGGTGATTTAAAATCCGTCACCAAGTTAAAACAAGCAAACATCCCCCTTCTTTATGAAAAAGTTCAATCCGGGCACAAAATTGTCGCTGCAGTTCCATCCTGCGTTTTGATGTTCAAGCAGGAATTACCACTGCTATTCCCTGACGATGAACAGGTGAAAGCCGTAGCCCAAGCTTTCTATGACCCATTCGAGTATTTGTTTTCACTGCACAAACAAGGAAAATTAAATATCGAGTTCAAGTACGAGCTAGGTAATATAAGTTATCATGTGGCCTGTCATCAACGCGTGCAGAATATTGGCCCCAAAACCAAACAGATATTGCAATTAGTGCCAGGTACCACTGTAAACAGTATCGAGCGCTGCTCTGGTCATGATGGTACCTATGGCGTCAAGAAAGAAACCTTTGAGCATGCCAATAAAATTGCCAGGCCGATTGTTAAACAGATCAAGCAACAGGAACCGGACCATTACGGTAGCGACTGCCCTATTGCCGGCAAACACATCGAAAACAACCTTGATTCGGGGCAGAAAGCTATCCATCCACTGGACTTGCTCTGCATGGCTTATGGTATTTGAATCACAATTTATTTTTTAGGATATTGAAAAGTGAAAAATTTAACGCTCGCTGATCTAATGAGCATCGAAGCTTACAACGCACAACGACCGGAATTCCGACAAGCAATAATGGAACACAAGAAGTCTCGCCGCGTCCCCCTAGGACCCAATGCGATGCTGCATTTCGAGAATTTCAGGCTTATGCAATACCAGGTATTGGAACTTATACGTATCGAAAAAATAACCACTGAACATGAGCTACTAGAAGAACTCGGAGCCTATAACCCACTTATTCCCGACGGTTCAAATCTGAAAGTTACTTTTATGCTGGAGTACCCAGATGAAGTTGCGCGCGCTATAGAACTAGCAAAACTTGTTGATATTGAAAATAAAATTCTGATTCAGATTGATGGGTGTAAACCGGTATTTCCTATCGCCAATGAAGACCTGCCTAGGTCAACTGAAGAGAAAACTTCATCTGTGCATTTTCTGCGCTTCGAATTTACCCAGGAGATGATCAGCGCTGCCAGGAACGGGGCTAGCTGGTCGATTTATTGTCTGCACCCGAATTATCAACACCGCAACAATAGGTTGCCTGAACAGGTTACCACTTCGCTGATGCAGGATTTTGATTAATGCATTTGGCTCATTGCACATCAGCTGGCGCTAATGCGGTTTATAATAGAAATAGTGACAGAGGCACAAGCAGCATCTGCGTCGGCAACGTCGAAAGGGTAAGAAGAACAGCTACATCAATGAAGAACACACCAGCTCAGCTGCGCAAGCTGATTCAGGGGCTGAGGCCCAATCTGGAGCTGGAGCTGGAACTGAATTTGACCAGACCCATGATACGATTGAACATTACTCCATGGATGAATGCAACGAAATGTAGCAGTGCGATGGAATTAAGATTGCGTGAGATTGAGGCATTTATCACTTCCACGAAATTCAGACTGCACTCTGAAATAAACCGCATCTGATACTATCCACACCTTCCCTTCCTTGCATACGCTGTAAATTCGTGCAGATATTTTCCATGAGCATGAGAAAGCAGTAATATTGGGAGTTCGTTGCCAACAAGTCCTCAGCTGCTATGAAGTACTGCCATCAATGTGCCGCACCCCTGGTTCTCCGTATACCCGAGGGCGATGAATTAGCGCGTCACTGCTGTGATAGCTGTGACAGCATTTTCTACCTGAACCCAAAAAATATTGTGGGCACGCTGCCTACCCATCTGAATAAAGTGTTGCTCTGTAAGCGAGCCATTGAGCCACGACTTGGTAAGTGGACGCTGCCCGCTGGTTTCATGGAAAATGGTGAATCCAGCCTGGAAGGTGCAATTCGCGAAACTATGGAAGAAGCTGGCGCTCGGATCGATGTGCAGGCCAATAGTCTTTATACGCTCTTTAACCTGCCTGTAATCAACCAAATGTATCTGTTTTTTCGTGCAGAATTATCTGATCTCGATTACCATCCCGGGAGAGAAAGCTTGGAAGTTGCTTTGTTCTCAGAAGCGGAAATTCCGTGGAAGCAGATCGCCTTTCCAGTAGTTCACAGCACGCTGAAATATTACTTTAAAGATCTTAAGAAGAATCGATTTCCTGTTCGTATGTTTGACGTTCGCCATGGTGAAGACCGAACCATTACCACAAGCTTAATCAGCCATAGTCCGAACTAAGCGGGTAAGGCAAACTATTCAGTTTTTATAATTGAAAACGCTGGCTCTTCATAGGGATGAAATTGTTTTAATGCGGCAATGGCCGCCTCGATAGTTTCTGCAGCACAAACCATCTCTACTTTGTATTCAGCTACGGATTCAATCTTATTGATTTCACCCACAAAGGGTGAGCTGCCTGTCAGTGGCCTGAATTGACCTGAACCCAGGGTTTGCCAGACGCAGCAATCGTAATCCCCTACCCTACCAGCCCCGGCTTCGAACATCGCAGATTTAACCGCGTCAAGATGACTCTCCGGTACATAAAATTCGATTTTGAAAAGCTGTGCTTGAGTAATCATTTAGTGAATGCCGTTTGTACTAGTCAAGCCAACGCCGTGCGTTGCGAAACAACCTCATACTAGGCGCATCTTCACTCCAGTGGTCAGGATGCCAGGAGTTCTGGTTCGCCCTGAAGACTCGCTCTGGGTGCGGCATCATGATTGTAACCCGGCCATCCTTACTGCACACACTGGCGATGCCATCGGGTGAGCCATTCGGGTTCGCTGGATATTTCTCTGTCACACCGCCCCTATTTGCGGCATATCTTGCAGACACACAATTAGCAGCTGAAATAGCAGATAACTGCGCAGGCTGCAGAAACTGTGCACGACCTTCCCCATGGGCCACAGCGATCGGAAAATGGGAGCCTTGCATACCCTGAAAGAATATAGAGGGTGAGTCTAATACCTCGACCAGAGCCACCCGTGCCTCAAACTGCTCAGACCGGTTTCTCACAAAGCGCGGCCAGTTATCTGCACCGGATATCAATTCATGGAGCAGCGAAATCATCTGACAACCATTACACACACCAAGGGTGAGTGAATTTGGATTGGCGAAAAACTGTGCAAATTGCTCACGCACCTTGTCATTAAAAAGAATTGACTTGGCCCAACCGCCACCTGCACCCAACACATCACCGAAGGAGAATCCACCGCAGGCCACCAGCACGTTGTAGTCCCGCAAATTGACATAGCCACTGCTAATATCAGTCATGTGTACATCGATTGCAGCGAACTGAGCGCGGTCGAAAGCGGCCGCCATCTCTACCTGCCCATTCACCCCCTGATCTCGTAATACGGCAACTCGCGGTTTCTTGATTGTATTGATATAAGGTGCTGAAATATCCACATTCAGGTCGAAGTCGAGCGCCGCATTTAATCCAGGATTCTCACTGTCCAGTAGACAGTCGTATTCTTCCTTCGCGCAGGCAGAATTGTCGCGCATACTTTGAATTTGATAGCTTGTTTGCGACCAGACGCGCTGTAATTCAACCCGGTTTCTATTGATCAGTTCTGCACCAGCGCCGAGTACGATAATTTTATCTTCAACTGATAATTCACCAATGGGGTGCATGCAATCGCTAATCCCCAACTGCACCGCCGTTTCCTCCAGCCGATGCAGATCAAGGGTTCTGACCTGTACTACCGCGCCCAACTCTTCATTAAAAAGCACCTTAATCGCATCACTACCTGATAGTAGTGAGGAAATATCCACCTTCAAACCACAGTGCCCGGCAAATGCCATTTCCGCCAGGGTAGTGAACAAACCACCGTCAGAGCGATCATGATAGGCGAGCAACAGACCCTCACTAATGCTGTTTTGGATCAGTACGAAGAATTGCTTTAAAAGCTCCGCATCATCCAAATCCGGTGGCGAGCCCTCGAATTTTCTGTATACCTGAGCTAGTGCCGATGCGCCCATGCGATTTTTCCCCAAACCCAAGTCAAACAGTACCAGGCTGGTTTCACCGCGGTCAGTTCGTAGCTGCGGCGTGACAGTCTGTCTGATATCGGAAACCGGCGCGAAGGCAGAAATTATGAGGGAAAGCGGTGCCGTGTTGGCCCTTTCTTTGGATTCCTGCTGCCAAACCGTGCGCATGGACATGGAGTCTTTCCCCACCGGGATACAAATGCCTAATTGCGGGCACAGCTCCATACCTACAGCTTTAACCGTAGCATAGAGCTTTGCATCTTCATGACCATGGCCTGCGGCAACCATCCAGTTCGCTGACAGTTTAATATCACCGATCTGATTGATTGCGGTGCTGGCTATATTGGTTATCGCCTCGCCAATGGCCATACGTCCGGATGCCGGCGCATCAAACAGGGCTATAGGTGTTCTTTCACCCATAGCCATGGCCTCACCCACATAGGAGTTAAACGAACTTGCTGTAACTGCCGCATTTGCCACCGGCACTTGCCAGGGACCCACCATCTGATCCCGGCTAACCAGGCCGGTAATGGACCGGTCCCCAATTGTTATCAGAAAGCTTTTGCTGGCCACCGCGGGTAAGCTGAGAACTCGCTCGATTGCTTCTGTAAGAACCAGTTCAGAGCTATTGAATTCAACTACTTTCACCGTTCCCGATTCCGCCTCTCGATGCATTTTAGGTGGTTTACCGAACAGCACCTCCATGGGGAGATCGATGGGATTATTGTCGAAATAGGAATCTTCCAGCTTAATGTGCTGTTCAGCCATGGTTTCACCAACCACTGCAAACGGGCAACGCTCTCGGCTGCAGATATTTCGAAATATTTCTAGATTGGCTAAGGATATCGCCAGCACATAACGCTCCTGGGCCTCGTTACACCAAATTTCTAGCGGTGACATGCCAAGCTCGGCATTAGGCACTTCTCGAAGATGGAAGACGCCACCCCGGCCACCGTCTTTTACCAGTTCCGGCAGGGCATTGGACAAACCACCTGCACCCACATCATGAATAAACTCAATGGGATTGCTATCGCCGAGTTGCCAACATTGATCGATGACTTCCTGGCAGCGACGTTCCATTTCCGGGTTCTCCCGTTGCACTGAAGCGAAGTCTAAATGTTCCGCGCTGGCACCGGATGCCATAGAGGAAGCCGCCCCCCCTCCCAAGCCAATTAGCATCGCAGGACCACCCAGCACAATTACCTTCACACCCACTTCGATCTCGCCCTTATGCACGTGGGAGTCGCGAATATTACCTAGCCCACCGGCGATCATAATGGGTTTGTGATAGCCACGAACCTCGGCTTTGCCCGACTCATTCACAATTTCGTCCTCAAAGCTGCGAAAATAGCCACACAAATTAGGTCTGCCGAATTCGTTATTAAAAGCGGCTCCCCCAATAGGACCTTCCAGCATAATATCCAAGGCTGAGGCGATGTGGGCCGGTTTACCAAAATCCTGTTCCCAGGGCTGGGGCAGATTCGGCAAATGTAAATTTGAAACAGAAAAACCGCTAAGTCCTGCCTTAGGCTTCGAGCCCTTTCCCGTTGCCCCTTCGTCTCGAATTTCACCGCCTGACCCAGTTGCTGCTCCAGGGAATGGAGCAATCGCGGTTGGATGGTTGTGCGTTTCCACCTTCATTAATATTTGAATGGGTTCATTTACGAAGTGGTATTCCTTCGAATCTGGCTGCGGGAAAAATCGATCTGCACTATGCCCCGCCATGACGGCTGCATTATCCGAATAAGCTGACAAAACTCCCTCAGGTGAACACCGGTGGGTATTACGGATCATGCCAAACATTGAATCCGCTTGATCCACCTTATCTATCCTCCAGCTGGCATTGAATATCTTATGACGACAATGCTCGGAATTCGCCTGAGCAAACATCATCAATTCCACATCAGTGGGGTTCCTGTTCAGTTGCTGGAAACTGGTATAAAGATAATTGATTTCATCATCGGCTAATGCCAAACCCAATTCCCTATTCGCCGTGACCAGTTTTTTTCTGCCCTGTCCCAGCATATCGACTGACTGCAAAGTCCGAGGTTCGCCAGTTTCAAACAGAATGACTGCCCTATCAACCTGATCCAATACAGTTTGGGTCATGCGATCGTGGAGCAAGCTGTCCAGCAGTTGCACTTCGGGTTCGCTCAGCGGTTTGTCCGATGTGATACCAAACAAGGTGCCGCGTTCAATCCGGATGATCTTCTTTAACCCACAGTTGTGCACAATATCGGTTGCCTTGCTGGACCAGGGCGACAAAGTTCCTGGGCGCGGCACAACCAACCGGTATAGGGTATGTGAAGAATTCTGGCTGGCATCACTGCTTCCAGTGGGTTGCGATGGCCCGTATTCCAGCAAAGCATCGAGGACAGCAAGTTCATCTGTGGACAAATCATCATCACCGCATTCGGCCAGATGAATATACTGCGAGGAAATTGAGAGGGTCGACGGGAGTTGGGCTTGGACGGATTGAGTTAACTTGGCAATCTTGAATTCAGATAGAGCCGTCGCTCCAAACATCACGCGCATTGATTGGTCGTCCTAGTTTAAAACAGTTGTGCGGCTGGTAGTGTAAAAAGTGTTGCCGATTCACGCGCCATGATAATTGATTTGTTAAACAAAGGGTCCATTTTTTTCTCGTCGTTTCAACTTAAAAAAATTCTGCAGTAAATTGGCGCAATTATCCGCCAATACGCCCTCAGTAAAATCCACATGGTGATTGAATGAATTCTCCTGCAGTAGCATTCGATGGCTCACAACAGCGCCGAACCGGGGCTCCCGCGCTCCGAATACCAGGTGCTCAATTCGGGCATGAACCAATGCACCAATGCACATGGTGCATGGCTCAAGAGTCACATACAGGCAGGTGCCGGGCAAGCGGTAGTTGTGCTCACTTTGCGCGGCATTTCTCAGGGCAATAATTTCGGCATGGGCTGTCGGGTCGTTGCTAGAGATAGGTTGGTTATAACCAGAACTAATGATCTCACCGTCTCGCACCAGCACTGCTCCCACCGGCACCTCGTCATGATCTGCCGCGATATCTGCTTGCTGTAAGGCCAGCATCATCCAGTTTTCATGGGAATCATTCATAGGTGATTCTCCCCTGAGCCTGCGGACAATCTCATAACCAGGTAAAGCCCCGCCGATACCGCCGGACCAATACCCAGCGCAAATAGTAAGGTACCTACGCCAACAACCCCACCTAGTGACCAACCCAGTATTACCGCTGTTATTTCGATCGTTGTTCTCACTCCCGCGATGGGCAAACCAGTCCGTCTCTGCATACCCGTCATCAGACCATCTCTCGGACCAGGGCCCAAATTCGCACACAAATACATACCGCTGCCAATGCCCACCATGGCTATACCCGTTAGTGACTGCATTATCTGAAGATAAAATATTTCGGGACGGGGTAAAAAATTCAGCGAAGCCTCAATCGCGGCGGCAATCACTACTGCATTCAGTATCGTGCCAATACCTGGTTTCTGCCGCAATGGAAGCCACAGGAGCAGCACGCTGAGACTCACAACAAAGGTAGAAAAACCAACACTCCAACCGGTTAAATTACTGACTCCCTGTGACAGTACAATCCAGGGACTGACCCCAACTCCCGCTGCAATAAGCGATGCCTCACCTACGCCAAACACTAACAGTCCAAGGCAGAGTAGCCCCAGCGTTAGAGGTCTTGGTTTAAGATTCAGTGGATCGGCTGAGCTCCAGAATACGATGGGGACAACTTTCACAGAAATAAATTTCATGGCGGTACCATTCGATGAGTAACAAATGGATTTGTCGCACTACAAGTTAAGATTAATTCGGTTATACACGACTAATACTTTCTGTGTAACTTTTGTGTAAAGCATTATCCATAGTGCACGCTTTTTCTACATCTACGTTTCTACTGCATTTCAATAGTTTAGCCAATCATCGGTTACACATTGTACACCAGCAATCATCCTTAAAGTTTCTCTGCAAATGGCGATTTGCGAAACTCTGCCAATTTCTGCTTGCCGTGTTCTTTTGGCTATTTCCTGTCTTCTATTCCGATAACTAGCGAAGTGCCTACAGCCACTTCCACAGTAGAGATTTGAACTTCACGCTTAGACATTAACTCCCCATCAATTCGTTGCGTATCTAAGTTGCGGGAAGTGATGATACGTGGAAGATTACCAAGCGAAGCGTCAACTGAACTTCCGTGCTCAAAATCTAAACCTCTATAAAACCACTGCTGTATCGTTATATCTGGCGAAATAAGCCCCTGCAGTATCTCCCATGCTTCCTCACACAAGCTTTCGTTGTTTTCATAAATCTCAGCTGTGTTGCTTCTTCCTGTGTTGCTGTAAGCCTCTGCTCGGTTGTGGTTGAAAACTTCTTTCTTAAGCTTGTATTCATAACACCTAAGTTCGTCTGGTTTGTCTGAAAGCTCTTCTCTTATCAGTTTCTGATTTGCCCGTTCGCTATCAAACTGTGCATATTCTTCTTCAGTCAGCTCTTCAAAGTCCTTTCGCCTTATAACTAGCCGCAATTTTTTCTATAGCCACCAAATAAGCAGCCATACGCAAGTCAGAGACATTTTCCTGCTCATGCCAAAGGGTTCTCATAGATTGGAAAGCTCCACGCATCGTATCATCCAAACCTGATCTTACCAGTTCCAGCTCACCGGCTCCTACCATATATTTTTTCTTAAAGTTTGTCGAAAGATGCCATTGATCACCCATCGCTTGGGATAGACTCTCAAATTCTTTGATTACCATATCATTGCGAGCTTCTTGCTCGCGTCTTTGCATACGACCAAAGCGTATATGGCTTAGATTTTTGACCCATTCAAAATAGGAAACCGTCACACCACCAGCGTTTGCATACATGTCAGGGATAATGACGCATCCTTTTTCGCGGAGTATTTTATCAGCGGTAGCGGTTACTGGTCCATTTGCAGCCTCTATGATCAGGGGTGCCTGAACGTTTGCTGCATTATCAATATTGATCACACCTTCAAGAGCTGCTGGAATTAGAATATCGCAATCTGCCTCTAAGAGCGCGGCACCGTTCTGTGAATATGTGGCACCCGGAAAATCAGCGACCCCGCTGTTCCCCATAATCCAGTTGTGAACCGAATCGACATCCAGCCCATTTTCATTATAAATCGCTCCATCACGCTCGATGATCCCCGTGATAACCGAGCCATCCTCTTCACGCAGAAACTTTGCCGCATGGTAACCAACATTCCCAAGGCCCTGGACTATGATACGCTTGCCCTCTAGGGAGCCAGACAGGCCTGCCTTGGCAACATCCTTGGGCTCGCGGAAAAATTCACGCAAAGCATACTGCACACCGCGGCCAGTCGCCTCAACTCGCCCCGCGATACCACCAGCATTTATCGGTTTTCCAGTTACGCAAGCTTTAGCAGCAATATCCGTAGTATTCATGCGGGCATATTGATCGGCGATCCAAGCCATTTCTCGCTCGCCAGTACCCATATCAGGTGCTGGAACATTCTGGCTTGGGTGAATCAAATCCCTTTTAATAAGTTCATAAGCAAATCGACGCGTAATAAGTTCCAATTCATGTTCATCATAATCCCTAGGATTAATACAGAGTCCACCCTTTGAACCTCCAAAAGGTGCGTCAACCAGAGCGCATTTATAGGACATTAACGCAGCCAAAGCCTCAACTTCATCTTGGTTCACAGAGCTTGCATATCTGATACCACCTTTAACAGGCTCCATATGATCAGAATGGACTGCACGATAACCGGTGAAGGTTTGAATATCTCCACGCAACCGTACGCCAAATATCACCTTATAAGTGGCATTACACAGCCTAATTTGCTCTTTCAAACCTGAAGGTAGTCCCATTATATCAACTGCGCGGTTGTACATTATATCAACACTTTCACGAAAACTTGGTTCTTTGACTGTGGACATAAATCTCTCCTATCTGAAATTATGAATTCTGAAAATGCGCCGATCATTTAGTAATATTATAATATTACTTACTGCTTCAGCCTATTAAAGGGCTGAGAATTACAAAGATTGTAACCGTTACCAGCAAAAAAAACTGATATAGAATGTAAAATTTATTTGCTAAACAGCCCCGCCAGATGGCGATTTGTTCTTGTTCCAACTGGCGTAATTAAATTCAAGATCCACGAGAGGATTTAGGTAGTTGATTATCTAAATCTCTGACCCAACGGGGAGTTATTCCATTAGGTACTATTGAATAACTAACACCAAAAATAGTATCCGGTTTCTCAAGATCGATAGCGAGGAAATCATTAGAAAACCATTTAGAGCGTTCGATATTCTTTGCTTGCTGAGTCGCTCGATCTAAACACAAGAAATTTGTACTAATATCAAGATTTTCTGCGCTATCTTTTATAAATATTTTTGCCTCTAAATCAACAAGAATTGCCCCAATATGAAGCCGACATTCCATAGACCTAACTTCTATGTCTATAAATTTAGCACTGTAATAACAGAACTAGTTTTTTAATTTATTGTGAAAAATAAAGCGGATTGAAATCACTGCAGTGGGCGTTGAAATCAATCTTCCTATTGATTCTCTGTCTTAGAAGAATAAGGATTCTATCTCCTAGATCAATTTATTGTAGAGTATCGCTGATAACGATGTAAATTTTATAGAACGTTCAGGTATAGCGCCATAGAGAATATACGCTTTTCATAATGAATTATTCCTATCGAAAAGATTAAGAGTGAAAAAACATATTGAAGGCTTATAACCTAAGCCTCTATCTCGCATCACCACAAGAAATAAATAATTAAAAATAGATCAGTTGTTCAAAACAAACCAGAATATATTTATTATCGTACGTTTAAAATGCTTGAAGGAAATATAACCTATTTCCGTAATATATACTTGCGAAATTTATGCCATATTCCATGCTTACCACTCTGAAAAGACGCATTACCACTTAACCTTATTGACGACGCACCTATAGAAAGATTTTTTATAATTTCAGATAATTTGCCATTATCCGAACGCTCAGAAATGTATTCATTTAATTTTTTAAGCTCATTATTTTCTACTTTCGGTAAATCAAAAGATTTAAAATTCGAAATAACTGAGATAGCCCCTGCTTTGACATCTTTATCTATGAGATTAAAGCCGACGCCAAACACTCCAATGTTTGCAGACTTTAATTCTAAGCGAAGAGAATCAATCAATTCCCAATCTAAATTATTTGCATATTTTTCGTTATCAATTATTAATATTTTCCTATCCATACTTGGTATAGATGAACCAATAAAAGATATGTCGATATCTTTTAATTCCTTATTAATAATTCCAGATAAATCATCTCCAAATTTTGGATCAAAATATAACAATGTTATTTCTTCTTTACCTTTCAGATGACCTATGACAATTTCTTTATAATATTCTAAATAGGATGTAAATTCTGAACCTAAAAAACAGAATGGCGCATCAGATTTTAAGCAAATTACCGTAGCATCTATTGTAGATTTATGCCCATCTGTCAAAAACAGAACACCCTCATCATAAGGCTCTATAAGGGGCTTCTCCTCCGCTACACGATCTAAAAGCATTTTGTTTAATAGATTTGAAGCGGATTTATTTGGAAATTGGTCAGAACGAGGTATGTTTCTACCATTTTTAGATTTACGAACTACACCGCTATCTCGTTTAACTACTTCGCCATAAGGTTCTGGTATTAATTTCTGAGAAACCTCTTTAAGAACATTAATTTTCTTCTTAGCAGCTGATGTCTTAGCATCATTCTTTAGTAATACTCGCTCTTCTGATGAGATATTATCTTTA
>Ga0302135_10000055_pt1 | contig 61582 bp, 49 predicted proteins | sample CBN3_surface_MG_FD_203119 | JGI IMG/M metagenome (GOLD analysis project Ga0302135, IMG submission 203119) | Marine microbial communities from Western Arctic Ocean, Canada - CBN3_32.1 | ecosystem: Environmental > Aquatic > Marine > Oceanic | place: Canada: Western Arctic Ocean | collected...
ATAAGTGGTTCATTCTTCGCTACAAAAGGTAGTCCTTATACTGTTGGTGGAATATGGGACCAATAGGATGGGAAAGCATTCCTGGTGGAACGCTTTTGGGCGAAATAAAAAGGGTCTATTATAGGAAGCAGTTCTGCCAACCTAGAGAGAAATACCCGTGTCACTTTGAGTGAATTGGGTGCAGATGTTTTAAAATCCGGGCTGATTGGGTAATCTTGACCCTCGGGTCGTGGAGTGAAATTTTAGTTCACTCTATAGATTAAACGCAAAAGAGCGATTATTAATGTTAGGCCACGCTTTGCTTCGAAACAGTTTACTCACTATCTGCAGTGTTGTGCTGCTGTCAGGCTGCGCAGCCCTTTTCGATGACATTGACAGGCCGGTAAATGCTTTGGTTTGCGACAACTTCTTGATATACGACATGTGCGCACAGGATATGGATGCAGATGGTGTCGTGGAATATGTTTATTTTGAGAACAGTGACAAAGTCTTTCTTTATCGGGTAGGAACCCAGGAAGGCTTGCCTGCGAATTTGAAAATGCACCGTTGCGCCCAGGAAATGGACGATTCCATAGTGAGTTCCGCATCAAGAATGTTCTATGTTTCTGATGAGACACCCTACATAGAAAGAACTGATATTCGGGGAGCAATGATGCTTAGCTATATCAGCTATATGCCCCGGGTGGCCTCTTGCAATGTCGCGGCAGATCAGGCGCAAACGCTGTCTGAGTGTTAGCCCCTCGCCCAATTTCCTTTCGCAATTATCACTCTCCGTTACTTCCTACAACTGGGGGTGCTTAGTGTTGGGTTCTTAAAAGGTTGCAGCAACATAGCGAAAATCCCCAGCGATTCTTTATCCTGCATACCCGTGATACCTATATCCAATGTTTCTTGGGCTTCGCTGGCTTGATCAAGGTAAGAGTTAAATAATCTGTCCCACCAGGGAAAGTTAAAGCCGAAATTATGGTTGTGCTCTAACTCATCAGTTGAGTGGTGAATCCTGTGCATGTCCGGCGTGACTATAATCTTCCGCAGCATGCTATCCACTTTTAGAGGTAGCTTCAGATTGCTGTGATTAAACATGGAAGTGACATTAAGCAATACTTCGGCAAACAATACCGATGTCGGCGAAGGGCCCATCAATAGCACCAGTAATAATTTGATAACGCTGGAGATTAGTATCGAAACCGGATGAAAGCGGTTGCCAGTAGTCAGGTCATAGTCCATATCGGTGTGATGCATGCGATGAAATCGCCATAGCAAAGGCATCGCGTGAAAGAGCCGGTGCTGCCAGTAAATCGTGAGATCGAAGACAGCAACAAAGATAAGTATACCGAGCCAGTGGGTTAACTGAATTTGATTCAGAATTCCCCACTGCTGTTCCTGTGCCAGTAATGCCGCACTGACGCCCGCAATCGGAAGTATAATCCTGACAAGGTAGGTGTTGAGCACACCAATGCCGATGTTACCTAGCCAGCGCTGTAGTTTCGAGTAGGCCAACACTCTTCTGGGGTAGCGAAGTTCGGCGATAGCCAGAACCAGAAAGACGCAGAGAAAAATGCCGAGCCGCACGCTGGATTCCATATCGGCTATCAAACTATTCATCAGGGTAGTGTAATCAATTGCTTACTGGAAATCAGCTTCAACTTAAAATCCAGGCTAATAAGGTAGCGCTATCACAGAATGTATCTTCTGATGTAAGGATAGATAGGATCTTGGTTGTTTCCGATTTAGCTATAGAATTAATGGGTTGTCGCACACTTTCCTGCAGGGATGCGGATTTCGCCAGTTTTTCCTTGAAAAATAACCATAATAGAGTAGTTTAATTAGTATACTTCTCAGTTAAACTAGACGTCGACAAAATTACGAGACGGAGGCAGTAATGAAGAACCGATTCCTAACCACGCTGAGCCTAATCATAGGCAGCTTGTTAATGGCACCTTCGCTATTTGCGCAGTCAGTCAATTTCCCAGTTACTGAGCATGGCGTACCTGATTTGCAGGGAACCTATACTTACAGAACGTTGACGCCCTTGAATCGTCCAAGAGAGCTAGCTGACAAGGCAACGCTGACGACGGAAGAGGCTATTGAATGGCAGGCGTTTGAAAACACGCGCCAGAACCGCGACCTTGTTATCGATTCGGTAGGAGGTGCCGGGTATCCCCCAGGTGTTATTTCCTATAACGAATTCTGGTATGAACGTGGCGTTGAAACCATCTCCGATCGACGGACTTCACTTATATATGATCCACCTGATGGCAGAATGCCGGCAGCTAACGAGGCAGGACAGGAACGCTTAGCTGTAAGAGCTGAGAACAGAAACCAGAGTCTTGGTCCCGAGGCCAGAACGCTGGCCGATCGTTGTCTAATGAGTGGAGGTGCTGGCCCGCCGCTGGTGCCAGGTGCGTATAACAACAACGTGCAGATCGTACAAACTAAAGACCACATCATGATACTCAGCGAGATGATTCACCGCGCGCGGATTATCCGGCTTGATAGCGAGCATGATGCGCGTCCGTATAAATGGGACGGTGATGCGGTGGCGCACTTCGAAGGCGACACCCTAGTGATCAATACTCAGCATTTTTATTACCATGATAATGGCCGGGGCGCGTCTGCAAAAATGCAGCTGGAAGAGCGTATTCGCCGGATTGATGAAAATACACTGGACTACGATTTCACCATTCAAGATCCGTTGTCATGGGATGTAAGTTGGTCTGCAAAATTCCCCATGCGTCGCATTGATGATCCGATTTATGAGTATGCCTGCCATGAGGGCAACCATGGTCTCGCTGGCATCCTGGCTGGTTGGCGAAGGTATGAATCCATGGGGATGAATGGCGACGGGACACCCAAAGAGTAGTTTTGTGCTGACGAGCGGCTAAGCAACTTAGCCTCTCGTCAGCGATATTATTATGGTGGCCAAACTACTATTAAAAGTTACTTGCCTTACTGTACTTGGCTGCTGCCCAGTTCTCTTCTCCGGCGCAGTCAGCGCTCAGACTCCCTTACTCTACGAACAGGAATTTCCATTCATCGGCTATGCTACTGCTGAGGCTGAAGGTGCAATTGCAAAATTGCAGCAGCAAATTAATAGTGGAAACGTGGCCCTGCAATTCGATCAGGATCGGGGATATCTGGATTCTGTGCTGCAAGCGCTGGAACTTGATAGTGCATCACAGCTACTGGTTTTTTCTAAAACCAGCCTGCAGCAAAATCTGATTTCACCATCGACACCGCGGGCTATTTATTTCAACGATGAGGTATATATTGCCTGGTTGCGGGGCTCCCAAGTGCTCGAAATTGCCGCGATGGATCCAAATTTGGGTCCAGTTTTATACACATTGAATCAGCAAGCAAGTGATCAACCTCATTTCGAAAGACAAATGCATCAGTGCATGCGCTGCCATGACAGCTATGGCTTAACCGGTGGCGGCACCCCTCGCTTTATGATGAGTTCAGGGTATACCGGGCAACAGGGCCAATTAGTTTCGCATGAAAGCCATATTATGACTACTAGCCGCACACCGATAAAGAACCGCTGGGGCGGGTGGTTCGTGTCTGGAAGTCACGGCGACCAGTTGCATTTAGGTAATGTCCAGGTGGAGAGTGCGGCAGATTTGAAACCAGAGAACCTGGCAAAATTCGGTAACCTGGTGAACTTGAATTCCCTATTGGATACGGGGCCCTATCTGACGCCCTATAGCGATATCGTTGCGCTTCTGCTTATCGAGCATCAAATCGAGGTTCAGAACCTCATTACGCGAGTGAACTATCTCGGAAGAACCGCGCTTGAAAATGAAAAGAGTGATTCTGCTGAGACCCAAATCGAGCTTGAAGCGCTCAGCGAAGAATTGGTGCGGTCTCTGTTTATGGTTGGGCAACCTTCCCTCCGTAATCCTGTTACTGGTTTATCAGGGTTTACCGAGATGTTTAATGATCTCGGCCCGAAGGATTCACAGGGCCGCTCACTGCGAGAGTTGGATTTAACCAATCGATTGTTCAAATATCCGCTTAGCTACCTGGTGTATTCTGATGCGTTTGCAGCATTGCCAGAGCAAGTTAAGGGAATTGTTTTCGCACGAATAAGCGATGTGCTACTTGGAAGAGAGAATAGCGCAGATTTTGAACACCTGACTGAATCAGACAGGCGCGCAATTATTGAAATACTAAATGCTACTTCGACTATCAACGTAGAGCCTAATTCTCTCTAGTGGCTCTACCCCTCGATGTACAAATGGAGACTTGCTCTCCCCTATACCCCGAAAGATTAACGAGGCTGGTAGTTTTGCAAGGTTTTGAGAATGACCGTGATCACTCAACGGTTTTGGGCACGGCTCGCATCGGTATTGTTGCTGGCAATTGGTTGCGATTCACCGAAACCTTGTGCGGAGACTCTACTTCCCTGAATATTGGATCGATCAAAATCAAAGTTGACCAAGAATTCAATCCGCGAAACTTCCTCTATAGGGATCGGATAGCCATTGGCATCTACAGCATAATTTCTCGGCGTATCAGGGCAGTTGTCTCGGCTATATGGCACGCCGTCTCGGTCAGCATTCGGGGCTGGAGTCGGAGCCGCTGCAACGGTTAGTGCTGCAGGACGCCTCGTTGAAGCAGAACTTGATCGAGAAGATCCACTTCCATTGACGTAGAAAATCAATTCAGAATCAATACCGCAATCGCTGTCACCAAATCCTCTTTCTAGGAAGTTAAAAAATCTAACAGACGTTCGCCAAACGAGGTTGTCCGCCAGCTCGTATTTAACACCAGCTCCAAAGTCTACGACGGTATCATGATCGTCATCAAAATCGGTATCTCCGATACCGGCTCATACAAAGGTCTCAAACTGGCCAATATTCCAATTTAGATCATAGAGGACACCGACCTTCACGTGATCAATATCCATCCACTGGCTGCCTAGAGAAAAATAATACTGGCCAGAGCATTGGCTTGTGCGGAATAGGGTGCGAGCGCCACTAAAAGAGGCAGAGTTAAAGAAAGAGTATGCATAGCTAAATTTTATAGTAGCATGGACGTAATGTATTCAAACTTTAAAAGGAGGTTGATAATCTGATTTGCGGTTATAATAAGACTTTTGCCTCTTAGTTGTAGGTGCTGGGCGGTTAGCGAGGATCAAGGATTAGTTAATGGGATCCTTAAGCAACCAAACGGTTGAGTTCCTCAAACTAGTCATAAAACGCTGAAATCGATTTGCCATTTTCAAGGTATTCAAACAATGAAATTTTATGGCAGGGCACAGAAAGACGAATCAGAGCTCGAAATTCTTTGCGAGGCAAGCCTAGTTGCAGACCCGGCTACACTTCGAGATTTAGCCTCATTTCTTTATCGGTGTGCAGATGCAATTGAGGATCAGGGCAATAGTTGGGAACACGAGCATTTCGAAAGTAATGAAGTCGTCAGTCCAGAGTTCGTGGTTTTCAATCCGAATGTTGTCAATACATAGTTGATACAGCCCTATAGATTAGTAAATCGATGTTGGGACGCATGAGAATCAAATCAAAATGGAAAGCGGCAATGTTAGTCGCTTGCCTTATTAACCAGGGTACACTTCCGTTGAACGTCCGCTGTTGGCCGATGGCTGCCCCTTTGACATCTGGAATTTAGGTTAATGAATTATTCCTCCATCCTGTTTTTTCGCTTTTGACAGCTGGTTCTTAGTGGTATCGTCTTATTCTAGGCCAATATAGGAGAAACACCATGTCATCTAAAGAAAGAAGAACAGTTCCAACTGAAGCAATTGAAATCTACAACAAGTACATCCACGGTGAAATTAGTCGCCGGTCATTTCTGAGCCGTGCGAAAAAGTTTGCTGTAGCTGGTCTCACTGCCACCGCCATTGTTGAGGCGCTGATGCCGAATTACGCGATGGGACAGCAAGTGTCGCGCGATGACGAACGAATTATTACCAGCTATGTGACCTTGCCGTCACCGCAAGGCAACGGATTTATAAGAGGTTATCTGGTACGCCCATTCAGTGCCGACAGTCGCAGTGAAACGTCAGCCCAGCTTCCGGGTATTGTTGTGGTGCACGAAAATCGCGGGCTTAATCCCCACACTGAAGACGTTGCCCGCCGGTTTGCACTGGCCAACTTCATGGCTTTTGCCCCGGATGTGCTCACCTCCGTTGGTGGCTATCCAGGCGATGACTATGAGGGTGGGCAGCTTTTCAGGCAAATCGACACAGGCGCAAAGTTCGAAGACATTGTGGCTAGCGCGCTGTGGCTAAAAAATCGTGCAGACTGCACGGGAAAAATTGGCGTGACCGGTTTCTGTTATGGCGGCGGTGTTTCGAATCAACTTGCAGTTAGGTTAGGTGATGATCTTGCGGCGGCGGTACCGTTTTACGGTGGAGCAGCAGCTGCCGTGGATGTGCCGAAAATCAAGGCGGCAATCCTGGCGCAGCATGGGGCACTCGACACCCGTCTGGCTGAAGCTTGGCCGGCCTACGACGAAGCCTTAACTGCCGCAAATGTCACACATGAAGGCCATCTTTACCCTAACTCGGTGCACGGCTTCTTCAACGACGCGACGCCTGAACGCTACAATGAAGCGACGGCGACCGAGGCGTGGACTCGCACCATTGATTGGTTTAATACGTATGTAAGGGGGTAAGTAGACGGTTTGTGCCGGGTCAGCTTCTTTCCGGAAGCTGACCTTCACAGGGCTGAATTGCAGAGATAACATGAGTGTGTCATGCCGTTAGTCAACCTAATATGCAAATCATCACCATATAACTACAAGATCGTGAAAAGTATGAGCAATCAGTGCCGCAGTTTTAATACAGGAAATTAAAATGAATAGACAGTCCGTAACCCGAGAACAATTGAAATCGATTATCAATGAAGAATTCAGCAAAATACCTGACGTAGAGGGAGTGCATATCTCGGGAGTCTCACCCCTCGCTGGTACCGATGCCGAGGGTTGTAATTGGTCAACTGCTAACATTGGCTGCAGTCTTGGGAACAGTACCGAGGAAATCCTTGATCCAATAGTTAGTAAAATTGTTCATGACATCAACTGCAAGTATAATTTAAAACCTAAATAGTAATTGACCGGCTTAGCTTTCGTTTCAAACGGCATAGCAGGAGAGTTAATTTACCCAAATCTTTGGTACAACTTGAGCGCGAGATCGGACTGTGCGATGGATTTAAGTCAAAAAATTGATATGCGTCTGTTTTATTGCCATTTTCTGGTATTCTATTGGGCGCTCGTGCTAGGTTACGTACTTTTCTAGGCTGGGAAACTGGCAGCCACTCAATACTGTATTGGCATTATGAAGGAGAATATTATGTTTCGTTTTTTGTTAAAGCTTGCGATTAGCTGCTTGCTCGTTACTGCGGCGACAGCGGCCGTTTCGCAGTCCGATATTTACTACGCGGCACACCATGACTATCGGGTCGTGACGGTTGCCGAGGGCATGGTGCAACCCTGGTCTATGGCGTGGCTGCCCAACGGGGACATGCTGATTACGGAAAAACCTGGTCGCTTGAGAATCATTCGAGAGGGTCAACTGTTGCCGGAAGCGATTCCAGGTACGCCGGAAGTATTTTACGAAGGCCAGGGCGGGCTATTCGATGTCTTGCCTCACCCGGATTTCAACGAGAATCAATGGATTTACCTGAGTTTTTCCAAGCCCGTAGGGGACGGATCCACCACTGCGATAGTTCGGGGACGATTGGAGAACGACCGGCTGACTAATGTGGTGGAAATCTTTTCTGCTCAGGCCGTAGGCAGGAGCCACTATGGTGGTAAAATGGTTATCGACGATGACGGTTATCTTTTTCTCACTGCCGGAGATCGTCAAGTGCCTTCTACCGGTGATCTCAACGCTCATCCAGCACAGGATTTGAGCAATCATCATGGGGTCATTGTGCGTCTGCATGATGATGGCAGCGTGCCCACTGACAACCCTTTCGTAGGTCGCGACGATGCGCTTCCAGAAATTTGGAGTTTTGGCCACCGTAGCCCCCAGGGATTAGCGATACACCCGGAAACCGGTGATCTATGGATGACAGAGCACGGCCCTTTCGGTGGAGACGAGCTTAACCGAGTTCTGCCCGGGCTTAATTATGGCTGGCCTGTTGTTGGTTACGGTGTGAATTATGTGTCAAGCACACCGATTCATGCCCGCCAGAGTCTGACCGGCATCGAGCGACCGGCCCACTTCTGGGTACCTTCAATTGCCACTTCCGGCCTTATGGTCTACACCGGTGACAAGTTCCCCATGTGGCAGGGTAGTATCATTGCCGGTGGCTTGGTCGGCGAGCAGCTTGCACGGCTTCAGATGAGCGACGATGACCGAGAAGTGATGGTGGAAGAAACGCTGGCCTATGGCATGGGACGCCTTCGTGACGTGCGTCAGGGGCCGGATGGTTATATCTACATAGCCATTTCTGAGAGGGCTGGTGGCGACCCGACTGAAATTGTTCGGCTGGAGCCGATAGATTGATTTGAATCGTAACGAGAACTGCAGGGGCCACTCGCAGTTTAACAATTTAATATTGTGAATGTGTAGTCGAGAGATGGAGCAACTCAAAGTGGTGCCCAGGGATGGACATCGACACGAGGGTTTTCAGTCCGCAGCTTCACCTCGGCTTATCACAGATTAATCAGAGGTTCTCTAACAAGAAAATCCCATTGGTTTCACCAACGCCTCAAGGTTCCACCCAATCAGCTGATACCAACAGGACAATCAATGCGCTCGCCGGTCCTGGGATTTTTTTGTTGTTCTTGTTTGCACCGCTAGGTGGCCTGCCTTACGAAATACGTTGCAGCATCGGGCTACTTGTATGGATGGCTTGGTGGTGGATTACTCGCCCGGTCCATCTTGCTGTAACCGGGTTTCTTCCTCTGGTCATTGTTGCTATTTTCGATTTCGCGCCTATGGATCGCATTTTGCCAGCCTATGCCTCGGAGTTAGTGATTCTGCTGCTATCGGCAAACGTATTAACCACTTGCTGGAGTCGCTGGGGACTGGACCGACGGATCGCCTTGGCGTCCCTGATCGGAGTAGGTACCAACACCACAAGACAGATCCTCTCCTGGTTCGCCATTGGCATGGCACTGAGCGCCTTTCTGCCTAATACAATTGTTGCAGCAACAATGATTCCCATCGTGGTTGCCATGTTACGTTTTATTGGCATAGAGGATCTGTGGGAGAGCAAATTGGGCACGGCACTGGTGATTGCCGTCGCCTGGGGTACTAGCGCTGGCGGTGCCATGACCCCGCTCGGTGGTGCACCCAACCTTTTAACCGTGGACTATATACAGGAGATGATAACCGGAGAGGAGTTCCTCTTTACCACCTGGGTGTCACGATTTTTGCCCCTGAGCCTCGCGGTCATGGTGGTGACGTTTCTTTATGTCAGCGTCGCCTTTAAGCCCGAGATAAAAGAGGTTCAGGGCACACGCGAGTTTTTCCGTGGTGAACTCAAGTCTCTTGGATCGATGAGTGTGCATGAGAAATGGGGGTTCTTTCTGTTCGCTGCGGCTGCTGTGCTGGCGTTCACCCGGCCGTTATACGCGAACTGGTTGCCCGGGCTAACACCAGCCTACGCTTTTCTGAGTTTTGCGATTCTAAGTTTCCTACTGCGCCCGAAAGGTGAAGACCTGATGACCTGGGAGTATGCCCAGGGCAGGATGATGTGGGGCCTGTTCTATCTCTTCGCCGGTGGCACTGCGCTTGGTCGGGTACTTGGTGAAACAGGGACGGCGGCATATGTTGCCGAGGCCTTATTACCCTTGGCCAGCGGGGGTGGATTTGGAGCTGTTGTTATATTTGCGACGTTAACACTAATTTTAACTCAAATCACCAATAATACGGCGGCGGTGGCTATTACGGTCCCGATCACGATAACCACCTTTCAAAGTCTTGGTCTGAATCCATTGCCCTTCGTCTATATCGTGACCACGGTGGCTAACTGTGGCTTCATGCTGCCTACATCCGCTGGCGGGCCTGCTATTGCAGCCGGATATGGAATCAATTTGAAGACAATGGCAGTCAAGGGATTCTGGGCCTGTTTATTTGCTTTGCTGGCCGTGGTCATTGTCGGTTATCTGTTGGCTTTATACTGGCCGGCTTTTAGTGAACTTTCTTAAATAAATTGAATAGAACCTGTTTCATTTGGCACTTTTGAATTACTGGTATTGCTATTGAAGAGAATCCTACGGTTAGCAATTTTGTAAACTCTGATTTGAAAATTCTGGCGCTAAAGAATCGTGGTTTAAGTTGCTTTCTGAAATTGAAAATTATCGAGAATTCTTTCCATCAGATCCTTGTCCAGGGGTGTTAAACTTTCCAGTCTAAAATGGGTATCAAAAAACATAATTACGATACTGTTGAGCAAAAACCGAGATGAAATCAGGAATCGTACTTTCGGCTCTAATGGCGCTATTGACTGGCTGCACTAACCTTAACACCGAAATACCCGTAGATTTCCCCGGCGACGTTCCTATCATTAGCGGAGAAGTCTACAGCGCAAAACACGGGAATTTCGAAGACGGACTAGGATTCGTGATCGATGTCCTCACCACACTGTCGTGCGAGGAGGTCTTTGCATTCTATGCCGGCATTGTTAGTCCTCCCAGGAATGGTGATGTGCGTATCGAGACTACCTGCGGCAACACAGCGACGCGCTGCGTGTCTATCGCTGTTCGCCTGGGACAGAAGGGATTAAATATGGATCAGTACAATCAATTATTAAAAGGAGACATAGGGATTAAGTATTGGTGAGTTTCATGAGCTGAATTAGTTTGCGTTGGTGGAGAGAAAGTAGATTAGAAAGCCCTCAATAGATTCTCCGACACTAGGAACAAGCAATAGGATGAGCACAGCAAGCAACGATCCGGCGGCGCAGAGAATAAGATAATTTCGTAGTTCCATGGTTCGTTTCCTCTAGTTTTAGCGTGGGGCAAGTTCGAATATCCAGCTGTTGCCGTCTTCGATGCCTGCCCTGGCTCTGGCGATAGCTTGCGCTGGAACTGGTACGGGCACACCGCTGTATTTGGCGAGTAACTTGGCAGATATACCATTCAGTACATCCCCCTCCTTAATCCGAATCAGCTTTCTGGGGTAACGTACACTCTTTACGCGCAGTACCCCTTCGTCGTTACCTTCGTCCGCGTCGAATGCCCATTCCTTCCAGATTTTGCCAAGGAAGGATTTCATGTAGCCAGAGACGACGTAAATCTTACCCTCGCTCTCCAGTATGTAGATGCGGCGCGTGGCCATCGGGTCGTTGAGCTGTAGCTCGATGGTAAAGATATCATCGGTGAAACTCCAGTCTGGTTCGGGCCCTGAGTATAGCTCTCCCGCCACCATCTCGCCGCCGGGGAAAACGACTGTTGCACCGTCAGCAGTGCTGCGTTGGATACGTAGCATACTGATTGAGACTGCACCAATCAGCACAACGAAACCAACCACCTGTAGCACGATCTTGAGAATATTCACTGCTAGTCTCCGAAGAATCAAAGTGATCGAAATGATATGCGATTTGTGACAGCGCGTCTATTTTTCGAGATAGCGTTGATCAAAGGGGCGCAGGCTAATTTAGTATGGTCGAGCGGGGGGGGGTGCTTCAAGCGCTCAATTCTACTCCAAAGATAGCGATTAATGAGGTAATCAGAGCCTTATGCTAGACTCGTTCGCATAACAGGCGTGTATGCCGTTTTTAGCTGGGTGCCGGCATAAATGGCTGCCTTTGTAGTTAAGATATTCGCTGTACAACAATGGACATTGTAGGCAATCGACAGCGTAGCGGAAGAAACTGGGTAGACGAATAATAAAAAACCAATGCATCTAGGTAAAAGGAAGCCTAAAATATGAAGCGTAGAAAGTTCATTGAGAACAGTGGTCTCGTGTCGGGCTCCTTGTTACTTCCCTCTTTCTCTGGCGCGGCTGACGCATGGTCAGGCGGCAGAGTTCAACATCTTATCCCTCTGGTAAATTCTGATTCCTTAATGCTCAAGGTTTCCTTTTCGGAACCGCAATCATCACCAGTTCTGCGCGTAGGACAGAATCGATTTCCAGGGCAGCAAACGGATACACTTGGAAGGTTTTGGTCATTTCGTGCAACAGGTTTGGAAAGTAATCAAGAATACGAACTTACTCTTCTTGGTCAGGATGAAGTAAGTTTTGCCGAACCTTGGCCACTCAAAACAGCTCCTTCGGAAAACAATAATACGGAAAGTGTGCGGCTGCTAATATTTAGTTGCGCAGGCGGCCCGGATAACGCCATTCTGAATAATGGGGACTGGCGGTATCTGCCGGTTTCAATCAGGCAGAGGATTTTTCGACGGGCCTTGTCCTTCGCTCCCGACCTTGCTATTGGAATTGGCGATCAGGTCTACTGGGACCAAACTATCAATGCCCGCCGTAGAAATCCTACTGGCGACGCAGTTCGAGAACTCATCTGGGGAAAGTACGGAAATTTTAACGAAGACCTCCCAGTTTTTGGTTCCGACAACGAATCGATATTAACCGGTTGCCTCGATGAGCAATTGGCTTCGCTTTACAGTACAGACTTCCGCTCGGTTCCACTAATTCTTACGCAAGATGATCACGATTATTTCGAGAATGATGAGGGTACCGATGATTCCATTACATTTCCGCCGCGCAATTTTTCTGCGCAATTAGCCAAAGCCTCCCAGTCTCTGTATTTTCCTGAATTTTTGCCGGATCAGTATCGACCGACGAATTTGGCAGGATCTACTACGGATGGTTTAAACGAATCCTATGGCTCTTACCGCTGGGGTTCCTTACTGGAGGTGTTGATGTACGACTGCCGCCGATTCCTGAGTCTAAAAGGACCTACGGCAAATTTCGTCGAGGAACAGGCTGAAAGGTGGTTGGCCGGGAGAACCGAGCAGGAGCAAAGTGCGCGACACCTTATTCACATTCCCTCCACGCCTTTTGGTTGGTCGGCCGGCAAGTGGGGTGAGTGGTATCCGGATTACTTACAGCCCAATGGTCAATTGGGTCTGGAAAATCCCAAACCTTATTGGCAAAGCGGATGGTTTCAACAACACCAACGCATACTGAGTTCGCTTGCGGCACAGGATGAGAGAATACCGTTGATTATCTCTGGTGATCTTCATGCTATAGGCTCTGGTTTGATTACGCGCAGCGGTGATCTCAATTTCGATCGACCAGTCAATACGATTCTTGCAGGCCCGATTGGCACCGGAACTGGCTGGCCCAGCAACGGTCGGGGTATTGCATCCACCGTGCCTTCGAGCATGACCGTGGAAGAGCGGGTTTCTCCTATCGAAAATAACGGCTTTTCAATTCTCGATATCGATCAGGACAGCATTGAAGTCAAACAGTTCGCGTGGCTGCCAGAGCAGGGATTGGATGCACTTGATAGTCTGCAACCCTTCTCGACCTTCAGACTTAATCGTTGAATTCCTTCAGTCCTTGCTGAGGATCAACGTCTTAATAAATGAGGTCAGAGTAAAATGCAGTATCCACAGAACTACAGGAAACTCAGTTAGAATTATGTTTGATTGGAATACAATTTACCGGCTGAAGTCCTCGTTATCTCGCTTTGTGCTAGGCATTGGGATGGTGTTGATAATGGGTATGCCTCATCAAAGGGTTTGATGATATGCCTGACTACATCACCCCTAAGTTGGTTTTCGAACGCGGACTTTCTTGATTTCCTGTTTAATTTAATCTTTTACTTATCAGCGGGCTCAGCTGACGAAATCAAAGTGTGTTACAGATTTCCATCTGCATGGCCGAAGTCCCTACTGAATAGCTGGTGTAAATTTGTGCTGACCCCGTTAGTATGCACACCACTGTGAGTGTCTGTTTTGATCAGAATTTGCCAAACGGGAAATTGAAAAATGCATAAGCCCAAGAAAATTTTCTCACTACAATTCCCTAATACAAAATCTGTATACCTGATTCTATGGGCCCTTTTCCTGGCCCCGGTGGTTGCGCAGGACCAGGATCAGTCAACAGTCATTTACGATACATCCTATTTCGCACAATACAGCCCAGTTACCCTAGGGGATATGATCCGAAATATACCCGGTGGTGCGACCATACTCAGTGGCGGTGGTGGTCCAGGGGGTAGCAATAACCGAGGGTTTGGTTCTTCCGATGTGCAGGTCTTGATTGATGGCCGACGCATGTCTGGCAAGGTAAACAATATGACCACATCCCTGGCGCGAATTCAGGCTGGCCAGGTGGAAAGAATTGAATTGATTCGGGGTAATGCGGAAGGTCTTGATATCCGCAATGAAGGGATTATTTACAATGTGATTCTGCGGGAAGGGGCAAGTAATTCATCTTCCAGTTTCCTGGATGTTGGGGTCGCCGAAATAGATGGCCTGTCTATGGAGCCGAAGATGTTGGCTTCCTATAATGCGAGTCGCGGTGTAATTGAGTACGGCCTAAGTTATCAATATGACACATCTCCGCGGCGCAGAAAAATTAATGAGGACGTTCTGGATGCGGATCGTGCGCCTATCGAGTACCGGGCCCTAATCTCAGAAGAACTTGCCGCTAATCATATATTCACCGGTACGCTAGGTTACGAATTTGAAAATGGCGTACTGTTGCGTTTGAATGGGCTCTATTCCGACAATGAAAGAGTTCAAGACAAGCTGGAAGACCAGTTCCTTGTTGGTACCGGAGCTATGCGAGTCCCGAATGCTATTGAGGACGGTGACTTCAGCTTTGACAATCAAGAACTTGAAATTGGCGGTGACCTGGAATTTGAAGTCGGAAATATTGGTCGGCTTAAGACTCTGTTCGTAGCGAATCGCACTAACGATGACGATAAGATTATTCAGGATTCGATAGTGAATAGTATGACCACTCGCTTGTTCTCAAGCACCGCTGATTATGATGAGAGCGAAACTATTTTGCGCTCTGCCATGACCAGTACTTTTGGCCGTCATACCCTGGAATATGGCGCTGAAGCTGCCTTTAATACATTGGATAGAACCTTCGCCTTTAACAACGATCCTCTGGAAAATGCTGTCGTCGAAGAGGACCGCTATGAATTCTTCGTTACTCACAGTATTCTCCTATCAGATAAGCTCAGTTTGCAAACCGCTCTCACCTATGAATCCTCTACTATATTTCAAGACCGGGATGGAGAGACTAACGAACGAAGTTTTAATTATCTTAAGCCGCGAGTTGAGCTTCGCTTCGATCAAACTGCGTCCGACCAATACCGCCTGTTAGTCGAGCGAACCGCAAGTCAGCTCAACCTCAATGATTTCGTTGCCAGTCGTAACGTTGACGATGACGTCATTAATTTTGGTAATCCCAACCTTGAACCGGAGTCGACCTGGTCCTATTCGCTGGGTTACGAACGGCGCTTTGCCAATGATGGTGGCTCATTGGAATTGCAGGTTCTGTATGACGATGTTTCTGAGCATATCGACAAAATACTAATTGGAACAGATGATTCTGGCGTGGGAAATGTTGGTTCAGCCTGGAGAAGGAGCTTTCAGGCTGATCTTAGTACCCGCTTCGGGTTTATTGGTTTTCCATCAGCGGTGTTGACGCTAACTTACATCAATGAAGAGTCAGAGCTTAGTGATCCATTCACTGGTGGTAAGCGTTCAATGCGCAGATCAACTCCTGACAACATCAGGATGAGTTTCCGTCATGATGTTGAGAATACCAACTTCGCCTATGGTGTAGCCGCTCACCGGCGCAGTGGTTGGATACGCCAGGATGTATCTCTATATGAGGTCACTGATTTCGAAATTCATTTGTCTAGCGCCTTTGCCGAATACAATATCAGTCCAAGTATGAGAGTTCGTTTCGAAGCGGCGCATTTTTTAAATGAGGATGGGCGTACCTTTGACAAAACATTTTATGACGGCAATATTGCTGATGGACTTATAAGGAGGATAGATTTTCAGGATAGCAGAGTAGTCCCCGATTATGTGCTTAGTCTGCAGGCAACGTTTTAAATAGAGCGAGGAGTCCTATTCTCCGTCTCTAAAAAGCTAGGAGTGTCTGCTATTGGCCAAAAGCTGCCGTTCGCAAAACTGAAATCTAGCGATAACAGAGGGTCCGCTTTGCACCCGAAAGCAGACATTAAAGAAAAGCTGGAAAAATCGTTGTAGAGAGATTGTGGTGCTGGGACTCTATGTCGACCCTACACCCGTCTGGGATTCGATAGGGGGGAGTACTTGTAGAAGCAGACCTCGGGGAAAATAAAAATATTCTAACCTCGGGTCAGGCTTGAAACCTAAAATCTAGGATGCACTGCGTAGCGGTTTTTGGCGACGATATATGGAGAATTATTCGTTCTAAAGTGACCGCAGGGTAACCCGAAGGCATTTTCAAGAATTGGGATAAAGAGGTAGGTTTATATAATCCATTGTTTATTATATATAATATAGCAGAAATGGGTAGGCTTGAACTACTGACCCCAGCATTATGAATTCTCTTAAAGCACTTCCCCTGACTTCCTTGTAGCACATTAAATAGGCTGTATAATCATATATATAAGCGTATTTCGTGAATATGACTTCACTGAAACTCCTTTCAACCTCTTTCTGATTCTCGCTATACGGTGACCCTAGGGAGACCCCGATTATGAGTGCCAATGTGCTTAAGTTTACGATCAAACGGCTAAAGGAGCTTCTTGGGCCTAAAAATGGCCGTGACACATACTACGACACTCTGCAGCGCGGTTTGCAATTGAGGATGACTCCTGCAGGTACTAAATCGTTTGCTGTCCGTAAGAAGATAAACGGTAAATCATCTCTCGCGGTAGCAAATACACAGAGAATGAGAGACGGGCTATTATGCGTTTGCGCGCTGGCAATTGCTGGCCTCACGGCCTGCTCACCAAACGCCAAGTTGCTAAATGATACGACCGCTTTGCCGAAAGAAATAATTGATGTGCGCTGGACCGAGCACGGCATCCCGCACATCACTGCGCAAAGTTGGAGGGGTTTGGGCTTTGGCTTCGCTCACTCTGTAGCTTATGATGGCGTCTGTGTGCTCGCCAAGGAACTCGTTACTGTAAACGGCGAGCTCTCGAAGTACTTTGGTGCAGACTCAAAGAATATAAACAGTGACGCCTTCCATCTTGCATTGCTAAACGAAGCGAAGATTGACCAATATCTTAATGCGACCTCTGCGAACAACAGCGAAATGGATAGCGGTTATGCGCAAGGGTATAACCGCTTTATTGAGACTCATGCTGATTCACTGCCGGCTTCCTGTGCAGGCGCTGACTGGGTTAAGCCGATAGATGAGAAGGACCTCGCGCGCCTAGGTATCGGTGTAGGTATTCGCTACGGCCTCGGTCGAGTAACTTCGCAAATCGTAACTGCGCAGCCCAATCAGGAGGTTGCAGCGCTTGAGCCGTTAGACTTATTTATTGATGTGGACAAAATCGGCAGTAATGCCTACGCCTTCGGTAGCGACTTAACCGAGAGCGGTCGAGGAATATTGCTTGGAAACCCGCATTACCCTTGGCAAGGACCTTCACGCTTTCATATGGCGCACTTAATTCTGGCAGATGAAGTCGATTTCATGGGTGTAGGCCTCATCGCAACTCCACGTTTAGTTATAGGGTTTAACGAAAAAATAGCCTGGTCGCACACGGTATCTACTGCTTTACGGTTTACCTTTTTCCGCCTCGATCTGGTACCGGGAAATCCGATGGCATACTATCTCGGCGATGAAGAGCGGGATATTCAAGCAATAGCCGTTGAGGTCGATACCGGCGAGGGAATTGAAAATCGAACGATTTATTTAACACATCTCGGGCCTGTAGTCGCAGGCCCTTCAACTCCATGGACTGATCAGAATGTTTATGTGATGCGCGATGTAAATTATGAAAACTATCGCTCCGGTGACCAGTATGCATCGATGCAACGTGCAGGAAATGTTGTCGAATTGCGAGAGGCTCTGGCTGATCATCAGGGTGCTGCTTTCGTCAATACGATCGCCGTAGACAAAATAGGGGGCGCACTCTATGCTGATATGTCGGCTATTCCTAATGTTTCGGTCGAACTTATTCAACGCTGCGCCGTTATCATGGAAGAAGGGTCGCGCATTACTACGCTAAATGGCTCCGATCCAAACTGTGATTGGCAGATTGATGCAGAGGCTGCTGCACCAGGGCTCATGCCCCCCTCACAGCAGCCGAGCTTGATCACAACAACTTATGCTGGCAACAGTAATGATTCTTACTGGTTAAGTAACCCTGCTATGCGACTCGAAGGCTTCTCGCCGATTATTGGGAATGAAAATGCGACACGTACTCTTCGCACGCGATCTGGTCTTAAGTTTATCGCAGACGTGCTCGATACGGGTTCGAAGTTCGATCAAGGTATGGTCGAAGATCTGCTCTTTACTCATCGTCACTACGGCGCTGAATTATTCCTCGACGAAGTGCTAGCTGTCTGCGCTGATGATGACACCCTCAGTGATGCGTGCGCGGTACTTGCAAAATGGGATCGTAGTCAAACAGTCGACAGCCGTGGCGCTCATATTTTTAATGAGTTCTTCGGTGAAACAAGGCAACTCGCAGATCATTATGCCGAGCCGTTCGATAATGCCGATCCGGTGAACACGCCTCGCGGATTGACAATTGACCGAGCGGTGACGCGTGAGGCTATATTGACCGCGCTTCACGTGGCGGTTAATCGAATTAACGAGGCTAATATTGAGTTAGATGCACGTTGGGGTGATGTTCAGTTCGAGGTGCGTAACGGCAAGAAAATTGGCATTCCTGGTGGCAATGGTCGTCAAGGAATGTTTAGTGTTATCTCGGCAAGGTTTAACAGTGACAATGGAGGCTATACTCCTATCGTCGCAGGTAATAGCTATATACAGTCGGTAACGTGGAATGACGATGGCACTCCCAATGCGCGTGCGATCCTGACTTACTCGCAGTCGCCTGAGCCTGACTCCGAGTTTTACGCCGATCAAACCGAAATTTACTCACGTAGTGAGTGGATAGACATGCCGTTCACGGATGAGCAGATCGCTGGGAAGTTAGTTAGAGAAGAAAGGTTAGAGATTTAGCGATTTCAGCAATTTTGAGCAAGATTGAAAGAATGAGAAGTCAAATTTTTGGCTTCTCATTTTTCAGATTATATATAATCGATAAAAACCATATAATTACGATTAGCCTTAGGAAAGAAGAACGACAGCCAGAGGTTTCTACCGCATACAGGGGGGCAAGGCTAAGACAATTGCTACGGTTGTATTAGCACTCATGCAGGCTGTTAATCGCGAAGACATGTGAGCTATCTTAAGACTCAAGCAGGGTGGCAAGAGTAGCACGCTCTGGAAGTTTCTGCCGCTGAGCCTGAAGATAATAAGTGTGCTATTCAGGTAATAAAGTAACTTTATTAAAATTCACTATTAAGTATCTGGGACAGTGGTTGAGCAGCATTTTAGATAAGTGGCATTCTTATGAAGAGTCAATTCCGCAGATCTTCGGAGGAATGTATCAAGTTTGGTGTCAGAAGGTAGCTTAGGCGCAAGCCCCCTCACCAGCAACTAAAAAGGCAGAACATTGAAAAGCATTGAGACAAGTGCAGCATAACAAAAAGATCATCAAGAAAGCACTACGCGCTCCTATTAGTCGGGAGCGTTATTATGACATTGAGCGTCCGCTCTTGGCCGGAAGCAGCCCTTAGCTAGACTCAAATTTAGCAATAACTGAGGGGCTGCTAAAACTAGATTATTTTTACCCTGCCCCCATTTAATATAATCGGAAAATACGATTACATGAATCGAAATTATTTGTTTTACCGATTATATGTGATGGTATACCTTTGCGTCTTTGTGAATTTAAAACAAATTCCGGACTGATTATACATGGAGGCAAAAAATGCTTAAAAAAACGCTATCAGCTATTACAGTGGCGACGATTGGATTAACCGCAGTCGCGCCACTGCACCTGGCTAATGCCCAGGGTCAAATGGCTACAAATGACTATTGGTGGCCGAATCGCCTTAGTCTGGAGCCCCTGCGCAAGGATTCTTCATTCAATCCTCTTGGACAGGATTTTAACTATGCTGAAGCATTCGCTAGTTTGGATTTAGAAGTGCTTACTTCAGATCTTGAGGAGCTGATGATAACTTCTCAGGAGTGGTGGCCCGCAGACTTTGGTCACTATGGGCCGTTCTTTATTCGTATGGCCTGGCACAGTGCTGGAACTTATCGCAGCATTGATGGCCGTGGCGGCGCGGACGGCGGTATGCAGCGCTTTGCACCTCTTAACAGCTGGCCCGATAATGCCAATTTAGACAAGGCACGCCTATTGTTGCTGCCTATCAAGCAGAAATACGGCAGTGCAATCTCATGGGCTGATCTTATGATACTTGCCGGAACTGTTGCCATGGATTCTATGGGCTTCGAGACCCTTGGTTTCGCCGGTGGGCGTATCGATGGTTGGCAGCCTGAAGACGTGAACTGGGGGCCTGAAGGCGAGTGGCTTGCAGCAGGTCGTCGCGACGCAAGCGGTGAATTGGACAAACCCTTCGGCGCCACTCAGATGGGCCTGATCTATGTTAATCCCGAAGGCCCTGGAGGCAACCCAGATCCTCAGGCGGCAGCTGATTCAATTCGTGAAGCTTTCGGCCGTATGGCGATGAATGATGAAGAAACAGCGGCGCTAATCGCCGGTGGTCACACTTTTGGTAAAGCGCACGGCGCTGCTAATCCGGCTGACTACGTAGGTGCCGAGCCAGAAGGTGAAAGTATCGAAGCTCAAGGTCAGGGCTGGTTGAGCAGTTATGGCAGTGGCAAGGGTGCCGACACTATTACTAGTGGACTGGAAGGCGCCTGGACAAGTAGTCCAGCGGCTTGGACCCATGGCTATCTGGTGAACTTGTATACCTATGATTGGGTGCAGACTCGCAGCCCCGCCGGCGCCACTCAGTGGGAGCCTGCTCGCGGCGCGGCAGCGGACCTAGTGCCTGATGCGCATGACCCGTCACAACGCCATGCGCCTATAATGTTCACAACTGACCTAGCGCTGAAAGTCGACCCAATCTATCGGGAGATTACATCACGCTGGCTTGATAATCCGGAAGAATTCGCGGATGCCTATGCCCACGCTTGGTTCAAATTGACTCACCGTGACTTAGGCCCATCTTCGCGCTACCTTGGTGATCTGGTGCCTGATCAAGAATTCGTTTGGCAAGACCCCGTACCCCCAGTTGACCATGACTTGGTTAACTCGCGCGACATAACTCGACTGAAGCGGTCGGTCCTAGAATCCGACCTGAGCGTTTCTGAGCTTGTAGGTGCTGCTTGGGCATCAGCCTCTACTTATCGCGGAACAGATATGCGCGGTGGTGCCAACGGCGGCCGTGTTCGCCTGGCTCCTCAAAAGGACTGGAATGCTAATAACCCGGCAGAGTTGGCGCGAGTGCTTGGCGTTTTGGAAGGTATTCGGAACGACTTCAATGGTAATAACCGTCCCAAGCAAGTCTCTCTTTCTGATCTGATTGTTTTGGGGGGGGCCGCTGCTATCGAGCAGGCATCTGAGCTAGCGGGTGTGGAGGTGGAAGTGCCTTTTATTCCAGGTCGTATGGATGCCTCGCAGGAACAGACTGATATAAATTCATTTTCTTTGTTAGAACCCAGCGCCGATGGCTTCCGTAACTATTTCGGTAGCGACAACTCCCGTTCTCCGGCAGAGATGTTGGTGGAGAAGGCTGCCCTGTTAAACTTGACAGCGCCTGAGATGGCGGTACTGGTCGGTGGCATGCGCGCCCTTGCTGCTAATTCAGGTAGTGGTGATCATGGTGTATTTACCGATCGTCCTGGCACTCTGAGTAATGACTTTTTTGTTAACCTGATTGACGTATCCACGCAGTGGGCGCCGTCTGCAAGCACTGCCGGTGTTTACGAAGGTCGTGACATGGCGACAGGTGCGCTGAAATGGACAGCCACACCAGCTGATCTGATTTTTGGTTCAAATTCCGAGTTGCGAGCTATTTCTGAGTTTTACTCAACTGCCGAAGCCGAGGAAAGATTTGTCAAAGATTTTGTTTATGCGTGGGCTAAAATTATGACTATGGATCGGTTTGATCAAGAATCTATGTGAAGCGAAAAGTAGCGCGTTGGGCTGATTAGTTTCTCTGTTTCGGAGAAAAATGAAACGGCGGCATGCAATATGCTGCTGTTTCTTTTCTGCTTTTCAGAAAGTTATTGATTTAGGGATCTAAGAGGTTCAGAGTCTTTTGAGCTTTGAATAAGCGAGATCATAATAGAAATGCAGTAGACTGCATACTGCTATTTGAATACTTTTAATAACGTAATTCATAATTCAAATTGCACGCGATCAAATTAGCCGTTTTTCCTTTTATGATTGCTGATTGGATATTTACTACGAAACACACAGGAATCTTGCTCATCCGGGACAAATCGCTGATGCTTTTGGCAGTGTGCCCGTCAATAAATAGCCCTAGGAGGAACATCATGTTCAGAGTCATTGCCGCTGCTGCCCTTTTCACTGTATTGCTCGCCTGTCAACCCGACACACCCAGGACCTATGCCGCTGAAGGAGTCCAGCAGTCCGCTGCGCCGGAATACATGAATCCGAATCCACGTGCGCCTTATTCTGAAGGTGTCCGCTATGGCGGACTGATCTTTCTAGCCGGTAAAACAGGTGGGCCCGGAGAGCCCGGAGTGCAGGCTGAAACACGACGCACTCTGGAATCAATTCAGGACGCACTCGAGCGCTTCGGCTCGTCGATGGATCGAGTTGTGAAATGCACGGTGTTTCTAGTCGACATGGAAGAGTGGGGTGCCATGAACGAGGTTTACGCTGAGTTCTTCTCGGAAAACAAGCCAGCCCGCACGGCCGTCGGTATTAGCTTGGGAGGAGAAACCCGTGTAGAGATCGAGTGCATTGCAGCTGCGTGAGAAATCAAAGGGATCGAATAAAAGGGGTAAGAGTGGTTCGGTTCTAAGGCCGCACGTTGATTTTTAATAAATGGGGTCAGAGTAAAAATACAGTACCTTGAAGTGATGGTGCTCAGGGGCGGAATAGAACATATATTAAAATCAATGAGTTAGATTAAATAATGGTATTTACCTGCCATCCTATCTACCATAAATACAATCCAGAATTACTTTTGCCCCCCTTTAAACTATTTGAACCCCGGTGTGTGTATAGCGGGTGGCCATGACTCTGATACCCGAGGGCTATTTGCATACAGGATATATGTATAATTGCAGCATCCCTATGCAGAAGGTAGATTGGGGAAAATTCGGAAAAATTGATGAGTTAAGCTGATTCCAATGATGGATATTAGTATAACTAAAACTAACTAATTTTCGTAAGTTCGTGATTTAGCAGTTACTGGGCTCTGTCCAGGTAATCATTTTTATAGTTTGTATTCAATTTTGGGATTAATTTGCTGATGGTAAATTCTATGAATGTAAGAACTGTGTCAAAGGCATTTTCGTTAATTCTTGCAGCGTTTTACTTATCCATAACATTCGCGACTGATCCACTTGAACCTTACTTAGCTAGAACGACATACTTGGATCAGAGTTCAACTCTTTCTTCGGGTTGTGCTTACGTGAAGTCAAACATTCCTGGATTAATGGAAGTGCTCTCAATTGATTTCAAACTAGACGGCGGAGTCTTGGGGATTTCAGGCTTCAAAGAAAAAGATCGACGTCCTCTCACAGGTTGCTCTGATTCTCTCGAAGTTAATTTTGATACTCAAGGGCAGCTCACGACTGCACTATATTCGACTAATAATTTAAAGATTAGCGGTGGAGATTCTACGGTCTACAACTTGAGTGCGGAGTTTAGCGAATTTAGAAAGCCCCTGGCCCAATCCGGCCAGTACCTCTTTGATGCGATTACCTATAGCGTGAGGAATTGTGCAAGCATAACTGAAAATGCGGTTCCAGTTAGCCCTCAAGCTTATTTTACAAAGGTAGTTTCTATGCTTGAAAAAATAGAGGAAGATGTAAAAACTCCCTATATTGATAATCCTAGCGATAGCCCTACGACAAAAACAGTCTATGGGCCAGTGTCCCATTTGTTTTACATGGCAGCGCTAGACTACGCCAGAAGTGCTTATGTAACCGAATTTGAAGACTTTATTCCTGAGGGCTCCGATGACGTAGCGCTTACCTGGGAAAAATACCAAACTTATATGGGCGCACTTTGCGATGTTTTCTTACAAAAAGACTCCAAAGGAGCCCTTTATTCTAAAGCGACCATACTTACTAATAAAGGACTTGGGTGGTCGGCCCATGTCTCAAAGTGGAAGGAATTCGAATACATTGATACCGGGCGCAAGGTTATTGCAGCACCCAGTCCAGCAGGTCTAGAATACTATACAAAATATACAACTGGCGGGGGCATAATAATTGTTTCGGGTGACAAGGTTGATGATGAAGCATTGCTTGCCGCGCGTGATGCTTATATATATATGACTTCTGCGAGGCCTGAGATGAGGGGCCTACTGCAGAGAAACCACACGCGACTGTCCTTATTCGTAGAAAATGCTTCTGAGTTGCCCGAATATGGACCAGACATGGCAGGAGAGGTTGGTGGTTTTGCCCAAGGAAGCACAGACGCAAACATGACAGGAAATGCAACTTGGCTGTGCTATGAGGGCAATTGGGTAGCTGGAGGAAATCCCGCGATACATGAGCTAGGTCACGTGATCAATCACTTGGTCTTTGAGGAAACTAACGAGGTCTACTGGTACAACAGAATTGCCAAACTTGCAAATGAAGCGAGAGAGAAAGGGACTATGCCCGCATCTTCGCCATTAGGAGAATATTGGGCTCAAGCTGTGGAAGGCTATATTATGAATAAAGGCGAGGCCTTTAAAACTGAATTTCCGACGCGAGAGGATATCGCGCAAAAACATTCTGGGCTTTATGAGCTTTTAACTAGATATTTGCCAACCGAATTGTGGGACTTCTGCCCAGGTTATGAGCAAAACAAATAGAGTCCCATGGAAAACATGTATTTCCTTTTCTGTTGTACACACCAGATTAGGCGGAAGCGTCGCATCAGCAGCAACGGAAAAGCATAGAATAGTTATTATTGTTACTAGTTTCATTAGCTAGTCCTACCAAGGAAAGAAAGATTTTCTACCAGTGAAAAATCACTTTCTAGGGCAATGTCAATTAACCAATCTCGATCAAACCTTTCCTTGGAATCAATGTTTTGAGCGCTCTTGAATTCAGCAACCCTCTTTTCGAGAGTTTGCTTGATCTCTCTCTGGGCTTTCTCCGCTTCGATATAGTCAGTGCTGCCACAGGGAATTTCTGTTTCATCGATTAATCTAATCAAAACACCACGTTCTTTTTTTTCTAACGGTGAATAGCCAGCAAATACCCACGCGGCAAATCCGATTTTCCAATTAGATAAATCAAGAACAGCTGTTAGACTTTTGTTTTCCTGAATCAATTTTTCTTTTTCGTTACTCATTAGATTATTCTCCTACATGGGGTGCAGTGCGATAGCAAACTCAATGTTGCGCCTACTTTCTCAAATGTAAAGGTGAGTAGTTTCATAGTTTGCTTCAGTAATGCTTAATCGTTCGTCTACAATAGCCTGTATAGGGGTGATAATTTTGATCGGCTATAAATTTTTTATCTACTGCAGGGCTCTGACTTATTTATGCTACCAAAATTAGAGAGTATTAGCGGTAGCGTTGGAGGGAGTGTCATTAATCCTTTCGCTGGCTCTAGACAAAAATTGCATATTCAACACCTGTCTGCGCAAGCCCCACTAAATCGATGTTCGTTGCATTTAAGCTATGATTAGCGGCAGCTATTCCTAAATCGGTTGATGTCATAGAACCATTATCAAGCAAAGCTCCATACTCTTGTAAAATAGACTGAGGAGCGGGCGAACCAGCAAGATTCTTGTAAAGTAAGTCAACCACCGATGCACCACTTGGATTAGGCCCTAGAACAAAATCAAATGCTGCCTTCATCAAATCTTCGTATGACATACCATTATCCAAAGCAGACAATCCCGCACCTATGTATTTTGCATTTGTAGATGCCTCCGGACCCAAGAGAGCCGAAAGTAACTTAACCGCTTTACCAGCATTAGCATCTAGGTCTAAGGCAATGTATTTATCGTTAAACTTAAGGCGCTCTACATTCCGCAAGGTATCTGTCCCACCTTCAACAACGACATTCCAAGCAGTGCCCAATTGAATAATTCCCCCACTCGAACCGTAGTCAATAAAATTACTTAACGTTACATCTTTTTGGTCTACTGTGTAATTAGCAATATCAATACCGGCGTCACCATCAATACTGTCATTCCCTTTGCCACCGGTCAGAGTATTATTTAATGCATTGCCGGTAAGAACATCTGCAAAATTAGAACCGATTAAGTCTTCTATTTCTGTTCCGAAGTTAACGGTTATTTGTCCTGGAGAGGTAATCAATTCATATTTTTTGACTAAACCTTTGAAACCATGATATCCCGGTTTTAAAAATATTGTGACTGATTCAGACGCAGAAGATGCATCAATACCATCGATTCCTGCACCATCCCAGATGAAATTCGATTTAGTTTCATCAAAAATATAAGTGTCGTTTTCCATCCTGGTTTTAGGATTGACGCCATAGATATACTGCAAAGCCGCGATGTCTAATTCACTAAAAGCGATTTTTTTAACGCTTCCCCTTCCCGTATAAGACATTTGAGTCCACTCAGCATTATTCTCACTCCCTTGCAAATAAGGGCCAGGGACAATTTCCCCTTCTTTATCTGGCTCATCAAATGGGTGCTTCAAGCCTAAAGCGTGGCCAATTTCATGTATAAAAGTATCAACATCATTAGAGGGGTTTTTGGGAATCTTCAGACTGCCGTCATCGTTAATAGCAAAAAATAGGTCGCTCCCACCCAGATTGTCTTCATCCGGATAGATAGCATAACCCGCGGAATTTTCCTGTCTATTATTAGCAAAAGCCATAAAGCTTTTTTGATTAATATTGCTGGCCTCTAAAAACTTAATGTCTACTAATGATTCGATATACTCGAAAATAAAACGCGTTGCAGCTTTTTGATCTCCGTTAAAGGCCAGCCAGCCATTTAGGTCAATATCCCCCAAATAATATGAGTAATCTGAAATAGAATTAGGAAAACCAAAAAAAAACACTTTACCCGATGCAAGAAAATTTGAATAAGCATTTGCTTCATCACTTAGCAGAGCGCTGACCCAATAGGGCAACTCTTTCACACCATCTGCGTAAGTAACATTCTCTATCGTAGATGGTATTTTTACAAAATCTACATTGACAATCGCTTTATCATTACCGCCGGAATCATATAAGTTAAATTTAGTGTTATTTATAATATAGGTATCGTCTCCCTTGGCACCCCATAACAAATCGTAACCTGTTCCCCCATCTAGCGTATCATTTCCATCGCCACCATAAAGCTTGTCGCCACCGTCACCACCATAGAGCTTGTCGTCACCGTCTCGGCCATTAAGGGTGTCGTTGCCAACTTCTCCATAGATAGCGTCACTGCTTTCCCCACCAACAAGAAAATCACTCCCTATGCCTCCATATATCAATAACGGATCGCTTGCGTCCAAAAATGTATATTTATTACTCTCCGGATCGGCAGGATTTGTTAGATAACCATTAATCTCATCATCGCCGCCATCGCCATAAATCGTATCGTTACCATTGCCGGAAATTAGACGGTCATTTCCATCACCTCCTCGAAGTAAGTCAGTGCCGTCACCACCAGATAATTTGTCATCGCCATCTCCGCCCATGAGTATGTCGTTACCTTCACGACCCATAATAAAATCTTCACCAATTCCGCCATTGATCTCATCATTACCTGCGCCTCCGATGAGAACATCGTTACCCGAATCACCGAAGATCGTGTCGTCACTTTGACCTCCCACAATGAAGTCGTTACCGGTGCCTCCGTATATCAATAAGGGATCGGATGAAGACCATGTTACCCAAGCGAGTTTCGTCGTAGATTTGTACCAATCCTTTGACCACAAATCGGTAGAGAAGGATGAACCATCAGCCGTTGCAGAAATATAGCCATTGATCTGATCATCACCGCTATTTCCATAGATAGTGTCATTACCGCCATTCGGTATAATTCGATCATTTCGTGAGGTGCCTGTTAGGATCTCGGAGAAAGAGTTTCCGGTAATAGTATTTGCTGGATCAGACATGGCGTTAGCTTTACTCATCAACTAAAATTAGATTGAAGATGTTGATACCAAAAACTGAATTCTTATGAGTTTGACCCTCTTAAGTTGATCAAATAGATTTGACAGAGGTTTAGTGGGTCCCACTCAGACTTGGATATGGCAACCAATCATAGATGCTACTGACTTAACGAAAATATGAGTAGAAATACCATCTCAAGGTAACCCCTGAGTAACCCCAGTTCCTGGGTTGGAGTTGGATACTGGAAGAATTTATGTAACTTCTTGATAATAATTATTAATTTGGTAGCTATGGGTAGACTTGAACTACCGACCCCAGCATTATGAATGCTGTGCTCTAACCAGCTGAGCTACATAGCCAAAAATTTAAATCTTTCGGGTTTTCTTAAACTTTTCTTTCAGTCTCTGAGGCCTAGCCCCAAAGGGCTGCGAATTCTGGCCATTCCTGCCCAAATTGTCAAGTGATAGCGGAAGCTTCCAAGCTTGCTGCCAGATCGTCCTGATGTTCCCGCCCGGATCGCAGTGTGATTAATCGATCTCTGGCGGCCTTTCTTGCCCAGGGTGCGAAGGCATTTTTTGCTGGTGATGCCGGTCGCTCTGTTTATCTACGTCAATTTTAGTGCGCCTTCTGGGGCGGGCACCATGTTTTGTTCTTGGCAATCAGACGTTGAAGCGGAAATGGATGACATCGCCATCTTGCACTACGTAGTCCTTGCCTTCAAGTCGCCATTTACCGACATCCTTGGCCCCGGCTTCGCCGTTGTTGGCGATAAAATCATCGTAGGAGATAATTTCAGCACGGATAAATCCTTTTTCGAAATCGGTGTGAATCACTGCGGCGGCTTTTGGGGCCAGGGCACCAATTGCAACTGTCCAGGCGCGTACTTCTTTCACCCCGGCAGTAAAGTAGGTTTGTAGTTTGAGTAGCTCATAGCCGGCCCGGATTACTCGATCGAGACCGGGCTCTTCCATACCCAGGTCTTGCAGGAATTCGAGTTTTTCATCGTCTTCCAGCTCGGCAATCTCGGCCTCAAGCTTGTTGCATATTGCCACTACTATTGCTGCTTCGTTTGCTGCGATTTTGGTTACCGCGTCTAAATGTGGGTTGTCCTGAAAGCCGTCTTCATCCACGTTGGCGATATACATTACCGGTTTTATTGTTAGCAGGTGCAGATTATAGATGTCGGTCTGCTCTTCCTTACTTAGATTCAGTGTTCGTACAGGTTTGGCTTCATCCAGATGCGCTTTTACCTGCTCCAACAATTGCGTCTGCCGTTGGGCATCTTTGTCACCGCTGTTGGCTACGCGTGACACCTTATCCAGCGCTTTTTCGACACTTTCCAAATCGGCCAGAGCTAGCTCGGTGTTGATGGTCTCGACATCTGCCACCGGGTCAATCTGGTCAGAAACATGGGTTACGTTGCTGTCTTCGAAGCAACGCACCACATGGGCAATTGCATCGGTTTCGCGGATATTGGCCAGGAACTGATTGCCTAGGCCTTCACCTTTCGAGGCGCCGGCAACCAGTCCTGCAATATCGGTGAATTCCACGGTGGTGGGAATAGTTTTTTGCGGATCGACGATGGCAGCCAGTTTATCCAACCTGGCGTCCGGGATTGGCACGATGCCAGAGTTGGGCTCAATAGTGCAGAAGGGGAAGTTTTCTGCCGCTATGCCAGCCTTGGTCAGGGCGTTAAACAGCGTCGATTTACCCACATTTGGCAGACCCACGATTCCGCACTTCACTGCCATCTCTATTAGTCCTTCTAATTTTCCGTATGTAACTGTTGCATGGCTTCTTCCCAATCTCCGACCACTGCCTTTGGCATGACCCGAATGGCATCTTCAATATTGGAGAAGATGACATCGGCTTCGGACCGGGAAGGGTCTCCCAGCACATAGTTAGACACCATTGATTTGTGGCCTGGATGACCCACGCCTATGCGTAATCGGCAAAAGTCTTTTGTTCCACCCAAGGCGCTGATAATGTCGCGGATGCCATTGTGCCCGCCATGACCACCCCCTTGCTTGAATCGTGTTATGCCAACATCGAAATCAATTTCATCATACGCTACTAGCATATTTTCAGGTTCTATCTTAAAGAAATTGCAGATGGCAGCCACACCGTTACCGCTGTGGTTCATAAACGTAGTAGGAAACAATAACTTTACCGCTTGATCTGCGATATTTATTACTGCATGTTCCCCAAAAAATTTACTCTCGCCACGAAGCTCTCCGCCATAGCTCTTACAAAGGTGATGCAGAAATATAACGCCAGCATTGTGGCGATTAGAATTATATTGCGGGCCTGGATTTCCCAGACCCACAATTAACTTCAAAGGATTGCCTGACATAGTCAGCTACCTGATAGAAATCAGAAGGGTTACTCGTTGTCGCCAGATTTATCTTCCGAACCTGCATCGGCTGAGCCCGCGTCGTCATCTGCGCCCTCTTCAACGTCTTCGGCAGCTTCATCAACCACTTCTTCTTCTTCTGCTTTAGGTACTGCCACAGTAGCCACCGACAAGTCATTGTCCTCACCATGGGAGAGGGCAATACTGGTTACACCCTCAGGTAAGGCAATATCTGACAGGTGTATGGATTCACCAAGATCGATTTCCAGCATATCGACTTCCAGATATGCCGGAAGGTCTTTCGGTAAGCAAGATATTTCGATTTCATTCAAAGTCTTGAGTATATTACCGCCGCCAAGTTTGACACCAACACACTTTTCTTCATTCAGGAAGTGAATTGGAACTTTAACGTTAATTGCTTGCTTGTCACTAACTCGCAGGAAGTCGGCATGCAGAACAACGGATTTAGCGGGGTGCCGCTGCAAATCCTTAATTACGGCCTGCTCTTTTTTATTATCCACATTGAGTGTGATGATGTGGGAAAAGAACGCTTCGTTTTCGATAGCCTTGGCTATGTCTTTGTGGGCGATAGTCAAGGATACGGGGTTTTTACCACCGCCATAAAGCACGGCTGGTATATTATCGTTTAGACGGCGCAGGCGGCGGCTCGAACCTTTCCCTGTATCAGTCCTTACGCTTACATTTAATTCAAATTCGTTAGACATTATTGTCTCCTAATAAAGTATTTTTAACTGCAATTAGACTGCGACCGACTAACTACAGATTTAAAACAGGGTTAGTAATATATGTACTACTAACCTGACTATCCACGCCGAACATTGATAGACACCTACGTGCTATCAAACATGGCGCTTATGGATTCTTCATTACTTACTCGTCTGATTGATTCCGCCAGCAGCTTTGCCATGGATAATTGACGAATGTGTGTACATTGTATTGCTTCATCACTGAGCGGGATGGTGTCTGTTACCACTAATGAATCGAGCGAGGATGCCTCGATATTTGCTACAGCTGGGCCAGAGAGCACTGGGTGCGTGCAATAGGCATGGACTTTTTGCGCGCCGTGCTTTTTCAGTGCTGCCGCGGCCTTACATAGGGTGCCAGCGGTATCTACCATGTCATCCACGATCAAACAGCTACGACCTTGGACATCACCAATGATGTGCATAACCTGGGCTTCATTTGCCTGTGGTCGTCTTTTATCAATAATCGCCAAATCGACATTAAGCTGTTTTGCTACGGCTCGCGCTCTTACAACACCACCGATGTCGGGTGATACTACAATCAGGTTTTCGTAGCGCTGGCGTTCGATATCATCGGTGAGTACTGGAGAGCCGTAAACGTTATCCACTGGGATGCTGAAAAAGCCCTGAATTTGCTCCGCATGCAAGTCCACTGTAAGAACTCGGTTTACACCTACCGCACTGATCATATCAGCGACCACTTTGGAACTAATGGCAACCCGAGCCGAGCGTACTCGCCGGTCCTGACGGGCATAGCCAAAATAAGGTACGACGGCGGTAATCCGATTAGCCGAAGCGCGATGTAGCGCATCAGCCATCAGTAACAATTCCATAATGCTGTCATTGGTTGGTGCGCAGGTAGGCTGAATAATAAAGACGTCCTTACCACGAACATTTTCATTTAGCTCAACTGACACTTCACCGTCACTGAATTTACTGATGCTGGCGTAACCCAGAGGGACACCGATGTGTTTGGCTATATTGTCAGCCAACATCGGGTTCGCGTTACCCGTAAAGACCATTAAATTGTTTGGCACGTTTAGACCCTTAGGCAATATTTGAGTAAGTGTTTCTCTAAATTCAGATCAGGAAAATGGCTGGGGTGGCTGGATTCGAACCAACGCATGCATGGATCAAAACCATGTGCCTTACCGCTTGGCTACACCCCAATTAGCTAGTCTATTCTTTTGATTTATCCAATATATGTGTCAAAGCATGCCGATCAGCGGCAGCGACCAGATAATTTTATGTTGCGTTATATTCGTATTCCAGTGAATTAACGCCCTTTGCTACAAACCCTTTAAACTTTTCAGGCATCGCTGCAGGTAGCTTTGCCAATACTGCTCTGGCGGAAGCTTCATCCTCGAAGCTGGCAAAGATACTTGATCCGGTACCTGTCATTCTGGCCTTGCCGTGTGCACTCAACCATTGCAGGGCTTCATTTACCGGAGGATACAACTGCTTGGTGATGTTTTCGCAGTCATTGTGGGCTCTGCCTGCCAGAAAGTCGGCCATTTTGATGGCTGGGGAGTCCCGTGTCAATTGTTCATGAGAAAAAATCTCGGCGGTTGAAATTGAGCAATTTGGTGTGATAACCAAATACCAGCTTGTGGGCAAATCCACTGGCGTGAGAATTTCCCCAATCCCCTCCGCCCAGGCGCTGCGAGCACCTATGAATAAGGGAATATCTGCTCCCAGTTGCAGCCCGATTTCGGATAATTGCAAATCTGAAAACCCGATGTGCCAGAGTCGGTTAAGCGCAATAAGCGTGATGGCGGCGTCTGCACTGCCACCGCCGAGGCCAGCCCCCATGGGAATTCGCTTTTCCAGTGTTATTTTCACGCCAGCATCGGTTTGACCGGAAGCAGACCGAAGCGCTCTGGCTGCTTTGATAATGAGGTTGTTATCAAGGGGCAGGTTGTTATCTAGCAGAAGTTGGGGAGAGCTGGAATGCAGGGAGAGCGTCTTATCGGTTGTGAGCTCTAAATTCAGCCTGTCACCATAGTCCAGCAATTGAAATAGCGTCTGCAATTCATGGTAGCCGTCCGGGCGACGCCCGGTAATGTGTAAGAATAAATTGAGTTTGGCAGGCGCCAGAAAGCTTAAAGCACGACTAGACATCAATTATTGGGCTCATTCAGGGTCCAGCTTAGTCCGATAAAGCGCAGTCGAATGTCATTTCTGGAGCGGGTGAGATCAACCCGACGCGGCAACGCGATCGAGTCATATTGGCGATAATCGGTGAAGTTGACCGTCCAGCCATCTTGTTTGATTTGAGACAGCTGGTTCTGTTGGTTAAACATCAGCTCACCCTCGGTTTCCGGGGATGGCAGGCCTTTTATCCAATAGCTTAAATTCGATACGGGTAATTCATAGCCCAGTTGCTGCAAGATTAGACTTTCAGCAGTGGTAGCTGTAACAACGTCGTTGCCCTGTTCCAGTGTCACCAGACCCGGGCGGCCCACAATGAGGGTGCTGCTCGCGTTAAAAGTGCCAAAAAGGTTGATTTGATACTCAATATTTTGCTGGTTCCAGCGTATGCGGGGCGTATGGGACTCATTGTCATAGCGCACATTTACTCGGCCTTGGAGTTGCCAGGCATCCAGAGAAGTGAGCTGCGATCGATGAGCAGGCCAGCTGCCAATTTCAATTGCTGGCGGCGCCGAGGAGGCGCAGGCTGCCAGTAAAATAACTAATGCAAGTAGGGAGGGCTCCCTTAGGTTCGGTGCCATGTGTAGGAGCATGGGAGGCGAGATCACGGTTAATCGGTGGACTGAAAACGTTCGATTACATCAATTAATAATTCACTATCCGGACGATCATCGAGAGCATCTTGCCATACTTTGCTGGCTTCATCTTCACGGCCCATCATCCAGAGTACCTCACCTAAATGTGAGGCCACTTCCGGGTCTGGGAATTCGATGAACGCACGCCGCAAATTAGCAAGTGCCTCTTCATAACTCCCCAATTTATATTGGACCCAGGCCAGGCTGTCTATGATTGCCGCATCATCGGGTGCAATAGCAATCGCTCTTTGAATCAATCCCAGTGCTTCTTCGAACCGGGTAGTTTGGTCTGCGAGCATATAGCCAAGATGGTTAAGCGCCCGAGAATCATCGGGTCGCATGCTAATTATCTGCCGCAAATCTTGCTCGGAAGCCGCTGAATTTTTAATTGTGTCAAACAGGAGAACTCGGGCAAAAAGCAAATCGGAATCGTTGGGAAATTTATTTAACGCCGTGTTTAGCAGTTCTTCGGCTGCATCAATGTGCTGGTTTTGAATCAGCATGCCAGATTCTATTGTTGTGAACAGAACTTCCAGGCGCGGCTGGCCTTGATATTGGCTACTCAGCCATTGATGGGCATCTTCTAACTGGCCTAGCTCGATTGAGAAACGGGTTGCCTGCTGCTGAGCGGCAAGAAAATTAGTGGTGCCGATTCGCACTTGCCGATAATGTTCAATTGCCTTATCGAACTGCTGTTGCTGCTCATACAGATAGCCAAGATAATATTGGCTATCATCAACGCGATGATCCACATCGACTAACCGTATGAATGTCTCTGCAGCCTTTTCAAAATTATCCATTTCCATGTCGAGCAGGGCAATGGAATAATAGGTTTCATAGTCTTCGGGATCTTGCTGTACCAGAACAGCAAATTGTTCATGAGCCTCTTCATACTGCTCGTTTTGAATCAACAGCCGGGCGTAACTGAAGCGAAGGTTTTTCTCATCAGGGAATTCTCGTAGTGCCCTGTTCAATATGCGCCGGCCACGATCACTTTCTTCCAGCCCTTGCCACAATTGAGCTTCCAGCAAAGCGATAGCGGGACTATTGCCTCTGCTTTGTTTCAGATTGGTCAATTCATCCAGCGCAGCCTGCAGTTGCTGGTTCTGAGCCAATAATTGAACGAGCGCGATTTGAATAGAGGGATGATCAGGAAATCGTCGGCTGAGTAGTTTTAGGTTGTTGATTAAACCAATACGTAGTTGGGGCTCAATTGATCCGGTGCGTGAAGAAAGTGCACCAAAATCAAACCTTCCGCCGAGCTCCAGCACCTTGGACATATGAGAAAGTGCCTGCTCAAAGCGACCGCTTTCGATAAACTGAAAACTGAGCATCAGGTGTGGCTGCGGTTCATCTGGAACAATCTCAGCCCACAACAAACCCAGTTGCAACATGGCATTTAGATCATTATTAGCAGACGCAAATTGAATTGCGCGTTGAATAATGTTCAGATCTCGGGTTTCGAATGCTAGGTCGAAATAGCTTTCGATTGCGGCGTCCAGTTCGCCTCTTTGAGCGCTAAGTTCGCTGACGATGGATTGATACAGCTGTTCTGCAGTGAAGGAACCCGTATCAACCTCTTCTTCTTCGACCTGGACGATTACCGGCGGTACGGGATCAGCGAGCAGAGGCTCCACAGTTGCACAAGCGCTTAGCAAGCCTGTTACCAGGCCAATAACTAACGCCTTAACTATGGGCTCAATCAAGTCTTTAACTCTGAGAATAATGCTGTGTTTTATATTTGGATTCATGATTAACGAACCGCTACTCCATAAGAATGCTGTCTGGGCGCCATTGTATCAGCTAGACCGGATTTTTCATCAGTTTTAGACAGGCCCCACATAAGATCACTGTGGCGAGTTAATTCTTTCTAGCAGCCGCTTTTTGATTTAATAGGATGCTGGCACTATTTTAGTTGGAATTCGTTCAATTTCACTTTTTACCCCGGGTAACTGCTAAAGTACGCGGGTTAATGGGCAATATGGCCAATATTTAGTAACATATCCGGCCTTTTTACTGCGGATTAAGCGACTTCCAATGGCATTGGTTTTACTGGGTATCAATCACAATACAGCGAGCATTGACTTGCGAGAGAAGGTTGCCTTTCCGCCGGAAATTGTGGGCGATGCAATCAGTAAACTGAAGGCAATGGATCATGTTGACGAAGCCATTATTGTCTCAACTTGTAATCGGACCGAGCTCTATCTGGAAACCAGCCAGGTCATAACCGTCACCCTGACCAGCACAAAGTCAGTATTGGTGGAATGGCTTGCCGAATTTCATCAGTTGTCTGCAGAGGAATTAATGCAATGCAGTTACTGTTACTGGCACGAGGATGTGGTGAGGCATCTAATGAAGGTCTCCTGTGGGTTGGATTCCATGGTGCTGGGAGAGCCTCAGATTTTGGGCCAAATAAAGTCGGCTTTTGCGGTATCGAAGGGTATGAATGCGGTAGGAGTTAATTTAAGTCGCGCCTTTGAAGAGGCGTTTTCCATTGCAAAAGAGGTTCGCACCGACACTGCAATTGGAGAAAATCCGGTATCAGTAGCCTATGCTGCTGTTGCGCTGGCTGAACGAATCTTTTCTAATTTGTCCAGTCTGTCAATATTACTTATAGGCGCAGGTCGGACTATTGAGCTGGTTGCCAGACATCTGACAGACAAAGGTGTGAATCAAATTGCGGTGGCTAATCGTACACTGGATAATGCCTTGAAGCTGGCGAGAGAAATTGATGCCCATGGTGTATTACTTTCCGATATCCCTGAGCAACTGGTGAAAGCAGACATAGTCGTTTCTTCCACGAATAGCCAATTACCCTTGTTAGGGAAGGGCGCCATAGAGCGGGCACTGAAGCAACGCAGGCATAAGCCCATGCTGCTGGTGGATTTAGCAGTACCTCGCGATATCGAAGCCGAAGTCGGTGAAATAGCCGATGCCTTTTTATATAGCATTGACGATATAAGTGGGGTGATTGATGATGGCGTGAAAAGCCGCATTGAGGCAGCTCAGCAGGCGCAATCAATCATAGAGAGGGGAGTTGAAGAGTATCAGCGTCGGGTCAGATCTCTCAATGCGATAGCTACATTGCGGGCCTTCAGAGAAAAGGCCGAATTGATAAGGGATGTGGAGATACAGCGAGCAGTGAAAGCGTTGGAGAGAGGGGAAACCGCAGATAAGGTGGTAGAGAGTGCTGCCAGGGCTATCACCAATAAATTAATCCATTCACCCAGCGTGCAAATGAAAAAAGCCAGTTCGGAAGGTAGAGATGAATTATTGTTATTAATTCAGGAATTGTTTGAGCTGGACTTCGATAAATTCAGCTGAGGAATCCGGCTATTTGTATTAAGTTGTGTAGTAAAAAATCGAGTATAGTAACTAATGAAAGAATCGATTCGCAGCAAATTGGAAACTCTAAAAGATCGTTTTGACGAACTGGAGGCGTTGTTGAGTGACGCAGACATCATCTCCAACCAAAATCAGTTCCGCGAATTTTCTAAAGAATATGCTGAGATTGAAGAAGTGGTAACTAACTTCGATCGATTTCTTTGTGTCTCCGGAAATTTGGAAGAAGCCCGTGAAATGCAGAAGGATTCTGATCCCGATATGCGCGCTATGGCAGGAGAGGAGATCGCCAGCAATGAGGAAGAATTAGAATCTCTGGAGCAACAGTTGCAGAGATTATTACTACCCAAAGATTCCAAAGACAGCTGCAATGTGTTTCTTGAGATTAGAGCCGGCACTGGCGGTGACGAGGCGGCCATTTTCTCGGGTGATTTGTTTCGCATGTATTCCCGTTACGCCGAAGCTGAGAAGTGGAAGCTGGAAGTGATCACTGAACGTCACGGTGAACATGGTGGCTATAAAGAAATAGTGGCCCGTATCGAAGGCAAAAATGTGTATGAAAAGTTCAAATTCGAATCGGGTGCACACCGTGTACAACGTGTGCCGGAAACCGAAACTCAGGGTAGAGTCCATACCTCAGCCTGCACGGTAGCCATTATGCCGGAGCTTGAGGATGTGGATGAAATTGAAATCAATAAGGGCGATCTGCGCACAGATACTTTTCGTGCGAGCGGGGCAGGCGGGCAGCACGTTAACAAGACCGATTCAGCCATTCGATTAACCCATATTCCAAGCGGTATCGTTGTTGAGTGCCAGGACGAGCGGTCGCAGCACAAGAATAAGGCTAGAGCGATGAGTTTATTGCAGGCCAAGTTGCTCGATCAGGCACAACAGGCACAACATCAGGAAGAATCCGATACGAGGCGTAAATTGGTTGGTAGCGGCGATCGTTCGGAGAAAATCCGCACCTATAATTATCCGCAGGGTCGGGTTACTGATCACCGTATTAAGCTTACTCTGTATAACTTGGCTGAAGTAATGTCAGGTGAATTGGGTGCGGTAATTCAACCCCTGAACAATGAATACCAGGCTGATCTGTTGGCGGGGCTGGCTTCCGAGGGTTAAATACTGCGATGAGGTTGACCATAAGTGCGGCACTTGGTACTGCTCACCGACTGCAGGCAGTAAGCGATAGTTGGCGGTTGGAAACAGAAATACTCCTGGCTGCCGCGTTGGATAAACAGCGCGATTATTTGTATACCTGGCCTGAGGCTGAGTTAACACATGAGCAGGTACAGAATTTCGAGCAGACCATGCAGCGACGTGGTCAAGGCGAGCCTATTTCTTATCTGGTTGGTAAGCAGGAATTCTGGGATATCGAACTGCTTGTCAATAAGTATGTGCTAATCCCGCGGTCTGAGACTGAGTTGTTAGTGGAATCAGCGATTGCACTTTATAACGATCGTGCCGGTGAATCGCTGCGAGTGGCAGACCTGGGTACTGGTAGCGGCGCAATCGCACTGGCTTTGGCTAAAACTTTTCCTGATTGGCGAGTCACAGCTATCGATGCCAGCGCGGATGCATTGGCAGTCGCAGTAGCGAATTCCCTACGTCTAGAACTTACTAATGTTGAATTTAAGCGGGCATCATGGTGTGATGTTTTTGATGATGATCAGTTTGATCTGATTATCAGTAATCCACCCTATGTAGCGCCGGATGATACTCATTTGCAGCAGGGAGATCTTCGTTTCGAACCATCCACTTCGTTGATTTCTGGAGAGGGTGGTTTGGCGGATATAAGAGAAATTATTAATCAATCGTCTGCGCATTTAAAAGAAGATGCCTGGCTCCTTTTAGAGCACGGCTATAATCAGGCAGCGGACGTGCAACGCATTTTTACAGAAGTTGGATTTCAGAACCTGCTTTGTCGACAAGACCTAGCTGGCCTGGATCGTATGACTCAAGCCCAATGGTGTAGATAGGAAAAGGTGTAAGCAACAAGTTATGGTAATGCAAGATGAACAATTGCTTCGCTACAGCCGGCAGATCATGTTGCCGGAAATGGATGTCGCCGGACAGCAAAAGTTAGCCGATGCAACCGTATTGATAATCGGTATGGGTGGGCTGGGCTGCCCTGCTGCCATGTACCTAGCCTCCGCCGGGATTGGTCACCTGATTATAGCCGATGACGACAGGGTTGAATTAACTAACCTGCAAAGGCAAATTGCTCACAATCAAGCCAATCTGGGTGATCTTAAGGTGGGGTCCGCCGAAGAGACTCTGACCGGTTTGAATTCTGATGTAAAGGTGACTGTGATACCCAAGCGCCTAGTTGGCACTGAACTGGAACAGGCTGTAAAAAACAGCACAGTGGTAGTCGACGCCTGTGATAACTTCACTACGCGTTTTGCAATAAACGCTAGCTGTTTGAAATTCAAAAAGCCTCTGATCTCTGGTGCGGCTATTCGCATGGAAGGCCAGGTTGCTGTATTTGATAGTAGATCTCCGGAAAGCCCTTGTTACCAATGTCTATACAACGAGGGCAACGATGAAGACGCAAGCTGCTCCCAAAATGGTGTAATGGCTCCATTAGTTGGAATTATTGGGTCGGTACAGGCGCTGGAGACTATTAAAGTGCTAACTGGCATCGGGCAAACTCTTACCGGTCGACTATTGATATTGGATGCGGTAACCATGCAATGGCGGGAAATGCGCCTGCCTCGAGATCCCCAATGCCCTGCCTGTAAAGGTAAGTGACGCCTGTTTTGAAGCACTTTGTCCTGCCGAGCAGGGGTTTTAGAGATTAGACATTGATATGCCCCTGCCATACCGCTATTATGCTGGCGCTTCATAGAATCTAATCTAAAATTGTTCCACACCGTAAATGGAATCAAGTAGTTCATCTCAGTCAGTGTCTTTCGATGCATTCAATCTGCAGGATTCACTGCGCAAGGCTATCGATGATTTAGGGTTTGAATTTTGCACCCAGATTCAGGCAGAAAGTCTTCGGCATACCTTAGAAGGCCATGACGTTACAGGTAGAGCGCAGACCGGGACCGGGAAAACGGCTGCCTTTCTAATCACTATTATTAACGACTTGTTAAATAACCCAGTGGAAGAGCGCTATTTAAATGAACCCAGGGCTCTGATTGTAGCTCCAACACGTGAGCTGGCGATTCAAATCGCTAATGATGCCGCACAATTAACCAAGCACTGCTCCATTCGCACAGTGATTATTGTAGGCGGTGAAGATTATCAAAAGCAAAACAAAGCACTCGCAGCGGGGCCGGTAGATATCGTTGTGGCCACTCCTGGGCGCCTGATCGACTTTGTGCAGAATGACAATCTGCATTTAGGTTTAGTTGAACATCTGGTACTGGATGAGGCTGATCGCATGTTGGACATGGGTTTCATTCCCCAGGTGCGCCAGATTGTTTCTCGTACCCCGAAGAGAGATTGCCGCCAAACCCTGCTATTCAGCGCAACCTTTACACCTGAAATTATCGAGCTGGCTGCACGTTGGGCGCTGGATCCGATCATGGTGGAGATTGAGCCGGAGAAAGTTGCTGCGGAAGCAGTTAATCAGGTCGTCTATCTGGTTACTATGGCGGATAAGTATAAATTACTTTACAACTTGATCTCTGAACCTAGTGCGGACAAGGTTCTGGTGTTCAATAACAGAAGAGATCAAGTGCGTCGACTGGCAGACAATTTGCACCGCAATGGGATCGAATGTGGGCTGTTATCTGGCGAAGTGCAACAAAGCAAACGCATTAGAACTCTAGAGGCATTTAAGGGCGGCAAGCTCAAGGTTCTGGTTGCAACCGACGTGGCTGGTCGTGGTTTACATATTGACAATGTTACCCATGTTATTAATTACTCCTTGCCTGAAGAAGCCGAAGATTATGTACACCGCATCGGTCGAACTGGGCGGGCAGGTTCGGTAGGCACATCAATCAGTTTTGCCTGTGAGGAAGATTCGTTCTTGCTTCCGTCGATTGAGGACAAACTTGGCACTAAGCTGCCCTGCATTCACCCGGATGAATATTTACTAGAAGCTGCACCGGCGTTTTCTCGTCCCTCTACATTCGCCAAAAAACCCAGTACAGGCGGCAAGCGCCCACTGCCTCGTCGGCGGAATTACTAAATTTATGAGCTGCATGGGATTATATGCTTGAAGGGGCCGTTCCTCAGAAGCGGTAAAATTTAGTTATCGCTTGCTTGGGCACCGTGTTTTTTCAGAACTTCCGCATATTCAGTTGACTTGCGATGCTTCGATACTATGTCCAAAAACGTACTGCCATCTTCTAACTTAACATTAATATCATGACCCGCTTCCACAAAGAACGGAACGAAGCGCGCAAAAAATTCTTCCGTCATCCCTCGGTATGCTCTGAGCAGAATATTGTAGTCCGCTGGCAAAGACTCCGGTGGTTCAAAATCTAAAAAACTCATAAGGCGATCGTCAGACCATTCCTCATCCCGAGTCGCAGGTTGATTGCGGTCCTTACCGGTTTTCTTTTCTTCTTTCATTCCCTACGCCTATTTGAGTTTTTGTTTCAGTAAATCGTTTAGTTGTGCAGGGTTGGCCTTGCCCTTAGATGCCTTCATTGCCTGACCAACAAAAAAGCCGAAGACTTTCTCTTTGCCAGATCGATATTGCTCCACCTGTTCAGGGTTGTTGGTAATAACCTCATCAACTAATGCTTCAATTTCACCGGAGTCTGTGACCTGCTTAAGTCCTTTTCTTTCGATAATTGAATCGACACCCGAAGCATCTTCAAGCATGGCCTCAAAAACAGTTTTAGCAATTTTACCAGAAATTGTATTGTCTAGGATTCGCGCAATCAGATCACCTAGGCGGCCAGCCTGAATTGGAGATTGGCTGATGTCCCAGTTGTTCTTGTTAATGAGCCCTTGTAATTCAACAGTTACCCAGTTGGCGGCCAGCTTTGGGTCATCGCATTTTGTAACGACTACCTCGTAGAATTCGGCCAGTTCTCTGCTGGTGACCAGTACCCCGGCATCATAATCACTCAGTTTATATTGCTCGACGAAGCGGGCACGTTTTGCGTCGGGTAATTCAGGCAAGGTCTCCCGAATGGCATTGACATAGGCGCCGTCGATGACAACGGGCAGTAAATCCGGTTCTGGAAAGTAGCGGTAGTCGTTGGCTACTTCTTTGCTACGCATCGAGCGGGTCTCATCCAGATCAGAATCGTAAAGCCGGGTTTCTTGCACAATGCGACCACCTTCTTCCAGGATGTCCTGTTGGCGCTGGACTTCATGGTTGATGGCTTTCTCAACAAACTTAAACGAGTTAATGTTCTTGATTTCGGCACGGGTGCCGAACTCGGATTCACCCACAGGCCGAATCGAGACGTTGGCATCACAGCGCATGGAACCCTGTGCCATATTGCCGTCAGAGATATCCAGATAACGGATAATCGAATGCAACTTCTTCAGATAGGCAACAGCTTCCTTGGCACTGCGCAATTCAGGTTCTGAAACGATTTCCAGCAAGGGTGTTCCGGCGCGGTTTAAATCGATTCCGGTGGCACCTTGAAAGTCCTTATGCAGGGATTTGCCGGCATCTTCTTCCATATGGGCTCGGGTTACACCGATTATTTTTTCCACACCGTCTTCGAGCTCGATAGAAAGCTCCCCTTTGCCAACAATGGGAAAATCCAGTTGAGTAACTTGATACCCTTTAGGTAAATCAGGATAAAAATAGTTTTTGCGGTCGAATACCGATCGCATGCCAATCTCTGCGCCGATTGCCAAGCCGAAACGAACGGCCATCTTCAGTGCATCTGCATTCAGCACTGGCAGCGTGCCGGGCAGAGCCAGATCGAATATATTGGCCTGGGTATTTGGCTCGGCGCCGAAGGTGGTACATGAGCCAGAGAAAAGTTTGCTCTTGGTGGCGAGTTGTACGTGTACTTCAAGGCCGATAACTGTTTCCCATTGCATGATTAGCCCTCCATCGCTATCAGGTTTGGCTTGCGGGAGTGCCAGTCTGTATTGATTTGAAACTGATGTGCCACATTTAAGACCTTGGCCTCATTGAAATCACTACCGACCATGTGGAGGCCAATTGGTAAACCGCTCACTATGCCTGCCGGTATTGATATGCCGGGAAGGCCTGCCAGATTGACGGCAATGGTGTAAATATCCTCCAGATACATAGCTACAGGATCAGATTTGGCGCCAAGTTCAAAAGCGGTGTGGGGAGAGGTAGGGCCGAGAATTACGTCGACCTCTTTAAACACAGATAAAAAATCATTCCTGATAAGACGCCGAATTTTTTGTGCCTTGCGATAGTAGGCATCATAAAAACCGGCTGAGAGCGCATAAGTGCCAACCATAATGCGACGTTTGACTTCTTCGCCAAATCCTTCGCTGCGTGAGCGCTTGTACATGTCTTCTAAATCAACAGGTCCATCGCAGCGATAACCATAGCGCACGCCATCGTAGCGAGACAAATTTGCGGACGCCTCGGCAGGTGCAATAACGTAATAGGCTGAAACCGATAAATGATTGTTTGGTAGATCAATTTCTTTAATGGTCGCACCCAGGCTTTCAAAGACCTTTAATGCATCGCGTATTTTCTGCTCTACTTCTGCGGATAAGCCTTCGGCAAAATGTTGCCTGGGAATGCCGATTTTCAATCCTTCCAGCGAATCGTTTAGAGTGCGAGTGTAGTCGACTGTTGCTTTGTCCGCGCTAGTTGAATCTTTCTCATCCAGCCCGGCCATCACATTGAGCATCATTGCCGCGTCTTCTGCGCTTTTACAGATTGGTCCGGCCTGATCCAAGCTGGAAGCAAACGCGATCATGCCCCAACGAGATACGCGGCCATAGCTGGGTTTGAATCCGGTGACGCCACAAAATGCTGCTGGTTGCCGAATAGAACCTCCGGTGTCTGTGCCGGTTGCCATTGCACATAAGTCAGCCGCTACTGCTGCTGCAGAGCCACCAGAGGAGCCTCCTGGCACTCTGGATGAGTCCCAGGGATTTTTAACTGGTCCGAAGTAACTGGTTTCGTTGGAAGAACCCATGGCGAATTCGTCCATGTTAGTTTTACCCAGCGTCACAACACCCGCCGCGTTAAATTTTTCCACCACCGTCGCATCATAGGGGGATACAAAATTGTGCAACATACGTGAGCCACAGGTTGTAGTAATCCCTTTGGTACAGAAAATGTCTTTGTGCGCCAACGGTACGCCAAGCAATGGGTTGCAGTTTCCTTCACTTCTGGATTTGTCTGCGGCTCGCGCTTGCTTCAGGGCGGTGTCCTCGCAAATCGTAATATAGGTGTTAAGGTGCGAATTGTATTGGTTTATGCGGTGGAGATAAGCTTGGGTTAGTTCCACACTGGAAATGTCGCCACGGGCTAACGCAGTGGATAATTCGGCGACGGTCTTTTCAATCATGATGCTGGTTTCCTGCTGGAGAGTAGGTCGATTGGTGCCTGTTATTAATAATTAAGCGTTGTGGTCCAAGGGTGATGGCGGGTTCACTCGATTACTCGAGGCACGAGGTATAAACCACACTGAGAGCTTGGTGCAATTTCCTGCAGTGCATCTCTATGGTTTACTTCAGTCACTTCGTCTGCTCGAAGCCGTTGCACGACGTCTAAGGGGTGAGCCAAGGGCTCAGTGGATGCCGTATCAACCGATTGCATTTCATCAATTAGTGCCAGAATGTCGGTTATTCTACCTGCTACTTCTGTCGCTTCTTCGGTATCTATATGCAGTCTTGCAAGGTGCGCAATCTTTTCTACTTCGGTTTTATCTAAAGCCATCTAATTTCTCCAGAATATCTAATGACAGGCTTACACAAAGCAGAGTTTGTGATGCGCCAAATAATTAGTCAAAGGCGCTTGCTCTAATACCTTGCCGTTGTTAGAGTGCGTTATGTTCGTTAAAAAGGCGAGATTATACTGGAATTTCACCAATTTAGCGCAAGTGTTTCAGAAGTCCTGCTCTAAGAAATTTCCATAAAGGCACTTCTGCACAATGGCATATGCCATTGTGCAGAAGTGCCTTAACCCGTTTTAGGCACTAAATCATTTGGCCTAGTTGCCGCCTTATATAAGAGTGGTTGTCAGGACTGGAATCTTTAATTTCGAGGTAATCAAAAGGTCATGTTTAAAAAAATCAGGGGAATGTTCTCCAATGATCTGTCTATCGATTTAGGGACAGCAAATACTTTAATTTATGTCCGCGAAGAAGGGATTGTGCTAAACGAACCTTCAGTGGTGGCGATTCGTACGCACAATGGCCAGAAAACCGTGACGGCAGTTGGCACCGATGCGAAACGCATGTTGGGTAGAACCCCCGGTAATATTACTGCAATTCGTCCACTAAAAGACGGCGTAATAGCTGATTTTCAGGTTACAGAGAAAATGCTGCAGCACTTCATCAATAAAGTGCATGAAAATAGTTTTTTCCCGCCCAGTCCACGAGTGCTAGTTTGTGTGCCCTGCAAATCTACCCAGGTAGAGCGTCGTGCTATTCGTGAATCGGTAGTCAGCGCTGGCGCCAGAGATGTACGCTTAATCGAAGAGCCGATGGCGGCGGCGATAGGGGCCGGCTTACCAGTGGAAGAGGCTAGCGGTTCCATGGTGGTTGATATAGGCGGTGGCACCACAGAAATTGCGATTATCTCCTTAAACGGAGTGGTTTACGCAGAATCTGTTCGTGTGGGTGGTGACCGCTTCGATGAAGCGATCACAACACATGTTCGCCGTAACTACGGTAGTTTAATCGGTGACGCTACCGCTGAACGCATCAAGAAGGAAATCGGCTGCGCGTATGTGGGGCCTGCATCGGAAGTCCGGGAAATAGATGTACGTGGCAGAAACCTGGCAGAAGGTGTGCCACGCAGTTTTACTCTCAGCAGTGATGAAATCCTGGAAGCTCTACAGGAGCCTCTGTCCGCAATTGTACAGGCGTGCAAGGGCGCACTCGAACAGTCGCCGCCTGAATTGGCCTCTGACATCGCCGAGAGTGGTCTCGTGCTCACAGGTGGTGGTGCGTTGTTAAGAGATATGGATAAACTACTGTCAGAAGAAACTGGTCTGCCGGTTATTGTGGCTGATGACCCCCTGTCCTGTGTAGCCCGTGGTGGCGGAAAGGCAATGGAATTGATGGATATGCATGACATTGATCTGTTGACACTAGAGTAGAGGTTACCAGGAAATCTCAGGGCCAATAAGAACCATCTAACCAGTTAAAACGAGGTGTTCCAGCCATCGATAAGACCCTGTTCATTAAAGGTGTTGCTCTGGAATACCGGGCGTTTACCTTTATCCTGTTGTCAGTATTTATTATGTTCGCTGACAACAGGTTCAGTTATATGGAAAAAGCTCGATTCGGTTTGGGTTATATAACCACACCGGTTTATTGGGTGGCCGATATTCCTGCTCGCGCCTCGTTATGGATTGATGATGTCTTTGTTTCACGTACTGACCTGCTTGGAGAGAACACAGTCCTGAGAGCGCAATTGTTGGTCTCACAGCGCGAATTGCAATTGCTGGAGAGTCTTGCAAGCGAGAATAACCGGCTACTTGAGTTGAGTGAGGCGACCATGGCAATCAATGGACAAGTGCTGCCAGCTGAGATAATTAATATATCAACTGACCCCTTGTCCAAGCGCGTATTAATCAATAAGGGAGCCCAGGAAGGTGTGTATGTGGGGCAGGCCCTGCTCGATGCGAATGGTTTAATGGGGCAAGTGGTGGAAGTCCAACCCTTCACTAGCTGGGTATTGCTGATTACCGACGCTCATCATGTAACGCCTGTTGAGGTGAATCGAAACGGAGAGCGTGCACTTGCCCGCGGCAGTCGCTCGACTGCTATTGAGTTGGAGCTTGAGTTTGTTACCCAAACACAAGATATGCTGGCGGGGGATTTACTGGTTAGCTCAGGTATGGGCCAGGTTTATCCCAAAAACTACCCAGTGGCAGAGATCATCAGTGTATATTCTGACCCTGGCCAGGACTTTGCGACGATCAAGGCGCGTCCTCTGGCTCAAATCGCCAGCACCCGCCACGTAATGCTGATTTTTGAAAACCAGGATTTCCTCTTACCAGACGCAGATGCGGAGCTCTCTACGGAGCTGGAAAATTTTGATACCAGCGATATCGATCAGACTCAGGCAATTGCTGAACCACAGGGTCGGTAGCGTACGCCATGCAAAATAAAGCACACGCAATCTGGGTGATTTTTATTAGCTTCTTTATTGCTTATTTATTGGCCATAGTCCCCTTTCCAGACTGGGCAATGAATTACCGGCCGGAGTGGGTCCCTATGGTACTGATCTATTGGGTTATGGCCTTGCCCTATCGAATCGGAATCGGATCGGCATGGGTGGCTGGGTTGCTTATGGATATTTTGGAAGGTTCAATATTGGGCCTGAATGGGCTTTCCTTAGTTATCATTGCGTATATAACACTCAGTCTGCATCTGCGGTTACGCATGTTTTCTTCCCTACAGCAATCCGGTTTGGTTCTGGTTTTGGTGGGCCTGAATCTAATGATGTGCCACTGGTTGCAAATTGTGACGGGTCAAACCGTAGCCTCCAACCTGCTGTTCTTAATGGCGGCTCTGACCAGTGCGGTCATCTGGCCCTCTTTATTTCACTTGTTGCGTCAGATAAGGCGAAGTTTTCTCGTCCAGTAATACTTTAGTTATGCAAAAGTTATGCAAAGAAATTAATTATTGGTCTGGATTTAGTGAGTGATGCGGTGAGCGAAGAAATTCTGATCAATGTTACACCGGTGGAAACTCGGATTGCCTTGATCGAGCACGGTCTTTTACAAGAAATTTCCATCGAACGTTACAAAAACCGTGGCCATGTGGGCGATATTTTCCAGGGGAAGGTGGCTCGGGTTATGCCGGGAATGGGGGCTGCTTTCGTTGATATCGGGTTGGGAAAAACAGGCTTCCTTCACTACTCTGATATTGCTGCCCTCGGCGCAGACGGCTTCGAGCTGCAAGACCAACCCAGCGAGGACATCCAATCTCTGCTTCGGGAAGGCCAGTCAGTGGTAGTGCAAGTCGCGAAAGATGCCATAGGAACCAAAGGTGCCCGACTAAGCACCCGTTTGACTTTGCCCTCGCGTAATCTGGTTTATCTGCCTCGCAGCAAGCATCTCGGTATATCCCAAAGGTTGGAGAATGAGGTGGAGCGAGACAGATTGATGGTGCAATTACAGGATTGCCTCGAAGCAGAATCATGGAACCAACAAGGCGGCTTTATTGTTCGCACCTCAGCTCATGGGGCGCAAGCGAGTAAATTTACCGAAGATATTCGATACCTGAAGCGGCTCTGGGAAAAAGTTGATCATAGAATTAGCAGCAACAATGAGGTGAAAACAGTTTATCGTGACCGGCCGCTTTACTTGCGTACTGTACGCGACCTTCTTTCGCCACAGAGTGCAAAAATTCGCGTAGATGATCTTGCGGCGTTTGACGTAATCAGCCAGTTTCTGAAGGACTTCGTTCCAGAGTTGCCAGTCAGCGTTGAACATTATCTCGGTGAGCATCCGATTTTTGATTTATATGGGATAGAGGATGAGATCGACAAGGCGTTGGATCGGCAAGTAATGCTTAAGTCAGGGGGATATCTTGTCATAGACCAAACCGAGGCCATGACAACAATTGACGTTAATACCGGTGGGTTTGTTGGGAGTAGTAATCAGGCAGAGACAATTTTAAAGACTAATCTTGAGGCTGCAAATGCCATTGCCCGCCAGCTACGAGTCAGGAATCTTGGTGGCATAATCATCATCGACCTCATTGATATGTTGGATATTGAGCACCAAAGACAGGTGCAAAGAACACTTAGTAGTGCGTTGAAGAAGGACCATGCGCGAACGTCGGTTTCGGAGATATCCCAACTTGGCCTGATCGAGATGACACGCAAGCGAATCCGTGAAAGTCTGGGTCAGATTCTCAACAGTCATTGCCCGGTCTGCGCAGGCCGCGGCAGACAAAAATCAGCTGAAACAGTTTGCTGTGAAATATTCCGTGAAATTATGCGCAAAGCGCGCAGCTATGAAAACGATACTTTACTCGTACTGGCATCACAGGTGGTAGTTGACCGATTGCTTGATGAGGAATCAAAAACGCTGGATGAACTGGAAGAAATAGTGGGCAAGGCGGTCAATTTTGAGGTCGAACCCATGTATACTCAGGAACAGTTTAATGTGGTGTTGTTTTAGAGTCTCGGCCAGAGATACATTGGTCCGTTTATTCGATGGGGGTTACCGTATGGATGTGTTGCAGCCGCGGTTCAGCTAGCCTGCGCTACATTGACTCGACTATTTCATGAATTCACAGAGCAGCACCCACGTGGATTTTGCTATTTAGGTAAGAGAACAGTAAAGAAATCATCAGCATGCTAGGTCGCATCCTAATAAAGCTTGGTCAGTATCTAGTGACTCTTACAGTGGTCGCTTTGGTTTTATTGGCCGTTTATGTCAGCATCGGCAGACAATTCATGCCTGATATTGCTGGGTATAAACCCTACCTGGAAAGACAGATATTTGACGCCACCGGCGTTCCGGTCTCAATTGGCTCATTATCGGGTAGTTTTCAAGGCTTTAATCCGGTTATCAAAATTTATGGTCTGGAAATTATAGTCCCCGGTGCCGATGTGAATAGCGCCGTGGATCAGCCCAATGCCCTGGTTCTTGAGGAAGCCTCGATCATTGTCGACATCCGCAATAGTATCTGGCAACGACGCTGGGTGCTTGAGAACTTTCTGATTAATGCAATTGAATTAGATATTGAACAAACCGCAACCGGTTTATGGCAAATGAGCGGCGTAAATTTTATTGGCGGTGGCAATGCCGATCTGCATAGTGCGTACCAAACCATTCTTAGAGTCTCGCGCATTAACCTTACTAATCTGGCAATAAATCTCCATACCTCTTCCGGCAATGTAGTTCGTGTTCAGAATGGCATAGCAACAATTCAGAATCTTGGAAACGACCACTACCTGCATATTAATGCCAACATGGAAAACAGTTCAGAGCAATTGGTATTTTCTGTTGAAATACAGGGCAATGAATTGGCCGCGGCAACAGGTCTTATTCACTTCAAGTTACCCGAAGCGGACTATTCGTTATTAGTCGGTGGGCAAAAAATTGGAAATGTCGAATTAGATGCGCTTCATGGTGGAGGTAGTTTTTGGCTCGATTTAAATCAGGGGAGTCTGGAAAATCTGGTAGCACAAACCGAGTTAGAAAATATTAGTTTTACTTTGGCGGGAAACGAATCAGTAACGCTTGAAAATATCAGCGGTGAATTCAGAATAGCAAGAGGTGGTGCAGCAGGGGATTGGGAAATTGCAGTTAGTGATTATGCTTTGCAGTGGGAAGGCCACCGCTGGGAACCATTTAACGCATATTTTTATCTGGTACCTGAGCAGAGTTTACTTGCGCGGGTGGATAATCTCGACATCGCCTTTATTGCGGAATTCGGTGCAGAAAGTGGTCTATTTACGGGATCACTCGGAGAACAATTCGAAGCATTCAGTCCTAAAGGGTTACTCGAGCACCTGAATTTGTATATACCTTTTTCGGACGCAGGTGAAGAACCTCTGAGTATGGCTGCCAATGTGGTTGGTGCCGAAGTTGCAGCAAGCGGAGCCGTGCCGGCGATGTGGGGGATTAATGCCTATGTTGAGATGGGCTACGATTTTCGCAGTGAAGAACTCTCTGGTTTGGTTGAGGTTGAGTCTGATGAATTTAGTATCAAACTACCGAATTTGTTTGCCGACCGTTGGGACTACAGTTATGTGAATGGCAACATTGGGATTCATCTGAGTAACGAAAATGGTCAGGAACTAAAATTGGTAAGTAGCGTCATTGTGGCTGAGTCTGATGCGGTGGATGGCCGGGCTCAATTCTCAATAGTATCGGGAACCGATGAGCAGGGGGAAAACAAATCCGAACTGGTTTTGCTGGTAGGCGGACAGCGCGTTGATGCTCAGCAAAAAGCACTGTATTTACCGCTGGCACCCAATGTGGATCCTGGCTTGCGGAATACTATGCAGTGGTTGGATGGCGCCGTGTTGAATGGTACTGTTTTTAATAGTGGTGTTATCTATCGCGGTTCCACTTTGCAGGATTCAACACCAGAAGATAAGACATTCCAGAGTTATTACTACCTTAGAGACGGCGAAATAAATTTCAGCGATGCCTGGCCTATCCTGGAGGCTCTCAATGCGGTGGTGTTGACTGACAATAGTAATGTAGACATTGAAGTGCTCACCGGAGGAAGTGAGGATATTGATTTGTCTGGTGTAACAGCTGATATTCGTCGCAATGGACAGGACGAAAGTTGGTTAACCGTGGTTGGAAATGCTAGCGGGTTGACAGCGCAGGGTTTGAGTTACTTACAAAGTACCCCCGTTAGCGAGAGTCTGCGGAGTACCTTTCGCAATTGGGAAGCAACCGGCGGTTTTTCGGCTGTAGTAGATATCCATGTGCCGCTGAACAGGCCTAAGTATGTTACCGATGTGGCTTTAAATATAATGCTTGATGAGAATGAACTTTTTATACCTGCCTATCAGTTACAGTTTGTCGACGTAAATGGACCAGTAATATTTTCCACCAGGACAGGCTTGCAAGACAGTCGGGTATTCGCCAAATTATTTGAAGAAGATGTGGAGCTCAATTTAGCATCACAGATGCTGGATGGTAAGCTGGATATTATCAGTGTCGATGCAAGTGGCTCTGTGTCACCGGAAGAACTCATTGGCTGGCCAATGCAAACTGACTTTGTCAGGGGTATGCTTTCACAGTTGGATGGAAGTATCACTTACACTGCGAATTTGAATCTGCAACAGAATATAACTGATGAGAGTAATCATCTGTTAATCAAGACTGATCTGGTGGGCGGATCACTTAACCTGCCGGAACCGTTTGCCAAGACGGCAGCTAATAGCTATCCGCTTGCAATAGATTTGAGTTTCGGTGTTGGCGCTAAGAATGTTTCCGGTACTTTTGGTCCTCAGTTGTTATTCGACTTTGTTTTGGGAGAACAAGGCGTTGACAACGGCATTGTGTTTCTAGGGGATAATTCGGTGGACCTGGAAAATCTGATGGCAGCAGACACTGAAGGGATCGCGATTTTGGGTGAGCTAGAACAATTTGAATTTGAAGACTGGTATAACCTGCTGGACAGACTTAACTCCACTAGCTCATCTTCAGGCGGTTTCAATGAGCAGATTGCTTTTGCTGATCTGGCAATTGGCACATTGGAAATGTACCAGCAGAAACTTGGCGAAGTCGATGTGCATTTAGACGGTGATGCTACCAAGCGGTCCTGGTTGGTCGCTCTTACGGGTGAGGGAATAAACGGCAATTTAAGTGTGCCCTGGGACAGTGATGAATATTTGCAAATTGATCTGGATTACATCCGTCTTCCTGGAAGTGAGGAAGAGTTGGACGAATTGACGCAGGGAGCACTGGAAACTGACATAGCGGAATTTGAGGAAGAAGAGGAAATAGATGTGCTTGCCGCCGTGGACCCCAGAGCCTTGCCGCGGATGAAAATGGATACAGATGATTTCAGTATCGGTGAGAACTCCTTCGGTAGCTGGAAATTCACTTTGGACCCATTCGACAACGGCGCTGCATTAAGCGATTTAATTGTTGATTTTAGAGGCCTTCGTGTCGGTCTCGATGACTATCGTGTGGATGAGGAGGGTGTTCGCTTAATTCCCCATCTAAGCTGGCTTTATGATGGCAGCGAGCATCACAGCGAACTTACCGGCCAGTTAACTGTGGGAAACCTGGCTGACTTTTTGGTGCTAAACGGCTACGCGGCCAGTCTAGAAAGTGATAATGCTTGGTTTAATGCCTCGGTCGATTGGCCAGGATCGCCGGCATTTTTCGCTGCAGAGAACTTGAGCGGAGACATTAATTTGGTGGTTGAAGAAGGCCGCTTTTTGCAGGGCGGTGGTGCAACTGGTGCGCTGAAACTAATTAGTATTATAAACTTTGACGCGATAATGCAACGCTTGAGATTTAGTGATGACATGCTGCGGAGCGGATTGGCATACGATGAAATACTCGGGACGGTGCATATCGAAGAAGGACTGATTGATATAGAAGATCAAATGGTAATTTCTGGACCCTCGAGCCTCTACCAGATATCTGGCGAAATCGATCTGGAAGAGGAGACTATTAATGGTGAAATGTATTTAACTTTGCCTGTTAGCGATAATATTCCCTGGTTTGGTTTACTCAGTGCTAACCTGCCCCTAGCTGTTGGCGCCTATTTATTTGATCGTATTTTTGGTGACCAGGTCGATAGCTTGACCAGTGCCGTGTACACACTGGAAGGCCCCTGGGAAGGGCTTGAGCCGAGGTTCAAGCAGGCCTTCGGCGCTCCTAGTGAAGTTGATCAGGTCGAAGCAGTTCCACAATAAACGTGTTCCGGGATACCTCTAACGGATGAGTACTAAAGTTGCCGTATTACAAATGATTAGCACGGCATCTGTGGATGATAATCTGCAAGCGGCAGCTCGACTTATAGCTCAGGCTACCGATGCTGGGGCCAAGTTGGTGCTGTTGCCAGAGAATTTTGCTGTTCTTGAAGGCGGGCCGCTGGTTCAGTTCGCCGAAAAGGAAGGGGATGAGCACGCGCCTTTGCAAAATTTCCTTGCTGAGCAATCCAGAGCTCATCAATTAACGGTAGTGGGAGGCACGATACCTTTAATAAACCGGCCGTCCAAGCCGAGCGAATCAGGCAGCGAAGTGTTGACTGACGGCAGAGTACGTCCAGCATGCCTGGTTTTCGATCCATCCGGTCGACTCACTGCGCGTTACGACAAAATACATTTATTTGACGTCAAGGTGGATGATAACCAGGCTCAATATTCAGAATCCCTCAGCTTTGAACCAGGAGATCAATTGGTTACAGTCGCCACGTCGGCGGGTAAGTTGGGACTCAGTGTCTGCTATGACCTGAGGTTTCCGGAGTTGTATCGGGAATTGTTTCGATTAGGAGCCGAGCTTGTCACTGTGCCCTCGGCGTTCACAAAGGTGACCGGTCAGGCTCACTGGGAACCCCTGTTGCGTGCCAGAGCCATAGAAAACCAGTGCTATGTATTAGCCGCAAACCAGGGCGGTGTGCATAACGATACCAGGCAAACCTGGGGCCATTCCATGATCATCGATCCCTGGGGATCAATCTTGGATAGTATTGCTGAGGGCGAGGGGATAGCGATGGCCGAAATCGATCTTGGTGCTGTCAGGAATGTTCGTGCCAATATGCCCATCATTGAGCACCTCAAGCTTTAAATACCCTTGCCCGTTCCTGTTCAATTCATTTATGATGCGGCCTCTTTGGTTAATAGAGATCAAGAACTTGAGTATAGATAAAAGTCTGCTTAGTAATTTACTAGCGGCGGGGCTAGCCATAGCCGGGTTTAATCTAGCCCCCCCGGCCAGGGAATACGTACTGAATATCGGGCTTTTCGCCCTTTCCGGGGGCGTTACCAACTGGCTCGCGATCCATATGTTGTTCGAAAAAGTGCCGGGGATTTATGGTTCAGGAGTCATTCCCCTTCGGTTCGAGGAATTTAAGCTGGGCATTCGTCAGCTGATAATGAACCAGTTCTTCAATCACTCAAATTTCGACAACTTTTTCGAAAACGCAACGGAAGTATCGGATAAGCTTGAGGATAAGCTGAAAAGCAGTCTGGCAAACCTCGATTTGGAGGCAGTGTTCGAATCGCTTCTGGACGTCATTATGAATTCTTCTTTTGGTAGTATGCTGAGCATGTTTGGCGGTCGTGATGCATTGGATCCATTGAAAACGCCCTTCGTTGAAAAGATGAAAGAGCATTTTAGTGAATTGTTTCATCAGCAGTCATTTCATGACCAGATGCAGGATGCGGTGAAATCAGCCATAGACAACGATGCAATTCGCGAAAAGCTGGAGCAACTAATAGACCAGCGCCTTGATCAGATGACCCCCCAGATGGTGAAACAAATAATTCAGGATATGATCAAGAAACACCTAAGCTGGCTTGTGGTGTGGGGGACGGTTTTTGGTGGAACCATTGGTTTGGGCGTTACATTGGTTAGCAGTTAGGGGTAAGGGTTTCCATTTTTGGCGGAACCATTGGCTTAGCCCTTCCTCTCATATCTTGAATTTCCATTCTAGTTCCCCGCTCTGTTCTTAAATGAAACGTTGTAAATGGGGTGTTGTGGTGTGGAAGGTTGTAACAGTCGGCCGGAAAACAACAGGTTTATTATGAAAAAAGCAACCTTGCCAAGCTTGAAAGTAGATCTTTGCATACGCCACATCATTACAGTGTGAAATTAATTAAATATTTTGATGTCAACGGGTGTAAATAAATATTTCCTGTAATACAATAGCGCGCTCTTAAATTTGGGGGCCAAAGCTCATCGCTTAATAAGTGATGGTTTGGGGATCGATAACCCGGAGTTCGAAGCAAACTCCTTCACAGCACTGAGTAAATAGATTATGGCGCGACCAGTAGAATTCGACGAAAATAAGGTTCTGACTAACGCAATGGAGCAGTTTTGGAAGGAAGGCTATGAAGCCAGTTCGGTTCAAAAACTATTAGATTGCACAGGAATTAATCGGGGAACACTTTATAATTCCTTTGGTGACAAGGCTACTTTTTTTAAGTCTTGTGTTGATCAGTATAACAAGACAATAGACAAGCAGATTGCCGCTTCTTTAAAAAATACAGAATTGAATGCATGGGATGCCATTACAGCCTACTTTGATCAGGCAGTAATTAACATCTCTAACAAGCATCGCGGAATGGGCTGTTTACTGGTGAACTCATTGTGCGAAAGCATCAATTACGATAAGAATATGAAGAAAGTAGTGCGAGCTTCTCTTGCGATTATCCGCAAAGCATTGTTGGCTCGAGTTAAAGAAGCGCACAAAAAAGGTAAGGTAAAGAAGGGTGTAAGTGCGGAGTTTGCAACCGATCTACTTATGAACATGTTGTATGGTGTGCGTGTTAATGCAAGGGACGCGAAGAATACGAAGCAGCTAGGTGAATTGATTAAATTCAACCTATCAACTCTGAAAAAATAAGTAATCCCGATAAATATGTGGGTAGGTTTTAGTTAAGGAAAAAGGGGGCGGTAGCCTCCTTTTTCTTTGCCCTGGAGGCACTTTAAAATGAACCTAGCGCGATTTGCAGACAGCACAGTTGCATCTCTGCGCTTGATTGATATACTTCGTGATTGGAATCTTAGGGAAGTATTAGGAAGAAATAATGAAAAAAATTGCCGGTAGGAAGAGAACTGATGACACCAATATCGATTTGACGCCGATGCTGGATGTGGTTTTCATTCTTTTGATCTTTTTTGTAGTAACAGCCACCTTCCTGTCTGAAACTGCCGTTGAAGCGGCCAGTAGTGATAGCAATGACTCTCAGGAGCAGCCACCTGATGAGGATAAGAAAAACATTCTTTTTGAGATTGGTTCAAATAATGAAATTGTGTTGAACGGTAATCCACGTCCGATTATTGCTACTCAAATACGATCTAATATCGACCAGCTCAAGGCGGAAAACCCTGCTGCATCGGTAATTATTCAACCGAATCGCGCGTCTGATGTGTCCACGTTGGTGATGATCATGGATGCTGCCCGCCAAGCTGGTATGGCTAATATTTCTATTGTTGAGCCGTAATTGACAAAATCGATCGGGTAAACGAGTCTAAACGCACCTTTAACAGGTGCGTTTTTTTTTGTGAAGTCTTATTTACACGTTTTTCAGTAAACCGAATTCTATAAATGCGGGTGTCGCTCAGAGGTTCTTTTAACCATGCAAAACCGTTGGGATGACCTATCTGCCAGCAAGTTTTTGACAGATGAAGATACCGGGTTGCGAGTTTATACTTCGCAATTGCTGGGTCAGGATCCAGATCTGGTGCTTCATGGTGGAGGCAATACCTCTGTCAAAGGTGAATTGAACGATGTGTTTGGTGAGACACAGCGGGTGTTATTCGTTAAGGGCTCAGGCTGGGACCTAAAAACCATTGAGGCAACCGGCTTCTCTCCAGTTAAATTGGATTATCTGCAGAAATTGGGCGAGCTGGACTCGTTGAGTGATGGGGATATGATGGCACAGCTAAGATTGGCTTTGTTGGATCCCGGAGCGCCTAGCCCTTCAGTGGAAGCAATTCTGCACGCGCTTATACCCCATAAATACGTCGACCACAGCCATGCGGATGCTGTGGTGACAATCAGCAATACGGCGAAAGGGAGTGAAATTCTGCAGGACCTGTATGGGAAGGAAGTTTTGATTCTCCCCTATAGGATGCCTGGATTTGTACTTGCAAAGCAGGTGGCTGAAGCAACTAAAGCGGTGAAGTGGGAAAGCTTGCGTGGTGTCGTATTACTTCATCATGGTATTTTCACTTTCAGTGATGATGCCAGAGTCAGTTATGAAACTATGATTGAGCTGGTTAGCCGCGCAGAAAATTACCTGGAAGAAACTGGCGCATCTAGCAAGGTGGTGCAAGCTAATTACCAGCCTACGACAAAGGATTGTCTGCAGCTCAGTCAATTGCGTGCGAGCGCCAGTCGCCAGCTCGGCAACCCAGCGCTTTTGCGGCTGGATAGCGCTGGTCCGGCGGTTGGATTTGCACGCCTGGCTAATTGTGCCGAACTGGTAACCCGCGGCCCTTTGACCCCTGATCATACTATTCATGCCAAAGCCTTCGCCGCTGTGTTCGATGATGAGCCGGAAACTGGCCTGAAAGAATTTGTTGATACCTATCAGGCGTACTTTTCCCGGCACGCAACCTCAACGCATACCTGCCTCGATCCGGTGCCACGTTACGGCGTCTGGCGTAATCGCGGCATGGTGTATCTGGGCATAAATTTGAAGCGATTACAGATTGTGCAGGATATTGCCGAACATACGCTCAAGGCTATCCAGCAGGCTGAGGTACTGGGTGGTTGGCAGGCGCTTGGGCAGTCGGAATTATTTGATGTGGAATATTGGGAGTTAGAGCAGGCGAAACTTAAGTCGCCCCAAAACAGAACCGAGCTTGAAGGAAAAATCACACTGGTAACTGGCGCTGCTTCTGGAATCGGTAAAGCCTGCGTGGCAGATCTGCTTGCCAGGGGGTCGGTGGTAGTTGCAATTGATATTTCGCCTGATATTACCAATCAATTTAAATCTGATTCAGTGCTGGGTTTGCAATGCGATGTCACTAATACTGCAGCCATTCAGGTGGCCATCGAGCAAGCTGTGTTACATTTTGGTGGCCTCGATATCCTGATTAGTAACGCGGGGAATTTCCCCGATAGCCAGAGCCTGGAATCCCTAAAGGATGCTGACTGGGATAATTCAATGGATCTAAACCTTAGTTCCCATATGCGATTGATTCGGGCAAGCTTGCCTTACCTGAAAAATGGCATAGATCCTTCTGTAGTTATCATTGGTTCGAAGAATGTGCCAGCGCCAGGTCCTGGTGCAGCAGCCTATTCGGTGGCGAAAGCAGGCTTGACCCAGTTAGCTAGAGTTGCGGCACTCGAGCTGGGAGAATACGGAATACGTGTGAATACGGTGCACCCTAACGCAGTTTACGATACTGGCCTGTGGTCAAAGGATGTGCTGGAACAGCGGGCCCGCCACTATAGCCTGTCTGTAGCCGATTATAAGGCGACCAATGTTTTGAGAACCGAAGTCTCTGCGGTAGATGTTGCCAGGGTGGTGGGTTTGTTAGCTGGTACCGAACTTTCCAAGACCACGGGTGCCCAGATACCTGTAGACGGCGGTAATGATCGCGTTATTTAACTTACTCAGTGCTAGTCAGGTGGTTCTGCGATGAAAATAAACGGATCTGATTATCGAAGTATCTGGTACGACAAGAATGCTGGTACGGTGAACATTATCGATCAGACCCTTCTACCTCATGAATTCAGAATCCAACAGCTGCAATCATTACCTGAGGTTTGCCATGCTATAACTAGCATGCAAGTTAGAGGTGCTCCGCTGATTGGGGTCACTGCAGTGTTTGGTCTCTATCTTGCGTTAAAGCACGATGCCCTGGCTCTGGCAGCAGCGCAGAAAGAATTGCTAAAAACCAGACCAACAGCGGTGAATCTGGCTTGGGCGCTGGATCGAGCCAGTTCTCAAATCGATTCTGTCGATGCAGCGGCTAAAGCCGATAAGGCGCTGGCAGTCGCTTGCCTGATGGCGGATGAGGATGTTCAGGTGTGTGAAGCAATTGGTGAGCACGGCCTTGAGCTGCTGCAGGCTCTATGGCAACAGAAGAAGGATACGAGTCAACCGCTTAATGTGCTAACCCACTGTAATGCCGGTGCCCTTGCAACGGTGGATTGGGGAACTGCCTTGTCAGTAATCTATAAGGCACATGTAGCCAATATTCCACTTCATATCTGGGTAGATGAGACCCGTCCGCGTAATCAGGGCGCATCGCTAACCTGTTGGGAGTTGGAACAGCAGGGGATTCCCTACAGTCTGATTGTAGATAATGCGGGCGGCCACTTGATGCAAATTGGTAAGGTGGATGTGTGTATCGTCGGCAGTGATCGAACCACCGCACACGGTGATGTGTGCAATAAAATCGGAACTTATTTAAAGGCACTTGCTGCTCAGGATAATGGTGTTCCCTTTTATGCGGCCGTTCCCATCTCTTCCATCGATTTTTCCCTCGCAGTAGGTCACGGTGCAATTCCGATTGAGGAGCGACACGCCAGCGAGGTGACCCATATCAGGGGTATCAATAGGCTTGGTAATCCTTCAACAGTGAGGATTACCTCGCAGAATGCTCCCGTCAGCAATTTTGGTTTTGATATAACTCCAGCTCGACTGGTTAGCGGCATAATTACCGAAAAAGGTGTTCTCCCCGCGAGTGAGAAAGGATTGGAAGGGATTAATCGATTCGGCTCCGCTTAATTTGGTTTAGTGTCGCAATCATTCGTCTGCCCCGAAAAGTATAGCTAATACAAAAAAGCGTCACCCCGGTGGCCATCGCATAGTTCGGCCGCCGAGTATGTGCAGATGCAGATGGCCAACGGTCTGGCCACCGTCTATACCGGTGTTAATGACATAACGAAAGCCGCCTGCGCAGAGACCCTCCTGCTTGGCAATTAGATTGGCTTTGAGTAGCAGTTTACCCATTAGCGCCTCGTCCGGATCATCAGCGTCGCTGACATTTGCCATGTGTTTCTTGGGAATAATGAGTACATGGTGGGGTGCTGCCGGGTTAATATCCCGAAATGCATAGACATAATCGTCCGCATAGACCTTGTCCGAAGGTATATCCCCTGCGATAATTTTGCAAAATAAACAATCGTCAGACATTATCATTAACCTTTATAGAGCCTTAAAATGGTAAAGTGAACGGATATTGTATAACAGTGAAAAATCAATTGATCGTGAAAGCAGAAAATAGGCCAGTGCTAAAGTGCGTGCAGCGAGTTTTAGGTTTGTTGTTTATTTTGTTTCTGGGTCGGATAACAACCGCGCAAGATGTGCGTTACGGCTATAACGTGGTTGAGGTTTATCCTCATGAGATTGGTTCATTCACTCAAGGATTGGTCTATCACGAAGGTTATCTATTTGAAGGCTCGGGTAAGAATGGTCAATCCATGCTGCGTAAGGTCAATCTGGCAGATGGCGAAGTATTGATGAGCAAGCGGCTTAGCGATCGTTATTTTGGTGAAGGAGTAGAAATTGTTGGAGAAAAAATCTACCAGTTGACCTGGCAGTCTCACATGGTCTTTGTCTATGACAAAAACAATTTTGAACAACTTGGCACGCATTATAATCCGACGCAAGGCTGGGGATTGGCTTACGATGGAGAGCATTTAATACTGAGTGATGGAACTGACTCGTTGCAATTTTTGGATCCGGACAGTTTTACTGCCGTGCGCAAGGTACAGGTGAAATTCAATGATCAACCGATTAATAATCTGAATGAGCTGGAATACATCGATGGTGAAGTTTGGGCAAATATTTGGCAAACAGATTTCATAGTGCGGATTGATCCAGAGAGTGGTGAAGTGAACTCTATTATTGATTTGACTGGGTTGTCTGAGAGGACGCAGCTAGGTAGCTCCGAAGCAGTCCTCAATGGTATTGCATGGGACAGTCAAAACCG
>Ga0302135_10000057_pt1 | contig 61139 bp, 55 predicted proteins | sample CBN3_surface_MG_FD_203119 | JGI IMG/M metagenome (GOLD analysis project Ga0302135, IMG submission 203119) | Marine microbial communities from Western Arctic Ocean, Canada - CBN3_32.1 | ecosystem: Environmental > Aquatic > Marine > Oceanic | place: Canada: Western Arctic Ocean | collected...
CCGCCGGCTGATGGCGGCCTTTGCCGAGGGGATCGGCCAGGGTCTGGTGCCCGCCATGACCGCAGGGGCGCTCTACCTGTTTTTTATCGGCTTCGATGTCTTGATAGGGCAGTTCGGCGAACTGGTCGAAGGCGCCTGCCTCGCCGTCGTCGTCTTCTCCCTCGCCACGGCTTTGACCCGAGCGACCCTGGCGCCCCGCATGCCGGTCTGGCGCGTCCCGCCGCTCAACGACGCGACCTGCGCCATGGCCAGCCGGCATCTGACCCTGCTGGCCGCCGTCGTCTCGATCAACCTCTTCATCCGTTTTGCCCAGGAAGATAGCGTCTCGACCGGTTCATTCGACGCGCTGCATGTCTTGATCGGCGACTCATTCGCCAGCCTGATCATGCTGTCGCTCGTCACGAGCGGATTGTGGCGCAATGGTTGGATCCCGCGCGCGGCGGCGGCCGGGGAAGCGTCCGAAGCGACGCCTTCGGTGCGGTGCGGCTTGCCGGGCCATTGGCAACTCGTTCGCCTGGCTATGGCGCTGGTGGCGCTCGCCGTGCCGATTAGCGCCCTGTTCCGCTACTACGCCTTGGCCGAGTTTCTCGCGCTTCAGATGATCGCGACCTCGGGCATGGTCACGGTCGCCTATTTGCTGCATGGAGCGGTTCGCGACGGCTTCGGTTTGCTCTTCGGCGATGCCGATTCCGCACCGCGGCGGATGACGACCATGCTCGGCTTTTCGCAACGCGACGCCAAGCTTCTGCAGTTCTGGAGCCACCTGGCTTTCGATGCGCTTCTGATCGTCGCGGTCATCGGTCTGCTGCTGCCCATCTGGGGCGAGGGCTGGGCCGAGGCCTGGGCCTGGTTGAGCGCGATCTTCACCGAGTTCTCGATCGGCAGCCTGCATGTCTCCCTGACCGATATTTTGCTCGGCATTGTCGTTTTCGTACTCTTCCTCGGGGCCGTGCGGTTCCTTCAGCGCAAGCTGGAAGAACGGGTGCTGCCCAACACGCGGCTCGATGTGGGCGCCCAGGCGGCGCTGCGCTCCGGCGTCGGTTATATCGGAGTGACGATCGCCGTGCTCGCCGCGATTTCGACGGCGGGCATCGATCTTTCCTCGCTCGCCATCGTCGCCGGCGCGCTCTCCGTCGGCATCGGTTTCGGGCTGCAGAACATCGTCAACAATTTCGTCTCGGGACTGATCCTGTTGGTCGAGCGCCCCATCAAGGTGGGCGACTGGGTTGTGATCGGGGCCAACGAGGGCTTCGTGAAGCGGATCAGCGTGCGCGCGACCGAGATCACGACCTGGCAGCGCTCCTCCGTCATCATCCCGAATTCCGAGATTCTTTCGAACTCGCTCATCAACTGGACGCACAAGGACAATCTCGGGCGGGTCGAACTCAGGGTCGGCGTGGCCTACGGCAGCGATATCCAGAAGGTCCACGACATCCTGATGGAATGCGCGGCCGAGAACGAAAAAGTGTCGGACTGGCCGAAGCCCTCGGTCCTGTTCAAGGGCTTTGGCGATTCCTCGCTGGATTTCGAACTGCGCGTCTATCTCGCCAATATCCTGGACTTCATCACCGTCCAGAACGGCGTGCTCTTCGCAATCGACCGTCGCTTCCGCGAGGAGGGAGTCGTCATTCCCTTCCCGCAACGCGATGTCCATATCCGTTCGGGCAGCGAATTGCGGGTCGAGACGGCGGGACCCCGGCCCACGCCCGCAGCCTCCTCGCCGCGGCCTGACGGCGCCGAGAACGGCCCGCCCGAAACCGACATGCCCAGAACCGACACGCCCGCCAAGGAATGACCGCAACCGCCCTGACGGCGTCCGAGCGGTGGCGCAGTCTGGCCGCCGTGATGTCCTGCGTCGGCGTGTCGGGCCTGTGTTTCGGTCTGACCTCGCCGCTTCTGACGCTGCTCCTCGAACGCCAGGGCGTCGATGCCGTGCTGATCGGCCTCAGCGCCGCGACCTCGGCTCTCGCCGTGCTCTTCGTCGGGCCGCTGGTCCCTGCGTTGGTCTCCCGCCTCGGCACTTTGGGCGCGCTGTATTCCGCCGTTGCGGTGGCGGTCGCCGCGCTGCTCCTGCTGCCGCTGTTTCCGAACGTCTATGCCTGGTTCCCGATCCGTTTCGTGCTCGGCGCCGCGATCGCGGTGCAATGGATCGCCAGCGAGATCTGGGTCAACCGGATATCGACCGACGAGGGCCGCGGCACCACGGTCGGCATCTACGCCATGCTGTTCGCGGTCGGCTTCGCCATCGGTCCGCTGCTGATCGTCGCTGTGGGCAGTACCGGCTGGATGCCATTCCTGGTCGCCGCGGGCCTGCTGGCCGCCTCGGTTCTGCCGTTGACCACGGCCCATGGCCTCGCGCCCAGGGTTTCGGCGCGCGGCGGCGGCGGCCTGCTGACGGTGGCAAAACATGCGCCGCTGCTGCTGGCCTGCGCCTGGACATGCGGTGCCGTCGTCATGTCTGTCGTCGCGCTCTTGCCGATCTACGGTCTGCGCAGCGGGTTGGACGAGGATGCGGTGGTGGCGATGGTCTCGGTCTTCCTGATCGGCAACGCCGCCCTGCAGTTGCCGATCGGCTGGCTCAGCGCCCGGATACCGCGCCGGCAGTTGCTGGCCGGCCTCGCCGTATTGGGAATCATCGGCCCGCTGCTCCTGGCCCCGGCCCTGGCATCCGGCTTCGCGCTCTGGGCGCTGCTCTTCCTGTGGGGAGGCACGGTGATCGGCTTCTACACCGTGGGGCTGGTCGCCCTGGGCGAGCGCTTTCCCGGGTCCCAGATCGCGGCCGCCAACGCCGCCTTCGTCGTGGTCTTCGAATTCGGCAGCGTGACCGGGCTGGCCCTGACTGGGGCCGCGCTCGCGGCCTGGACGCCCCACGGTCTCGTGGTCGCCCTGGCCGGAATCTGTGTCCTCTTCCTCGCGCTGCTCGCCCTTCTGCGCCGGGCGGGCGAACCTGGAGGCTAGCTCGCAACGCGGATGGCGGCGGCTTTCACGCCGTCATCCACATGGCTTTCAAACTCGCCAAAATTCGCCTCGAACCGCTGCGCGACCTCGCGCGCCATCTCGTCATAGGCGCCCTTGTCGGCCCAAGTGCTCTTGGGATTCAGAACTTCTGCCGGCACGTCCGGGCAGGCTTCGGGCACATGGAGACCGAAGGTCGGGTCGGGCGATGTGGCGACCTCGGCCAGGCTGCCGTCGAGGGCGGATCGGACCATTGCCCTTGTGTGGGCGATCTTCATACGCTTGCCCACGCCGTAAGCGCCGCCCGTCCAACCGGTATTGACCAACCAGCATTTGGCGCCGCTTTTCGCGATTTTCTCGCCCAGCAGCTTGGCGTAGACGGCGGGATGGCGGGGCATGAAGGGGGCGCCGAAACAGGTTGAGAAGGTCGCCTGGGGTTCGTTGACCCCCTTTTCCGTGCCCGCGACTCGCGCGGTATAGCCGGACAGGAAGTGATACATCGCCTGTTCGGGCGTCATCCGGCTGATCGGCGGCAGGACGCCGAAGGCATCGGCGGTCAGCATGATCACGTTCTTGGGGTTGCCGCCCATCCCGGTCGCGCTGGTGTTGGGAATGAAGTCGATCGGATAGGAGGCCCGGGTGTTCTCGGTATAGGTCGCGTCGTCGAGATCGAGCATGCGGGTTGCCGGATCGACCATGACATTCTCGAGGACTGTGCCGAAACGCTTGGTCGTCGCATAGATCTCGGGCTCGGCCTCGGCCGAAAGGCGGATGACCTTAGCGTAGCAGCCGCCTTCGAAATTGAACACGCCATTATCGGACCAGCCATGCTCGTCGTCGCCGATCAGGGTGCGGCTCGAATCGGCCGAAAGGGTCGTCTTGCCCGTTCCGGACAGGCCGAAGAACACGGCGCAATCGCCGCTCGGCCCGATATTGGCCGAGCAATGCATCGGCAGGACGCCCCGCTCCGGCAGCAGATAGTTAAGGATCGAGAAGACGCTCTTCTTGATCTCGCCGGCATAGGAGGTGCCGCCGATCAGCACCAGCCGCTCGGCATAGTTGACCAGGACGAAGACCTCGGAGCTCAAGCCGTCGGCTTCGCCTCCGCCGTGGAAACCCGGCGCCTGGATGACGGTGAATTCGGGTTCGAAACTGGCGAGTTCCGCCTGCGGCGGCTGGATGAACATGTTGCGCGCGAACAGGTTGTGCCAGGCCGATTCGGTGACCACCCGGACTTTCATGCAATAGTCCGAATCGGCGCCGGCATAGCAGTCCTGAACGAACAGGTCGCGGTTCTGGAGATAGGCCAGCATGCGCGTCCGGAGGCTCTCGAAACGCGCCGGGTCGATCGGCCGGTTGACCTTGCCCCACCACACGCCGTCGCGGCTATCGGCGTCCTTGACGATGAACTTGTCGTTGGGCGAGCGGCCGGTGTGCTGGCCGGTTCGTGCGACAAGTGGGCCGCCCTGGGCCAGCACGCATTCGCCCCGCCGGATCGATTCCTCATAAAGCGCGGCGGCTTCGAGATTCCAGTAAACGTTCCGCGCATTGCGTAGGCCATGGTTCCCGAGCCCGTACTCGCTCGATACGGGGCCTAGATTCTCCACACTTAATCCTCCCAAATCGACGGACCCGGCCGCTTCTCCTCACTCTGGTGAAGCGCCGGGTCGGCTGTCCGTGGAATTGCGGCGCATGCGGCCGGTTGAGGGGACCATAGCTAGCACCGGTTGGACCGGCAACCGTATGTGGCGCAATCCTAGGCCGCGCCTGGTGCGTCGCTCTGTCGTGCCGCCTTGGCCAGGGCGGCGAGGGTGTTCCGCGCCGCACCAGGACCGTCGACCGGCGCTTCGAAACCGAGCCGCGCGACCTGCCTGTCGCGCCGCAGGTCGCAACCCTCGGGGTCGATTCCCGTCATGCGCCAGGTGCCGTCGCCCAGGCCCAGCAGGCCGGTGGCATAGGCTTCCAGCGCATCGGCGTGATCGGCGTTCATGTGTTCGACGATGCCCGCCTCGGTCGCCGCCAACGCGGCATGGCCTGTCGTGTCGAAGAGCAGCGCCGAGGCCTCGATCCAGGATATGCGGCCGAAGCCGGCGACCAAATGGGCTCGCTCCGGGGTCATCCGGTAGAGCCGGAAATCGTCGAAACCGGCATAGCCGGCCGCGCAACGTCGCGCGCGCGCCGGTCAGCGGGTCCTCCAGGCCGGCCGTGGCGTCGAACAGCAGGGCCGCGCGATCATCCGCCTTGAGCGCCCTGGTGTGGGCCGCGAGATCGGACAGGAGCAGCAAGGGGCGCCCGACATGATCGGTCGCGGCCAGGACGAGCGAGGCATAGGGCCAACCCAGAGACTCATCCGTGCCATCCGACATGTTGGTGCCCAGGCTTGCCGTGGTGGCTTGCCGCATGACACCGCGCGCCGTCGCGCCGGGCGCCTCCTGGGCGGCTAATACCCGATCATTTGTCGTCACAGCGCCCCTCGAAGGTCGAATTACCGCCACATTCCGGGCCTTCCATCCGGGATATGGTCAATATCACCGCAACGCATACATACTGTAGTCCCGCTCATGAAGGAGGCGAAGCCGTGCGCCGCACCATCGCGCTGGTCGATGACGATCAGAACATTCTTGCTTCCGTCGCCATGGCGTTGGAAGCTGAAGGTTACGACGTGCGCAGCTATCCCGACAGCGAGAACGCCCTGCGCGATATCACCCAGCGCCCGGTCGACATCGCGGTGCTCGATATCAAGATGCCGCGCATGGACGGGATGGAATTGCTGTCCCGCCTGCGCCGCACTTCGAATCTGCCGGTGATCTTTCTGACCTCGAAGGATGACGAGATCGACGAGATGCTCGGCCTCAAGATGGGCGCCGACGACTACATCACCAAGCCCTTCTCCCAGCGCCTCCTGGTCGAACGGATCCGCGCCGTCCTGCGGCGCGCCGATGCGGGCGAAGCCGGGGGCGACGGGCGCGAGGGCGACGGCACCCTGGTGCGCGGCGATCTGGTGCTCGACGATTTGCGTCATCACTGCGCCTGGCGGACCGAAACGGTGAATCTGACGGTTACCGAATTTTTGATCCTCAAGGCTCTCGCCGTGCGACCCGGCCATGTCAAAAGCCGCGACCAACTCATCGACGCCGCCTATGGCGAGAACGTCTATGTCGATGACCGCACGATCGACAGCCATATCAAGCGGTTGCGCAAGAAATTCAAGGACATCGACGATGACTTCGTCCAGATCGAGACTCTGTACGGCATCGGCTACCGCTACAGGGACGGCTGAAGGCCGTCGGCGGAGGGATGGACGCCGGACCCAGGGAGCCGCGCACGCTGGAAGCTTCGGCGGAGGTCGCCGACGAGGGTGCTGATTCGGCCCGACGCAAGAAACTGCGCCGCCGCCTGATCTCGCCACTGACCCGCCGCGTTCTGGCGATCAACGTGATGGCGCTTGCCATTCCGGTGGCCGGTCTTCTGTATCTCGACGAATACAAGGCCGGCCTGGTGGACGCGGAATTCGTCGCCTTGCGCACCCATGGCGAGATCGTCGCGGGCGCCCTGGCGGAGGGCGCGGTGACCACCGGTCTGTCCGGCAAATCCGAATTCCTGGTCGAACGGACGCGCCAGATGGTGCGCCGTCTGGTCGAGCCGACCCGGGTGCGCGCGCGGTTGTTCCACACCGGCGGCGCGCTGATGGCTGACAGCCGCATGTTGATCGGATCCGGCGGGGTGGTGAAGGTCGAGGACCTGCCGCCACCCAGCCCCCCCGACGGGGTGACGGAGCCTATCGTCGATATCTACGAGACGGTGGCGACATGGTTCCGCACCAACGACGATCTCGAACGCTACCGCGAGTTTTCGGAACAACGCGCCCAGCAATATGCCGAAGTCCAGCGTGCCCTCCTGGGCGAACCGACGCGCGCCCTGCGCCGTGGCCAGGACGGCACCCTGATCCTGGGCGTCGCGCTGCCGGTCCAGCGCTATAAGAAGGTCATCGGTGCGCTTTATCTGACCGCGGACAGCCAGGAGATCGATGCGACGATTCGCGGCGTCCGCTTCGACGTGCTCAAGATCTTCGCCTTGGCCCTGGCGGTGACGGTGATGCTTTCGCTCTATCTGGCGGGCACCATCACCCGGCCGGTGCGGCGCCTCGCCGAAGCCGCCGATCTGGTGCGCCGGGGCCATGGCCGTCTGCACCGCATTCCTGATTTCTCCGGGCGCCGGGACGAGATCGGCGACCTGGCCTCGGCCCTGCGCGAGATGACCGACGCCCTGTGGACTCGGATGGACGCGATCGAGCGATTCGCGGCCGATGTCGCCCATGAGATCAAAAATCCTCTCTCCAGCCTGCGCAGCGCGGTCGAAACCGTGGCCCGGGTGAAGGATCCCGACCAGCAGCGCCGCCTGATGGCCATCATCCAGGACGATGTCGCCCGCCTGGACCGGCTGATCACCGATATTTCTGGCGCCTCGCGCCTCGATGCCGAATTGAGCCGGGAGGAGACGGTGCCGGTCCAGATCGACCGCCTGCTCTCGACCCTGGTCGATATCCACAACGAAACCGGCGGCAAGGACGACCCGCGCCTGATCCTCGATCTCGCCCCCGGCGCCAAGCTGCGGGTGCGCGGCCTGGAGGAGCGCATGGGCCAGGTCTTCCGCAACCTGATCGTCAACGCCGTTTCCTTCAGCCCGCCCGGCGGCATCATCCGCGTCTCCGCGACCCGCGAGGGCGGGGTTGTTGTCGTCGAGGTCGAGGATACCGGGCCCGGCATTCCGGAAAACCGCTACGAGGAGATTTTCGACCGCTTCTATTCGGAGCGGCCGAGCGGCGAGAAATTCGGCACCCATTCTGGCCTCGGCCTCAGCATCTCGCGCCAGATCGTCAATGCCCATGGCGGGACGATCCGGGCGGAGAACCGGGCCGAGGGCGGCGCGCGTTTCATTGTCCGCCTGCCCGCCGGCTGAGCAGCCGGATCTTGCCATGTTTACAGCGATGCCGCCGGACCTCCAATCGACAGACAACTCGGAAAGCCAGCAGATTCACGGCACCGCCATCGTCCTGGATGGATACGGCATCCTGTTTTGCGGCCCCTCGGGGGCCGGCAAGCCCGATCTCGCCCTGCGCCTGCTCGATCGCGGGGCGCGCATGATCGCGGATGACCGGTGCGATCTGCGCTGCTGGGCCGGCCGTCTCTTCGTCTCCGCCCCGGCAACGATCGCCGGACGGTTGGAAGTGTGTGGCCTGGGCATCGTCGAGGTTTCCGCGGTCGAAGTGGCGGCGCTCGACCTCGTCGTAGACCTAATTCCACGGGCGGATGTGCCGCGCTTGCCCGAACCTGTCGTCAGGACTTATCTCGGCATATCCCTGCCGCTCCTCCGCCTGGCGCCGTTCGACGCCTCGACGCCGGCGAAGCTGGCCCTTGCCGCCGCCCGGGTTGCGCACCTAGTTAATGGGTCGTGATGGAGGGTGAGACGCAGCCGATGTCTGACGCAGAAGCCGCCGCCGACCGGCCAGCCGGGCGCAGCCGGATCGTGTTCGTGACAGGGGTGTCGGGCGCGGGCAAGAGTTCGGCGCTCAAGGCGCTCGAGGATATCGGCTACGAGGCGGTCGACAATCTGCCGATCTCCTTGATCGCAGGCCTCCTCGCTGTTGAATCGATCGAGGGGCGCGGCCTTGCCGTCGGCATCGACGTCCGCACCCGCGATTTCAATGTCGGCGCCTTCCTCGATCAACTCGAAACCCTGCGCGCCCTCGACCGGTTCGAAATTCATCTGGTTTATCTCGACTGTGACGACGACGTTCTCCAGCGGCGCTTCGCCGCCAGCCGGCGCCGCCATCCCCTGGCGCAGGACCGGCCGGTGGCCGACGGCATCGCGCGCGAACGGGTCATCAGCGCGGGGCTGCAGCGTCGCGCCGATATGGTGATCGACACCTCGGGTATCCCCCTCGGTGCCTTGCGCGCGCTCCTCGCCGACCGCTTCGCCCAGCCGCTATGCGACGTTCTCAGCCTGTTCGTCGTCTCCTTCTCCTATGGCTATGGCCTGCCGCGCGAAGCGGATCTGGTTTTCGATGTGCGCTTTCTGCGCAATCCGTATTACGACCCGGCGCTCAAGGACCTGACCGGCTGCGACCCCGAAGTCGGCGCCCATATCGAAGAGGACCCGGGATTCGAGCGCTTTTTCGACACTCTCCGCACGATGCTTGGAGATCTGCTGCCGCGCTTCGAGGACGAGGGTAAGACCTATCTGACGGTGGCCTTGGGCTGCACGGGCGGGCGTCATCGCTCCGTTTACGTTGCCGAGCGTCTCTCTGCATGGCTGAGTGGCATGGGGCGCAAGGTGCATTTGCGCCATCGCGATCTGGGTCGGCCGACGGCCGATTGAGACGCCGGCCCGACCGAGCTCGGGTCCTGCAAGCGGCGCACAGCGCACGGGTGGGATGCAATGATTGGAATGGTTTTGCTCACCCATGGCCGCCTCGCCGACGAATTCATCGCGGCGTTGGAACATGTCGTCGGCCCGCAGCAGCGCGTCGCCGCCGTCTGCATCGGTCCTGACGACGATATGGAAAAGCGGCGCTGGGATATCCTCGACCGCATCGCGGCCGTCGATGACGGGCAGGGCGTCGTCCTGCTCACCGATATGTTCGGCGGCACACCCTCGAATCTCGCCATTTCCGTCATGGATGCGGGGCCCGAGGTCGAGGTGATCGCCGGCGTGAATCTGCCGATGCTGATCAAGCTAGCCAGCCTGCGCGAAGGCGGTCTGGCCGAGGCCGTCGCGGCGGCGCAGGAAGCGGGGCGCAAATACATCAATGTGGCCTCGGCCCTGCTCGGCGAGGGAGGCGGATGACGGCCAATCGCGCCACCGGGCGGTTCAGCGCCTGATCCAGTTTGCCACCGAGGCGGCCCACAGGCCGGCATTCCGGTCAGCCTGTGCGGCGAAATGGCTGGCGATCCGCGCTGCACGATCCTGCTGCTCGGTCTCGGCATCCGCAAACTCTCGATGGCCGCGGGCAGCATTCCCCGGGTCAAGGAACGGGTGCGGCTGATGGACCAACTTGCCGCGAACCGGCGCGCGCATATGATTATGGATCAATGGGATGCGGGTCGGATTGCCGTTCTGCTCGACAATTTCAACGCCCTGGCGTAGCCGCGTGAATTTAATCTGGCGTTAACCATGTCGGGTTAGGACCGGTGCTGCGGTTGCTGGCGCACCGGAGTATTGCTATACGGCCTCGCGACGGGAGACGCCAAAGGGCCGCGGCGCGATTACGCCGGCCCGCTTTTGGAGAGCGACATGCCGAACGAACAGGATTTCAAGGTTGCGGATGTCTCGCTGGCCGATTGGGGCCGCCGGGAAATCGAGCTAGCCGAGACAGAAATGCCCGGCCTGATGGCGACGCGCGAGGAATTCGGTGCGTCCAAGCCGCTCAAGGGCGCGCGCATCGCGGGCTGCCTGCATATGACGATCCAGACCGCGGTCCTAATCGAAACCCTGACCGCGCTGGGCGCCGAGGTGCGCTGGAGTTCCTGCAACATCTTCTCGACCCAGGACCAGGCCGCCGCTGCCATCGCGGCGACCGGCGTGCCGGTTTTCGCCTGGAAGGGGATGAGTGAGGAGGAATTCTGGTGGGCCATCGAGAAGACCGTCTTCGGTCCCGACGGCTGGCGCCCCAACCTGATCCTCGACGACGGTGGCGACCTGACCGTGCTGATGCATGAGAAATACGGCGAGCTGCTCGACGATGTGGTAGGCCTGTCGGAGGAGACCACGACCGGCGTTCATCGCCTCTACGAAATGCAGAAGGCCGGCACCCTGAAGGTTCCGGCGATCAACGTGAACGATTCGGTCACCAAGTCGAAATTCGACAACAAATACGGTTGCCGGGAAAGCCTAGTCGATGCGATCCGGCGCGCCACCGACCTGATGATGGCGGGCAAGGTTGCGGTCGTCGCCGGCTATGGCGATGTCGGCAAGGGCTCGGCCGAATCCCTGCGCAACGCGGGTTGCCGCGTGCTGGTGACCGAGGCCGATCCGATCTGCGCCCTGCAGGCGGCGATGGAGGGATTCGAGGTCGTCTCCATGGAGGCCGCCGCGCCGCGCGGCGACATCTTCGTGACCGCGACCGGCAATATCGATGTCATCACGGTCGATCATATGCGGGCGATGAAGGACCGCGCCGTGATCTCCAATATCGGCCATTTCGACAGCGAGATTCAGGTCTCCGCCCTGGCCAACATGAAATGGCGCGAGATCAAGCCGCAGGTCGACGAGATCGAGTTTCCCGGCGGCAAGCGGGTCATCCTTCTGGCCAAGGGCCGGTTGGTGAATCTCGGCTGCGGGACGGGCCATCCCAGCTTCGTGATGAGTGCGTCCTTTACCAACCAGGTGATCGCGCAGCTGGAACTTTGGCAGAACCCGGATTGCTACGGGCGCGAGGTCTATGTCCTGCCCAAGCATCTCGACGAGAAGGTGGCGAAACTTCATCTTGACAAACTGGGCGTGACTCTTACGCAGCTCTCGTCCGAGCAGGCGACCTATATCGGCGTCAAGGCGGAAGGGCCGCATAAGCCCGACTACTACCGCTACTAGAGGCCAGGTCGCCGTGGGGCTTGCTTGATTAGGCGTGTTGCGTCCGGTTGTGGCGTTCGAGGCGCCCGGCGGAGATTTTCCCGCCGGGCGGCCGCGTTTGGCAGCCTCGCGACCGCGATTCCGGCCCTCGCTTGACAGGCCCCGCCGCCGCCCGATGATGGGCGGCGATGGTCGATAATGCCCGCGCGATGACTTCTTCCGCATCCTCAGAACCGCACCCGCCCATCGTCCTCGACCTGCAGGACGAGGCGGGTATGGCCGCGCTTGCGCGCCGTCTCGCGGATCTGGCCCGGCCGGGCGATACCATCGCCCTCGACGGTGATCTCGGGACCGGCAAGACCAGTTTCGCGCGCGCCTTCATCCGGGCGCGGGCCGCCGCGGCGGAAGCCCCGCTGGGCGAGGTGCCGAGCCCGACCTTCACCCTGGTCCAGGTCTACGATCTGCCGGGTGGCGCGGTCTGGCATACCGATCTCTACCGCCTCGGCGACCCCTCGGAAGCGGCCGAACTCGGTCTCGACGAGGCTTTGACCGAGGGCATCCTGCTGGTCGAATGGCCGGGCAGGGCGCCGGATGCGCTCGATCCCGGGCGTCTCTGCATCGCGATCTCCTATGGCCCTGGCGGCGATGCGCGGACGGTCGTAATTTCGGGCGGCCCGGCCTGGCGGGACCGGATGGCGCGTCTGGCCGGAGCGACCTCGTGACGGAACGGGCCGCCGCGCTCGATGCCTTTCTGGCCGCGGCGGGCTGGGCCGATGCCGCACGCCATCCTTTGCCCGGCGACGCTTCCTTCCGCCGCTATACCCGCCTGAAGCGGAGCGCGGGCCGCGAGCCGGCGACCGCCATGGTGATGGACGCGCCGCCGCCGCGCGAAGACGTACGGCCCTTCCTCGCCGTCGCGCGGCACCTCTCGGCCATGGAATTCAGTGCGCCGTGCATCCTCGCGGAAGACAGCACCGAGGGATTCTTGCTGCTCGAGGATCTGGGCGACGCGACCTATACCCGGGAACTGGCCGCCGGGGCGGATGAGGCCGCCCTCTATAGCCTCGCCACGGATCTGCTGATCGCCCTGCACCGCCGGCCCGACGCGAACGCGGCCGAACTGCCGTCCTATGACGACGAACGCCTGCTGGCCGAGGCGGCGCTGCTGGTCGATTGGTATATCCCGGCGGTGACCGGGCGGGCCTTGGCCGATGCCGCCCGAGACGATTATCTTGGGCTCTGGCGGAATGCCTTTCCGGTCGCCCGTTCGGTGCCCGATACCCTCATTCTGCGCGACTACCACGTCGATAATCTGATGGTTCTGCCGGGGCGGGCGGGCATTGCGGCTTGCGGCTTGCTCGATTTCCAGGATGCGGTGATCGGGTCGATCGCCTATGACCTCGTCTCCCTGCTGGAAGACGCAAGGCGCGACCTCGCCCCCGGTCTGGCCGAGGCGATGACGGCGCGCTACCTCGCGGCCTTCCCCGCCCTCGACCCGGCGGGTCTGCGCGCCGCCTATGCCGTGCTCGGTGCGCAGCGCAACGCCAAGATTCTCGGCATCTTCACCCGCCTCTGCCGGCGCGACGGCAAGCCCCACTACCTGCGCCATATCCCCCGGGTCTGGCGTCTGCTCGAAGGCGATCTCCGCCATCCGGCCCTGGCCGATCTCGACGCCTGGTTTGGGCGCAATCTGCCGCCGGCCTTGCGCAGGATCCCGGACCAAGGACGCGCGGCGTGACGGTGCGCCGGGCCATGGTGCTCGCGGCCGGGCGGGGCCAGCGGATGCGCCCGATCACCGACACCTTGCCCAAGCCCTTGGTCGCGGTCGCCGGCCGGCCCATGATCGACCGCATCCTCGACCGTCTGGCCGCGGCGGGCGTGGCGGGGGCGGTGGTCAATGCCCATCACCTGGCCCCGGTCCTGCTGCGTCATCTGGAGACCCGGCGGGGCCTGCCCGCGATCCATGTCTCACCGGAGGACACGCTGCTCGACACCGGCGGCGGCGTGGTCCAGGCCCTGCCCCTGCTGCGGCCGGACCCCTTCTTCGTCGCCAACAGCGACACTGCCTGGCGCGACCCTGCGCCCGGGGCCTTCGCCAGCCTTGCGGCAGCCTGGGACGATGATGCGATGGACGGGCTGCTGCTGCTCTGCCCGCGCGACGTGGCCTTCGGCTATGACGGCCCCGGCGATTTCCTGATGGCCGAAGACGGACGCCTGCGCCGGGCGGCGGGCACGGCTGGCGCGCTCGTCTTCATGGGTCTCCAGATTCTTCATCCCCGCCTGTTCGCGGATGCGCCCGAGGGGGCCTTCTCACTCAACCTGGTCTACGACAGGGCCCGGGCGGCGGGCCGCCTGTTCGGCCTGGTCCATGGCGACCGCTGGTACCATGTCAGCACCCCCCAGGCCCTGGAGGCGGTTGAGGCTGAGATCGCCCAGGACGGCGGCCTCGATGCCTGAGTCTAAACCTATCCCGGCGCCCCGGCCGGGCGTCTACACCATCCCGCCGGGCGTGCCCTTTCTCGACGCTCTGGCTAGGGGAGTGTTGGAGGAAGCGGGGAGCGACCCCCTGGCCCTCTCCGGCTACCGCATCCTGCTGCCGACCCGGCGCGCCGTCCGGTCCCTGGCCGAGGCTTTCCTGCGTCTGGGCGCGGGCGAGGCGATGCTGCTGCCGCGCCTGACGCCGATCGGCGATGTGGATGAGGACGAGCTGTCCCTCGCCCTGGCCGAGGCGGCGCCGGATGCCGAGGCCTTGGCGGTTCCGCCCGCGATTCCCGAATTGCGCCGCCGCTTGCTGCTGGCCGAACTGATCGTCGAGCAGGCGGGCAGTCGGCTCGACACGGACCACGCCATTCGCCTCGCCGCCGAACTGGCGCGCCTGGTCGATCAGGTCCAGACCGAGGGGTTGGATTTCGCCGATCTCGACCGGTTGGTCCCCGCCGACTATGCCGAGCATTGGCAGATCACCCTCGATTTCCTGCGCCTCGTCACTAGCCGCTGGCCCGAGCGCCTCGCCGAGGAGGGCGCGATCGAACCGGCAGATCGGCGCAACCGGCTCCTGGCCGCCCAGGCCGAACGCTGGGCCGCCGCGCCGCCGCCCGGCCAGGTGATCGCGGCCGGCTCGACCGGCAGCATTCCCGCGACCGCCGATCTGCTCGCGGCCGTGGCCGGTCTGCCGCGCGGCCGCGTTGTGCTGCCCGGTCTCGATCAGGATACCGACGACGAAAGCTGGCGTCTGCTGAGCGCGGAAGGGCCGACCCATCCCCAGCATGGCTTGGCCCGTCTGCTGGCGCGGATCGGCCTGGACCGCAACCGGGTCGGCCTATGGCCCGGGGTGGAGATCGACCGCGCGGCCCGCGCCCGGGCACGATTCCTGGCCGAGGCCACGCGACCGGCGGAACGGACCGATGCCTGGCGTCGCCTCGCCTCCGAAGAGCAAAAATCGGTCACCCCCGCCTCGGTTGCGGGCCTGCGCCGCATCACCTGCCCGACCCCGCGCGAGGAGGCGGCGGTGATCGCCCTGCTGTTGCGCGAGGTGCTCGAGGAACCGGGGCGCACCGCTGCCCTGATCACGCCGGATCGGCCTCTGGCCCGGCGCGTCGCCGCGGAATTGCGGCGCTGGGGGGTCGAGATCGACGATTCCGCTGGCCAGCCCCTGAGCGCGACTCCGGTCGGCGCTTTCCTGCGGCTCTGCGCCCATGCCGCGGCCGAGGGCTTCGCTCCCATCCCCCTGCTGGCCCTGCTCAAGCATCCGCTGGCGGCGGCCGGGCAAGCGCCTGCTCGCCTGCGGGCGCGGGTGCGTGCCTTGGAGCGCGCGGCCCTGCGCGGCCCGCGCCCCGGTCCGGGGCTCTCGGGCCTGCGGCGCGCGATCGAAAGCCTCGACGAGGTAGAGAAGGCGGCGGAACGGGCCGATGCGCTTGCCCTTGTCGATGATCTGACCCGGCGCGTGGAGGGTTTTGCGCCGCTGCTTGCCGAGCGGCGGGCCGGTCTGGCCGATCTGATCGCGGCCCATCTCGCCTTCGCCGAGGCCCTGGCCGAAAGCGACGAGAAGAGCAGCGCGGCGCGGCTCTGGCGCGGCGAGGACGGCGAAGCCGCCGCCGCCCTGATGGCTGAACTGCACAGCTCCGCCGGCGGCCTGCCGCCGGTGGCCGGGGCCGATTATCCGTCCCTGTTCGAGGCCTTGATCGCCGGACCGGTGGTGCGGCCGCGCTGGGGCCGCCATCCACGTCTGTTCATCTGGGGGCCGTTGGAGGCCCGCCTGCTCCATGCCGACCGGTTGATCCTGGGCTCGCTTAACGAAGGGGTCTGGCCGGCCGATCAGCCGCCCGATCCCTGGCTGAGCCGTCCGATGCGGAGCAATTTCGGCCTGCCCTTGCCCGAGCGGCGCATCGGCCTCTCCGCCCATGATTTCGCCCAGGCCCTGGGCGCGCGCGACGTCGTGATGACTCGGGCGGAACAGGCCGCCGGCGCGCCGACCGTCGCCTCGCGCTGGCTGCTGCGCCTGGAAACCACGATGCGCGCGGCAGGCCTCTTCGATGCCGATCCGGCGGTCGGCGAAGCCTGGGACGGCGGGCCGTGGCAGGCCTGGCAGGACAGGCTGGACCGCCCGGACCGGCCCGAACCCCGCCTGCGCCCGGAGCCGCGCCCGCCATTTTCGGCGCGCCCGCGCCGCCTGTCGGTGACGGCGATCGGCACATTGATGCGCAATCCCTACGGGATTTACGCGCGCTATGTGCTGGGGCTGAAGGCCCTGGACCCGCTCGACGCCGACCCCGGTGCGGCCGAGCGAGGCGGCATTCTCCATGCGGCGCTGGCGGCCTATCTGGGCGAGCTCGCCGATGCCTCGCCTGAAGCGGCGCATGCCCGGTTGTTGCAAATGGGGGAACAGGCTTTCGGCGCGACGCTCGACCGCCCTGGCGTGCGCGCCTTCTGGTGGCCGCGCTTCGAGCGGATCGCGGGTTGGTTCCTGGCCCAGCAGGCGGCGCTGGAACCGGGTCGCACGGTGGCCGCGGTCGAAGCGGAGGGCTGGCTCGATTTCGAGTCGCCCGGCGGGCCTTTCCGGCTGACGGCGCGCGCCGACCGGATCGACCGTCTGGCCGATGGTGGCCTCGCCGTGATCGACTACAAGACCGGCCAGGCCCCGACCGCGCCCCAGGTCGAAGCGGGGTTGGAGCCGCAGCTTCCCCTCGAAGCGGCGATCGCCTGCTTCGGCGGCTTCGAGGGCGTGGCGGCCGGCGAACCCGCGGCCCTGGCCTATTGGCGGCTCACCGGCGGCGATCCTGCGGGCGAAATTCGCGAGATTCGCGGCGATGCGGGCGAACTGGCGACGGTGGCCTTCGACGGGCTCCGGGACCTGATCGCGGCCTTCGACGACCCGGACACGCCCTATCACGCGGTGCCGGATCCTGCGCGCGCGCCGCGCTTCGACGACTACGCCCATCTGGCGCGCATCGCCGAATGGTCGGCGGGTGGCGGGAGCGAGGAATGACCGCCGCTCAGATGATCGCGGCCGATCCGGCCCATTCGGCCTGGGTCGGGGCCTCGGCAGGGACCGGCAAGACCAAGGTTCTGACCGACCGGGTGCTGCGCCTGATGCTGGCCGGCACCAAGCCCGAGGCGATTCTCTGCCTGACCTTCACCCGCGCGGCAGCCGCCGAGATGGCCGTGCGCCTCAACGACGTTCTGGCCGATTGGGCAACGGAGCCGGAAGCGGAGGTCGGCAACGCGCTGGCCGAGCTGACCGGCGAGACCCCCGACAATGCCCGGATCGATGCCGCCCGCCGCCTGTTCGCCCGGGTACTGGAGGCGCCGGGCGGCATCCGGATCCAGACCATCCACGCCTTCTGCCAATCCCTCCTGGCGCGCTTCCCCTTGGAGGCGGGGGTGCCGCCCCATTTCGAGGTCCTGGCGGAGCGCGAATCGCGCGAATTGTTGACCGGAATCGTGGCCGAACTACTGACCTGTGCCCGGCGCGCCGAGGATGGGCTGGGGGCGGCTCTGGCGGTGATCGCGAGAGAACTTCAGGAACAGGCCTTCGACGACCTTCTTTCGGTGATCGTGCGCGAGCGGGCGCGCCTGCGCGCCCTGATCCGCGACCATGGCGGGCTGGACGGCGCCCGGGCGGCCCTGAGCGATGCGCTTGGCCTGCCGCCCGGTGCGACGGAAGAGGCCATCCTGGCCGAAGCCTGCCGCGATGCCGCCTTCGACCGCGCCGGTCTGGTCGCGGCGGCGGAAGCCCTGGCCGAAGGCGGCAAGTCGGATGCCGAGCGCGCAGACAAGATAGCGGCTTTTCTCGCCCTCCCGGCCGATGACCGGCCCGGCGCGATGGCCGCCTATGCCGCAGCTTATCTGACCCAGAAGGGCGAGGCTCGGAAGACCCTCTCCACCAAGGCGGTGAAGGAGGCGCAACCCGGGACCGAGGATGTGCTGCTGCGGGAGGCCGAGCGCCTGATCGCCGTGGAAGAGCGCTGCCGGGCTGTGCGGGTCGTGGCGGCCACCGGCGCCTTGCTGGTCTTCGCCGACGCTCTGTTCGACGCCTATGACCGGCGCAAGGGTGCGCGCGCGCGGCTCGACTATGACGATCTGATCCAGGGGGCTCTCGGCCTGCTGCGCTCGCCCGGCGCAGCGCCCTGGGTGCTCTACAAGCTCGATGGCGGCATCGACCATATCCTGGTCGACGAGGCCCAGGACACCAATCCGGCCCAATGGGAAGTCGTGCGTATCCTGAGCGCGGAATTCTTCGCCGGCGAGGGCGCGCGCGAACGGGTGCGCACGGTCTTCGCGGTGGGCGACGCCAAGCAGTCGATCTTCTCCTTCCAGGGCGCCGATCCCGAGGGTTTCGTCGCGATGCGGCGCTATTTCGCTCAGCGGGTGGCCGAGGCGGGGGCGGGTTTCGAGACGGTCGCGCTCGACCGCTCCTTCCGCTCGACCGATGCCGTGCTCGATGCCGTCGATCTGGTCTTCGCGCTGGAGCCGGCGCGCGACGGTGTGGCCGAGCCGGGCCAGGAGGTGCGCCACACCGCCCATCGCACCGGCCAGGCGGGGATGGTCGAGGTCTGGCCCTTGATTGGCCCGTGCGAGGCGGAGGAGCAGGCGCCCTGGTCCCTGCCCACCGCACTGCGCCCGGGGGACGCGCCTGCCGCGCGCCTGGCCCGGGTCATCGCCGACCGCATCGCCGATTGGATCAAGGCCGAGAAGCCGGGCGAGGAAGGCTGGCTGGATTCGCGCGACCGGGCCATGGCGCCGGGCGATGTCATGGTCCTGGTGCGCCGCCGCACCGCATTCGTCGAGGAGCTCGTGCGCGCCCTCAAGGACCGCGAGGTGGCCGTGGCCGGGGTCGATCGGATGATCCTGACCAACCAGCTCGCCGTGCTCGACCTCGTCGCCCTGGGGCGCTTCCTGCTGCTGCCCGAGGACGACCTGACTCTCGCCACCGTGCTCAAGAGTCCCTTCATCGGCTTGGACGAGGAAACCCTGTTCCGTCTGGCCCATGGCCGGCCCGGCACCCTCTGGGCCGCCCTCCGTGCGGCCGCCGTCGCCGACCCGGCCGTAGCCGCCGCGCGCGACCGTCTGGAAGCCCTGCTCTCGGTCGTCGATTTCGAGCGGCCTTACGAACTCTACGCCGGGCTTCTCGCCCGGGGCGGGCGGCGCGCCCTGCTGCATCGCCTCGGGCCGGACGCGGCCGAGCCGGTGGACGAGTTCCTCGCCCTGGCGCTGGAGCATGAACAGGGCGAGTCCCCCAGCCTGGAGGGTTTCCTGCATTGGCTCGTCGCCGGGGAGACCGAGGTCAAGCGCGAGCTGGGGCAAGGCGGCGACGCGGTCCGCATCATGACGGTCCACGGCGCCAAGGGATTGCAGGCTCCGGTCGTCATCCTGCCCGATACGACGACCAAGCCGGTCCTGGACGATGCCCTGCTCTGGCCGGGCAATGTCGTCCTCTGGCCGCCCAAGCGCGCCGCCGAGGAAACCGTCTGCCGCGCCGCGCGGACCGAGTCGCGCGCCGCGCGCGACCGGGAATACCGCCGCCTGCTCTATGTCGCGATGACCCGGGCCGAGGACCGGCTGTATGTCTGCGGGTCGCACGGCAAGACGGAGCCCCCGGCCGATTGCTGGTTCGAGCTGATCCGCGCGGGCCTGAATGAACATGCCGAGGCGGTCCATATCGACCTCGCGCAGGATTCGGCCGATGGCTGGGCCGGGCACGGGCTGCGCCTCGCCCGTAAGCAGCGCAGCGCGGCCAAGACCGACGATCGCGCCGGCCTCGCCCGTCTCGCGGCGCCGCCCCTGCCCGATTGGGCGACCCGCCCGCCGCCGCCCGAGCCGACTCCGCCGCGTCCCCTGGCACCCTCGCGGCCCAGCGAAGAAGATCCCCCCGTCTTCTCGCCGCTGGTCGGGGGCGACGAGGCGCGGTTCCGGCGCGGCCTCGTCGTCCATGCCCTGCTCCAACATCTGCCGGAACTGGACCCCCCGCGCCGCGCCGCTGCCTGCGCGGCCTATCTGGCTCGGCGGGTCCTCGATCTCGATCTGGAAACCCAGGCTGCTCTCGCGCGCGAGGTGCTGGCCGTGCTCGACGCGCCCGAATTCGCGGCCCTCTTCGCCCCGGGCTCGCGCGCCGAGGCGGCCCTGGCCGGCAAGGTCGGCGACTCCGTGATTTCCGGCCAGGTCGATCGGATGGCGGTGACCGATGACGCGGTGCTGATCGTTGATTACAAGACGAACCGCCCGCCGCCGCCCACGGTGGAGGGCGTGGCACCCCTCTATCTTCGCCAGATGGCGTCCTATCGGGCCTTGTTGCAACGCATCTATCCTGAGCGGACCCTGCGCTGCGCCTTGCTTTGGACCGACGGGCCGCGCCTCATGGCTTTGCCGGACCGCTTGCTCGACCCGTGGATGCCTTGACCGACCCCCCTTCGCTTCCTAGATTCGGCCTATCGCCATCCGGGCCCGACATGGGCCTCGGCGGACAGAATTTCGGCCCGGTAGATGGCCGTCCACACAGAGAAAGGGTTTTCGCAGGATGGCCACGACCAAGGTAAGCGACGACAGTTTCGACACGGATGTGTTGAATTCGGGCAAAGCCGTGCTGGTCGATTTTTGGGCCGAATGGTGCGGCCCGTGCAAGCAGATCGCCCCGGCGCTAGAAGAGTTGGCCGCCGAAATGGGCGACCAGGTCATCGTCGCCAAACTCAATATCGACGAGAATCCCTCGACGCCCCAGAAATACGGCGTCCGCGGCATTCCGACTCTGATGATCTTCAAGGATGGCCAGGTCGCCTCTCAGAAGGTCGGCAGCCTGCCCAAGAGCAAGCTTTACGAATGGGTCAAATCGGTCGTGTGACGGCGCCGCCCTTCGACGAAATGGAAAGCCCCGCCAACTGGCGGGGCTTTCGTTTTGGGTTGGCCTATCCTTGGATCGCGAGGATATGCCCGGCCAGATAGAGCGAGCCGCAGATCAACACTTTGCCCGGTGCCGCGCCGGGCCGGGCCAGATTCGCGAGCGCCGCCTCGGCCGATTCCGCCGTGACGGCCTCAAGGCCCGCGCGCCTGGCCGTCTCGGCCAGGCTGTCGGCGGATAGCGCGGCGGCGGTTTCGGGGATCGTGACGCAGTGGCAGGACCGGGCCAGCCCGGCGAATGGGCGCAGGAACCCGCCGGCATCCTTGGTGTCGAGCATGCCGACAATCAGGTGCAGGGGACGGTCCATCCCGCGCTGGAGTTCCTCGGCCAGAACCTGCCCGGCATCGGCGTTATGGCCACCGTCGAGCCAGAGCTGCCAGCCCGTGGGCAGCAACGCGACCAGCGGTCCGGATTCCAGGCGTTGCAGGCGCGCGGGCCAGCGCGCTTCGGCGATGCCGCGCCGGATCGCCGGCTCCGGGATGGCCAATCCGGCGGGCAGGCGCAGGGCGCAGGCCGTGGCCAGGGCGGCGTTGCCAAGCTGGTGGCGTCCGGCCAGGGAGGGCTGCGGCAGGGCGGTTTCCCGCCCGGCCTCTTGGTAGGCGAAGCCGTCGCCAGAATCACGCCAGGACCAGGCCTCGCCCTCGCAATCCAGGGGCGCGCCGATCGCCTCGGCGCGCGCCGCGATGACCGATGCCGCTTCGGGTTTCTGGGCGGCGATCACCCCACGTACACCTGGTTTGAGGATACCCGCCTTCTCGCCGGCGATGGCGACCAGGGTTTCGCCCAGATACTGGACATGGTCCATGCCGATCGGAGTGATCGCGCAGAGCGCCGGCTGCGCGACGAGATTGGTCGCGTCCAAGCGGCCGCCGAGACCGGTTTCCATCAGAAGGAGATCTGCGGGAATCCGCGAAAAAACCAGGAATGCGGCCGCCGTGGTGATTTCGAAAAAGGTGATCGGCGCACCGCCATTAGCCTCTTCGCATTCCGCCAGCAGGACGGCTAGCGCCGGCTCGGCGATGGCCGCGCCGTCGAGGCGGATGCGTTCGTGAAAGCGCACCAGATGGGGCGAGGTGTACGTGTGCACGCGATGGCCTGCGGCCCGGCCCATCGCCTCGAGATAGGCCAGGGTCGATCCCTTGCCGTTGGTGCCGGCGATATGGATCACCGGGGGAAGGCGCTCTTCCGGATGGTCGAGCCGCGCCATCAGTCGCATCACCCGGTCGAGCGACAGGTCGATCAGCTTGGGATGGAAGGCAAGCAGCCGCTCCAATATGGCGTCGCTGGGAAGCGTTTGGGTCACGCCCCCTTGGCGGGGCTTCCCTTGGGATCGGCGGCGGGCGCGGCCCGGGCGTCGGCCTTGTCCTGTGGGGCTTTGTCGGATGTCTCGTCGGCGGCTTCGCCGCGGCGCTCCAGGGGCACGAACTCGGCCTTCGGACGGGGGTGGCGGAGCAGGCCGATCAGGCTGATCAGGCGGTCGCGCAGGGCGCGGCGGTGGACCACCATGTCGACCATGCCGTGTTCGTGCAGGTATTCGGCCCGCTGGAAGCCGGTGGGCAGCTTTTCCCGGATGGTTTCCTGAATCACCCGGGTCCCGGCGAAGCCAACGATCGCGCCGGGCTCGGCCAGGGCAATATCGCCCAGCATCGCGAAGGAGGCGGTGACCCCGCCAGTGGTCGGATCGGCCAGGACGACGATATAGGGCAGGCCCGCCTCGCGCACCTGCTGCACGCCGATCACCGTGCGCGGCAGCTGCATCAGGGACAGGATGCCCTCCTGCATGCGCGCGCCGCCCGAGGCGGGCACGACGATCAAGGGCGAGTCCTGCAGCACGGCCAGATTGGCGGCGGCGAGCAACCCCTCGCCCGCGGCCACGCCCATCGACCCGCCCATGAAGCCGAAATCGAAGGCCGCCACGACCGCCGGATGGCCGCCCATCGTGCCATGGCCGACCAGAACGGCATCGCGTCGGTCGTCCCCGTGGCGCGCGTCGCGCAGTCGCTCGCTATAGCGGCGGCGGTCCCGAAAGCGCAGCGGATCGGCGATCGTTTCCGGCAGTTCGATGGTCTGGAATGTGCCGTCGTCGAACAGCATGGCCAGTCGATCGGCGGCGGGCAGGCGCAGATGGTGGTCGCAATAGTGGCATACATGCAGATTGGCCGCGAGTTCGCGGTGGAACAGCATCTGCTCGCAATCGGGGCATTTGATCCAAAGATTGTCCGGGACGTCGGGCTTGATGCCCAGGGCTCGCAGCTTCGGTCGGACGAAATTGGTCAGCCAGCTCATATCGTTTTACCCTCGGCCTCTTACGCCATCCGCCAGTTCGCTCACGAAGCCGAGGACATCCGGGACCATCGAGGCGTTGGGCCGTCCGTTGGCATCGAGGCCCACAGTGATCCGGTCGACAATGGCGGAGCCGATCACCGCGCCGTCCGCGATGCGCGAAATCGCGCCCGCCTGTTCCGGCGTCTTGATGCCGAAGCCGACGACGAGAGGCAAGTCGGTCCCGGCGCGCAGGCGCGCGACCGCGTCGCGCACCGTGTCCTCGCCTGCCGAACGCGTGCCGGTGATGCCCAGGATCGAGACGTAGTAGATGAAGCCGGAAGCCGACCGCAGGATCGTGGGCAGGCGGCCCGCATCGCTGGTCGGTGTCGCCAGGCGCACGAAGGAGAGGCCCGCGGCCTCTGCCGCCGGGCGCAGTTCGTCGTCTTCCTCGGGCGGCAGATCGACGACGATCATGCCGTCGACCCCGGCCGCCGCGGCGTTGCGCACGAAACCCTCGGCGCCATAGCTGTAAATCGGGTTGAAATAGCCCATCAGAACCAGGGGCGTGTCGGCGTCGCTATCGCGGAACGCGCGGGCCAATTCCAGGGTCCGCTTCAGGCTGGCCCCGGCGGCGAGCGCCCGCAGGCTGGCTTTCTGGATCGAGGGGCCGTCCGCCATCGGGTCGGAAAAGGGCATGCCCAGTTCGACGATATCCGCGCCCGCGCCCGGCAGGCCCGCCAGCAGGAGGCGCGAGGTTTCGTGATCCGGATAGCCCGCCGTGACGAAGGTGACCAGGGCGCCGCGCCCCTCGGCCTTCAGGGCGGCGAAACGCCGCTCGATACGACCCGGGCCGCTCACAACGCGATCTTGAGATGTTCGGCGACGGTAAAGATGTCCTTGTCGCCCCGCCCGCACATGTTCATCACCAGAATATGGTCCTTGGGCAGACCCGGCGCGATCTCGATGACATGGGCCAGGGCATGGGCTGGCTCGAGCGCCGGGATGATGCCTTCGAGGCGGGAGCAGAGCTGGAAGGCCTCGAGCGCGGCCTTGTCGGTCGCGGAGACGTATTTCACCCGGCCGATATCGTGCAGCCAGGAATGCTCCGGCCCGATGCCCGGATAGTCGAGCCCGGCCGAGATCGAATGGGCCTCCTGGATCTGGCCGTCCTCGGTCTGCAGCAGATAGGTCCGGTTGCCGTGCAGCACGCCGGGGCGGCCGCCGGTCAAGGAGGCGGCATGCTTGTCGGTGTCCAGGCCCAGCCCCGCGGCCTCGACCCCGTGGATAGCCACATCGGTGTCGTCGAGGAAGGGGTGGAACAGGCCCAGGGCGTTCGATCCGCCGCCGATGCAGGCGACCAGGGTGTCGGGCAGGCGGCCCTCCGCCTCCATGATCTGCTCGCGCGTCTCGCGCCCGATGATCGATTGGAAATCGCGCACCATCGCCGGATAGGGGTGGGGCCCCGCCGCCGTGCCGATGATGTAGAAGGTCTCCTCGACCGTGGCAACCCAGTCGCGCAAGGCCTCGTTCATCGCATCCTTGAGGGATTTGGAGCCGCTTTCGACGGCCACGACCTCGGCCCCCAGCAACTTCATGCGGAACACGTTCGGCGCCTGGCGCTCGATATCCTTCGAGCCCATGTAGACGACGCAGGGCAGGCCGAACAGGGCGCAGACCGTGGCGGCTGCCACGCCGTGCTGGCCCGCGCCAGTTTCCGCGATGATGCGTTTCTTGCCCATGCGCCGGGCGACCAGGATCTGGCCCAGGCAATTGTTGATCTTGTGGGAGCCGGTGTGGTTCAGCTCGTCGCGCTTGAAGTAGATCTTGGCGCCGCCGAGATGCGCGGTCAGGCGCTCGGCAAAGAACAGCGGGCTCGGCCGGCCGACATAATGCTTGAGGTAATAGTCGTATTCCGATCTGAAGGCCGGATCGGCCTTGGCGGTGTTATAGGCCGTTTCCAGTTCCAGGATCAGCGGCATCAGGGTTTCGGCGACATAGCGCCCGCCGAACAGGCCGAAATGGCCCCGTTCGTCCGGTCCGCCGCGAAATGTATTGACCTGGGTCATGCCGTTTCGTCGTCCTGGCCGTAATGGTGCACGTGCGTTGGGAATAAATCAGGCGGCGCGGCGGAGGTCAAAGACCTTCCCATTCGGCCCCTATCCTGCGGGTCCCCGGCGCCGCGTCTAAATCCGCCCCGCGGTCTTGAGAAAGGCGCGAATCTTCTCCGGATCCTTGCGTCCCGGCCGCGCCTCGACCCCCGACGAGACATCGACCGCCCGCGCGCCGCTGATGCGCACCGCCTCGGCCAGGTTCTCCGGATCGAGGCCGCCCGACAGCATCCAGGGGCAGGGCAGATCGAGCCCGTCCAGGAGGCGCCAGTCGAAGGACAGGGCGTTGCCGCCGGGCAGGGCGTCGGGCATGGATTTCGGCGCCTTGGCGTCGAACAGGATCCAATCGGCTTGGCCGATAAAGGGCCGTGCTGCCTTCAGGTCGGCCTTTTCGGCCACCTTCACGGCCTTCATCACGGGCAGGCCGAACAGCGCTTTGGCCTGCCCGACGCGCTCCGGCGTCTCGGCGCCATGAAATTGCAGCAGGTCCAGGCGGACATGGGAAAGGGTCTCGGCGATGGCGCGGTCGTCGACATCGACGAAGAGTCCGACACGTTTGATGCCGGGGGCCAAGGAGGCGGTCAGCCGCGCGCCCTCCGCCGGCGCTACATAGCGCGGCGAGCGGTCATAGAAAACGAGGCCGACCATGGCCGTGCCTCCCGCCTCGGCGGCGGCGACGCCATCGGCCGCGTTGAGCCCGCATATCTTGGCCTGGATGCGCATAGGCGGAGATTTAGGCTTCCGCCATCCCCTTGGCAATGTCCCAGGCCGCCGCGGCGGGATCGGGCGCGCGGGTGATCGGCCGTCCGATGACGAGGATATCGGCACCGGCCGCGATGGCGTCCTTCGGGGTCATCACCCGCTTCTGGTCGTCGGCCGCGCTGCCGGGCGGGCGCACGCCGGGCACGACCAGCAGGAAATCCCGGCCCAGTTCGGCGCGCAGAACGGCAGCTTCCAGGGGCGAGCAGACCGCGCCGTCCGCCCCGCTGTCGTGCGCCAGACGGGCGAGGCGCAGGACCTGGTCGGCTGCCGGAGGGCGTTGGCCGACCTTCTGGAGATCTTCGTCTCCCAGGCTGGTCAGCACGGTCACGGCGATCACGCGCGGGCGATTTGCTCCGCCGGCCTCCTCCGCCGCCCGCCGCGCGGCCTCGATCATCGCGGGTCCGCCGCCGGCATGAATAGTGATCAGTTCCGGCTCCAGCGCGCAAACGGCCTGGACCGCGCCGGCGACGGTGTTGGGAATGTCGTGGAACTTGAGATCGAGGAACAGGCGCTGATCTTCGGTCCGGGCCGCACGCACGGCGTCGGGGCCGTTGGCGACGAAGAATTCGAGGCCCAGCTTGATGCCGCCAACCGTGCCGCCCAGGGCCTGGCACAGGGCGCTCGCGGCCCGCGGGTCCGGGGTGTCGACCGCGGCGAAGATACGCGCGGCGGCGTCGCCCAACGTCATGAGGGACGTCATCGGCGGGCGGTCAGCCGGCTTCGGGGGCCGGCAGGGCCGTGGATGTGCCGGGGCGGGGCGTGTCGGCCATCGTCCGCGCATCCGCGTTCCGGCGACTGTCCTGTTCCTTCAGGGAGGCGAGCTCGCGATTGACACGGCGCAACTCGTCGTCGCGCGTCCTGGCCAACCGGCGCCAGCGCCGCCCGCCGTTCCACATCACGACGGCGCCACCCAGGAAGCCCAGGACGATGCCGCCGCACACACCCAGGAACAGCGGCGCCTCCAGGACATAGGGCAGGGGCCAAATCTCATAGGCGACCCGGTCCAGATTGGACACGGCAAACGCCGCCGCGATGACCGCGATGGGAATGACCACGATCAGGTGAAATAGTCTCACCTTGAGTTTCCTCGCTTCCGCCCAGTCTTTCGGCGGACGCTAGTTGTTGATGCGCTCGCGCAGTTCCTTGCCCGCCTTGAAGAACGGGATGAACTTCTCGCCGACCTGGACCGCCGCACCCGTGCGGGGATTCCGGCCGACCCTGGGGCCGCGCCGTTTGACCGAGAAAGCGCCGAAGCCGCGCAGCTCGACCCGGTCGCCGCGCGACAGGGCCTCGGTTATTTCGTCGAAAATCGTCGACACGATCCGCTCGACGTCGCGTTGGTATAGATGCGGATTCATCTCCGCGAGATGCTGGATGAGCTCGGACTTGGTCATGCCCTTCGGCTCCCCCTTCTGCCGGCCGTCGCGGGCGACAACCCCCACGGTCACGACCGAAGGATGGAAGTTGCCAAAGCGATCCGCCTCCCGTCAAGTCTAAGTCTCTCAGACAGCGAGATTATTTCGACCGAAACGAAGACGCCGGCCCCGTCTTTCGACGGCGCCGGCGTCCATTTTCGCATTGGCCGGGTGGGATCAGGTCGAGGTTTTCTCGGCGCCCTCGGCCGTTTTGGCCTCGGTATCGTCGTCTTTGGCCGAATCCTCGTCATCGGATTCTTCCGCGGATTCTTCCGCGGATTCTTCCTCCGGGGTCTGAGCCCGATTGATTGCCGGGCCGAGGATCTCGCCCAGGCTCGCGCCGCTGTCGGAGGAGCCGTACTGGGCCATTGCCTCCTTCTCCTCGGCGATTTCGCGGGCCTTGACCGACAGGCTCAGGCGACGGTCGCGCTTGTCGATATTGGTGATCCGGGCATCGACCTTCTCGCCCACGGCGAAGCGGTCGCGGCGCTGCTCGCTGCGATCCCGGCTCAGGTCCGACTTGCGGATGAAGCCGGTCAGGCCGTCGGCGACTTCGACTTCGATGCCGCCATCGGTCACCGCCGTTACCGTACAGGTCACGATGCTGCCCTTCTTGAGATCGCCGGCCGCACTGGCGAAGGGATCCTCGCCAAGCTGCTTGATGCCCAGGCCGACGCGCTCTTTCTCGATATCGACTTCGAGCACCTGGACTTTGACCAGATCGCCCTTCTTGTAGTCCTTGATCGCGTCGTCGCCGGCCTTCTGCCAGTCGAGGTCGGAGATATGGACCATGCCCTCGATATCGCCCGGCAGGCCGACGAAGAGGCCGAACTCGGTGATGTTGCGGACGTCGCCCTCGATCACCGTCCCAGCGGGATAGGTATCGGCGAAGCCGTTCCAGGGGTTCTCGCCGATCTGCTTCATGCCGAGGCTGATGCGGCGCTTCTGGGTATCGACCTCCAGGATCATCACCTCGACCTCTTGGCTGGTCGAAACGATCTTACCCGGATGGATGTTCTTCTTGGTCCAGCTCATCTCGGAGACATGGACCAGACCTTCAATCCCCGGCTCCAGCTCCACGAAGGCGCCGTAGTCGGTGATGTTGGTGACGCGACCCTTGAAGGTCGTGGCGACCGGATATTTCGGCTCGGCGCCGTCCCAGGGATCGGGCTCCAGCTGCTTCATGCCTAGGCTGATGCGCTGGGTCTCGGAGTTGAAGCGGATGATCTTGACCTTGACCGTCGCGCCGATTTGCACGACCTCGGACGGGTGGTTCACCCGGCGCCAGGACATGTCTGTGACATGGAGCAGGCCGTCGATGCCGCCGAGATCGATGAAGGCGCCGTAGTCGGTGATGTTCTTCACCACGCCGTCGTAGATCTGGCCTTCCTCGAGGTTCTGGATCAGCTCGGTGCGCGCTTCGGCCCGGGCTTCCTCCAGCACCGCGCGGCGCGAAACGACGATATTGCCGCGCTGGCGATCCATCTTGAGGATCTGGAAGGGCTGGGGGGTGCCCATGAGGGGCGTGACGTCGCGCACGGGGCGGATATCGACCTGGCTGCCCGGCAGGAAGGCCACGGCGCCCGAGAGATCGACGGTGAAGCCGCCTTTGACGCGGCCGAAGATATGGCCGGTCACGCGCTCGTTGTTCTTGTATGCCTGTTCCAGCACGGTCCAGGATTCCTCCCGGCGTGCCTTCTCGCGACTCAGCACCGCTTCGCCTTCGCGGCTTTCGATGCGGTCGACGAAGACATCGACGATATCGCCGACCTTGATTTCCGGGTCGCCGTCGGGGCCCAGGAACTCCTTCATCGGGATGCGACCCTCGGCCTTGAGGCCGACATCGACGAGCACTTGTTCGTGCTCGTGGTCGATGCTCAGGATCGTACCTTTCACCACGGTGCCTTCGAAGGCCTCCGTATTGGCGAGGGATTCTTCGAGAAGGGCGGCGAAATCGTCACCGCCGGCATTCGAATCGGTTTGGGTTTCAGTCATGTCGCTCATGGGCCTCGGTTATCCTTCCAACTCTTCTATTCTGGCCAGCCGGTTGTCTCCGGCGGTCTTGCTGCTACCGTTAAACACAAGCCGGACTCATCCATCGGGGTGCCTCGCACCCGCTCGGATCGCATCCGGTAACCCGACGGACCTGAACTGCTTGTCCAGGGCGCCGTCAGCCAATTTTTTGATTTATCTTTTCGAGGGCCGCAGCGAAGACTTCATCCGCATCGAGATCGCTGGTATCCAGCACGAATGCGTCTTCCGCGGCGACCAAGGGTGCGACGCTGCGCTGGCTGTCGCGCGCGTCTCGTTCCCGCATATCTTTCAGGACGCGCGCATATATAGCGATCTCACCCCTGGCCTGCAACTCCTCGGATCGGCGCCTGGCGCGCACCTCGTCCGAGGCGGTGACGAAGAGTTTGACCTCGGCATCCGGGCAGACGACCGTGCCGATGTCGCGCCCGTCGATCACGGCCCCCGTCTTGCCACCCGGTGGGGTGCGGGCGAAGGCGCGCTGAAAGTCGAGCAGGGCCTGGCGCACCGGCCCCATGGCGGCGACGATCGAGGCCGCCTTGCCCGTCGCCTCCTCGCGCAAGGCCGGCTCGCTCAACTCCTCTGGGCGCAGGGCCTGCGCGGCCGCCAGGGCCAGCGCCTCATCCACCGGATCCTGCCCCGCGCGCAGCAGTTTCAGCCCGACGGCGCGGTAGAGGCCGCCGCTGTCCAGATGGGCCAGGCCGAAATGGTGGGCGAGCCGTTTGGCCAGGGTGCCCTTGCCCGCGGCCGAGGGGCCGTCGATCGCGACGATCACGGCGCGCCATCTCCGGTATCGTCTTCGATTCGCGCGCCCAGGCCGGCCATCAGGCCGGTGAAGCCGGGAAAGCTGGTGGCGATGGTGTGAGCCCCGGTCACGCGCACCGGCGCCGCGGCGGCCAGGCCAAGGACCAGGAAGGCCATGGCGATGCGGTGGTCGTGATCGGCGCACACCGTGGCGCCGCCGGCCAGCGGCCGCCCTCCGGTCCCGTGAACCAGGATATCGTCGCCCTCCGCCTCGACCCTTGCGCCGCAGGCGGCCAGGCCGGTCAGGATGGCGGCGAAACGGTCGCTTTCCTTAACCCGCAATTCGCCGAGGCCGCGCAGGCGGCTGGTACCGGTGGCGGCGGCGGCGAGCACGGCGAGGATCGGAAATTCGTCGATCATGCTGGGCGCGCGTTCCGGCGGGGTATCGACCGCGCGCAACGCGCTGCTCCGCACCGCGATATCGGCGACCGGCTCGCCCGCCTCGTCGCGCGGGTTCGACAGGGTGATGTCCGCACCCATTTCCTCGAGGGTCACGAGCAGGCCGTCGCGCAACGAATTGACCCCGACGGCCGCCAGGGTGATGGCCGAATCCGGGCAGAGCAGGGCGGCCGCAATGGGAAAGGCGGCGGAGGAGATATCGGCCGGGACGCGCAGGGCGCAGCCGGTCAGTTCCGGCTCTCCGGCCAGACATACCACACGGCCTTCCGTCGCGTCCTCGACTGTTACCTTGGCGCCGAAATGGCCGAGCATTCGTTCGGTATGGTCGCGCGTCGGAATGGCCTCGATCACGGCCGTCTCCCCCGGCACGTTCAGGCCGGACAGCAGGATCGCCGATTTGACCTGGGCCGAAGCGACTGGCAGGGCATAGCGGATCGGCCGTCCTTCCGCTGCACCCATGACGGTTAGCGGCAGACGGTCGCCGGCGCGCGCGACGAAACGGGCGCCCATCAGTTCCAGCGGGGCGGTGACGCGGCCCATCGGGCGCCGGCAAAGGGATTCATCCCCGGTCAGCACGCTGGTGAAGGGATGGCTGGCCAACAGGCCGAGCAGCAGCCGGGCGCCGGTGCCGGAATTGCCCATGTCGAGAACGCGGTCCGGCTCGGCCAGCCCGCCGGTGCCCAGGCCGCCGACGCGCCAGCGCCCTTCGCCTTCTCGACGCACCGCCGCGCCGAGGGCGGCGGCCGCCGCGGCGGTCGCCAGCACGTCCTCGCCTTCCAGCAGACCCTCGATCGCGGTTTCGCCCGTCGCGACCGCGCCCAGCAGCAGCGCGCGGTGCGAAATCGATTTGTCGCCGGGCAGGCGGACCTCCCCCTGGAGGCCCCGTCCGGGATGGGAGACGAGCGTCGTCATGACGCCACGATGCGCCGAATATCGCGCCGGTTTTGGGCCGCGCGCAGGGTGCTGTCCCTGGTGAGTTTCGGGATCATGGGCGGGATTGCGTCCGGGTCCGATATCGGAATGGTGAATTTTACTTTTGACAGGTGTCATGGATCGTGGCAATTGGCAGCCGCCTGTCGACTGCCGCGTTGTGTTGGAGAGTGGTTGTGGCCAAGCCTGAATGGGGCACCAAACGTATCTGTCTGAATTGCAGCGCCAAGTTCTACGACTTGGCGAAAGACCCGATCACTTGCCCATCTTGCGGTGCGACCTTCAAGACGGATGATTTCACGCGGGGCCGGCGCAGCAAGACCACCGCAGTCGTGGAAAAGCCGGTGCCCAAGCCGAAGCCCAAGCGCCCGGTGGCATCCGGCGATGATGACGACGCCGATGACGTGCTGCTCGGCGACGACGATGATGATGATGATCTCGACGACGACGACGTCAATGAAGTCGTGGTTGGCGTCGGTTCCGACGATGATGACGACAAGACCGTGTGATGTTGCTTGGGGTCGGCGGGCCTTTGGGCTTGCCTTCGCCGCGCTCCGGCCATTATTGTCCCGCCCCGCGCAGTCGCCCCGGCCGATCGCTTGGCCGGGCACCCGAATTCGGGGCCGTAGCTCAGTTGGGAGAGCGCTTGAATGGCATTCAAGAGGTCAGGGGTTCGATTCCCCTCGGCTCCACCAGTCTAGGACCCAGGATGGGAAAAGGGCCCGGCCGGAAACGGCAGGGCCCTTTTCCTTTGCGCAGTCAGGATACCGGCGCGCGCCGGGCAAAACTGGGCGTATGGCCTTCGCCGCGGACCGGCACCCCGCCCTTCGTGCCGGTGCCGAAAACGTCCAGTTCGGGCACCACTGGCCTTCCGTCCGGCACCGCCAACCAGATCCGCAGCAGATGCCGCCGCCGGGTCTCGCCTGAAGAATCCACAGGGGAATCCTCGAAGGCGCTGCGCCCGTGCAGCATGGTGAAATTGTTCATGAACACCGCCTCGCCGGGCCGCAGCGAGAATTCCAGGGTCAGCTCCGGCAGGGTGCATAGCTCGTCGAACAGGCGCAGGGCCTCCCGCGTCTCCGTCGTCACCGCCTCGCCCAGATCGTGGATCGCTTCGCCGACATAGGTCCGGGAATAGCGCAGGCTCACGACGCCGTCGCGGCAGGAGAAGACCGGCACCCGATGGGCGGTCAGACCCGGTTCGCCCGGCGTCTCTTCGCCCAGCCGGTGCCAGGGCGTGCCACGATAGAGCGCGCGCAGCAGGTCCGGGCGGCGCTCGCGCATCAGATTGTGGACGGTCAGGCCGCTGATGAACTGGTTGACCCCGCCGGCCATGCCCTGGTGCAGGCAAAGCAGGCCGGCGAAATCGGAAAAATCGGTATGGGGATAGAGCTTGCGCCGCGCGCGATAGGCCCTTGCGTTCGGGTCCTGGTAGGTCACGTCGATGACATGGCCCAGGCGGTCGCCCATCACGCTCTGGCTGGTCGGCATGCCGAGCTGGACCGAGACGCCCCAATAGATCTTCTCGATATCGGCCTGCTCGAAGCGCTCGACGGGAAAGCCGCGCAGCACGACCAGGCCGGGGCCGTCCTCCAGGGTGGCGTGAACCTGGCCGAGCAGCGCTGCGGTCCTGGGCAAGGGAAAATCGTCTTTGGCGATCGCCTCCATCGCGAGGCCGCGCGCGCGTACCGCACGCAGGGCGTCTTCGATCTCCACGAGATGGGCCGGCTCCAGGGCCAGGACGAGGTCTTCCTTGCCGCCGAGAAAATCGCCCGGCCGCCAGGCGGAGGGGTGGTGGATTGGTGCGTCGTGAAATTCGTTCATTGGCGCCCCCCCCAGTGGACTAGTCGGCCGAGGCGCGGCGTTTGAAGCTGGGCACCGAGCCCTCGCGCCTGGCGATGCCGCCGACCCGCCCCGCAGCGTAGATCTCGATCTCGGGCTGCGTCGGGCGGGGTGTGCGCGACGCCATCCAGAGGCGCAGCAGAAGGCGTTTGCGGTCGCGATCCGGGCCGTCGCGAAAGGCGCTGCGGGCATGCAGGACGGTGTAGTTGTTCATGATCACCGCTTCGCCCGGCGCCAGCATGGCTTCGAAACAGAATTCCGGGTTGCGCGCCAAGTCGTCGAAGACGTCCAGCGCCTCTTCCTCCTTGGCGCTCAGCCCGCCCAGTTCATGGGCGGCCTCGCGAATATAGTTGCGGACGTAGCGACAGCTCAGGAAGCCCTGGCATGCCGAGAAATGGGGAACGCGGTGCTCGGTGATCGGCGCCTCGCCGACGGCCTGCTCGCCCAGGCGGTGCCAGGGGAAGCCGCGATAGAGAATGTCCAGCAGATCGGGATGGCGCCGGGCCATCGCGTCATGCACCGCGGCCGCGCTGGTGAAGCGGCTGATCCCCCCCCCGGCGGCGGGTCGCACGCAGAGGAAGGACACGATATCCGACATGTCGGTGTGCAGGTTCAGTTCCCAATTGGCCCGGTAGGCGCGGGCGTCGGGGTCGGCATCGGTGACATCGGTAACATGGCCCAGGCGGTCGCCCATGACGCTCTGCGACACCGGATCGCCCAGATGGCGCCCGACGGCCCAGAACATCGCCTCGACCTCCGCGAGCGGCCGGTCGCCGACGGGAAAGCCCCGCAGGATCATGATGCCGCGCCCCCGGTCGATCTCGCGCGAAACGGCTTCCAGCGGCTCGGCCAGGCCGGGCAAGGGCAGGTCGGACCGGGAGAAGGACTCGAGCGGCCGGCCGCTCGCCAGAATTGTCCGCGCCGCAGCCTCGAGAACGGGGAGGCCGGCGGTCGGGATATCGATGGCGACATCCTTCTTCCCGTTGGGAAAATCGGCCGGTGTCCAGTTCGACGGTTCGGTGTCGTGGGTATGGAACAGGGTCATTCGCTCAGTCCTCGATTTCTGATCTCCATATTGTCGGTTGGCGCTCCGGACTCAAGCCCCTTGTGCCTTCTCCCGCTTGTCCCAGCGCGCTAGTCTCCCTGCCGGGCGCGATTCGATGCGCCGTGATCCGGCTGGGAGGAAGGCGAAGTGATGTACAAGAGCGCAGGCCGACTTGTCCATTTCGACGGGAAAATGGTGCCTTATGACGAGGCGAAGGTTCATGTCCTCTCGCCGGCTGTGAAATACGGCGCGAGCGTGTTCGAGGGTGTCTGCGGCTATGCCACGCGCGACGGCAGCGGGGTCAATATATTCCGCCTGCGCGAGCATCTCGTGCGTCTGCAGCAGTCGATGCACATCCTGCGCTACGAACAGGCCTACAGCCTGGAGGAACTGACCGAGGTCGTCGTCGGCACGGTCCGCGCCAACGACGTTCGCACCGATTCCCATATTCGCATCCAGGCTCATGTCCTGGGCGAGGGGCTGATGGGTGCCTGCGGGCCGGTCGGCTTGTCCTGCACGGTTTCCCCGCGCGATGCCCGCGCCATCGAGGCGCGCACCAAGCGGGCCCAGGTCACCTCCTGGCGGCGTATCGACGATGCCTCCATGCCGCCCCGGGTCAAGGCCGCCGCCAACTACCACAACGGCCGGCTCGGCACGGTCCAGGCCCGCGCCGACGGCTATGACGAACCGATCTTCCTGACCAACGCGGGCAAGGTCGCGGAGAGCGGCGGCGCCTGCCTCTTCATCCTGCGCGACGGCGTGCCGATTACCCCCGGGGTTACCCACGGCATTCTCGAAAGTATCACCCGCGACACCATGCTACGCATCTTCTCGGATATTCTCGACCGTCCGGCGATCACGCGCGAGGTCGACCGGACCGAACTCTACGTCGCCGACGAGGCCTTCCTCTGCGGCTCCGCCTACGAGGTCAGTCCCGTGACCGATATCGACGGCATGAAGGTCGGTTCGGGCGAGCTCGGCGATATCACTCGCGAGGCATGGGACGTCTATGAGGCGGTCGTGCGCGGCGCCACGAATGTCGATCCTGCCTGGTTGACCCCGGTCTTCGACGACTAGGGCCGCAGGTTTCGCCCGGGCTGCGCCTGCTTGAACCATGGGCCGCGCCTCCCCACATATCTTTTGAGCGGCGCCGGCAGGTCCGGGCCGTTCCGCAAGGATGCCGTAAGGGCCCGAATGCCTGCTCGCTTCGCTTGATGAAGGAGGTTGCGTGATGGCGCGCTTGTCTTTGTTCAACAGCCCCCTGTTGCTGGGCTTCGATCGGTTCGAGGAAGCCCTGGAACGGGTCTCCAAGGCGCCGGCCGACGGTTATCCCCCCTACAACGTCGAACAGACCGGGGGCGACAGCCTGCGGATCACCCTGGCCGTGGCCGGGTTCGGCGAAGACGACCTGACGATTCAGGTCGAGGATCGGCAGCTCGTCATCCGCGGCCGCCAGGCCGAGGACGAGAACGGCCGAGTCTACCTTCATCGCGGCATCGCGGCGCGCCAGTTCCAGCGCAGCTTCGTTCTGGCCGAAGGTGTCGAAGTGACGGGAGCCAGCCTGGACAACGGCCTGCTTCATATCGAATTGGCCCAACCCAAGGCCGAGGCGGATGTCCGGACCATCGAGATCACGCCGGGCGCGCGCCAAGCGACGAGCAAGCGAATCGATCATGAGTAACGCGGCCTGGATCGGGCGCAAACGAGCCGGATCGGCGAAGCACGATCGGCGGGAGAAAGACAGATGACTAATACCGAAGCTTTCAAGAGCCTGACGGTCGAGCAGTTCGCGGTGCTGGGCATGCAGAACGTGGCCTACGTCAAGGATGTCGAGATCGAAGGTCAGGCGGCCTTCGCGATCCATTCGGCCGACGGCAACACCGTGGCGGTCCTGGCCGACCGCGAGGTCGCCTTCGCGGCCGTGCGGCAGAACGATCTGGAACCCGTCAGCGTGCATTGATCCGGGGTCCGGTCGCCTTCGGGCTGGGGCCGCGAACGGACTTCGCCATCCCCGCGAAAGCGGGGCCGGCGAAGCTCAGTAATTCGAGAATGCCGCAGGCGGCGGCCGCATAGCGCCCGGATCAGGCGGCGCGGCTCGTCGGCGCTTCCATCAATATGTCGTAGATCGGGACCGCGCCGTCGGCATGGCGCAGCTTTTCGCAGGTCGCGTGGTTGCGCAGCAGCCGGGACACCCGGGCCAAGGCCTTGAGATGGTCGGCGCCCGCGCCTTCGGGGGCCAACAGCAGAAAAATCAGATCGACCGGTTGATCGTCGATCGCATCGAAGGGGATCGGCTCGGCGAGGCGGGCGAACAGCCCGTGCAGCCGGTCGAGTCCCGGCAGCTTGCCGTGCGGAATGGCGATGCCATTGCCCACGCCCGTCGTGCCCAGCCGCTCGCGTTCGATCAGCACATCGAAGAGCGCGCGTTCGGTCTGGCCGGTAACGCCGGCGGCGACCCGCGCGAGTTCCTGCAGCACCTGTTTCTTGCTGCCCGCCTTCAGGTAGGCAACGACGCTGTCGGGCGTGATCAGATCTGTGATTTCCATCGAGATTCCGTGTTAGTTGCTTTTGGCCGGCCCGCTCTGGGGGTCGACCCAACCGATATTTCCGTCGGCCCGCCGATAGATCATGTTGAGGCCGCCATCGGCCCGGTTGCGGAACAGCAGGGCGGGCAGATCGCCGATATCCAGGCGCATCACGGCCTCGCTGACTGTCAGGCTGATAACGTCGGTCGCCATTTCCGCGATGATGAGCGGATGACCTGCCGCGTCCGCCGCGGTATCCGGCAGGGTCACATCATCCTCGTCCTCGCCGGTCTCCGGCAGGTCGGCGATGACATATTGCTGGGCGGGAGAGGTCTCGTAGTCCGGGACATCGCCCCGGTGGTGGTCGCGCAGGCGCCGCTTGTGCCGGCGCAGGCGCTTCGTGGTCCGTTCCAGCGCTGCGTCGAAGGCGCTATGGGCGTCGGCAGCGAGGGCATGGCCCTGGACCTGGATGCCGCGCCCGACATGAACGGTCAGGTTGGCGCGTATACTCGCGCCTTCGCGACCGAGGACGACGGAGCCTTCCATGGCGTTCGCGAAATATTTTTCGGCCGCGGCCGTGAGGCCGAGGCGAGCATGCTCTCGGAACGCGTCAGAGACGTTGATCTGTTTCCCGGTGACTGTTATTTGCATATCTGCCAAAGCGCGCCGTCTCGGCGAGTGTTCCACCGACGGCCAAGCGCCCTAATCCTCTACGGTAAAGCGCCCCATATCCCTAGGGCGCGGGACCTTAGTGACGGGGCGGAAACGAGTCAATAGACCGAAAGGGAAGGTCCGGATAGCCTTCATGGCCCGCGCGAGGGGGGCCGTTCGGCGCCGTCAGCCGGCGAGAATCTTCTCGTGCCGGCGCTGAACGGAGGACGGAATCCGCATGGATTCGCGGTATTTCGCGACGGTCCGGCGGGCGATTTCGACCCCCTCGGCCCGCAGCAATTCGACGATTCCGTCATCCGAAAGGATTTTGTTCGCGGGTTCCGCGTCGATCAATTCGCGGATGCGATGGCGCACCGATTCGGCCGAATGGGCGGCCCCGTCGCCCGTGCTCGGGATCGACGAGGTGAAAAAGTATTTGAGTTCGTACATGCCGCGCGGCGTGGCCATGTATTTGTTCGTGGTGACCCGGCTGACTGTGCTCTCATGCATGCCGATGGCTTCTGCGATATTGCGCAGGACGAGCGGCTTCAGATATTGCACGCCATGGGCGAAGAAGCCGTCCTGCTGGCGCACCAGCTCGCTCGCGACCTTCAGGATCGTCGTCGCCCGCTGGTGCAGCGATTTGACCAGCCAATTCGCGCTCTGGAAGTTCTCGGCGATATAGGCCTTCTCGTCCTTGTTCAGCGCCGATTTGTTGACCCGTGCGTAATAGCTCGCGTTGATCAGCACGCGAGGTAGGTTTTCGCTGTTCAGCTCGACCAGCCAGCCGCCGGCCCCGTCCGGGCGCATCAGGACATCGGGCGTCACGGGTTGGGTGATCGGCGTGTCGAAGGTATCGCCGGGCTTGGGGTTGAGGGCGCGAATCTCGCGCACCATTTCGTTCAGATCCTCGGCATGGACCCGGCAGATCCGGCGCAGCTTGTCGAGATCCCGGCGGGCGAGCAGATCGAGATTGTCGAGCAGCGCCTCCATCGCCGGATCCAGCCGGTTCAGGTCGCGCAGCTGCAAGGCCAGGCATTCGCGCAGATCGCGGGCGAAGACCCCCGCGGGCTCGAAGCCCTGCATGATCTCCAGCACCGCCTCGACCCGCGCGACCGGGCAGTCGAGGCGATCGGCCACGGCTTCCAGATCGGGTCCGATATAGCCCGATTCATCGACCATATCGATCAGATGCAGGCCGATCCGCCGGTCGGCCGGATCGGTCACATCGACCTGGAGTTGCTCGGTGAGATGCTCGCGCAGGGTCGGATCCTGCGCGACGGTGTTCTCGTAGCTGAACACGCTATCGGCGAAATCGCTCCGCCCGCCGCTGCCGGTCCAGGGCATTTCCGTGCCGGGTGTGGCCTGGACCAGGTCGCCCGGGCCCGAATCCGCCCATAGATCTTCGTCGGCGACATCGAGCGGCGCTTCGGTGGTCGTGACGGCCTCGGTGGTTGCGTTGGGAAATTCGGTCTCGCCGCTTTCCGTGGCGCCATTCGCGGGGGTTTCTGTCTCACGCCTTTCGCCGCCCTCCTCCTCGACCCGTTCGAGCAGAGGATTGCGCTCAAGCTCTTCCGTCAGATAGTCCGAAAGTTCGAGATTCGACAGTTTCAGCAGCTTGATGGCTTGCTGCAACTGCTGGGTCATGACTAGGGAGGTGGTCTGACGAAGGTCCAGACGGGTCGTGAGAGCCATAATGGCCTAATTCTTGCGAGGAACCGCCTGCTTGTCTATAGGCTGAACCTTTCGCCCAGGTAAACCCGGCGAACGTCCTCATGGCTGACGATCTCCGAAGGCCGGCCCGTCATCAGAACGGAGCCGTTGTGGATGATATAGGCCCGGTCGACGATCTCCAGCGTTTCGCGGACATTGTGGTCGGTGATCAGCACGCCGAGGCCGCGATCCTTGAGATGGGCGACAAGGTCGCGAATATCGTTGAGCGCGATCGGATCGATGCCCGCCAGCGGCTCGTCGAGCAGGATGAAATGGGGCTGGGTGGCCAGGGCGCGGGCGATCTCGACCCGGCGCCGCTCGCCGCCGCTAAGCGCCACGGCGGGCGCGCGGCGCAGATGGGTGATCGAGAATTCGGCGAGCAGATCGTCGAGCATGATCTCGCGCCGTTCGCGGTCTTTTTCGACCACTTCGATGACTGCCCGGATATTCTCCTCCACCGAAAGCCCCCGGAAGATCGACGGCTCCTGGGGCAGATAGCCGATCCCCAGGCGCGCGCGCTGGTACATCGGCAGATGGGTGATATCGACGCCGTCCAGGCTGACCGAGCCGGAATCGGCGCTGATCAGGCCGGTCAGAATATAGAAGCAGGTCGTTTTGCCCGCGCCGTTCGGGCCGAGCAGGCCGACGGCCTCGCCGCGCCGCACGGTCAGGCTGATATCGCGCAGGACCGGGCGCTTCTTGAACTGCTTGCCCAGATTGTTCGCCGCAAGACCCGGATTGTCGGCCACCAGCTGCGGCGCCCCGTCGAGTCGCGCGGTATCGTCCGGCCTGTTTTGGCGATCGCGATCAGTCATGACTCTCCAAGCTTGGTGGTATAGTGCCGGCCGCTTGCGGGCGACCGGCTTCGGGCCGGACCTTATCGAACCTGACGGTTCCGGACCCGATTCGTCCCGGTCGGCACGAGGGGCCGGGCCGGGTCAGGACCCATCCGGCTTGGCGTTCGGGATGAAAATTCCATGCACGCGCGCCTTGCCGCCACCGATCTTTCCGCTCGACACGCTCGGCCGGCCGAGCAACCGGCTTACGCCCGTGTTGAGATTGACCTCTGCGAGGTCGCCGTTGATCTGGTTCGACCCCTGCGTGATCTTAACTGAACCGGAGAGCGCGGCGATACCGCTTTCGGTCCGGTAGTCGCCGTAGTCCGCGCGCACGAATTCGGTGGCGGTCTGGATCTGGACCTCGCCGAAGGCCTCGACCCGGTGGACGCTGAAACGCCCGGCCTGATCCTCGCGCATATGGGCGCTGATGACATCGGCGCGCAGGCGCTTGCCGCCCTGATCGGCGACCGCGTTGCCCCGCGCGACGGCGAGGCCGGTTGCCTCCCAATATTCCAGGCTCTGTTCAGCGGTGATGGTTTCCGACGGGGTGCGAAACCGGATGTCGTCGCCGGTGATGACGAGGAGGCCCTGCTCCACGTCATAGATCGCGAAGTCGCCTGTCGCGTTCTCGTTGGGCGTGGCGATTCGGACATTGCCGCGGGCTTCGAGGCGGTAGATCTCGGTGTCGCTGGCAGTGGTCTCACGATAGAAGGCGGTCAACTCGTCCGCCCGAACGGTCACCTCGCCGCTCTGCGCGACGGCATTGCCGCGCGCGATATAGACCTGGGCGCGCTGCTGCCATTCGATGCCTTCCTCGGCCTGGATCGTGATCGGCTGATCCGATCCGGCTGCGCCGAAGCTGGAGCCGAGCGACTGGGCCAGGAGCGGCCCGCCGTGTAGCGGCGACAAGACCAGCGCGAAGGCCAGGGCAAAGGCCAGGGTCGTGCCCCGGGCGATGGTGGCGCGGCGGCCGGTCACTCCGCCTGGTCCTTGGCCTTGGGCCGCAGGACCAGGGTTGCGTTGCCCGTGAAGATGACCCGCTCGCCCTCATCGAACACCTGGAAGCCTTCGGCGACGATCGTGCCGAACGGCCCCTGGCCGTCGATCGGCTCGAAGCCGAAGGCCGCGCCCTGGGCCATATCCACGAAGGCGGTTGCGGTCTCGAACTCGTAGCCGGCATCGTGGAACATGTTGACATGGCCGTCGAGCTCGACCGTCTGGTCGGCCTGGCGGAACACGCCGTAATCCGCGGTCAGGGCCACCCAGGTGCCGTTCTCGAGCGTGATGTCCGCCTTCGGAGCGGTGAGGCGGACCTGCTGCGATCCGGGCGAGACCTCGGTTGCCATCTCGGCGGTCACGGCGAAGGGCTGGTTACGGCCGTCGATGCCCATGAAGCGGGCATTGATCATGGCCAGATTCTCGATCTCCTCGGGGCTGACCTTGGCAGCCGCGAGGGGTAGCTCGTTGTCGTTCGAGCGAAGCTGCGGCCAGGCCGCCACCGCGCCGATCAGGATCGCGGCGACTGTGGGCATGATCAGCTTGAGCAGGCGGATCGCCCGGGCGTAATGGCTGTGCATGCGCCGCCGCACGAAAGGCGCGCCGCGGCCCGGCCGGGCCGGTTGGGGCCTCTGCGGCCTTGGGTCGTCGATACGGCCGTCCGCCAAGGCCATATCCCTAGGCAACGCCGGCGCGCAGGCAGTCGTGAATATGCACGATGCCGAGCGGCGCGCCGCCATCGACGACAAAGAGATTGGTGATCTTGCTCGAATTCATCAGACCAAGGGCTTCGGAGGCCAGAGCCTGGGGGCGGATCGTGCGCGGCGCGGCGGTCATGATTTCGCCCGCCTTATGTGCCAGAAGATCGCCCGGCATATGGCGGCGGAGATCGCCATCGGTGATGATCCCGACCAGCCGCCCATCGGCGCCGGTCACGCCGACGCAGCCGAAGTGCTTCGCGGTCATGATCAGGATGGCGTTCGCAACGCTGGCTTCCACTCCGGCCAGGGGCAGCTCCCCCCCCTCGTGCATGATATCGGCCACACGCAACAGCATGCGGCCCAGCTTGCCGCCAGGGTGGAGGACCTGGAAATCGTCCGTGGTGAAGCCTTTGCGCTCCAGCAGGGCGACGGCGGTGGCATCGCCCAGGGCCAGCATCATGGTAGTCGAGGTCATCGGCGCGAGCCCGAGCGGGCAGGCTTCCGGCGCGTCCGGCAGGACGAGGGCGACATCGGCGGCATCCGCCAGGGTGGATTTGGCCTTGGAGGTGATCGCGATCAGGGGGATCGAAAAGCGCCGCGTATAGGCGATCAGGTCCGACAGTTCGGGCGTCTCGCCCGAATTGGACAAGGCAATCACCGCGTCCTGCCCGGTGATCATGCCTAGGTCGCCGTGGCTCGCCTCGCCCGGATGGACATAGAGCGCGGGCGTGCCCACGCTGGACAGGGTCGAGGCGATCTTGCGCGCGATATGGCCGCTCTTGCCCATGCCGGTGACGACGACGCGCCCGGAAACGGGCGCGATCAGATCGAGGGCCGCGCCGAAGCGATCGTCCAGTGCGGCGGCGAGCCGGGCTATACCGTCCGCCTCCAACCCCAGGGCGCGCCTTGCGGAGCGCAGATCGTCCTGGGTTGACGGGGCCGCCGCTTGCTTTCGAGTGGTCATGGATGCCGTGTTCCGCTTGCAATGGCGTCGAGGCGGATTATTGCCACGATTATCACCATTTAGCTCGGTTTCCGAGTATGCCGCCCGCCCTGGGCAGCGTCAATTCGGCGACCGCTCCCGTCCGGGCCGTGAAACCCGTCAAGAGCGCGATCAAGAAATTGTCACGTATGGGAGAAAATGTCTTCTTCTGGCCATCCGGCAAGGTCCAGGCGCGCGCGGGTGGGCAAAAAAGCGAAACAAGCCTGAGCCAGATCGCGCCGCCCCTCCCGGTCGATCATCTCGTCGAGCCGGGCGCGCAGGGCGTGAAGATGCAGCACATCGGAGGCGGCGTAGCGGATCTGATCCTCTGTCAGGTCCTCGGCGCCCCAGTCCGAAGACTGCTGCTGCTTGGAGAGATCGACGCCGAGAATCTCGCGGCACAGGTCCTTGAGGCCGTGGCGGTCGGTATAGGTCCGGCACAGGCGGGATGCGACCTTGGTGCAATAGACCGGCCCGCAGGCCACGCCCAGATAGTGCTCGATCGCGGCCAGGTCGAAGCGTGCGAAATGGAAGAGCTTGAGGGTCTTGGGATTCGCCATCAGGGCTTTCAGGCGCGGCGCGTCATAGACGCCCTGCGCCAGTTGGACCAGATGGGCCGTGCCATCGCCGGCGGACAGCTGGACGAGACACAGCCGGTCCCGAGGGGTCTTGAGGCCCATTGTCTCGGTATCGACGGCCACCGCGTCGCCGAAATCGAGTCCTTCGGGCAGATCGCCCTTATGGAGTGTTACCGTCATGAAGCCATACATCCGTGCTCGCGCGTCATGCGCGAGGACAATGGTGCCCAGGAGAAGACTCGAACTTCCACGGGCTTGCGCCCACAGGTACCTGAAACCTGCGCGTCTACCAATTCCGCCACCTGGGCTTCGGTCGGGCACATCGGGTAACGTTCCCGGGCCGCCAAGTCAACGGGCTTCTCTATCATGGCCTGTGGATCGGGGGGTGCGGTGGGGCGTTGCGCGTATTATAAGGGCGGCCGAAGACGGATATCGGATAGGGAGACGGGGCGATGGCGTTGCGCCGGGTCACGGTTTTTGGCGGCTCCGGGTTTATCGGTCGCCACTTGGTGCAGCGGCTGGCGCGCCGCGGCGTCATTGTGCGGGTCGCGGTGCGCGATCCGGAAGGGGCCGCGTTCCTCAAGCCCATGGGCAATCCCGGCCAGGTCGTGCCGATGCGCGTCAATATCGCCGACCATGCGGGCATCGCGGCGGCCGTCGAGGGCGCCGATGCGGTGGTTAATCTCGTCGGCATTCTTTACGAGCGCGGGCGGCGCAGCTTCAACGAAATTCATGTCAACGGGGCGGGCCGCATCGCGCGGGCCGCGGTGCTGGCCGGGGCGCGTCGCTTCGTCCAAGTCTCGGCCCTGGGCGCGGACCGCGCTTCGCCTGCCCGCTACGGCCGCAGCAAGGCCGCGGGTGAGGCCGCCGTGCGCGAGGCCTTCTCCGGCGCCGTCGTCTTGCGGCCCAGCGTCGTCTTCGGGCCGGAGGACGATTTCTTCAACCGTTTCGCGGCGCTCGCGCGCCTGTCTCCCGTTCTGCCGGTGATCGGCACCATGCCGCGTCTCGAGCTGCGGGCCGAGGGCGGGCCGCGCCTGGATCTGGCCGGCGATGGCGGCACCCGGTTCCAGCCCGTCTATGTCGGCGATGTCGCGGATGCGATCATGCGCAGCCTCGAGGACGAGGGCACGGTCGGCCAGACCTTCGAATTGGGCGGTTCCCAGGTCTATCGTTTCGCCGAATTGATGGAATTGATGCTGGCGGAGATCGGGCGCAAGCGGCTGCTCGTGCCCGTGCCCTTCTGGGCGGCATCGGTCATGGCGACGGCGATGGGATTGATGCCGGTGCCGCCGCTGACGCGCGATCAGGTTCGCCTGTTGCGGCGCGACAATGTTCTGTCCGGCACGGCGCCCGGGCTGGAAGCGCTCGGCCTGTCGCCGACCTCGCCCGAAGCCGTCCTGCCCACCTATCTCGACCGTTTCCGCGTCTTCGGGCGCTTCGCCGACCGCCCCACGGCCTGATTCGCCGGGCCCGCTTCGCCGCTGCGCCTATTGGCCCAGAAGGCGGGGCACCAGGTCGGGGTCGAAATAGACCGTGTAGAGCATCGCGCCGCCCAGCAGCAGGCGGTAGACGACGAAGGGCGTGAATCGCGCGCTGCGCAGCCAGACCATCATGAAGGCGATCATGATAAAGGCGCTGACGAAGGCCAGGCCGGCCGCGAGGACCGCCTGGCCCGTAATCACGACATCGCCCGCCTTGTAAAGGTCCAGTCCGGTCAGCAGCCCGGCGCCGATGATCACCGGGATCGACATCAGGAAAGAGAAGCGCGCGCAATCGCGCCGTTCGAAGCCCAGGAAGCGGGCCGCGGTCATGGTCATGCCGCTGCGGCTCGCGCCCGGTATCAGGGCGCAGACCTGCGCCAGGCCGATGACCAGGGCGCTGCCCCAGCGCATATGCTCGACATTGCGGATCGTCATGCCCAGCCGGTCGCCGATGAACAGCACGATGCCGCCGATCAGGGTGGCCCAGCCGATCACGGTGATCGTGCGCAGGCCGTCGGTGATGAAATCTTTCAGGAAGTAGCCCGCAATCACCGCCGGGATCGTGGCGATGATCAGATTGAGGACGAGCTGCGCGCCCGAATCGAAGCGCCCGAGCAGTATCTGCACCAAGCCGACCAGGATCAGCCACAGATCGCGCCAAAAATAGAGCATCACGGCGCCGAGGCTGCCGACATGGACAGCGACTTCCATGACCAACCCGTAATTCTCGGGCCAGCCCCCGTATTTCTGCAGGATGACGAGATGACCCCAGGAGCTGATAGGCAAGAATTCGGTGAGACCCTGGACGATCGCCAGAATCACGATATGCATCAGCGTCAAGCTGCCCCCCTGACCTGTTTCGCCGCTTATATCATCCGCCTCAACGCGCGGCCAGTGACAGAATGGTACCAATTCGGGATTAAAATTGACGGAATATCTAGTCGAGACTCAAGATCTTTCTCCGAGCAGCGCAATTCTTGGAATAATAAGACAGTACTACAGACATTTTATGTCGAAAAGACTGGCTTTTGAGGCTGGGGTTCGTTTATTCATGATCTGATCTGGGAAACCTTCCCTTTGGGGGACTGCTCGCGATGACCGTGCGCATGCTGAAATTCGTCGGCCTCGAGAAAGCCATGCCCGACAAGCGACCGGCCGCGGAGCGACGCGGCGATTTCGACGAAATCTACGCCGAATTCTCACCTGAGACCGGCGCGGCCCAGGCTGCACGCTGCTCGCAATGCGGCGTGCCCTTCTGCCAGATCCATTGCCCGCTCCAGAACAACATCCCCGATTGGCTGATGCTGGCGGCCGAGGGCCGGATGGAAGAGGCCTACGAACTGGCCTCCGCGACCAACAACATGCCCGAGATCTGTGGCCGCATCTGTCCCCAGGACCGGCTCTGCGAAGGCAACTGCGTGATCGAACAATCGGGCCATGGCACAGTGACGATCGGCGCGGTCGAAAAGTTCATCACTGAGACGGCCTGGAATTCGGGCTGGGTGCGCGGGCCGGAGCCCCGGACCGAACGTCCGGAATCGGTCGGTATCGTCGGTGCCGGTCCGGCCGGCATGGCCGCCGCGGAAGAGCTGCGCCGCAAGGGCTACAGGATCACGGTCTATGACCGTTATGACCGCACCGGCGGCCTGCTCGTCTACGGCATCCCCAATTTCAAGCTCGAGAAATCGGTGGTCGCCCGCCGGGTCGGTCTGCTCGAAGAGGCGGGCATCGAATTCCGCCGCGAGTTCGAGGTCGGGCGCGACGCCACCCTGCCGGAGTTGAGATCGCGCCATGACGCGATCCTCCTGGCGACCGGGGTTTACAAGGCCCGGGGCCTGCACTGCCCGGGCGCCGGCCTCGACGAGGTCGTGCCGGCGATGGCCTATCTGACGGCGTCCAACCGGAAGAGCCTGGGCGATTCCGTTCCCGGATACGAAACGGGGGCGTTGAACGCCGCCGGCAAGGCGGTCGTCGTGGTCGGCGGCGGCGACACGGCGATGGATTGCGTGCGCACCGCCGTCCGCCAGGGCGCCGTCTCGGTGCGTTGCCTGTACCGCCGCGATCGAGCGAACATGCCCGGCTCCGAACGCGAGGTTCGCCACGCCGAGGAGGAAGGGGTGGAGTTCGTCTGGCTCAGCGCGCCCGAGGTGGTGGTCGAGGGGAGTGAGCGCGATAGCGCAGGCGTCGCCGGGGTGCGTGCGGTGCGGACCCGTCTGGGCCTGCCCGATGCGACCGGCCGCCAGAGCCCCGAATTGGTCGAGGGGTCCGGCTTCTCGCTCGACGCCGATATGGTGATCGAGGCGCTGGGTTTCGATCCGGAACCCATTCCGGCCCTGTTCGGCGCGCCCGAGTTGGAGGTCACGCGCTGGGGCACGGCGCGGATCGATTGGAAAACCATGATGACCAATCTCGACGGCGTCTTCGCCGCCGGCGACATCGTGCGCGGCGGCTCGCTCGTGGTCTGGGCGATCCGCGACGGCCGCGACGCGGCTGCGGGCATCCACAAGCATATCCAGGCACGGGCCGACGCTCGCGCCGCGGCGGAATAGGAGCAAGCCCCATGTCCGGAGCGTCCGTTCCCGGTGCGCCCATACCCGGTGAGAAAGAAGTCGCCGACTGGCGCCGCAACGCCGACCATCTGGCCGCCCATGGCCTCTACGATCCGTCCCAGGAACACGACGCCTGCGGCGTCGGCCTCGTCGTCGCGATCGACGGCCAGCCGCGCCGTGCCGTCGTCGAGGCCGCGATCCATGCCCTGGGCAGCATCTGGCACCGGGGCGCGGTGGATGCCGACGGCAAGACCGGCGACGGCGCCGGAATCCATGTCCAGATTCCCCAGGACTTCTTCAAGGAACATGTCCGCCGCACCGGCCATGTCCCGCTCGACGACCGCCTCGCCGTCGGCATGGTCTTCCTGCCGCGCACCGATCTCGCGGCGCAGGAGCGCTGCCGCTGCATCGTCGAGGCCGAAATCCTGAACTTCGGCTACACCATCTACGGCTGGCGCCAAGTGCCCGTGAACGTGGCCGTGATCGGTGAGAAGGCCAATGCCAACCGGCCCGAGATCGAGCAGATCATGATCGCCAACAGCAGGGGGGTGGACGAAAAGGCCTTCGAACGCGACCTCTACATCATCCGCCGGCGGATCGAGAAGGCGGCGCGCGCCGAATCGATCAAGGACCTCTATATCTGCACCCTGTCCTGCCGGTCGATCATCTATAAAGGCATGTTCCTGGCCGAACAGCTCACCGCCTTCTATCCGGACCTGAGCGACGCGCGCTTCGAATCCAATTTCGCGATTTTCCACCAGCGCTATTCGACCAACACCTTTCCGGCCTGGCATCTGGCCCAGCCCTTCCGCGTCCTCGCCCATAACGGCGAGATCAACACCCTGCTGGGCAATATCAACTGGATGCGCAGCCACGAGACGCGCATGGCCCATGACGACCTGGGCGATCACATGGAGGACGTGAAGCCGATCGTGCAGCCCGACGCCTCGGATTCGGCGGTGCTCGATTCGGTTTTCGAGGTCATGGCGCGGACCGATCACGACCTGCCGCTGGTCAAGGCCATGCTGATCCCGGAGGCGTGGAGCCACAAGTTTTCCATGCCCCAGGCCCATCGCGATCTCTATCACTACTGCAACGCGGTGATGGAGCCCTGGGACGGGCCCGCCGCGATCGCCGCCTATGGCGGGCGCTGGGTCCTCGCTGGGCTCGACCGCAACGGCCTGCGCCCCCTGCGCTACACCATCACCAATGACGGCCTGCTCTTCGTCGGGTCAGAGGCCGGCATGGTGCCCGTCGAGGAGAGCAACCTGCGCACCAAGGGCCGGGTCGGGCCGGGTCAGATGATCGCGGTCGATCTCTACGAGGGCCGCTTCTACGACCAGACTGCGATCAAGGACCGTCTGGCCAATGCCCAACCTTATGGCGACTGGGTGCGCAACATCATCGATATCGATTATCTGCTCAAGCGCCGCCGGATCGATCCCGCGCCGATTCCGGCGGAAGAGCTGCGCCGTCGCCAGGTCGCCGCGGGCTGGACCATGGAAGACCTCGAAATGGTGCTCCAGCCCATGGCCGAGACGGCGAAGGAGCCGATCGGCTCCATGGGCGACGACACGCCGCTGGCCGTCCTCTCGGACCGCTATCGCGGGCTGCACCATTTCTTCCGCCAGAACTTCAGCCAGGTGACGAACCCGCCGATCGATCCGATCCGCGAGCAGCGCGTGATGGGCCTGTTCACCCGTCTGGGCAATCTGGGCAACATCCTGGACGAGGACGAGAGCCAGCTTCGGGTGATCGAACTCGATTCGCCCGTGCTCATGACCAGCGAGTTCGAGGCCCTGGCCGATTATGTCGGGGATACGGCCGCGCGCGTCGACTGCACCTTCGAGATCGTGGGCGGCGAGTTTGCCCTGCGCGAGGCGGTCGACCGCATCCGGCGCGAGGCGGAGGACGCCGTGCGCGCGGGCTCCGTCAATGTCGTGCTGACCGACGAGGCCCAGGGACCGGACCGTGCGGCGGTGCCGATGATTCTGGCGACCGGCGCGGTCCACGGCCATCTCGTGAAACAGGACCTGCGGACCTTCACCTCGCTCCTCGTGCGCGCGGCGGCCTGCATGGATGTCCACAATCTCGCCGTCCTGATCGGCGTGGGCGCCACCACGGTCAATCCCTATCTCGCCGAATCGAGCATCGCCGGGCGGCATGAGCGCGGCCTCTTCGGCGATCGGTCCCTGGCCGACTGTGTCGCGTTCTACAAGGAAGCGATGAATCAGGGGCTCCTGAAGATCATGTCCAAGATGGGCATCGCCGTGATCAGCTCCTATCGCGGCGGCTACAATTTCGAGGCCGTGGGCCTGTCGCGCACCCTGGTCGCCGAGTTCTTTCCCGGCATGCCGTCCCGGGTTTCCGGTGTCGGCCTCTCGGGCATCCAGCTCAAGGTGCGCGAACAGCATGCCCTGGCCTGGGCCGAGGGCGCGGTGCCCCTGCCCATCGGCGGCTTCTATCGCTATCGCCGGGGCGGCGAGACCCATGCCTTCGAGGGCGATCTGATTCACACCCTGCAGGCCGCCTGCGCCACCGATTCCTTCGCTGGTTTCAAGAAATATTCGGCCGCCCTGCGCAAACAACCGCCGACCCAGCTGCGCGATTTGCTGGAATTCTCCCCGGATGCTAAACCGATCGGGATCGACGCGGTCGAATCGATCACCGCGATCCGGAAGCGCTTCGTCACCCCGGGCATGTCCCTGGGCGCCCTGGGGCCGGAGGCGCACGAGACTCTGACCATCGCCATGAACCGCATCGGCGCCAAATCGAATTCGGGCGAGGGCGGCGAGGGCCCCGAACGCTATCGGCCGCGCCCGAATGGCGACAATGCCAATTCGCCGATCAAGCAGATCGCCTCGGGCCGTTTCGGCGTGACCGCCGAATATCTCAACAATTGCCGCGAGATCGAGATCAAGGTTGCCCAGGGCGCGAAGCCTGGTGAGGGTGGCCAGCTGCCCGGCTTCAAGGTGACGGCCGAGATCGCCCGCCTGCGCCATGCGACCGAGGGGGTGATGCTGATTTCGCCGCCGCCCCATCACGACATCTATTCGATCGAGGATCTGGCCCAGCTCATCTACGACCTCAAGCAGACCAACCCGGATGCCGAGGTCTGCGTGAAGCTGGTCGCGCGCTCGGGCATCGGCACGATCGCGGCCGGCGTCGCCAAGGCCAAGGCCGACGTCATTCTGGTCTCCGGCCATACCGGCGGCACCGGGGCCAGCCCGCTGTCCAGCATCAAGCATGCCGGCGTGCCCTGGGAAATGGGCCTCTCCGAGGTCCATCAGGTGCTCACCCTCAACCGGCTGCGCCACCGGGTCCGGCTGCGCGTCGACGGCGGCATCAAGACCGGCCGCGATATCGTCATCGCCGCCCTGATGGGGGCCGAGGAATTCGGCGTCGGCACGGCCGCCCTGGTCGCCATGGGCTGTCTGCTGGTACGTCAGTGCCATTCCAACACCTGCCCGGTCGGCATCTGCACCCAGGATCCGGCCTTGCGCGAGATGTTCGGCGGCAGCCCCGAGAAGGTCGTCAATCTGTTCAGCTTCCTCGCCGAGGAGGTACGCGAGATCCTCGCCGGTCTGGGCGCGTCCTCGATCAACGAGGTGATCGGCCGCACCGATCTGCTGTTCCAGGTCAGCCGCGGCAGCGCCCATCTCGACGACCTCGACCTCAATTCCCTGTTGGCCCAGGCCGATGCGGGTGAGGAGGCGCGTTATTGCACGAGGGTCGGGCGCAACGAGGTCGCCGATACTCTCGACGCCAAGATGATCGAGGATGCACGCTCGGCGCTCGACGACGGCGAGAAGATGCAACTCACCTACAGCGTGCGGAATACGCATCGGGCGGTGGGCACGCGCCTTTCCTCGATGATCGTCCGGCGCTTCGGCCAGGCCAGCCTGCCGGAGGATCAGATCACCGTCCGCCTGCGCGGCTCGGCCGGCCAGTCGCTCGGCGCCTTCGCCGTGCGCGGCCTGACGCTCGAGGTCTTCGGCGACGCCAACGACTATGTCGGCAAGGGCCTGTCGGGCGGAATCGTCGTGATCCGCCCGGTGACCTCCAGCCTGTTGCCGACCAACGAGAACACGATCATCGGCAACACCGTGCTCTACGGCGCCACGGCCGGCCGCCTGTTCGCCGCCGGCCAGGCGGGCGAGCGATTCGCCGTGCGCAATTCGGGTGTCGATGCGGTGGTCGAGGGCTGCGGCGCCAACGGCTGCGAATACATGACCGGCGGCACGGTCGTCGTGCTGGGCTCCGTCGGTGACAATTTCGCGGCCGGCATGACCGGCGGCATGGCCTTCGTCTACGACGCCGACGGCCGGCTCGAGGAGCATCTCAACGACGAGACCGTCTTCGCCCAGCCGATCCGCAGTGCCCATTGGGAAGGTGTCTGCCGCTCCCTGGTCGAGGAGCATCTGAGGCGCACCCAGTCCGCCTGGGCGCGCAACCTGCTCGCCCATTGGGATCGCGAACTCCCGCGCTTCCGCCAGGTCGTGCCGCGCGAGATGGTGGCGCGCCTGTCCCGGGCGTTGGACGATCAGCCCGTCGCCGTGGCGGGCGAATAGCCCAGGGCGCGGATGGCCCCCCTTCGCTACGCGCCGAGAAGCAGTATGTAATCGAAGAGGTTAGTAGAAGGCGGGCGACAGGAACTCGTAAGTGCTGGCCGCTCAGCATTTGTAGCACCAGATGCGGATGACGCCGCCGAACAGGTCGACGCAGCGGTTGTCGAGGTGCAGGGAACAGCCGTTTTCGTTGGCCGGACATTCGTAATAGTCCGGCGATGTCACCGATTCGACGGAATAGTTGAGGGGCGGGGTTTGGGATTGGGTGCGTTCGATCTCGCGCAGACAGATCCGGTAGAACGCGTTATGGCCGAAATTCCGGGTCAGGGTGACCGCGCCGTCGTTGACCTCACCAATGGGCACCATCTTTGGCGTCCTCGGCGGTCCCGACCCCCGGGGCCAGGCCCAGGGTGCGTATCACGGCAATAATTGCGATAGTGGCGCGCATCGCCTGTCCCCCTTGCGGATCGCGCCGCCCGCATCCCGGACGACGGCGATGAGCATAGTCCAAGGGCGGCCGGGGCAAAATCTCGACCCGCCGCTCGTCAAACCCGTTTCGCTGCCATCGCCCACACGGCTACACTAGGGATCACATGCGCACCCTCTATCACCTCTGGCTCTCGCCCTATTCGCGCAAGGTCCGACTCGCGCTCCAGGAAAAGGGTCTGGAATTCACGCTCAAGGTCGAAAAGGTCTGGGAGCGGCGCGTCGAATTTCTGGCCTTCAACCCGGCCGGGCAGGTTCCGGTCCTGCTCGAGGAAGACGGCACCGTGATCGCCGATTCCACGGCGATCTGCGAATATCTGGAAGAAATCAGCCCTGCCGTGCCGCTGATCGGCGGCAGCCTGGCGGAACGCGCCGAGGTGCGTCGCATCGCCCAATGGTTCGACCTCAAGTTCGGGCGCGAGGTCTCGACCCTGCTGACCAACGAGAAACTGCTCCGCCGCTTCCTCGGTCGGGGCGAGCCGGATGCCGCCTCGATCCGGGCCGGGCTGCAGAACATCCATTACCATCTGGACTATATCGGCTGGCTTGCCGAGAGGCGGAACTGGCTGGCTGGCGACGATTTCTCCCTCGCCGATATCGCCGCCGGCGCCCATCTGTCCTGCGTCGATTATCTGGGCGACGTGCCCTGGCAGGACCATGAAGGGGCGAAGGAATGGTATCAACGCATCAAGTCGCGGCCGAGCTTCCGGCCCCTGCTGGCCGACCATATTCCCGGCGCCCCGCCGCCCAAGCATTACGCCGATCTGGATTTCTGAGATCGCCCTGCGGCGGGGCCGCCACTCGCCGCTCTTGACCGCCACCCCCGGATCGACCCTCAGGCCCAGCCGTGCCATGGCGCGGCGGGCGCTTGCCGCGGCCGCGCTCTCCGGCGCGATTTCGATCAGGCGGCGCCAGTCGCCGGCCCCGCCAGCCGGGTCGCCGGCCGCGACGCGCAATTCGCCCCGATCGTAGAGCGCGTCCGGATGATCGGGCTCGAGGGCGAGGGCGCGGTCCAGATCGTCCTGTGCCAGATCCGGGCTGGCCAGGGCCCGATAGGTCGCGGCCCGGAAGATCACCGCCTCGACATTGCCGGGCGCGATATCCAGCGCGCGATAGAGATCGTCGAGGGCGGCCCAGTGATCGCCTCGGAATCCCTGGGCGATGCTGCGGTCGATCAGCAGGCCGGCATCGTCGGGCGCGAGGGCCAGGGCGGCGCTCTGGGTTCGGATCGCCGCACCCGGTGCGCCTGCGATCAGCCAGAGCTGCCCGGCCCGGCGCAGCAGGCGGATGCGGTGCAAGTCTCCCGAGGAGCAGCCGGACGCCAAAACATCGGCCCGGGCTTCCAATTGGGCGGCAGCCTCGCCCGGCGACACGGGATCGGCCGCGGCGGGGGGCTCCGCCGCGAGCAAAAAAAGCGAAGCGGTCGATGCCGCCAAAGGAACCGGACGCATCCCGCGATATCCCCGCATTGCTGCGATATTGCCGAACAGGATGGCCCAACTGTTAATCGATTTCAAAAATCTACTTTAAGGACCTGAAACAGAACGATTCTTCGGCATGGCTGGCGATTCTCGCGTCACTCCTCCGCGGGCGCCGAGAGCCGCTTCCTATTTTCCTTCGCCACCACGGCAGCGCCCGAGTCGGGTGCGATGTCCAGGATGCGCTGCCAATCGTCGATTGCGCTTTCCTGCTCGCCCAGCCGCCAGAGAGTCAGGCTGCGTTCGAGCCGGGCGTCGGGATCCATGGGGTCCAGGGCGACCGCCCGTTCCGCGTCCTGGCGCGCCAGATCGAGGCTGTCGAGATAGCGATAGGCGGTGGCGCGCAGCACCAGGGCGTCGATCCGCTCGGGCGCGGTCACGAGCGCCGCGTTCAGGTCGTCGATGGCGTTCCAATAATCGGCGGCGCTGGCCCGCGCGATGGCGCGGCTGATCAGCAATTCGACATTGCCCGGGCGCAGCGCCAGGGCCGCCGTCAGATTGCTCTCCGCGCGGTCGGTCTGGCCGGCCAGCAGCCAGGCCTGGGCCGCTTGTTCCCGGGCCGCGGCCTGCCGTTCGACCGGCGCATCGGCCAGCAGATCGACCAGGGTCTGCAGGCGGATCGCCGCTTCCTTGTAGCGGAGCAGGCCCAGCAGGGCGAAGGCGGCGCAATGGCGGGCCGGGTTGCCACCCCCCAGGGTGACCCATTCCTCGGCCATCTTGCGCGCCGATTCCGGGTCCTCCTGGGCCAGGTTCAGGCAGCTCGTATAAGTATTCCCCGCGCCGCTCTGAATCTGGGCGCGGGCGATCTCCGGCCCGCCGAGCGTCAGGGCCAGCGACAGGAAAAGGACGGCGGTAAGGGGGCGGCTGATCGTCATGGCCGATGGCGCGGTCCGGGTTCGGGGCAATGGAAAAGCGGCGACGCCCGGGCCGGCGCTTGTCGCCCGGCGCGGGCGACCGTTAAAGTCGCGGCTCGCCCCGAGGAATGCAAGCCGGACGAGAACGCTCTCGGTCGCCCTGCCCCAGCCCCTTTCTTGCCAAGGTGCGCCCAGTGACTTCCGATGATCGCCCTGCTCGCCGTCTCTTCTGTTTAGGGTTGGGCTATTCCGCCTCGGCCTTGGCCGATGTGCTGCTGGCCGAAGGTTGGACCGTCGCCGGCACGGCCCGGACCGAGGAGGCCTGCGCCGCCCTGCGCGCCCGCGGCATCGAGGCCCATCGCTATGCGCCCGACCATCCGCTCGTCGATGCCGCAGCCGCGCTGGTCGGGGCGACGCATCTGCTGAGTTCGGTGCCGCCCGATGCCGCCGGCGATCCGGTGCTGCGCGATTGCGGCGCGGCGATCGCGGCGCGATCCGACCTGGCCTGGGTCGGCTATCTCTCGACGACCGGGGTCTATGGCGATAGCGGCGGCGGCTGGGTCGACGAGGATTCGGCGCGCGTTCCCAGCGGCGAAAGGGGCGCCCGGCGGGTCGCGGCGGAGGATGCCTGGCTCGCCCTGTGGCGCGATCATGGCCTGCCGGTCCATCTGTTCCGCCTGGCCGGCATCTACGGTCCCGGCCGCAACGCCCTGCGCAGCGTGCTCGCCGGTCGGGCCCGCCGCCTGGTCAAGCCCGGGCAGGTCTTCTCGCGTATCCATCTGGCCGATATCGTCGCCACCCTGCGCGCCTCGATCGCCCGTCCGGCGCCCGGCCGGGCCTATAATCTCTGCGATGACGAGGCCGCCCCGCCCCAGGACGTCATCGCGTACGCCTGTAAGCTTCTGGGCGTGGAGCCGCTCCCGGAAGTGCCCTTTGACGGTGCCGAACTCAGCCCCATGGCGCGCAGCTTCTATGCCGACAACAAGCGCGTCCGCAACGACCGCATTAAGACCGAGCTGGGGGTCGCCCTGGCCTATCCGGACTATCGCGAGGGCCTTGAGGCCCTGCTCAACAAGGAAAGGAGTGCAGCATGACCGCCGCCCTCAAACCGCCCGCGATCGATCCGGCCACGGTGCCGGCCAAGACCGGCTCGACCTATCCCGAACCCTTCGCCGGCCGTTGCGCAGCACGCGCCAAGCGCGCCGTGGGCGATGCTCTCGGCCTGCGCAATTTCGGCGTCAATCTGGTTGAGGTGCCGCCTGGTGTCGAATCCTCCATGCGCCATTGGCACGACCGCCAGGACGAATTCGTGTACGTGCTGGAGGGGGAATTGGTCCTGGTCACCGATGCCGGCGAACAGACCCTCGGCCCCGGCATGGCGGCGGGCTTCCCCGCCGGCAACGGCAACGGCCATCAGCTCGCCAATCGCTCCGACGCCCCGGCCGTCTACCTGGAAGTAGGCGACCGCATGCCCGGCGACGGGGTCGTCTATTCGGATATCGACATGCTTCTGCCCCATCGGACCGACGGTCCCCGCACCTTCATCCGCAAGGACGGCTCGCCCTACTGACCGGTTTCCGGTCCGCTCGACGGCCGCCCCGGCTGGAGGGCATGGCGCGATTAGTCAATCGGATCGGCGGCGGGGCCTTGATCGGCGCCGGTCTGATGACCGCTCTGATTCGGCGCGGCGCCTAACTCGCTTCCGCTTCCTCGGCGCGCAGTTCCGCCGTCACCGAATCCAGGGTCCGGCCCAGCCGGGCCAGGTCCTGTGGCCGGCTCAGCCGGTGATTGCCATCCTTGATCAGGGTGACGGCGACATTGGCGCCGTCGATCCGCTCGCAGATCTCCAGCGCCGTGCGCCAGACCACGTCGGGATCCTCCATGCCCTGCAGCAGGCGGACCGGCCCGGCGAAGGGGAAGGGCGCGGTCATGACCATCTGATTGGGGCCGTCCTCGAACAGGGCGCGGCCCAGCGGCAGGCCCTCCTCGGAATAGTCCGAGGGCGCACGCCAGACGCCGTCGCGCATGATCGCCTCGCGGGCCTCCTCGGGCAGCCGGTCCCACATGCGCGATGTGAAATCCGGGGCGGCGGCGATACCGACCAGGGCCGCGACCCGCTCCGGCAGGGCGCGGGCCGCCAGCATCATGATCCAGCCCCCCATGCTGGAGCCGACCAGGATCTGCGGTCCCTCGGTCAGGGCCTCGATGGCAGCGATGGCGTCGCTGGCCCAGAGACCGATCGACCCCTCCTCGAAGGCGCTGCTCGATTGGCCGTGGCCGCGATAGTCGAAGCGCAGGAAGGCCTGGCCCTGGCGCCGGCAATGGGTTTCCAGCGCCATCGCCTTGGTGCCCGTCATATCCGAGGCGAAGCCGCCCAGGAAGACGACGCCCGGCCCTTTGCCGGCCAGGCGGTGGTAAGCGATTGAGGCACCATCCGCGCGTGTTAGTATCTCGAGCTTATCGTTCATGGTCGGGTTGAATGACTCCTGAAACTGGAATTGCCGACGATGCCCAGTCTAGCACCGCGGCGGGCGCTGACGAACGCGGTCGCCGGCCCTTTGGGCCGACCGTTCTGCAGGTCGTCCCCGCCCTCGAACAGGGCGGGTTGGAGCGTGGTACGGTCGAGATCGCGGCGGCCGTGATCGCGGCCGGCGGCACGGCGCTGGTCGCTTCCTCGGGCGGCCGCATGGTGCACGGTCTGACGCGCATGGGCGCGCGCCATATCGAACTGCCGGTCCACCGCAAATCGCCCATCGCCATCCGCCGCAACGCCGACTGCTTGGCCGATCTGATCCGCGAGGCCGGGGTCGATATCATCCATGCCCGAAGCCGCGCGCCGGCCTGGGCTGCCTCGATGGCGGCCGAGCGCACGGGGTGTCGCTTCGTCACGACGGTCCACGGCCCCTATTCCGCCGGCGGCCTTAAGAAACGATACAACGCGGTGATGACGCGCGGCGCGCGGGTGATCGCGATCTCGGAATTCATCGCCGACTATCTCCAATCGAATTATGGGGTCGGCCGGCCGCCGATACAGGTGATCCACCGCGGCGTGGATATCGAGGTCTTCGATCCCGAGAAGGTGCCGGCGGCGCGCATGATCCAACTCGCCGAGAACTGGCGTCTGCCCGATGACGAGCCGGTCATCCTGATGCCCGGCCGTCTGACCCGCTGGAAGGGCCAGACCGTGCTGATCGAGGCGATCGCGCGGCTGGGGCGGCGCGATCTGCGCTGTGTCCTCGTCGGCTCCGACCAGGGGCGCACGGCCTATCGGCGCGAGTTGGAGCGGTTGGCCCGCCAGCACGGTGTGGAGGGTATTGTTCAATTCGTCGAGGATTGTCGCGACATGCCTGCCGCATACATGTTGGCCGATGTCGTGGTCAACGCCTCGACGGATCCCGAGGGCTTCGGGCGGGTGGTGATCGAGGCCCAGGCCATGGGACGGCCGGTGATCGGCACCAATCACGGCGGCGCGCGAGAAACCATCGAGCCGGGCCAGACCGGCTGGTTGGTGCCGCCCGGCGATCCGGCCGCTCTGGCCGATGCCCTGGCCGACGCCCTGGCCCTGACCGCCACGGCGCGCTCCTTCATGGCCTGGAAGCAGACCGACATGATCCGGTCTCATTTCACCGTCCAGCGCATGTGCGAGGAGACCCTGGCCCTCTATGACGAGGTGCTGAGCCTGCCCGCCGCCCGGGTGGCATGACGGAGGACATGACAGCGGGCGCCGGGGTGGGCCGGACGGACAAGGCGCCCGCGGCCGGCCGTATCCTCGTCGTCAAGCTCGGCGCGCTGGGCGATTTCATCCAGGCCTTCGGCCCCGCCGCTTCCATCCGCAACCACCACCCGGCCGCCGAAATCACCCTTCTGACCACCGCGCCCTTCGCCGATCTGGGCCGCGCCGCGCCCTGGTTCGACCGGGTTTGGATCGACGAGCGGCCGTCCTGGCGCCGGCCCGGCGCCTGGCTCGCCCTGCGCCGCCGCCTGCGCGGCGCGGGCTTCTCGCGGGTCTACGACCTGCAGACCTCGGACCGTAGCGCCTTCTATTTTTGCCTGCTCGGCCCGGGCCGACGGCCGGAATGGTCGGGCATCGCACCCGGCTGCTCGCATCCCCATGCTAATCCCGCGCGGGATTCCATGCACACGATAGTCCGCCAGGCCGAGCAGCTCGCCATGGCCGGGATCGCCGGAATCCCGCCGCCCGATCTCGGCTGGCTCGATGCCGATATCGCCGAATTCGCGCTCGGCGCCGCGCCCTTCGTCCTGCTCGTGCCCGGCGGCGCGGCCCATCGCCCGGACAAGCGCTGGCCGGCCGAAAGCTATGGCGCCCTGGCCGCCATTCTGGCGGGGCGCGGCTTGCGCGCGGTGGTTCTGGGCACGGCTGCCGAACGGTCGCTGGCCCAGGCGATCGGCTGGGCCGCGCCGGATGTCCTGGACCTGACCGGGCGCACCGGCCTGGCCCAGATCGCCGCCCTCGGCCGTCTCGCCGCCGGCGCGGTCGGCAACGACACCGGCCCCATGCATCTTCTCGCCGCGGTCGGCTGTCCGCTCACGGCGCTCTTTTCTGATGCCTCGGACCCCGCGCTCTGCGCGCCGGGCGGGCCGGTGCCGGAAGCCATCGCCGTCTTGCGCGAGGCGCCGCTCTCCGGGCTCGATTCGGCGACGGTGGCGGCGGCCCTTCGCCTGCGCTAACCATGACCCGGCGCATTCGGGTCCGGCGTGCTTTCCGGCGCTTCCTTGACAGGGGCCACCATGACCGTAGATTCCGCGCCGCACACTGCAACAGAAAGACGGGACGATGACGAACGCTGAACCGGAGGACGCCCAGGATGTCCGGATCACGCTGCCCGATGGCAGCGCGCGCGGCTATGCGCGGCCGGTGACCGGCGCCACCGTGGCCGCGTCCATCGGCCCGGGCCTGGCCAAGGCCGCCCTGGCCATCGTGGTCGATGGCGAGCTGCGCGACCTCAACCGCGAGATCGAGGGCGATGCCGCGATCAGCATCGTCACGGCCAAGGATTCCGAAGGCCTCGAACTGCTGCGCCATGACGCGGCCCATGTTCTGGCCGAGGCGGTGAAGGAGCTGGAGCCCGAGACCCAGGTCACGATCGGCCCGGTGATCGAGAACGGCTTCTTCTACGACTTCGCTCGGGCCGAGCCCTTCACGCCGGACGATCTGGAGCGGATCGAGGCGCGGATGCGCGAGATCGTCGCGCGCGACGAGGCGATCGTGCGCGAGGTCTGGGACCGCGACGAGGCGATCGCCTATTTCGAATCGATCGGCGAGGCCTACAAGGCAGAGATCATTGCCGACCTGCCGGAAGACGAGGTCATCACGGTCTATCGCCAGGGCGAATTTCTCGACCTCTGCCGCGGCCCCCATCTGCCCTCGACGGGCAAGCTGGGCACGGCTTTCAAGCTGCTCAAGATCGCCGGGGCCTATTGGCGCGGCGATTCGCGCAATCCCATGCTGCAGCGGGTCTACGGCACCTGCTGGTCGGACGCCAAGGCGCTCGAGGCCTATCTTCATCGTCTGGAAGAGGCGGAGAAGCGCGATCATCGGCGCCTGGGGCGCGAGATGGGCCTCTACCATTTCCAGGAGGAGGCCGCCGGCTCGATCTTCTGGCACGACAAGGGTTGGACGCTCTACCGCACGATCGAGAACTATATGCGCGGCCGTCTCCAGGCGGCCGGCTATTCCGAGGTCAAGACGCCCCAGCTCGTCGACCGCGTGCTGTGGGAAGAATCGGGCCATTGGGAGAAGTTCCGCGAGCATATGTTCACGACGGCGACGGACGAGGACCGCATCCTCGCCCTCAAGCCGATGAACTGCCCCTGCCATGTCCAGATCTTCAAGCAGGGCATCAAGAGCTACCGCGACCTGCCGCACCGCATGGCCGAGTTCGGCTCCTGCCATCGCAACGAGCCCTCGGGGGCGCTGCACGGGCTGATGCGCGTGCGCGCCTTCGTTCAGGACGATGCCCATATCTTCTGCACCGAGGACCAGGTCGAAGACGAGACGAAAATCTTCTGCGATCTCCTCGCCAGCATCTACAAGGATCTCGGCTTCGAGGACTTCATCATCAAATTCGCCGATCGGCCGCCGGTGCGCGCCGGTACGGATGAGACCTGGGACAAGGCCGAGGCCTCTCTGCGCGACGCTCTCGAATCCACGGGCCGGCCTTATGTGATGAATCCGGGCGAGGGTGCCTTCTACGGGCCCAAG
>Ga0302135_10000058_pt1 | contig 60945 bp, 60 predicted proteins | sample CBN3_surface_MG_FD_203119 | JGI IMG/M metagenome (GOLD analysis project Ga0302135, IMG submission 203119) | Marine microbial communities from Western Arctic Ocean, Canada - CBN3_32.1 | ecosystem: Environmental > Aquatic > Marine > Oceanic | place: Canada: Western Arctic Ocean | collected...
ATGAAACTGAGTACCCGCCAGGTTATCGCGCCCGATCATGGCGGTGATCGGCCCGCCGTAATCGACCCAGGAAATTCGGTCCCCCGCCCGCGCGCAGACGAGGCTATAGGAATGGACGAAATAAGCATGATCGCCCGGCGCAATGCCCGCAAGAAGCGGGTGGGTGCCTGCCTCGAAGCACAGTTCGTTCCAGCCCATATGGGGCACCTTGAGCGCACTATCGGCCGGCTCGAGGGGCACCACCTCGCCCGCGATCCAGCCCAATCCCTCGTGATCACCATGCTCGCGTCCGACATCGGCCATCAGCTGCATGCCGACGCAAATGCCGAGGAAGGGCTTGGCGCGTGCGACGACCTGCTCGCCCAGCGCCTCCCACATGCCGGGAAGGGCGACGAGACCGCGTTTGCAGTCGGCGAACGCGCCGACGCCGGGCAGAACGATATGGCTCGCGCCTTCAAGATCGCCGGCCTCGGAGGTAACGCGGATCTCGCCCGAGAAGCCGGTTTCGCTTGCCGTCCGCTCGAACGCCTTGGCTGCCGAGCGCAAATTGCCCGAGCCGTAATCAACGATGGCGACGGTCATGAACGATACCCCCGGCGCGGGCCCGTGCGACCCGAAAAAATTATCCGGTAGCTCATCGGGTCAGACCGACATCGAGCCGCCGAGCACGCCCTTGGTCGAGGGCACCTCGCCCGCCTTGCGTGGATCGATTTCGATCGCCTGTCGCAGACTTCGCGCGAGGCCCTTGTAGCAGGATTCCACCATGTGGTGATTGTTCTCGCCGTAGAGCGTCTCGACATGGAGCGTCAGCCCGGCGGCTTGCGAGAAGGCCTGAAACCATTCCTTGAATAGCTCGGTGTCCATTTCGCCCAGCTTGGGCCGCTTAAAGCCGACCTTCCAGATCAGGTAGGGTCGGTTGCTCGCGTCCAGCGCTACCCGGGTGCAGGTCTCGTCCATTGGAATCACGGCGGCGCCGTAGCGCACGATGCCGCGCCGCTCGCCCAGCGCCTGAGAGACCGCCCCGCCAATCGCGATGCCCGAATCCTCGGTGGTGTGGTGAAAATCGATATGCAGGTCGCCTTCGGCCCGGACCCGAAGATCGATCAGACTGTGACGGGAGAGCTGTTCGAGCATGTGATCGAGAAACCCGATACCGGTTTTCACGTCGTAGGCACCGGTGCCGTCGAGATCGACCTCCGCCACGATGCTGGTTTCCTTGGTCAAGCGCTCGACGCGGCCCTGCCGTCGTCCACCGGGCGGCGCCAGACTTGCCGGGTGGGCGTCGGGCGCCGGGTTCAGCGCAGAGCCCGCAACCTTGCTCGCAGGGTCTGCCGGCTCAACGTTCGCCGCGACGATAGCTTCGAGCTTGCGCAGGGTTTCGAGCGAGGGGTTCCACTCCGGTTTTGCAAAGTCGCGCAGGGTATTGGCGTGCAGCTCCGCCTCGCGGGCGAGGCGCGAGGGGCGCCAACCCTTGGCTTCGGCAAAGGCGCGAATGTGGTCGATGGTGGCATTGAGTGACATGGCGTTACATTACTCACATTATATTGTGTAGACCAAGGGCATTCGCCCTATGGTGTGGCAAATCGGCGTCTGTCCACCCAGGGTGTTTTCACATCGCGGTGGGTGTAGTTTTGCGCGCGTATTGTTAGCAGGAGACGGCACAAACCGCCACCCCCTATGTCGTGGCCGCGCGCCGTGGCGAGCGGGCGCAGTCGCCTTGGGGGCTTGACCGCACGGCGCTTGTCACCACATCGTATCGGTAAGGCGCGCCGTCGGCGCGCACTAGCCCGCGAGGAGCCCCCCAAGCCATGGCCGAGCAGACCCAGAACGAGTGGCACGGCACGACCATTCTGTCCGTGCGCCGCGACGGACAGGTGGTGATCGCCGGCGACGGACAGGTCAGTTTGGGTAACACGGTGATCAAGTCGAATGCGCGCAAGGTGCGAAGGCTCTCGGACGGCTCGATCATTGCGGGCTTCGCGGGCGCCACCGCTGACGCCTTCACCCTGTTCGAGCGGCTCGAGGCCAAGCTCGACGAGCATCCGGGCCAGCTCACCCGGGCCTGCGTAGAGCTTGCCAAGGACTGGCGGACGGACCGCTACCTGCGCCGCCTTGAAGCGATGATGGCGGTGGCCGATGCGGACGTCTCGCTGGTCCTGACCGGCACCGGCGACGTGCTCGAGCCCGAGGATGGGTTGATCGGGATCGGCTCGGGCGGCAACTTCGCGCTCGCTGCGGCGCGTGCGCTGATCGACCTGCCCGGATTTACGGCCGAGGCCATTGCATCCCGCGCCATGGAGGTCGCCGCCGAGATCTGCATTTACACCAATCGATCGGTCACGATCGAACAGCTGCCGAAAGACTGAACCGTCCCATGACTTCTTTTTCTCCGCGCGAGATCGTTTCTGAACTCGACCGCTTCATCATCGGCCAGAACGACGCCAAGCGCGCGGTGGCCATTGCGCTACGCAACCGCTGGCGGCGCCAGCAACTGCCCGATTCCTTACGCGAGGAAGTCCTGCCTAAGAATATCCTGATGATCGGCCCAACGGGCGTGGGCAAGACCGAGATCGCGCGCCGCCTCGCGCGCCTTGCCGCAGCACCCTTCCTGAAAGTCGAGGCGACCAAGTTCACCGAGGTCGGTTATGTCGGACGCGATGTGGAGAGCATCGTGCGCGACCTGGTCGAGATCGCCATCAACCAGACCCGCGAAACTTTACGCAAGGACGTCAAGGCCAAGGCGGAACTGTCCGCCGAGGAGCGGGTGCTCGACGCCCTGGTCGGCGACACGGCAAGCGCGGAGACCCGCCAGAAATTCCGCAAGATGCTGCGCGAGGGCCAGCTCGGCGACAAAGAGATCGAGGTTGAGATTTCGGAAACCGGCGGTGCGGGCGGGCTTCCCACCTTCGACATCCCGGGTATGCCCGGGGCGCAGATGGGCATGGTCAATCTAGGCGATATGTTCGGCAAGGCGATGGGCGGACGCGCGGTCAAGAAACGAGTGACCGTCGGCGAATCCCACGACCTGCTGATCGCGGAGGAAAGCGACCGGCTGCTCGATGGGGACAAGATCGTGCGTACGGCACTCGAAGCGGTCGAGGAGAACGGCATCGTCTTTCTCGATGAGATCGACAAGATCACCGCCCGCTCGGAACGGGTCGGCGGCGATGTCTCGCGCGAGGGCGTGCAGCGCGACCTGCTGCCGCTGATCGAGGGCACCACGGTCTCGACCAAACACGGGCTGGTCAAGACCGACCATATCTTGTTCATCGCCTCGGGCGCGTTCCACCTCGCTAAACCCGCGGACCTGCTGCCCGAGCTGCAGGGCCGCCTGCCCATCCGGGTCGAGCTGCGCGCGCTGAGCGAAGCCGACCTCAAAAGCATTCTCACGGAGCCCGAGAACAGCCTGATCAAGCAGTATGTCGCCCTTCTGGGCACCGAGGAGGTCACCCTCGATTTTACCGACGACGGCATCGATGCCATCGCGAACCTCGCCGCCGAGGTCAACCAGGCGATCGAGAACATCGGCGCGCGGCGCCTGCATACCGTGATGGAACGGATGCTCGAAGAGATCAGCTTCGCGGCCTCGGACCGGGGCGGCGAAACTGTCGTGATCGACGACGCCTACGTGCGCAAGCATGTCGGCGACCTCGCCAAGGACGCCGACCTCTCCAAGTTCATTCTCTAGCGCCGCCGCCGCCGCCCGCATGGACAGCGCGCGGCGCGTGGGCGTACACTTTGATACTTGACATTCGCAGCGCACCGCACGCGGCCTCGTCAAGAGCCGTACCGGCCCCGGGAGGATTTCATGACCAAGACGACCGTGCTCGGGACCTGTCCGCAGGACTGTCCCGACGCCTGTTCGATGCTGATCGACGTCGAAGACGGACGGGCGATCGGCGTGCGCGGCAACCCCGACCATCCGTTCACCCGCGGCGGGCTGTGCCTCAAGGTCAACAACTACGAAGAACGCACCTACAGCCCGGAGCGTGTGCTCACGCCCCTGAAGCGTAGCGGGCCCAAGGGGAGCGGCCAGTTCGAGCCCATCACGTGGGACGCGGCCATGGGCGAAATCGCAACCCGCTGGAACGCGATCATCGACGAATTCGGCAGCGAGGCGATCCTGCCCCACAGTTTTCTGGGCGCCATGGGGGTGCTCAACGGCCTGTCTTCAGGCGATGCCTTCTTCAATCGCCTGGGCGCCTCGATCGCCGAGCGGACCTATTGCGGCTCGGGCTCTTCTACGGGCTACATTATGACCGTGGGTGCGACCCCCGGCACCGATCCCGAGACGATCGTGCATTCGAAATACATCGTGCTCTGGGCAACCAACACGATCAGCACCAACCTGCATCTTTGGCCGTTCATCGCCGAGGCCCGGAAGAACGGCGCCAAGGTCGTGGTGATCGACCCGATCCGGACCCGCACCGCGAAGAAGGCCGACTGGCACCTACCGATCAAGCCCGGCACCGACGGGGCCCTGGCCATGGCCATGATCCAGGTGATCATTGAAGAAAATTTGGTCGATGACGACTATGTGGCAAACCACACGCTGGGCTACGATGAACTGGCGGAACGCGCGGCGGAGTACCCGCCCGAAGCGGTCGCCGACACCATCGGCGTGCCCGCCGCGGACATTCGCACTCTGGCCCGCGAGTTCGCCGCCGCTCAGCCTGCGGTGATCCGCCCTGGCGTCGCTATCGAGCGCCACCCCGGCGGCGGCCAGACGATGCGCGCCATCACTTGCCTGCCCGCGCTGGTTGGCGCGTGGCGCCAGATCGGCGGCGGCATGATAGCGATGCCGGAATTCGCCTTCCCGATCAAGCAAGACGCGCTCATGCGGCCCGACTGGATCCGCCCCGGCACGCGGGTGATCAATCAGTGGCGCCTGGGCCGGGCACTGACCGGCGAACTTGCGCTCGACCCGCCGATCAAATCCCTCGTCGTCTACAACGCCAATCCGGTACTCGTCGTGCCCGAGCAGGAGAAGGTGCTGGCCGGGCTCGTCCGCGACGACCTGTTTACTGTCGTCCACGAGCAATTTTTGACCGACACCGCGCGCTACGCCGATCTCGTGCTGCCCGCGACCACCCAGCTCGAGCAGTTCGACCTCGTCGCCTCCTGGGGCCAGTATTATTTTTCCATCAACGAGCCCGCGATCGCGCCGCTCGGCGAAGCGGTGCCCAACACCGAGTTCTTTCGCCGTCTCGCCGGCGCCATGGGCTTCGACGATGCTCACTTCGCGCGCAGCGATGCGGAAACCCTCGGTGCGGTCGTCGACTGGGACGATCCGAAGATGGCGGGAATTACGCTCGAGGGCTTGCGCAAGACGGGCTTCGCAAAGCTCACCACGCCCGAGGCTTGGGGTGACGCACCTCACGGCGAGGGCAATTTCCCGACCCCGTCGGGCAAATGCGAGCTTCGCGCCTCGCTGGCCGAAAACGGCGATTTCGTCCTGGCCGGGTTGCGCCAGGGCTCAGAGGAACATCAATCGGGCGAGCCGGTCGATCCCCTGCCCCATTTCATTGCGCCGGGCGAATCGAACGATCCCGAGCGCCGGGCGCGCTATCCGCTGAACATCGTCTCGCCCAAGAGCCATGCCTTTATCAATTCGAGCTTTGGCAACCTGCCCCAGCAGCGCCACCACGCAGGCGAAAAACAGATCCTCATGATCCATCCCGACGACGCGACGGCACGCAATATCGGCGAGGGATCCACGGTCCGGGTGTTCAACGACCGCGGCAGTTTTGTCGCCGTCGCCCAGGTCAACGACGATCTGCGCACAGGCCTGGTCTGCGCGCCGATGGGCTACTGGCGCAACGCCTCGCCCAACGGCGAGGACGGGCGGACCGTTGCCGCCGTGCATTCGGCAACCTACGCAGACATGGGCCGGGCACCAACCTTTTCGGACAGTCTGGTCGAGGTCGAGGTCGACGAATAACCGGCACACCCCGATGCTGCAACAGAGAGAACACCATGGCCGATCCCCATAAAGGCAAGTTTCACGGCAACGAAAATATTGACCGGCTAGGAAGGGTCTCCCGGAACCACCAGAAGGAAGCTACCGAGCGCGCGCTCCGGCTGGGAATGGAGGCGGCGGACTCCGTCAACGACCGCTCCATCCCGCTGTTCAGCCGGGGCTATTCCCCCGCCTTCGCGGGCATCAATACCTTTATGAAGGCGCCCTATTGCGAGGACGTGAGCGAAGTTGGCCAATACGAGGCCGCGTTCATCGGCGAGCCTTACGACGGCGGCTGCACCTTCCGCCCGGGCGCGCGCTGGGGCCCCCAAGCGGTGCGCCAAATCTCAGCGCTTTACGACAGCTATTCGCTCGATAACGGAGTTGACCTGCAGGAGGAGCTCACGCTGTGCGACCTGGGCGACGTGCATGTCATCCCAGCCAATATTGAAAAAACCTTCGATCAATGCACCAAGGCGATCGAGCATGTCTATACCTCGGGCGTCTTTCCGGTGATCTGCGGCGGAGATCACAGCCTGGGCCTGCCCAACATCCGGGCCATCGCGCCCCATATCGACGGTAATGTGGGGATCATCCATATCGACCGTCATCTCGACTGCGAGCCGTGGCAAATGGACGAGCGCATGCACGGCACCTCGTGGTACTGGGCGGTCCACGAGCCGACCGGCTCGACCCACCGGGACCATGCCCATATGCACGACGTCGGGCTGCCCAACTGCCAGCCGGAAAACTTTGTCCAGGTCGGCATCGGCGGCTGGGCCGGCATGCGCGGGGCCGCCGACGTGGTGCGCCGGCGCGGCACCCAGGTGATGAGTATCGAAGACATCGACGAACTGGGCCCGGCGAAGGCCGCGGAGATGGCGCTGGAGATAGCCTGGAAGGGTACGAAGGCGGTGTTTTTATCGTTCGATATTGATTCCATAGACCCGGCGTTCGCGCCGGGTACCGGCGCTCCGGAGCCGGGCGGCATCCAGCCCCGCGAAGCGATCAAGATGATCCGCGCGATCGCGCGCGAGGGCTTGTGCGGAATGGAGGTGGTCGAGATTTCGCCGCCCTACGACGTCAACGAAAATACCGCCCAGCTCGGCTGCAAACTGATGCTCGAGGCTCTGGCCGCGATGGTCGTCGAAGGCAAGCTCGGCCATCGCGAGAAGGTGATGAAACCGGCTTAGCGGTCGGTTGTCACCCGAGACGGCCCTTGGTCGGCGCTAAAATCAGCGTTCTAAACTACTGCGTAGTGGTGGTCGTCACCACCCCTTTTTGGTCTTCGCTAGTCACCGCCTGAACAACCACGCCGACCACCGCCAGCAGCAATAGCCACGCCCGTACCGATACCGCCCGCAGCCGCGCTCGCCGCTGATGCTGCGGTCGCTGCTGTGCCGCCAGTGGTGCCCGCCGCGCCAGCGGCCGTCGTCGTCACCGTCTCGGCGACTGCGCCACTGTTCTGGAGCCAAGGCTTTGAGGCCACCTCTTTCGCTGATCTTCTCGCCGCCACGGGCCTCTCGAAGAGCAGTCTCTAACGAGGCGTTTACGAGCAAGCACGCGCTCTTCTTGGCTACGCTCGAACGCTGCGACGCGACGGTCATGGCGGAAATAGTGGCGCGCTTGAACGATGCCCGCCTGCCCCGCGCCGCCGTGGTCGCGCTTCTGGTCGCGCGGCTGCAAACAACTCGATCTACCGCGACCAGCGCGGTTGCCTGATGGCGAACACGGCTATGGAGAGAGCGCCTCGAGCGAGCGCGCAAGGCGAGAGAAATCGAGGCGGGGCGCGATGTCCGTGCCCCCGGGGCCCTCGTGATCACGGCCCTGAACGGTTTACGGGTGGGCGCCAAGATCACCCCCGACCGGTTGCGCCTGAACGCGGCCGCCCAGAAGGCGCTTCGCGCGCCCGGCCGAATTATTAGCCGTCACATTTTGGTGGGAACGTTGCCTACGCCGCCCGGATACTGCGGGATCCGCGGGATCCGCGGTATCCGCGCTTGGGCGCAGAGGTGATATAGGCCTTCGCGCAATGTTCGGCGCAATAAGGCCGGCTTTCGATCGCCGCCTTGCCGCAGAAATGGAATTTTTCCTCGGCCGGGTCGCCGATCGGCCACAGGCAGGTGGGGCCTTTTACCAGCACGATCTTCGAGGGTTTGCGCTGGATTGGCGACTGGCGCGAGGGCAGGCCCATGCGGTGGACCTTGCCCACTACCGCGTTTTTCGAGATCCCAAGGCGACGCCCGATCTCGCTGGTGGTCAGTCCCTCATTCCACAGGCGCTCGACTTCTTCAATTCGCTCGGGGGTCCAGCTCATGACAACGATCCTTTATCCAAATCTTGCGGGTTATATTGCCTAAACCACAACATATAGATATTTTCTGGATCCGCAAGTCGTTTTTGGCGGCCACCAAGAGATTGCGGCTTAGCGCCTCCGGCGCAGCAGGAGGTAAAGCGCACCCGAGCCGCCGTCGCGCGGCTGGGCCTGGGCCACGCCCAGGATCAGCGAGCGGAGCGGCGCTTGATTGAGCCAATGGGGCACCATACGCCAAAGCACGCCCCCGGAACCGCCGCGGCCCTTGCCGGTAATCACCAGCACGCAACGGTTTCCGGCCGCCTCGGCCTCGGCCACGAAGTCGTTGAGCGCCCGGTGGGCCTCGGCCTGGATCATGCCGTGCAGATCGAGGCGGTCCTCGATGGGCGTTTGCCCCCGCTTTAGGCGGAGCGCGCTGCGCTTGTCGATCCCGGCAAACGCACCGGGCGTAAGATCGGGCAACGCTGCGCGCGCGGGCGCGGGTTCGGTGGCAAAGGGCGCGGGCTTCAGCTTTTTGGCCCTCGCCGCAGAGGCCGGTGGTCCGGCATCGGGCAAGGGTGCGTCGGTGCGGCGTAGCGCTACATCGCGCATCACCGAGCGGAACAGCGCGCTTTCGTCGCGGCTGGGACGGCGCCCGCTCACTCGTCCTCTGCGGCCGGGCCCACGATCACGACGTGAAGCCGGCGGGGGCCGTGGGCGCCGAGCTGGATTTTCTGTTCGATATCGGCGGTGCGCGACGGCCCGGTAACGAAGTTCACGTTACGCGGCATGGGGCCGCTCTGGCGCAGCAACGCCCAGCCCTCCTCGTAGGTACCCATGACCTGCTCGGCGCGGAGCACCACGATGTGGTTGTCGGGCAGAAAATTCAGCGTCGTCGGGGTCTCAGGGCCTGAGAGCATCATCAAGGACCCGGTCTCCGCGATGCCCGCGAACGCTCCCGAGACCGCGACGAGGTCGTCGCCTGCGGTGGCACCGCGGCGGATTTGCAAGGTCGGCTTATCGTCCCAGGGATAGGCATCGAGCGACGCATCCGGCGCCATGACGACCTCGCTCGGCAGGTTGTGGCGCGCCAGATAATCGGTCACCGCCCCGGGCACGTCTGCCATCCCGCCGATCCGCTCGACACTCGCCGCGACCGCCTCGGCCTGCTCCTGAAACAGCACGAGCTGTTCCGCGTGGGGTACTTGCGCGCGGGCCGGGATCAGACCCGGCGCATGGCCGCGCAGGCGCGCCCGCAAACCCTCGCGCGCGGTCTCGTCCAGCGGCCCGCGGCCCAGCCGCTTGGCAATTGTCGCCAGGATGGCGTCGCGCGAACTGCTCACCGCCTGTTTCCCGGGCGGCCCCCGGCGCGCCACTGCGCCTTGAAGGTTCGGCCTTCGGGCGCGGGCAGATCGCGCGAGGCGGTCCAGCCGCCCGCCAGCGGCAGGCGCGAGAGCCGACCCCGGCGTCCCGCGAGCAGGCGGAGCGCGCGCGCGGCCAGCCCGGTCACCCGGTTATAGAGCGCGGGGTGGCGCACCAGCCAGGCCCAGAGCCCGAGGTTTCGGCGCACTGCCGGAGCGCTGTAGCGGCCCTCGAACTCGCGCTCGCGCCAATGACGCATCATCTTGGGTAGCGGGATGCGCATCGGGCAGACCGCCTCGCAACGGCCGCAGAAGGACGAGGCGTTGGGCAAGTGACCGGCTTCCTCGATGCCGAGCAGCAACGGCGTATAGACCGCACCCATGGGGCCCGAATAGACCCAGCCGTAGGCATGGCCCCCGATCGCGCGGTAGACCGGGCAGTGGTTGAGGCAGGCGGAGCAGCGAATGCAGCGCAGCATATCGTGGAACTCGCCGCCCAGCGCCGCGCTGCGCCCGTTATCGAGGATCACGACGTGGAACGCATCGGGCCCGTCGAGGTCGTCCGGGCGCTTGGGTCCGGTCGAAAAGGTGGTGTAGGTAGAAAATTCTTGGCCCGTCGCCGAGCGGGCGAGCAGGCGGAGTAGCGTCGTGGTGTCTTCGAGCGTGGGCACGATCTTCTCGATCGACGCGGTCACGATATGGGTGCGCGGCAGGGTCTGGGTCAGATCGCCGTTGCCCTCGTTGGTTACGATCACCGTGCTGCCGGTTTCGGCGACCAGAAAATTGGCGCCCGTGATACCGACATCGGCGTCGATGAACTTCTGGCGCAGGATCTGGCGCGCCTCGTCGACCAGCGCCCGCACTTCGTCCAACCGTTCAGTCTTGCCGTAACGCGCGTGATGCTTAACGAACAGGTCGGCGACGTCGTCCTGGGTCTTGTGGATCGCGGGCGCGATAATGTGACTGGGCGGCTCGCCGGCGAGCTGGATGATGTATTCACCGAGATCGGTCTCGATGGGCTCGATGCCGTTGGCTTCGAGGAAGGGATTGATGTCGATTTCCTCGCCGGTCATCGACTTGCCCTTGGTCACGGTCTTTGCGCCCGCTTCGCGGCAGATCGCGAGGATCGTCTCGCGTGCTTCCGCCCCGGTCTGGCACCAGTGGACCTGGCCGCCCTGCTCGACCACCCGGGCTTCGAACTCCTCGAGATAGAAATCAAGGTTTTCGAGAACATGGGCCTTGATGTCGCGGCCCTCGTCGCGCAGCGCCTCGAACTCCGGCAGTTTGCCCACGGCCTTGCCGCGCTTGTCGATGAATCCCTTGCGCATGTTCGAGAGCGCCTGCTGCAGATGCGCGTCATTGACCGCGGCTCGCGAGTTTTCCTTAAAGGCGCGGGTGGTACGCTCCATGACGTGCCTCAGCCGTCCGCGTCGCCGATGGCCGGGCCGTCGGTCATGCCCGCCAGGACTTCGGCAACGTGGCGCACCCGGATCGGCGAGCCCTGACGCTTGAGCCGGCCCGCCATATTGAGCAGGCAGCCCATATCGCCGGCGAGCAGCAAGTCCGCGCCAGTCTGGGCGACATCATCAAGCTTGCTGTCGACCATGCTGGTTGAGACGTCGGGGTATTTCACGCAGAAGGTGCCGCCAAACCCGCAGCAGGCCTCACCGTCCGCGAGCTCGACCAGCTCAAGCCCCTCAACCGAGGCCAGCAGAGCGCGGGGCTGGGCGTGAATCTTCATCTCGCGCAGGCTCGAACAGGAATCGTGGTAGGTCGCGCGCGCGCTCAAGCGCTCCTCGACCCCCGCCATCCCGCGCTCATCGACCAGGAAGCCCACGAGTTCGAAGGTCTTGGCTGCCAGCGCCTCGGCCCGCGCGCTCCACGCAGGGTCGGCTGCGAACAGGCGCGGGTAATGCTCGCGGATCATGCCGGCGCAAGAGCCCGAGGGGGCAACCACATAGTCGAAGCCCTCGAAGGCCGCGATGGTCTGGTTAGCGATCGCCATGGTCTCGGCGCGCGCGCCCGAATTGTAGGCCGGTTGGCCGCAGCAGGTCTGGTTCATGGGTACTTCGACACGGCACCCCGCCTGCTCCAGAAGCTTGACTGCGGCAAAGCCGACGCTCGGGCGCATCAGGTCGACCAGGCATGTCACGAACAATCCAACGCGCGGGGCGGGCTCGGTCATGGGCGGCACCCTTCGCGCTTCGGGGTCCGAAGCCCGGAGCATGACGAGGTAACGCCGCCAGGGCAACTCCCAAAGCAATTCACCGCGCGATCTCCGCCCGTTCGCCCAGCACCGCGGCCAGCGCGCGCGGCAGCAGCAGGGCGAAATTTCCGGTCTGGCGCATATGGCCCGCGATCCGCTCGGCTTCCGCACCCGCGCCCCAGAACAGATCGCCACGCACAGCGCCCCGGATTGCGCCGCCGGTATCCTGGGCAATCATTAGGCGGCGCAACGGCGCTTCACCGCCGCCCGGCAGCGGCGCGCTGGTCGCAAGCCAGAGCGGTGCGCCCAGGGGCAAGATCCGACGATCCACTGCGAGCGAGCGACCCGGTGTGAGGGGCACGTTAGCCGCTCCCAGAGGCCCCGGTTCGCTGCCATCGCCGGGCAGCCAGCGGAAAAATACATAAGACGAGTTAAGCGCCATCACGGCAGCCGCCTCGTCGGGGTGGTCCCCAAGCCAGGCGCGAATAGTCTGCAGCGAAACCTCGTCCTTGCTCAGCGCGCCGCGTTCGACCAGCGCCCGGCCGATAGCGTAATAGACATGCCCGTTGCTCGCGGCGTAGCCGATCCGGCGCGACTGGCCGTTCTCGAAGACGATCCGGCCCGAACCCTGGATATGTAGGAAGAAGGCGGCCACCGCATCGTCGACCCAGACCAGCTCGAGGCCATCGCCGTTCAGCGCGCCCGATGCGATCTGCGCACGATCAGCGTAGGGCACGAAACGCTCGCCCTCAACGCGCCCCGCAATGCGCTCGCCTTTAAGCTCGTCACGAAACGCCCCCAGATCGAGCTCGACCAGATCGGGCGGGCGGGCATAGAGCGCTACCTGGTAGGCCCCGCCGGGCCCAAGCGCGCCTCGCAGTTCGGGCTCGTAATAGCCGGTGAATAGACCTTCGGACGTGCCGTTTTCGAAAACTTGGTACGGCGCAAAGGCCCGCTCGAAGAAGCCGCGTGCCGCCACCTTGTCAACGCCTCCTGCCTCGATCATTGCGCGCGCCTCGGTGCAGCCCGGCTGCCAGTCGCCGGCCGTGCCCGCAAATCCCGCGCCACCCATGCTCCGCGCCGGATCGCGCGCGAGGACAGCCGCGCAGCTTCGGGCGAAGGCGCCGAGCGCGCCCGAGGGGTCGTCCTCGGCCCAGCCGGTAAGATCGGTGAACTCGATGCGCTCAAGCGCGACCACATCCGGTGCGGAAAGTCGCTCGGCACAGCCCGCGAGCAGCAACACACTGCCCAGCGCGCTCACGAGCCCGCGGCGAATTCGCGCGCGCGCGCTCACGTGAGCGAGCGGGTTTCGGCCAACAGCCAATTAGGATCGCGCGAGCGGGTGTTACGCGAGAACATCCAGATATCGGTGACCCGCACGACCTTGGTTTCGTCGCCGGCAACGACTGCGCCGTCCGCGTCGCGCGTGACGTTGATTTGCTCGGTGGCGAACTTGACAGTGATCTTAGCGGTGCGGCCTTTGAGCGCGGCCTCGAGGATATCGGCGCCGCGAACGCCGACGAGGGTCGTCTCCAGGTTCTGCTTTTTGGCCAGGCGCTCGCGGATAGCCTCGACGAATTGATCATAGAGGTCGTCCGCCAGCAGCGGACGCAACGCTGCGGAATCCGCCCGGGCAAAGGACTCGACGATCATCTCGAACGCCCCCCGCGCACCCTGGAGGAAACCCCGGTGGTTGAATTCGGGATCGGCGATGGATATCTGAGCGAGGCCAAGATCGATCGACGAGCCACCGCCTGCGGGCTTGCCCGGTCGGACCGGTTCCGGCTTCGCTGCGGTTTCGCCGCCACGGGGCGCCTCGTCCTCGGGCGTTCCGGGCTCCGCCTGGTCCCATTCCGAGGCCCGACTCTCCGCGTCGGGTTCATCGGGTTCGCGGTCGTCGCTGCGATCAGGTAGATTGATAATGTTGCCGGACCGTTTCACCGAACGCTTGGTGCGCGAAAACCGATCGGCGTCGCGTTCTTCCTGTCCGGTGCGCCGGCCCAGCACCTTGCGCAAACGCAACACGATGAAGATCGCAATTACCGCGAACAGGATAATATCGAAAAATTGAAATCCGCCGGACATACTTCTACAACCTCACGACGCGCTGACGCGCCGTCTGGGTCGGAAAAATCGCAACACCCCAATCGCGCCGCCTAGAATGTAAATAGCCCTTTGCTGGGGAAACCTCAAGTACCGCCATGCCCTTCCTTTTGTTCCTCGGCCTGATCGCGAGCGAAATTCTGCTCTTCGTCGAGGTCGGCGGCCTGATCGGCGTCTGGCCGACCCTGGGCTCAATCCTCGGCACCGCGCTGCTCGGCGGCCTGATCCTGCGCCACCAGGGGCTCGCCACTCTGAGCCGGGTCCGCGCCCAGATTGAGCGTCACGAAATACCCGTCGCCGAGATCCTCGACGGCATGGCGCTGTTGGTGACCGCGCTGCTCTTGCTGACGCCGGGCTACGTCACCGATGCGCTAGGCTTCGTGCTACTCGTCCCGCCGCTGCGCCATCTTGTCCTGCGCCGCGCCGTGCGCGTGCTCGAGGTGCGCCTCGCCACCGCGCGCGGCGCAGGCTTTGGAGCCGCGAACGATGACGGGGTAATCGACGGCGATTTCACCGACGTGACATCGGACGAGCCGGGCGCGGGTAACAACGATGGCCGCCTGCCGCCGCCACGCAACGGCTAATTCGGCACCACATCCCAGCCGAGGCCGTGGCAGCCTTGTTTGGTGCGGCGGCCCGTGTTACTTGCTGGCAATCCAACCATGGGAGGCAACTGATGGCAGACGAAGAAAGTCTAGACGTTCCCGTCGGTGGCGCCGACGCCGTTCTCAGCGGGGCGCCAGAGGGGGCCGCGCAGGACCCCGCGAAGCGCCCGTCCATGGCGCTGGAGGCCCAGTACACCAAAGATCTCTCGTTCGAGAATCCGCGCGCGCCACAGAGCCTGTCACCCAACGACAAGCGTCCCGATATCCGCCTCACCGTCGATGTTCGGGCCAAGCCGCTCAAAGACAACACCCACGAGGTAGCGCTGCATCTGAAGGTCGAGGCCAAGGCAGGTGACGATCCGATGTTCATCGTCGATCTGGTCTATGCCGGGGTTGCGACGCTCGCCAACATCGAGGCTCAGGCGCTTCAGCCGGTCCTGATGATCGAGGCGCCCCGCCAGCTGTTTCCCTTCGCGCGCCGGATCATCAGCGATGCCGCGCGCGATGGCGGCTTTCCGCCGATCATGCTGGCACCGATCGACTTCGTCGCGCTCTACCGGCGCGGCCTCGAGAAGCAAAAATCCAAGGCCACCGAAGCGGGCGCCGCCCCCACCGAGGACGAGAAGGCCAAAGACTAGCGGCAGCTCAGTCCGCCGCCTCGTCCTTTTGTTCCCAGATCGGATCGCTCAGCGTGGCGACGAGCGCCGCGTGTCGGGCCGCCTCGTCGGCGCTCGGCGCGTGGGGCCGGGGCTCGAGCCGCGGCCGCGTCTTCGTCGTGGCGGGCTCGCCCTCCCCCGTCGCCTCGCCTCCATCCTGCGCGCTTAGCCCAAGGCCCGGCTGGCGACCGCCCACCAACTCGAGATAGACCTCGGCCAGCAGTTCGGCGTCGAGCAGCGCGCCGTGACGGGTGCGGTGCGAATTGTCAATGGCGAAGCGTCGGCACAGCGCATCGAGGCTTGCTTGCGCGCCCGGGAAGCGTTGGCGCGCAAGTTTCACCGTATCCACGGCGCGCCCGGCATCCAGCGGGGCGAAGCCGAGATTTTTCAGCTCGGCGTTGAGAAAGCCTAGATCGAACGCCGCGTTGTGGATCACCAGCGTGTCGTCACCGACGAAATCGAGAAAACCCCCGACGACTTCGCCGAACACAGGCTTCTCGCTCAAGAATTCCGTCGACAGCCCGTGCACCGCGAAGGCCCCCGCGGGCATCTCGCGCTCGGGGTTAATGTAGACCTGCCAGGCGCGTCCCGTCGCAACGTGGTTGACCAGTTCAAGGCAACCGATCTCCACGATCCGATGTCCCTCCGCAGGCTCGAGGCCCGTGGTTTCCGTATCGAGAACGATTTCGCGCATCTCTTTGCCCTACTCCCAGCAACCCGGCCAGCATCGGCCCTCTCGGGATTTGAGGATTCTGACGATGGCGCGCACTTCGCGCAAGGTTGCGCAGACGCCGCCCCCCGTCGGAATAAAAAAATCGGCGCGGCGGAATTTCTCCCGCTCGCTCATCTGGCGTGACCGAATGGCGGTAAGCTTCGCGAGCGTCATTCCCGCCCGGCTCATCACACGCACGCGCTGCACACTCGCCGGGGCCCAAACCACGGCGCTCGCATCGCACCCGGCCTCGCCGCCGGTCTCGAACAGCAGGGGTACTTCGAGCACCGCGAGCCGGACACCGCGGGCGGCGGCGGCGGCGAGGAAGGCCCGCGTATCTTCGCGCACCTTCGGATGCAAAACGGCTTCGAGCCGCTTGAGTTCGGCCGGTTTGCCGAACACGCGCGACGCCAGCCGCGCCCGCTCAATCCGGCGGCTGCGGCCACGGCCCCAGGCAACCCCGGGAAATATCTTTTCGACCGCCCCGACGGCTGCGCCCCCGGGGCCGGTCAGCCGGTGCACTGCCGCGTCGGCATCGAACATTGCGGCACCCGCGCGGGCGAACGCGCGCGCTGCGAAGCTCTTGCCCATGCCGATCGATCCGGTCAGCCCGAGGATGATCACCGCAGCCCGGCCCGCCAGGCCAGCACGAAAGTACGCAAGGCGTCGTCGACCTTGGGCTCGACGCCGAACCAGGCGGCAAACCCAGGCCGTGCCTGATGGAGCAACATGCCGAGACCGTCGACGCCGATGTGTCCTGCGCTGCGCGCTGCCGCCAGCAGCGGTGTCTCGAGCGGCGCATAGACCAGGTCGTTGACAACGGCCCGCTCGGACAAATCATCAAGCGCGAGGGTCAGCGGCCCTTTCCCGTCCATCCCGAGCGCGGTGGTATTAACGAGCAGCGCCGCGCCCGCCAGCGCCTCTTCGCGGCCAACCCAAGAGACCACGCTGAGCGGCCCGTCGACTGCTTCGGCCAACGCTTCGGCCCGCTCCAGCGTCCGGTTGACCAGCCTGATTGCTGGCACGCCGGCATCGAGCAGCGCCACAACCACGGCGCGCGCCGCGCCGCCAGCGCCCAGCACCACCGCCGGGCCCGCATCCGCTCGCCAAGCCGGCGCGGCGGCGCGCAGGTTTTCAAGAAAGCCGTAGCCGTCGGTATTCTCGCCATAAAGGCTGCCGTCGTCGCGCCGGATCACCGTGTTGACCGCACCGACCTTTCGCGCCAGCGCGCTCGCTTCGTCGACGGCGGCGAGCGCGGCCTCCTTGTGCGGAATCGTCACGTTGACCCCGGCAAAGCCCAGCTGGCTCAGGACGCGAAGCGCCTGGCCGAAATGCTCGGGCGCCACGGGCAGGGGCAGATAGGCTCCGTCGATACCGTGGCGTTCGAGCCAGCAGCCGTGCAGGCGCGGCGAGAGCGACTGGCTGACCGGCCAACCCATCACCCCGGCGATGCGTGTGGTTCCCGACGCGGTCACGATGGCAGCGCTCCTTTCGCGCGCAAGAAATTGAGCAGGGGGAGCAACGGCAAGCCGAGGATGGTGAAAAAATCGCCATCAATCCGCTCGAACAGCTGGGCCCCGGCGCCTTCGAGCTGGTAAGCCCCGACCGACGTGAGCGCCGCGTCGCCGACCCGATCGAGATAGGCTTCGAGAAACTCGTCGGAGAACTCGCGCATCTCGAGTCGCGGTGATTCCGCACAGCCCCACAGCCTGGTTCCGTCGCGCAGCACACACACCGCGGTGGCAAGACGATGCTCCCGGCCGCTAAGCGTGCGCAGCTCGTCCCGGGCCTGCTCTCGGTTATCGGGCTTTTCGAACCAGCGGCCGTCGGCCTCGAGAATCTGATCGGCACCGATCACCAGGGCGCCGGGCGCATCGGTGCTGATCGCATCGGCCTTAAGCTCGGCCAGCGCCATCGCAGCTTCCTCGGCGCTGGCCCCGTCGGCCTTGAGCGCATCGCGCAAGTCTCCCTCGTCGACCGCTGAGGGGCGCTGCTCGATCACAAGCCCCGCCGCGGCCAGCAGCTTCGTACGGCTGGCGGAAGCCGACGCGAGCACGATCGCGGGCGCCTCGTTGGTCATCAGTCTTCGAGCCGCTCGGTGAGGAGCTGGAGGATTTCCGCCGCGGTCTCCTCGATCGATCGGCGTGAGACGTCGATCACCGGCCAGCCCCGCTCGGTGCACAGCCGGCGGGCCGTCATCACCTCCTCGCGGACCTGTTCGAGATCGACGTAATCCGTCTCCTCATCCTGGTGCAGCATGTCGAGCCGGTTGCGCCGGATCTGGACCAGACTTTCAGGGTTGCGGGTCACGCCGACGATCAGGGGCTTGCTCAAGCTGTCAAGCTCGCGCGGCGTGGGCACGCCGGGCACGATGGGAATGTTCGCCGCCTTTAGGCCCCGGTTCGCCAGGTAGAAGCAGGTCGGCGTTTTCGACGTGCGCGAAACACCGATAATGACGATGTCCGCGTCTTCCAGATCGCCAGCCAGCTGGCCGTCGTCGTGGCTGAGCACGAAATTCATGGAATCGATCCGGTTGAAATATTCGTTGTCGAGCACGTGTTGGCGGCCCGGCCGGCCCTGGCTCTCGGCGCCGAGATATATTGAGAGCGTCCCGATCACCGGGTCGAGTACGGGAATGCAGGGCAACTGAAGCGACCGACACCCCGCCTCGAGCGCCGTGCGCAGCTCGGGATTGACGAAGGTGAACATGACGACGCCGGGGTTTGCCTCGATATTGGCCAAGACCCGCTCGACCTGCGCCGGGCTTCGAATCAATGACCACAAATGCTCGGTCGCATCTACGTCTTCGAACTGGGCCAGGGCGGCACGCGCCAAGCCGATGATGGTCTCGCCGGTAGCGTCGGAGATCAAATGGAGGTGAAAGCTCTTCATGATGTTTTCACGGATAGCGGGGATACTCCGGCAATTCGGAGCGCGCCGCCGAAAGCCCCCCCACTCGCCTCCGTTTCCTCCCGCCAGCGGCTCCCTCGGGATAATTTTATCCCACCCCCCTGCGTTGCCGGGGTAACCCTTAGCACAGCTGGCCGAAAGACGGGATGTCCCCGTTCTTCATAGCGCCCGTAAGCACCGCATATTCCTAATCTTCGGGGAGATTGTCCCCATGATTACCCGAATATTCTCTTGCCCCCTCAAACGCTAGGCCCACAATCGTGGACAAATTTTTATTCCCACAGTTCACAGCCATCCACTATCCACCACAACCTATAGGTAAAATCTTATATTGTAGTAGTTGAGATCCCGTAACCCCTTCCCGGACCTCCCGTTCCATGTCCCCGTCCGTTTTAGACAAACCCCTGCTCAGCACGCTGAGGGGGCGGCCTTCGACAACGGTGCCCTACTGGTTCATGCGCCAGGCGGGTCGCTATCTTCCCGAATATCGAGCGCTCCGGGCGAAAACGCCTGATTTTCTGAAATTTTGCTACACACCCGATCTTGCCATCGAGGCGACGCTTCAACCAGTCCGCCGTTTCTCCCCCAACGGCGCCATCCTGTTTTGCGATATTCTCGTAGTTCCCGATGCACTGGGCGTCGAGGTCGGTTTCGTTGAAGGAACCGGTCCGGTTCTGACGCCCGTGCGCGACGCTGCATCTATTCCGCACCTCGATCCCGATGCTTTCCATAACCACCTCGCCCCAGTCTACGAAACCTTGGGCCGGCTCTCCAGTGACCTGCCCGACGATGTGACCCTGATCGGGTTTGCCGGAGCCCCCTGGACACTCGCCAGCTACATGGTCGAAGGCGGAAGCAGTCGAGATTTCGCCCGGACCAAGCAATGGGCTTACGGCGATCGCGAAGGGTTCTCGCGCCTGATCGACGTCTTGAGCGATGCGGTAGCAACGTTTCTGGTTCGCCAAATCGAGGCGGGTGCACAAGCCGTGCAGCTGTTCGATAGCTGGGCGGGCGTGCTTCCAGCCGTGGAGTTCAGCCGCTGGTGCGTCGAGCCGGTCCAACGAATCGTCGCAGCTGTGCGCGCAGCGTCCCCTCAGACCCCCGTCATCGCGTTTCCCCGCGGTGCGGGCCCCCTCTACGCCCATGTCGCGCAGGAGACCGGAGTCCAGGCGCTCAGCCTCGATACCGCCGTGCCGCTGCATTGGGCATGCGACGTGCTGCCCAAGACGGTGGTTCTTCAGGGCAATCTCGACCCCCAGCTGGCCGTCGTGGGCGGCGAGGCGATGGAGAGCGCGGCGCGCCATATTCTCGAAGTTATGAGCGACCGGCCGTTCGTCTTTAACCTCGGTCACGGTTTCGTGCCGGAGACGCCGCCGGAGAACGTCGAGCGGCTTGCCACCCTGATCCGCGAATGGCAACGCCCCGAAACGACGCCGGCCCCCGATCTGGTCAGGCTGGATTAATCACCGGCCCTCAGGTATGTCTCGCCGTCATGGCACGTACGGCGGTGGTTCTGTTCAATCTCGGCGGTCCCGATGGACCCGGGGCCGTACGGCCGTTTCTCTTCAACCTGTTCAACGATCCGGCCATTATCGGAGCGCCCGCCCCGATCCGTTGGCTAATCGCACGACTGATTTCGACCCGCCGCGCGCCGGTGGCCCGCGCGATCTACGCTAATATCGGCGGCAAATCTCCGCTCCTCGATTACACCCTGGAGCAGGCCCACGCGCTGGAGGCGGTCCTCGACGGCAAGGGCGGCGGCGTTGTCCGTGTCTTCGTCGCCATGCGCTACTGGCACCCTTTCGCCGACGAGGCCGCGCGCGAAGTCGCCGCCTTCGAGCCCGATCGTATTGTTCTGCTGCCGCTTTATCCGCAGTTTTCGACCACGACCAGCGGCTCTTCGTTCAGCGACTGGTCTCGCGCAGCAAGGGCTGAGGGTATCCATGCGCCGAGCACAGGCGTGTGCTGCTGGTTCCGTGAGCCCGGCTATGTCTCGGCCCAGGCGCGCTTGGTCCGCCACGCGATAGAAAAGGCCGCCACCGACCCGGCCCGGGCGCGGCTTCTGTTCTCGGCCCACGGCCTGCCCAAGAAGATCGTCGAGCGCGGCGATCCCTATCAATGGCAGATCGAGCAGACCGCCGCCGCCATCGTCGAAGCGCTGGCCATGCCCGAACTGGACTGGCGGGTTTGCTATCAAAGCCGGGTCGGGCCGCTCGAATGGATAGGGCCCTCCACTGAGGGGGAAATCGCAGCCGCCGGCGCCGAGGGCCGCTCCCTCGTGGTCATGCCCATCGCCTTCGTCTCGGAGCATTCGGAGACCTTGGTCGAACTCGACATTGAATATCGCAAGCTGGCCGGCGAAGCGGGCGTGCCGCTTTACGTCCGGGTTCCCGCCCTGTGCTCGGATGCGGGCTTTATTGAGGCGCTGGCCGGAATCGTGCGCACTGCCCCGGCGCGCAAGACGGGGCTTGCCTCGCTGGACGGTGCGCGCGGCTGCCCGGCAGGCTTCGCCGGCTGTCCGCTGGCGGTGAGCTGAGAGCGGGGGGGATCGGAATATGGGCGACGCGTATCTCTGGCTAAAAGCAGGGCACATCGTTGCAGTGATCGCCTGGATGGCGGGCATGCTCTATCTGCCGCGACTTTATGTCTATCACTGCCGGATTGCGCCCGGCACGCCGGAATCCGAGCGTTTCAAGATGATGGAGCGACGCTTGCTCCGCGCCATCATCAACCCCGCGATGACTGCCTCGTTCGGGTTCGGTATCGCGCTGATCTTCGTTCCCGGCATCGTCGATTGGTCCGAGGGCTGGATCTACGTCAAGCTGGTTTGCGTGGCCGCCATGACCGCGCTGCACGGCTTCCTCGCGCGCTGGCGGCGTCATTTCGCGGCCGATGCCAACCGTCATTCCGAGCGCTTCTACCGCTTCGTTAACGAGGGCCCGACGGTGCTGATAATCGCTATCGTCGTCTTTGTCGTGGTCAAACCCTTCTGATTGGTCGCGAATTTCGTATTTGACTTGTTCCGGTAGTTTGGATAACCATCGGACCGTCAGTCGGTTCTAATTGGTTTCCGACAAAACGGGAGCCCAGCGAACCCGCGCTTCTTACAGTCCTTTCCGGTTCCGGCCCGAGTTCATTGGGCTGTTTTTAATTTATCTAGGCCCGTTTCTGCGCGCCATAACCGCTTTCGAGTGGGCATCATGAATCTTCAAGAACTCAAACAGAAATCCCCGACCGATCTTTTGGCCTTCGCCGAGAGTCTCGAGGTCGAGAACGCGAATTCTCTCCGCCGTCAGGATCTCATGTTCGGGATCCTCAAGCAGTTGGCGATTCAGGATACGGCGATCTTCGGCGAGGGCGTGCTTGAGATCCTGCCCGACAGCTTCGGCTTCCTGCGCTCGCCCGAAGCGAACTACCTGCCCGGGCCCGACGATATTTATGTCAGCCCGAGCCAGATCCGCCGCTTTAGCATGCGCAACGGCGACACACTTTCGGGGCAGATCCGTTCGCCCAAGGCGGGGGAGCGTTATTTCGCGCTGCTCAAGGTCAAGGAGATCAACTTCGAGGAGCCCGAGGCGGTCAAGCATAAGGTCCATTTCGACAACCTGACCCCGCTCTATCCCGACGAACGGCTCAATCTTGACGTCGACGACCCGACCAAGAAAGACCTGACGTGCCGCGTGATCGATCTGGTCGCGCCCCAGGGCAAGGGCCAGCGGGCGTTGATCGTTGCCCCGCCGCGCACCGGCAAGACCGTGATGTTGCAGAACATCGCTCACGCCATCGAGGTCAACCACCCCGAGGTCTTCCTCATCGTGCTGCTGATCGATGAGCGGCCCGAGGAAGTCACCGACATGCTGCGCTCGGTCAAGGGCGAGGTCGTCAGCTCGACCTTCGACGAGGCGGCGACGCGCCACGTTCAGGTCACCGAGATGGTGCTCGAAAAGGCGAAGCGCCTGGTCGAGCACAAGCGCGACGTGGTCATCCTGCTCGATTCCATCACCCGCCTCGCGCGCGCCTACAACACCGTCGTGCCCTCGTCAGGCAAGGTTCTTACCGGCGGCGTTGATGCCAACGCTCTGCAGCGGCCCAAGCGCTTCTTTGGCGCCGCGCGCAACATCGAGGAGGGCGGCTCGCTGACTATCATCGCGACCGCCCTAGTTGACACGGGCTCGCGCATGGACGAGGTGATTTTTGAGGAGTTCAAGGGCACCGGTAACTCCGAGATCATCCTTGACCGCAAGCTGACCGACAAGCGCACCTTCCCGACCATGGATATCACCCGCTCGGGCACCCGCAAGGAAGAGCTGCTCGTGCCCAAGGACGTGCTAGCCAAGATGTGGGTGCTGCGCCGCATCCTCAACCCGATGGGCGTTGTCGATGCCATGGAATTCTTGCTCGACAAGCTCAAGGGCTCGAAGAACAACGATGATTTCTTCGAATCCATGAACACGTAAGACCCGCGCCGGCGGCGTCTCCGGCCAGCTAATTAAATTTCGCGGTCCGCCGCCTATGCGGCGTGAGCCGTCGTGGCGACTGAACGCTGTTTGGCTTTATGGAATAAAGCTAAACGGAAAAAGCCTTAGGGCAGCAAGATCGTCGAGCCCGCCGTCTTGCGCGCTTCGAGATCGACATGGGCCCGCATGGCCTCACTGAGCGGATAACGCTGGCGGGGCTCGGCGTCGATCACGCCCCTTTCGATCATGGCAAACACCGCGTTTGCGCTGGCCACCAACTCCTCGCGGGTTTCTGTGTATTGCATCAGCGAGGGCCGGGTAATGAACAGAGCCTTGGGCGAAAGCTTGAACATATCGAGCGGCGGCACCGGGCCCGAAGCCTGGCCGAAGCACACCATCAAGCCGCGCAGGCGCAGGCATTCAAGCGAGCGGTCGAAGGTATCCCTGCCGATGGAATCGTAGACCGCGGGAAGACCTGCGCCGTCGGTGATCTCCATGACCCGGTCGGCAAAATTCTCCTCGGCGTAGTTGATCGGATGATCGCAGCCGTGGCTTGCGGCGAGCGCGGCCTTCTCGGCCGAGCTGACAGTGCCGATCACCGTGGCACCCATCGCCTTAGCCCAGGCACAGGCTATCAGCCCGACCCCGCCTGCGGCGGCGTGGACCAGGATCGTATCGCCGGGCTGCACGGCGTAGCAGCGGTTGAGTAGATATTCCGTAGTCATGCCCTGGAGCATCACCGACGCGGCCTGCTCGGCGGAAATCGTATCGGGCAGCGCGACCAGCTTGGCGGCGGGCATTCGCCGCGCTTCGGCGTAGGCGCCGGGCGGGGCGCAGGCGTAGGCGACGCGATCGCCCACCGCAACCTCGCTCACCCCCTCGCCGACCGCCTCTACGGTGCCGGCCGCCTCCATGCCCAGAACCCAGGGCATTTCAGGCAGCGGATAGAGCCCGCTGCGCTGGTAGGTGTCGATAAAATTCAGCCCGATCGCCTCTTGGCGGACGATCGCCTCGCCCGGCCCGGGGGCATCGAGTGCGATGTCCTCGTAGACCAGCTCGGCGGGGCCGCCGGGGCGGTGGATGCGGACGGCCTTGATCATGTCAGGTGCTCCTCGAAGAAGGCGGCGGTGCGGGAATTCGCAAGTCCCGCGTCGGCCGCGTCGTAATGCTCGCCGCCGACGCGCGCGAAGGCGTGGTCCCGGTCCGGATAGCTGTGGATCGTGACCAGCGGATTGGCGCCTAAGTTATCCATGATTTGACCTTGCGATTCGGGGGGCACGAACTGGTCCTTTTCCGCGAGGTGCAGCATCAGGGGCTTGGGAATGTCGCCGGCTTCGTTCAGGGTGGCTTCGATGCCGATGCCGTAATAGCCGACCGAGCAATCGACGGACGAGCGGGTCGCCATCAGGTAGGCAAGCTTGCCGCCCAGGCAGTAGCCCGTTGCGCCCACTTTGCCCGAGCAACCGGGTTGGGCGCGCAGCGCGCTAAGCGCGGTAATGGCGTCCTCGACGCCGCGCGCCTCGTCGAAGCCCCGGTAGAGCGCGAAAGCGTGCGCCCACTCGGCTTCGCTCTGATCGGTAATCTGGATGTCCGGCTCCTGGCGCCAGAACAGGTCGGGACAAAGCGCCAGGTAGCCCTTTGCGGCGTAGCCGTCGCAGATCGCGCGCATCACGGCGTTGACGCCGAAAATCTCTTGCAGCACCAGCGCGCCCGCGCCCGCGCCGCCCTCGGGTGTCGCCAGATAGGCGCTGAAGCTCTCGCCGCCGCCCGACTCGATTAAGATGTTGCTTCCGGCCATGACAATCTCCCTTGTGTGGTTTCAAGCTCGAGCAACGCTTGCTTGGTCGTCACGCCGCCGCCGCCGGAAAAGCCGCCCTGCCAGCCGTTTGATCCGACCACCCGGTGACAGGGAATGATGATCGCGATGGGGTTGGCGCCGCACGCCCCGCCCACGGCGCGGGGTGCGGAGCCGATGCTGGCCGCGACCTCGCCGTAGGTGCGGGTCTCGCCGTAAGGAATCGCGCGTAGCGCCTGCCACACGCGGTGGCGGAATTCTCTGCCCCGGGGCGCCAGCGGCAAATCGAAAGTGTCGCGCCTGCTTGCGAAATAATCTTCAAGTTGATATTTTGCCTCTGCCAGCAGCGGCGTTGGTGGCGCCGAATCCGCCGGCGCGGAGGTCCAGTCTAGCGCGGTGATCGCGCCGCCCTCCTCGCTCACTTCGATCCAGCCCGAAGGGCTGTCCATGACCAGGGACGGCATCGTCCCGTACTCCCCGAGTACCCCGTTGCTTAATGTTTATCCGAGGCCGGGCGTTGCGACAAGGCATCGTGCAAGGCTACGGGGTCCGTATGGGGCAGTGAGCAGACCGGGCCGGTGCAGACATAGGCCGCCGGCCCGCCCTCGACGGTTGTTTTTCCATGCGCGGGATGGCCTTCGGGCAGGGCCGCTCCGGGGGCTGCACGCTGAACGATGCGCCACGGCTCGGCGCTGCGCAGCGCCGCGTCGAACAAGGCGTCGGCCGCCGCATCGCCGGTATCGCCGACGACCACGATCTGGACCGGGCGCTCGAGAAAGCCCGAGGCGCTGATCAAGCTGGCATAGGCGATGGGATTGTCCGCCGCATCGCCAGAAAACGCCGAAAGCAGGGCCTCGGCGCGTTCGACATAGGCGCTATCGCCGGTCAGGTGATAAAGCCGGCCGAGGACCTCGACCATCAGGCCGTTGCCCGCGGGCGTGGCGTTATCGCGCGCCTGCTTGGTCCGGGCAATCAGGGTTTCGCCGTCGTCGGGGGTGTAGAAATAGCCGCCCGTCGCTTCGTCCCAGTAATGGGCGTCGGCACTCGCGGTCCAGGCCTTCGCCCGGTCGAGAAAGCGGGGTGCTTGCATGGTTTCAAAAAGGATCAGAGCGGCCCGCGCCATGGCGGCGTAATCGTCGAGGAATTCGGCGCTCTTGACCCGTTCGCCTTTCGCCGAATGAGACAGCCGCTCGGCGCCGTCGGCATCGCTGCGGCCCATGGTCCCGGCGACGTAATCGAACGCGCGAACCGCGGCCGCTTGCCAGTCAGGGCGCGCGAACGGGGGTGCGAGCAGGGCAAGCGCCGCGATTGCAAGGCCGTTCCAGTCCGCGAGCACCGCGTCCGACCAACTCGGGCGCTCGCGGCTTTCGCGCGCATCAAGCAGCACCGCGCGGGCCGAGGCCAACTCAGCCTCGAGCGCGGGCTCGCCTAGGCCGTGCTCAGCCAGGCGGTTGAGGATTGTCTGGCCCTCCCAGTTGCCATTTGGCGTAACGTCATAGATTTGCTTGAATAATTCTGATTGTGGACCGATCAGTCCATCAATTTCCTCGGCGCTCCAGACGTAAAACCGGCCCTCCTCGCCCTCGGAATCCGCGTCCAGTGCGCTGGCGAAGCCGCCACCGTCCGCGATCATTTCCCGAAGCAGCCAATCGATCGTCTCCTCGATCCGTGCGGCGAACAGCGGATCGCCCGCGTCGAGCCACAGCCGGCCGATCAGCTCGAGCAGCAGGGCGTTGTCGTAGAGCATTTTTTCGAAATGCGGCGCGAGCCAGCGCTCATCCGTGGAATAGCGCGCAAAGCCGCCGCCGAGGTGGTCGTAGATGCCGCCCTGGCAAATCCGCGCGAGGGAAAACGTAACGCCCTCCTTGAGCTCCGCCTCGCCAGCCAGCCAGCCGCCCCGCCAGATCATGTCGAGCGCGCTGGTCATGGGGAACTTGGGCGCGAGCCCGAGCCCGCCGTGGCGGCGGTCGAGTTCACCGTCGAGGCGGCGCGCGCCTGCCTCGAGGTGCCCGAGCCCGAGCCGCTCGCCAGCGACGCTGGCGGAATTCTGCACGATGGCGCGGCTCAGAGCCTCGGTATTCTGTTTGACCTTGTCGGGTGTGCTGGAGAATGTTTCTACAACCGAATCAAGAACTTGAGGAAACGCTGGGCGACCGAATTGGGGCGTCGGCGGAAAATAGGTACCACCCCAGAACGGCCCGCCACCGGGCGTGAGGAACATGGTTAGCGGCCAGCCGCCCTGTTGCCCGGTGAGCGCGAGGGCAAGCTGGTAGATGGCGTCGAGATCGGGGCGTTCTTCGCGATCGACCTTGATGTTGACGAAATTTTCGTTCATCTGGGCCGCGATGGCGTCGTTCTCGAAGCATTCGTGGGCCATGACGTGGCACCAGTGGCAGGCGGAGTAGCCGACCGAGAGCAGGATCGGCTTGTTTTCGCGCCGGGCCTGGCTGAGCGCGGTTTCGTCCCAGGGCTGCCATTCCACGGGATTGTCCTTGTGCTGGGCGAGATAGAGGCTGGTCTCGTTGGCCAGGCGGTTGGTCATTGCGGGGGCGTCCTTGGCAACGCGGGGTGCGATATCTTCGGGGAGTGGGCAGTGTGCGGCGGAGTTCTCGTGCCAAACTGTATTTTAACCTAATATATACTGTGAAGCGGGCTCAGCTAGAGTCTAATGGCGGATTTTCTGCTGGCGGCTCGGACGCTGCCTATTCTGCGAAAACTCCGTAAAAAATGGTAATTGGACGGTGATTCAGGGTAAAATTGGGATGTAGGGGCCCTATATGGCACGAATTGTCTAAAAGCACCCCCTAAATGAGGCCATGTGATGAAAATATCGATCGAAAGCGACTGCAGCCCCGGCGAAGCGCGGACTTTCTTGGGTTTCCCCGACATGGAATCCCTGCAAAAGGCGGTTCTTGGCGCGGCCGAGGAACGGCTTGGGGATGCGGTGCGCGGCATAGACGCGGAGATCCTAGTCAAGACCTGGCTGCCGCAAGGGCTCAAGGGGGCCGAGGAGCGGCAAGGGGCGTTATGGTCGGGCCTCGCCGACGCCGATCGGTCGGGGATCGCGGGCAAACCCAATGGGGGGGCCTCGTGAGCGATCCCGAGCCCTATTATGCGCGCCATATTTTTTGTTGCACCAACCGACGGGTCAAGGGCCACCGGCGCGGCTGTTGCGCGGAGAAGAATTCGGTAGAGTTGCGCAACCACCTGAAACAGAGGGTTAAAGAGGAAGGCCTCGCGGACGTCCGGATCAACAATTCGGGCTGTCTCGACCGCTGCGAGCTCGGCCCCACCCTGGTGATCTACCCCGAGGGGGTGTGGTACGGCTACTCAAACCGCGAGGATCTCGACGAGATCCTGGAGCGCCACATAAAACTGGGCGGGCGGGTCGCGCGCCTGATGCTCCACCCCGAACAGCGCCCGCCGGATAAGGAGCCGGCGGCCGATTGAGCGATTTTACGACCATTTTTGCCCCGGCAAGCGCGCCGGGCCGCGCCGCCCTGGCGGTGGTGCGCGTTTCGGGCCCGGCCGCGGGCGCTGCGCTCGAGACGCTGGGGGCTTCGCCCCTGCCAACCGCACGGTACGCCCGGCTTTGCCACTTGCGCGATCCCGTAAGCGGTGCGCCCCTCGACCGAGCGCTGGTGCTGTGGTTTCCCGCGCCCGCGAGCTATACGGGCGAGGACATGGCGGAATTCCATGTCCACGGCGGCCCGGCCGTGCTCGACGGGCTCTTGGGTGCGCTCGGCGCGCTGGAAGGGGTCGGCCCCGCCCAGCCCGGCGAGTTCACCGAGCGTGCATTTCGCAATGATAAGCTCGATCTTACGGCCGCCGAAGCCATCGCCGACCTGATCGCGGCCCAAACCGCCGCCCAGCGGCAGCAGGCGCTGGCTCAACTCGATGGCGGCCTCGCGCGTACCGTCGAAGCCTGGCGCAGCGGCCTGATCGAGGCCATGGCGTGGCTCGAGGCAGGTATCGATTTCTCCGACCAGCCCGTGCCCGATGACATGTCCGCAGAGGTGAGCCACAAGATCAGCGAAATCGAGAACGAGATAACACAATATCTGGATGATTCTCACCGAGGCGAGCGTCTGCGCGAGGGTCTGGCAATCGCCATTCTCGGAGCGCCCAATGTGGGCAAGTCGAGCCTGCTCAACCGTCTGGCCAAGCGTGATGCCGCGATCGTCTCCGAGCAGGCGGGCACTACGCGGGACGTCATCGAGGTGATGCTCGACCTGGGCGGCTTTCCCGTGATCCTTGCCGATACCGCGGGCCTGCGCGAGACAGGCAATGCACGGGGTGACCTGATCGAGCGCGAGGGGGTGCGCCGGGCGCGTGCCAGGGCGGCATCGGCGGATTTACGGATCGTCATGCTCGATGCCTCGGATCCCTCCGCAACGCTCGATGACACACTGTATATAGTAGAAGACGAAGACCGGCCTACCGAGACTGTGGTGGTGTTGAACAAGGCCGATCTGCTAGACGAACCCACAAACGCTCCGGCGGTACCCCACGATGCATTGAGCATTTCGTGCCACACGGGTGCGGGGCTCGATCAGCTGCTCGAGCGGCTCGAAGCAAGCTGTGCCGCTATGCTTTGCAACCGCGAGGCGCCGGCTCTGACCCGCCAACGCCACCGCCAGGCACTGGAAGACTGCGCCGGCGCCGTGGCGCGGGCCCGCCCCCCGCTGGCGGGCCCGGGATCGGCGGCTGATTTAGCAACCGCACCGGAGCTGGCGGCGGAGGATTTGCGCCTCGCCGCGCGGGCGCTGGGTCGGATTACCGGCCGGGTCGATGTGGAGGACATACTCGATGTTGTGTTCCGCGAGTTCTGTATCGGTAAATAGCCCTATCAATGTTTCACGTGAAACAGTCTCGTCCGCGACTTTGACCGCGTCGGGGTGATCGGGTAACGTCCGCGGCGCGAGGTGTAGGAGCAAACCGCCATGACCAGGGGCTACGACGTCATCGTGATCGGCGGCGGCCACGCGGGCTGCGAGGCGGCCGCGGCCGCGGCCCGCCTCGGCGCGCGCACCCTGCTGTTGACCCACCGTATCGAGACCATCGGCGAGATGTCGTGCAACCCGGCGATCGGCGGCCTCGGCAAGGGTACGCTGGTGCGCGAGGTCGACGCGCTCGACGGCCTGATGGGCCGCGTTGCCGACGCCGCTGGGATCCAGTTCCGGATGCTCAACCGAAGCAGGGGCCCCGCCGTGCGCGGGCCGCGCACCCAGGCCGATCGCAAGCTCTATCGCGAGGCCATGCAGGCCGCGCTCGCCGACCAGCCCGGCCTTGATATACGCGCCGCCTCGGTCGAAGACCTGGTGCTCGATGGCCGGGGCCGCACGGCGGGCGTGCGCACTGCTGCGGGCGAGGAGTTTTCCGGCGCTGCGGTGGTGCTTACCACGGGGACCTTCCTGCGCGGCATGATCCACATCGGTGACGAACGGGTCGCCGCGGGCCGGGCCGGCGACGTTCCGGCGCTGGGCCTGGCCAAAACGCTCGAGCGGGCGGGCTTCGCCCTGGGCCGGCTGAAAACCGGAACGCCGCCCCGGCTCGATGGCACGAGCATCGATTACAGCCGGCTGAAGGCCCAGGCGGCGGACGATCCTCCGGTACCGTTTTCAAGTCTCACGGAGAGCGTCGCGCAGCCCCAAATCGTCTGCCACCTGACTGGGACCACGCTGGCGGGTCATGCTTTGATCCGGGCCAATCTGCATCGCTCGCCGATCTATGGCGGGCGGATCGACTGCGCGGGACCGCGTTATTGCCCGTCGATCGAAGACAAGGTCGTGCGCTTCGCCGATCGCGAGAGCCACCAGATTTTTCTCGAGCCCGAGGGGCTCGATAATGACACGGTCTATCCTAACGGGATTTCCACCTCGCTGCCGCGCGACGTGCAGGAGGCGCTGCTCGCGACCATCCCGGGGCTTGAGCGCGCCCGCATGCTGCGCCCCGGCTATGCCATCGAGTACGATTACGTCGATCCGCGCGAGCTGCGCCATAGCCTGGAAACCCGCCGCTTGCCGGGGCTCTATCTCGCCGGGCAGATCAACGGCACCACCGGCTACGAAGAGGCTGCGGCCCAGGGCCTGATCGCAGGGCTGAATGCGGCTCTGGCCGCGGGCGGCGGCACATCTTTCCGGCTCGACCGTGCCGAGGCGCTCACCGGGGTGATGATCGACGATCTGGTCACGCTGGGCACTCGCGAACCTTACCGGATGTTTACTTCGCGCGCGGAATATCGCCTCTTGCTCCGACCCGACAACGCGGATTTGCGCCTCACGCCCCGCGCCATCGCGCTGGGCTGTGTTGGCCTCAAGCGGCGCGCCCACTTCGAAGCCAAGGCGGTCGCCCTGGATGTCGCCCGCGACGAGCTTGCCGCCCTCGAAGCGACCCCCACGGAGTTGCGCCGCGCGGGTTTTGCGATCAACCTCGACGGAACCCGGCGCAGCGCCGCCCAGCTGCTCGCCTATCCGGGTATCGGGCTTGGCGATCTCGCCCGCCTGTGGCCGGTGCTGGGGACGTTCCGCGCGGACGTCGCCGAGCAAGTCGAGATCGAAGCGCACTACGCCGCCTATCTCGATCGCCAACGCACCGACATCGAAAGTTATCGGCGCGACGAAGCGCTGGCGTTGCCCGATGCTCTGGATTACGACGCCATCGGGGGCCTCTCCAACGAGGCGCGCGAGAAGCTTAGCCAGGCCCGCCCCTCAACCCTGGGCGCGGCGGCGCGAATCCCGGGCGTTACTCCGGCGGCGCTGGTTGCGCTGCTGGGTCACGTCAAGCGCCACGGTGGCCCAAACTCGTTCGGCGGGCGGGCCGCTTGAGCGAGCCTTTCGGCCCGGCCGAGCTGGCTGCACGGCTCGATGTTTCACGTGAAACAATAGCCCGCCTGGAGGCCTACGCCGCGCTCCTGACCAAGTGGCAGAAGACACTAAATCTAGTGTCGGACAGAAGTATGACACACCTCTGGTGCCGTCATATGCTCGATTCCGCCCAACTCTCCCAGTACCTCCCGAAGCCCACCGGCCGCCTTCTCGACCTCGGATCGGGGGGCGGATTTCCCGGCCTTGTGCTGGCTGTTATGGGCGTGTCGGGGGTCCATCTGGTCGAGGCCGATCAACGCAAGTGCGTCTTTCTTCGCGAGGTCGCGCGCAGCCTTGAGTTGTCCGTCACGGTGCATGATTGCCGCATCGAAGAGCTCGATTTGGCCGCGCCCGACGTAATCACGGCTCGGGCCCTCGCCCCCCTGCCGAAATTGCTAGACATGGCTTATCGCTTTATCGAACCCTCAACATGTTGTATGTTCTTGAAAGGTGCCCAACTGCATGGGGAACTAAAGGCGGCAGAGGCCAGATGGCGGTTCAAATCGCGTCGCCTGGCCAGTCTCTCCGATCCCCGGGGCTCGATCCTGATGCTCAGCGAGGTGGTACGCCATGGACCCCATTCCTAAAACGCCGCACGTCGGCGCGCCCATTGCGGTCGACCATTCGGGCGGGGCCCATGTCATCGCGGTCGCCAACCAGAAGGGCGGCGTCGGCAAGACCACGACGGCAGTCAATCTGGGCACGGCGCTCGCCGCTACGGGGCGGCGCGTCCTGCTGGTCGATTTCGATCCCCAAGGCAACGCGAGCACGTCGCTTGGCGTGCCCCTCGCGCTCCGCAGGCGCAACAGCTACCACGTGCTGATGGAGGGTCTAGCCGTCGAAGCTGCTGTAATGGACAGTGAAATCGACAATCTCAAGCTGCTGCCGGCAACCGTCGATCTCGCGGGCGCCGAAGTTGAGCTGATCGAGGTGACGCGCCGCGAATATCGTCTGCGTAACGCGTTGGCGGCAGTTGCCGCCCGGTTCGACTACATTTTGATCGATTGTCCGCCTGCGCTGGGTTTTCTCACGGTCAACGCGCTCACTGCGGCGAGTTCCTATATTATTCCCATGCAATGCGAATTTTTCGCCCTCGAAGGGCTCAGCCTGCTGCTGCGGACTGTCGATCGGGTGCGTCAGAATTTCAACCCGGGGCTCGAGATGGAAGGCGTCGTCCTGACCATGTATGACGGCCGCAACAACCTGTCTGACCAGGTCGCATCCGATTTGCGCAGCCATTTCGGGCGCAAGGTCTACGATACGGTGATCCCGCGCAACGTGCGGGTTTCCGAGGCCCCTTCCCACGGCGCGCCGGTGTTGATCTACGACCACCGCTGCGCCGGGGCGCAGGCCTACATTCACCTGGCGGGCGAAATGCTGCGCCGCGAGCGCGGGGAGGCGAGATTATGAGTTTCGGCAACAGCAAGCCCAAGGGCTTGGGCCGGGGTTTATCCTCCTTGATCGGCGATGCGCCGCCTGGAGCGCCTATTCCCGGCGGTTTCGAGCGCCGCGTGGCGATCGAGATGATTGATCCCAACCCGAACCAGCCGCGCCGCCTGTTCGATGCCGCGGAGATCGACTCTCTCGCTGCCTCGATCGAGGTTCAGGGCATTCTCCAGCCTCTCCTCGTGCGCCCCGACAAAACAGATCCTGCGCGTTTTCAGCTGGTTGCCGGCGAGCGCCGCTGGCGAGCCGCCCAAAAAGCCCAGATCCACGAGGTTCCGGTCGTCGTCCGCAATCTTTCCGACCGCGAGGCCCTGGAGATCGCCCTGATCGAGAATATCCAGCGCGCCGACCTCAATCCACTGGAAGAAGCCGGGGGTTACCGCGCTCTGATGGCTGATTTCGGCCATACCCAGGAGGCCGTAGCCGAAGCCGTCGGCAAGAGCCGAAGCCATGTCGCCAACATGGTCCGCCTGCTCGACCTACCCGACTCGGTCAAAGGGATGATAGACGCGGGCGAGCTCACCATGGGTCATGCCCGCGCCCTGTTGCGCGCTAGAGAGCCGGAAAAGCTCGCTGCTACTATCGTTTCCCGGGGCTTGAACGTACGCCAGGCCGAACGCCTTGCAGCAACCGCTAAAACGGTTGCGAAAGGTCGTGGCGCACGGCCCAAGGATGCGAATATCGCCGCGCTGGAACGCGAACTGGGCGACAAACTCGGTCTCGCGGTCTCGATCGCCCATCACGGCGAAAGCGGCACCCTCACGATCAGCTACCGCACCCTCGAGCAGCTCGACAATCTGCTCCACCGCCTGAGCCGAACCGAGCCCCAGGCCGCGGACTGAGTGCGCCGCGCCCGGTCTTAGCGCCGGCCCTGCAGGAATTTACATGATAGTGTGATGTCAACGTGCTTTGTGCGGCGGTTTTAGGAACGCGTGCGCGCGCTACGCGATCCGGCAGCAATCCGAAACAGAGTTCGCCCGCACACCGTCTGGGCGGGGGCTCCGGCACGCTTGCAGTCGATCTCCGCATCGAGCGCCAGGCCCAGCGCATGGCCGAGGCGTTGCGTATTCCACAGCCCAAGCTGGCGGCGGAAGGCGGGAACCTGTTTGAAAAATACCTTCGGGCGCAAATCATCCATTGCCGCTTTGTCCGAGGCTCCAGCTTCGATTCTTGCCGCCGCCAGCTGTAGACGCTGGAGATGGCGGCCCACGGCGCGCAACAAACTGACCGGAGCAATGCCCTCGCGAAAGGCCCGCCCGAGGGTCCGCTCGATGGCGGCTGCATCGCCCCCGGCGACCGCAAAGCTCACCGCTTCGAGGGAAAGTTCGGCTGAATCGCCGACGCAGGCAACGATATCGTCGTAACTCAGTGATTTTTGGCCGTTACCAGAGGATTCTTGCGCATAAAGCGCCAGTTTCTCGATTTCCCCGCGGATTTGACTGCGGTCGCTGCTCAATCGGTCAAGCAGCACAGCGCGAGCATCGTTATCGAGGTTCAGGCCATTTTTGGCCAGGGACGCGGCGATCAGTTCATCGAGGTCGCGTCCCTCGTCGCCATAGCAGGCCAGTGCGGCCCCGTTCTTCGCTCCTTCAAACAGACGGCGCAGGCTGGATCGGGGTCCGAGGTCTCCACTCTCCACCAATAAGGTGGAACTTGTCTTGTCCGCAGCCCCAAGCGCATCACCCAGCGTAGCGCTCTGGCCGTCGCCCGCGTCGCGCAGCCGTACGATCCGCATCCCGCCGGTCAACGACAGCGCACCGACCTCGTCAATCAGCCGCGCCGGGTCTTCCTTGAGCGCATCCGGGGTCAGCTCAGCGACCCGAAAGGGGTCATGAGGGTCCTCAACTATGCGGGCGACGAAGCCTTCGGCCCGCTCGTGCACCAGCCCAGCGTTGGGGCCGTAAAGGAGCAGTCCGCGGCAGCCGGGCGCAGGATTGGCAAGAAATCCATCGACCTTGCCCGCAGCGACCTTGGTCATGCTATGGATCCTACCGGTCGGCGTCCGAGCGCCGCGAGAAGAAGACCGAAATGAGAGTCACGATCTCGTCGCTAATCTCGCGCGCCGCCCGCTTTTCCGCATCCTGTTCCGATACCAGGGTCGCATAGTCCGAACCGACCACATTATAGGACCCAGTTGCGCGGACGTCGTTCTGGTAGATAACCTGGCCGGTTGCGAGATCACTGAGCACAATATTCGCAATCATCGCCAGGTTGTAGCGCGTAATACTGTCGTCGAACTGAATCGCCAGCGCCGAGCGGCTCTGACTGATCTCAGCGCTGAGGTAGTAAAGTGCTGGCGCACCCGTGGGGTCGGTCGACATCCGATCGATCAGGTTGTTGCGGAGTTCCTGGCCGACCCGATCGGAAATTCTGCCAATCTCGACGCGGTTGAGTTCGGCCACCGTCGGGTTTCGCTCGCCGCCGCCGTAAAGCGGTTCAAAGCCGCAGCCCGGGCCCGCCAGAAGCGTCCCCGCAAACAGCAAAACGAGGCGCCTAGACCACAACATTGATCACCTTCTCGGGTACCACGATCACCTTGCGAATCGCCTTGTCCCCAATCGCGCGGCGGACATTGGGTTCGGCCAAGGCCGCCGCCTCGGCCGCCGCCGCGTCCGCGTCCGGGGCCAACGTCACCGTACCACGCAGCTTGCCGTTAACCTGAACCGCGAGGGTGAGAGCCTGCTCTTTGACCAGGCTCTCATCCGCTTCGGGCCAACGTGTTTTCGCCAGCCGAATGTCATGGCCCAACGCGCGCCACATCTGCTCCGCAAGGTGGGGCGTCATCGGCGCGATCAGCCGGGCTGCGCTTTCCAGCCCCTCGCGTAGCACGGCGCCGGCCTGGGCATCGTCGCTTCTCATATCGCCCAGCGCGTTGGTCAGCTCGCGCACCCGCGCGACCGCGCGGTTGAACCGGAATACCTCCAAATCCTCGGTCACGCCGGCGATGGTGCGGTGGATGGTTCGGCGTAGCTCGAGCAGGGCTTCATCGGCAATCTCGGCCGGCTCGCTGCCGGGCTCGGCCAGCGCCACGGCCGGGTTCGTTACCATGCGCCAGAGCCGCTGGACATAGCGCCACGCCCCTTCCATGCCCTGCGCGGTCCATTCCAGGTCGCGCTCGGGCGGGCTGTCCGAGAGCATAAACAGGCGCGCCGTGTCGGCCCCGTAGGCGTCGATGATAGCCGTCGGATCGACCACGTTCTTGCGCGACTTGCTCATCTTCTCCGAACGCCCGACGGTGACCGCCGAGCCGTCCTCGGTGGCGCGCGCGCCGCTGGTCTCGGTGTACTCGACTTCGCTCGGCATGAGCCAGCGGCCGTCGCCGTGGCGATAGGTCTCGTGGCAGACCATGCCCTGGGAGAGCTGGCCGGTGAACGGTTCGTCGAAATCGAGGTAGCCGCATTTGCGCAGCGCACGCGTGAAGAAGCGCGAATAGAGCAGATGCAGCACCGCGTGCTCGACCCCGCCGACATAGAGATCGACGGGCATCCAGTAGTCGATCTCGTCGCGTTCAAAGGGGTTCTCTGAACGGGGCGAACAGTAGCGCATGGGATACCAGGAGGAATCGACGAAGGTATCGAAGGTATCGGTCTCGCGCCGAGCGGGTGCGCCGCAGGACGGGCAGGCCACGTCCTTCCAGGTCGGGTGGCGCTCGAGTGGGTTGCTCGGCTGATCGAAGGTCGCGTCCTCGGGCAGGGTCACGGGCAGCTGCTCTTCGGGCACCGGCACCACGCCGCAAGCGCCGCAATGGACCACCGGGATCGGACAGCCCCAATAGCGCTGGCGCGAAACACCCCAGTCGCGTAACCGGTAATTGACTTGCCGCGCGCCCGTACCGCGCGCTTCGAGCCGTTTTGCCACTTCATCCATGGCGTCCGCGACGGACAAGCCGTCGAGGAAATCGGAGTTGATATGCACGCCCTCGCCGGTTGTCGCCTCATCGCCGATCACCACGCTGGCGGGGTCGACGTCCGCGGGAGCCACCACCGGAACCACGTCGAGGCCGTATTTTCGCGCGAAGTCGAGATCGCGCTGGTCGTGCGCCGGACAGCCGAAGATCGCGCCGGTGCCGTAATCCATCAGCACGAAGTTCGCGACATAGAGCGGCAGGGTCTTGCCCTCGACGAAGGGATGGCGCGCGACCAAGGCCGTCTGGTAGCCCTTCTTCTCGGCCCGCTCGATCGCCTCCTCGCTGGTGCCCAGCCGGTTGCACTCGGCGATGAACGCGGCCAGCGCGGGATCGTCCGCGGCCAGCGTCTCGGCCAGCGGGTGGTTGGGCGAAAGCGCGCAGAAGCTGGCACCAAACAGGGTATCATGGCGGGTGGTATAGACCTCAAGCGCGCCGAGCGCATCAACGCCGGGGCCGTCGAGCTCGAAGCTCATACGTAGGCCCTCCGAGCGCCCGATCCAGTTCTTTTGCATCAGGCGCACCCGGTCGGGCCACCCGTCCAGCGTCTCCAGCCCGTCGAGCAGATCTTGCGCGTAGTCGGTTATCTTGAAGAACCACTGGGCGAGGCGGCGGCGTTCCACGGGCGCGCCGGAGCGCCAGCCGCAGCCGTCGATCACCTGCTCGTTGGCCAGCACCGTGTTGTCCACCGGGTCCCAGTTGACCCAGGATTCCTTGCGATAGGCCAACCCGTTGGCGAGGAAATCGAGGAACAGCTTCTGTTCCTGGCGGTAATAGTCGGGCAGACAGGTGGCGAGCTCGCGGCTCCAGTCGTAGGACAGGCCCATCGACTTGAGCTGGTCGCGCATGGTGGCAATATTCTCGAAGGTCCAGACTGCGGGGTGGACCTTGCGTTCCATGGCCGCATTCTCGGCGGGCATGCCGAACCCGTCCCAGCCCATCGGGTGGATCACGTTGTAGCCCTGCGCCGCCTTGAAGCGTGCGACCACGTCACCCAGCGTGTAGTTGCGCACGTGGCCCATGTGGATGCGCCCGGAGGGATAGGGAAACATTTCAAGAATGTAGTATTTGGGCCGGCCGGGCTCAGCATCGGCGGCGAAACAGCGCTCCTCGTCCCATATCGCCTGCCACGCGGCCTCGATCTCCTTGGCGTTGTAGCGCTCGGTCATGGGCGGGGCGGGCCTTCGGCAAAAAGCAGTCGGGGCGGGATTGGCGCGGCTCAGATCCTATAGCATGAACCGGGGCAAATTCCAGACGACCGTGGCAGCCAGCTCGGTCTCTTCTCGATTTGTCGGTGACGATCGGAGGCAGACGAAAGAGGCTTTAAGCTTGGCCGCTCGCCCTAGTCGTTGGCGTAGCTCGCCTGGCGCAGTTTATGGGCCCGCTCGAGGATCTTGTTCTCGAGATTGAGTGCGGCCCCGGCATTGGCCGGTGCGTCGACCCAGGAGCCCATGGCGTCGCGCACCTGGCGGAACAGCGCAACCTTTAGGCTGCTCGCGTGGAACTCCCGACCCAGCACGTAGACGGTGATCTTGAACCGCTCGTTGGGCGTGCTCGCCGGCGCATACCAGTCGGTGATGATCGTCCCGCCAAACGGATCGCCCGCTGCCAGCGGCATGAACGAGATCGTATCTAGCGAGGCGCGCCAGAGAAACGCGTTGACCCCGATGACGTTTTCAACCCCGCCCGCGGCATTACTTTCCTGACCGACGATCTTGCCCGTGTCGCGCAAACCGGAAACGCCCAGAGGGTCGTCGCAGGCGCTAAGCACGAACAGGGCGAGCAGCGCCAGGCCGGCGGCGGCGATCCGGGGGACAGGAAGGAAAGCGACAGTTTTCAACGGATGGGGATGCTCGTCTGACGGGCAAATACGCTGCCCTCTATAGCATGATCCGCAAACGAAATGCCGAGAAATTATGTCTAATCGATCGCCTCGGTTCGAACCCGCCGGAACCGGGCTTGACAGACGCGGAGCCATCCGCGAAACCCTACCTGTCGCCAAGGTGCGACGCCCACGTCCGGAGCTGTTTATGAGCCCACGCGATACCGCGTCCCTCGACGCGCTCGACGCCCTCGAAAGCCAGAGCGTCTTCATCCTGCGAGAGGCGCTCAACAAGATCGACAATCCCTGCGTGCTGTGGTCGCCGGGCAAGGATTCCAACGTCATGCTGTGGCTCATCCGCAAGGCGTTCTTCGGCCAGGTGCCCTTTCCCGTAGTCCATATCGACACCGGTCGGAAATTTCCCGAGATGTACGAATTCCGGGACCGCCACGCCGTAGAATGGGGCCTTGATTTCACCTCGGGCGAGTGTCCGCCGGTGGAGGAAATGGATCCTAGCCTGCCGGCCGCCGCGCGCTCGGCGGCGCGCAAGACCGCTGGGCTCAAGCGCCTGATCGAGCAGAACGGCTATACGGGTGTCATCGCGGGGATCCGGCGCGACGAGGAAAGCACGCGCGCCAAGGAACGGGTGTTTAGCCCGCGCGGCGTCACCGGTCAATGGGATTTTCGCGACCAGTCGCCCGAGTTTTGGGATCAATTCAAGACCGACTTTCCGCCGGGCACGCACCTGCGCATTCACCCTCTGCTGCACTGGTCCGAGATCGACATCTGGCGCTACACTCAGCGCGAAAACATCCCGACCATCCCGCTCTATTTTTCTAGGGATGGCAAACGTTACCGCTCGTTGGGCGATTCCGATATCACCTTTCCCATCGAGAGCAACGCTGCCGACATCGCCGAAATCATCGCCGAGCTCGAAGCAACCTCGGTGCCTGAGCGTTCGGGCCGTGCCATGGACCACGAGGCGGAGGATTCCTTCGAGCGGCTGCGCGCCGACGGCTATATGTGAGCCCAACGATGGCACGCTCTGAGACGCCCACCGCCTCGCCCGTGCCGCCGCGCATCCGCGCGCCCGCTCGCGCCGCTGAGGAAGCGCGCCTCAAGGTCACCATTGTCGGCCATGTCGATCATGGCAAGTCGAGCCTGATCGGTCGCCTGCTCCACGATGCGGGCGCTTTGCCTGATGGCAAGGTCGAGGCGATCCGCGCCATGTGCGAGCGACGCGGCGTGCCCTTCGAATGGGCGTTCGTGATGGATGCGTTCCAGGCCGAGCGCGACCAGGCGATCACCATCGATTCCTCGCAGATCTGGTTTCACACCGAGAAGCGCGGTTACGTCATCATCGACGTGCCCGGCCACAAGGAGTTCGTCAAGAACATGGTCACCGGCGCCGCCAGCGCCGACGCCGCGCTGCTCGTGGTCGACGCGGGGGAAGGGGTCTGCGAGCAATCTTGTAGCCACGGCTACCTGCTCCACCTGCTTGGCATCGGGCAGGTCTGCGTCGTGGTCAACAAGATGGACGCGGTGGATTACGACGCGGCGCGCTTTGCCGAGGTCGAGCGGGACATCCGCTCCTTTCTCGACGGGCTCGAAATCGAGGCGACGGCCGTCATCCCGGTGTCCGCCCACGAGGGCGATAACATCGCAAACCCCTCGTCCCGCATGCCCTGGTACGACGGCCCGCTGGTCAGCGATGCGATTGACGGCTTCACCCTACCGCCCGCAGACTTCGATGCACCACTTCGCTTGCCGGTTCAGGATGTCTACAAATTCGACACCCGACGCATCGTCGCGGGCCGCATCGAAAGCGGCCGCCTCGCGGTCGGTGATACGCTGCTCTTCTCGCCCTCGAATAAGACCGCGCGGGTGAATTCTATCGAGGCATGGAATGTCTCGCCCGCGCCTCAAAGTGCGGGTGCAGGCCAGTCCGTTGGCATCACGCTCGACGAGCAAATTTTCGTCGAACGCGGCGAGGTCGCCAGCCACCTCGAGAGGGCGCCCGTCGAGACCGACGTGTTCCGCGCCAATCTTTTCTGGCTGGGCCGGACGCCGCTCGAGGCGGGTGCGCACTACACGCTGAAACTCAACACCGCCGAGCTGCCCGTTACCGTGCAATCGGTGGAACAGGTGATCGATCCCACCGACCGCGCCCCGCGTAAAGGCGGCGTTATCGAGCGCAACGGCGTCGGCGAGGTTGTCCTGCAGTCCGACCGCATCATCGCGCTCGACGAATATTGTGTCCTGCCGCGCGGCGGTCGTTTTGTGCTGATCGACGGCTACGACATTGCGGGCGGTGGCATCGTCGGCATGGAGGGCTATCCCGACCAGCGCGGGCAGATCACCGTGCGGGCCTCGAACGTCACGGACGTCGCCCACGGGGTGACAGCTGAGCTGCGCCGCGCGCGAAACAAGCACAAGGGTGGCGTGCTCTGGTTCACCGGTCTGTCGGGTGCGGGCAAGTCGACCATCGCAGTCGAACTCGAGCGCCGTCTGTTCGCCGACGGCCACCAGACCTATCTGCTCGACGGCGACAATCTGCGCGGTGGGCTCAACGCTAATCTTGGCTTTTCGCCTGAAGACCGGGCGGAAAACATCCGCCGGGTTGGCGAGGTTGCGGCCCTGTTCGCCGACGCGGGCTTCATCGTCATCAGCGCCTTCATTTCGCCCTACCGCGCCGACCGGGCCCGCGCGGGCGCCGCGGCCACCGAGAGGGGCGCGGGCGAATTTCACGAGGTCTATGTCGCGGCGAGCCTCGAAACCTGTGAAAGCCGTGATCCCAAGGGGCTTTACCGCAAGGCCCGGACCGGTGAAATCCTGGATTTCACGGGCATTTCCGCGCCCTACGAGCCGCCGATCGATCCCGCGCTGATAGTGAACACCGACAGCGAGAGCGTCGAGGCTTGCGTCGATGTCCTGCTCGATTATGTGGAGCGATATTTTATCCGCTCGTAAAACGCGCCGATCGCCGCCAAGCCCGCCGCCCCGCTCCCCGTCAACGCGTCCGCGTTGGCGGCCGTAATCCCGCCCAGCGCGTAGACCGCAAGCGGTGCGCCCCGCGCGATCCGCGCAAACCCGGCTGTTCCCAACCCGGTCTCGCCCGGGTGGCTCTGGGTGGCAAACACCGGCGAGAGAAACACCGCATCAAACCCGAAACGCGCGGCCCGGGCCACGGCCGCTCGGGAGTGGGCGGCGGCGGTGATCAGGCCGCCCCCGCGCGCAGGGCGCCCCGCCGCTTCCGCCATGCGCGCTTCGGGCAGATGCAGTCCGGTAGCGCGGACGTGGCTGGCGAGGCGTTCATCGCCCGCCACCACCAGCAAGAGGCCGCGGCGTCGGCACAGCGCGGCGAGGCGGCCCGCGAGCGCGGCGCGCATGGGGTGATCGTAATGGCGAAACAGCACGCCTGAGCCGCGCGGCAGTCTGGCCGCGGCGGCCAGGGGGTCGGGCAGGCGAAGCGTATCGGTCACAAGCCACAGCGCGGGCAGGCCGCGCGCTGCCGGACAACGCAAATTGAGCTGGCGCGCCGTCTTTGTTAGGATTATTTGTTTGTCTTTAGCCATCGGAAAGCAGACTGACATGGCCGCACCCGCCCCGCAAACCGGCGCCGCGCCTGACGTCGCCGCTAACCTCGCCACTGTCCGCGCGCGCATCGACGAAGCGGCGCGCGGCGCCGGACGCGAGGAGGCCGCTGTTGTCCTCGTTGCAGTCACCAAGGTGCACGGGCCCGAGCGCATCAAGCCGGCGCTGGTAGCGGGCCACCAGGTGTTCGGCGAGAATCGGGTGCAGGAAGCCCACGGCAAGTGGCCCGCGCTTAAAGAGCGCTATGCGGATGTCGAGCTGCACCTGATCGGCCCGCTTCAGACCAATAAGGTCAAGGAGGCGGTCGCGTTGTTCGACGTGATTGAGACTGTCGATCGTGAAAAGCTCGCCCGGGTGCTCGCCCGTGAGGCGGAAAGAACCGGCCGCCGTCTGCGCGTCTACGTCCAGGTCAATACCGGCGAGGAGGCCCAGAAGGCGGGCGTGGCCCCCGACGAGACCGATGCCCTGGTTGAGCTCTGCCGTGACGAGCTTGGTCTAGAGGTCGCCGGGCTGATGTGCATTCCCCCGGTTGAAGACGAAGCGGGCCTGCATTTCGCCCTGCTAGGCGAGATCGCGGCACGCAACGGGCTGGCCGGGTTATCCATGGGGATGAGCGGCGACTACGAAATCGCGGTCGCGACCGGCGCGACCAGCGTGCGTGTGGGTAGCGCAATCTTTGGCGCGCGCCCGGCGCCGCAGGCGGCTTGAGCGCATCGAATTAAGGCCGCGACCGCGGCCTGTCGCCACTGCGACGCCAGCTTGCGCGGCGCTTGAGCGCGTTTAAAACGACCGCGAACGCCAAGCTGGACTAATCGGGACCCTCTTCCTGCACCCACAGCCGGGCCCGCGCGTCGCAGCCCTTGAGCAGTTCGAGTAGGTCGGGTTGGCTGAGCGCGACGCAGCCCCGAGTGGGCGAGTAGTCGGGCGCGGCGATGTGGAGAAAGATCGCACTGCCCGCGCTCGCCACCACCAGGCTGTCGTTCACACCGAGCACCACGACGACGTCGTAGAGGCGATCGTCGCGCCACAGCAGCTCGAAGCCGCCGGCGAAGGGCTGGCGGGTTTGGGGCGGCGCCTGACGGCGCCGCCGCCAAAGCCGTGGCCGTTGCGGTATTGGTGACCAGCGCGGCGTTGCGCGCCTGGGCGCCCTTGGTCCCGGGCGTGATATTGAAGCGATCGACCGCCGCGTAAGCCGTCTCGGAGGCCTCGCCGGCCGAATCATCGAACAGCGCCAGGACATGCTCGCCGAAATTCTTGTCGGTCTCGTCTTCGATCACGACGTTGACCAGCGAGTTGAGGACGCTGGGAATGCCGCCGAACAGCGCGCTGCCTAACACCCGTGCGCCGGCGCCGATTTCGTCGCCGGTGAGCTCGCGGTAGAGCGACGAGATAACGGGCAGGTGCTGCAGCGGGTTAATCAGGTCGAGAACGTCGCTGAACGAAAAACCCTCGCCGTCGAACAGGGGCATGCCGTCGGCCGCGGCTTCCGCGTCCGCGGGGGCGCGCCGGGAGCCGGCGTCTGGGGCAGCGGCACGGGTACGACCCCCAGGGACGCGACCCCAAGAGGCGTGCCCGGCGTAACCGGAATGAAGCTCGGATCGATGGACATCTGTGTTTCCCAGCGCTTTACATGCAAGGCGCTTGCCATCCCGGACCCTTGAATCGAGCGCAATTCGGTTCGATTCAGCCTAAATCGGAGGACGTCCCGGAAAATTCTGCCGGGGCGGGTGGAAAGCTCAGTCCGTGCGCGTCGCGATGGGCGCCTCCAGCGCGCCCTGCACCACCGGCCAGTCCTCGTCCGTAATGGCAAACTGCACCGTGTCGCGCACCCGGCTCTCGCGCATCACCCTGTGACGGCGGAAAACCCCTTCCTCGCGGGTGCTCAGCGCTTCGATAGCGGCGCGCGGGCGGGTGTTCAGCGCATCGGTGCCAAACTCGATCTGGTTTGCGCCCAGGGTTTCGAAGGCGAAGCCCAGCATCGGCCGCTTGGCGGCCGGGTTGACGCCGCCGCCCCAGAACGCGGGCACCAGCTAGGTCCAGCCGATCTCAAGCCGCCGGTGGCGCGGCGCGGCCGCCATGAAGCGCGAGCTGCCCGCCAGCGCCCCGGCTTCGATCACGCGGATCGCATAGACCGTCTACCGCCCTGCCGTCATGGCATCCCACGCGGCTGAGAACCAGCGGGCAAAACCCTCAGGTGTGGAGAGGTCGATGGAGAGTCAGCGCCAGATCTTAGAATCGGCGGCGGTCCGGGCGAGGGGTTCACTGTGCGCCTGCGTGAGTGGCTCGAGCCGCACCCCGAAACCCTCGAGCGGCGCCGCCGAGAGCTCCAATTTGGTCATGGCCGGAGCCGGCGTCGCCCTAGAGGAGGTGGCCCAGACGCTCGGCTTTGGTCGCCAGGTATTTCCCGTTGTGGTCGCCCGCGGGAACCGCGTGGGGCACGCGCTCGACGATCTCGATGCCGAAGCTCTCCAGGCCCGAGACCTTGGCCGGATTGTTGGTCAGCAGGCGAACCCGGGAGTATCCCAACTGGCGCAGCATTTCGGCCGCCGGGGCATAGGCGCGCTCATCCGCTTCGAAGCCCAGCTGCTCGTTCGCGTCCACCGTGTCGAGGCCTTGGTCCTGCAGGGAATAGGCGCGCAGCTTGTTGACCAGCCCGATGCCCCGGCCCTCCTGGGCGAGGTAGAGCAGCACCCCGCCGCCTGCGCTGCCGATCGCCTGGATAGCGCCGCGCAACTGGTCGCCGCAGTCGCAACGCAGGCTGCCCAGTACATCGCCGGTAAAACACTGCGAATGCAGCCGGGTGAGCGGAGCTGAATCATCGGGTGTGCCCACGATCAGCGCCAGATGTTCGTCGCCGCCGGTATCGGGCCGGAAGGCGACGATCTGGGCCTCGCCGACCTCGGCCAACGGCAGGCGCGCTGCGGACACGCGCTGAAGGCTGGTGGATTCGATCTCGCGGTAGGCGTCCAGCTCCTCGGCGCTCACGGCGCTCAGATCGTGTTGGGTCGCCCAGCGGACCGGCTCGATCCGCGCGCTCGCGGGCAAGGGCGCGGCCAACACCGCGGGCAGCAGGCGGGCGCGTTTCATCAGGTCGATGGCCTGGTGCGCCAGCGCGACCGCGGCCGCGTCGTTCTCCAGAATGCGTAATGGGCCGGGCCGGGCGAGATCGGGGCCCAGCTCGGCGAGGCCGCGCACTGTTTGCGCGTTGGCCCCTGGCCCCAGGCCAAGGCGTGCGATCTCCGCGTCGCCGATCTCGAGCTTCAGCGCCTGGGCGCGGCGCGCGGGGAGGACCACGTTGAGCGGGCCGTCCGCTACCTGGTTAAACAGGCCGAGGTTGTCAGGGTCTGCTAACTCCGCGGAGAGTACGAGCCAGCCGCCCTCGGCCCCGTCGCTCAAGACCACCGCCACGCCTCGGCGCAGATCGCCCAGCGCGCGCTCGACGGCAAAGCGGCGCGCTGGACGTGCACCTTTCGGCGAGGCCGATGACGAAGAATGAGAAGCGTGCTCGGTCATGGGATAAGGGGTCCGCACTCGTGTGGCGCCCGGCTTGGGCAGGTTGGTGCCTCTATATAGCGACAGCCTAGGCAAATTTCTTTCCTTTTTGTAGCATGATCCCGGTAGGATTCGAGGATCAAACCACCGGACGGAACCATGAAACGCGTTCTCCTGGTCGTCGTCGACGACACCTTGCGCGACTCGCTGATCGATCAGCTCGGGCTCTACGAAGAATTCGAGGCGGCGGGCGTGGGCAGTGGCGCCGAGGCGATCGAGGCGGTTAAGTCCCAGGCGCCCGACCTCGTCCTGCTCGATGTCGGCCTGCCCGATTTCGACGGGCGCGAGGTCTGCCGCCGGCTGCGCAGCGCCGGCGTCAAGGTGCCCATCATCATGCTGACCGGCGCCGACAGCGAGGCCGACACCATTCTCGGGCTCGATTCCGGGGCCAACGACTATGTTCCCAAGCCGTTCCGTCTGTGCACTTTGCTGGCGCGTATCCGCGCCCAGCTCCGCCAGGGCGAACAGAGCGAAGACGCGGTCTTCACGATAGGTCCCTACGTCTTCAAGCCGAGCGCCAAGCAGCTCATCGACGAAGAGCGCGACGTCAAGGTCCGGCTGACCGAAAAAGAGGTCGCGATCCTCAAATGTCTCTACCGGATGGGCGAAAAGGCGGTCACCCGCGAGGTTTTGCTCGACGAGATCTGGGGCTACAACGCCGAGGTCGCGACCCACACGCTGGAGACTCACATCTACCGCCTGCGCCAGAAAATCGAGCCTGATCCCTCCAACGCCCAGATTTTGGTCACCGAAGCCGGCGGCTACCGTCTGGTCCCCTAAGCGGCGGAGCGCGCCTAGCGCCCCCGGAAGACGGGCTTGCGCTTTTTGGCGAAGGCCGCGATGCCCTCCTTTGCGTCTTCCGAATCGTAGCACGCCGCAATCGAATCGGCTGCAGCCTGCTCGTCGAGCGTACCCCGGGCGATGTCGTTCAGCACCCGCTTGATCGTCGCCAGCGACATCGGCGCCAGCGCTTCAAGGCGCGTGGCTAGACGGTCCGTCGCTGCTGCCAGATCGCCGCGCTCGACCAGCTCATTGAGGTAGCCGATGCTGAGCAATTCCTCGGCCTCGATCCGGTCGGCGAGCAGGAACAGCCGTTTCGCGGTGTTTAATCCCAGCCGGTCGATCACCCGGCGGCAGCCCTCGGCGTAATAGGCGATGCCGAGTTTGGCGGGTGGGATCGAGAGCGCCATGCCGCGCACTCCGATGCGAAAGTCGCAGGCCAGCCCGAGATCGACGCCGCCGCCATAGGCTCCGCCGTTGAGCGCCGCGATGGTGGGTACACGGACCCGCTCCATCCGCATCGTCAGCCGCCCCAGCGGCGTCTCGCGCCAGTCGATGCCCGCGATGTCGCCGATCGCAACGCCCGAGCAGAAGCTCTTCTCACCCGTTCCGGTCAGGATCAGAACGCGCAAACCTTCTTCGGCCTCGGCGCGGCCCAGCAGTGCTTCGAGCGCGGACAGATCGCCGACCTCGAGCGCGTTGTGCTTGTCGGGACGGTTGATCGTGATGGTCGCGCGCGTGCCGGCGCGCGCGTAGCCGAGCGGCTCGGTCATGGCGGCGCTTACGCCTCGTCCAGCCCGAAGTCGGCGCGGACGTAAAGTGCATCGAGCGGGATCTTGCGTGCCCTGAGCGCCGCGCCCGCGCCCTCGCGCCGGTCGACCAAGGTCAGCACCAGAACCACCGTGCAGCCCCGCGCTTCAACCGCGTCCACCGCCTTGAGTACCGAGCCGCCCGTGGTGGTGACGTCCTCGACCAGCACCACCCGCGAGTTCTCCGCGATGTTGCCTTCGATGGCGCGCGCGAGGCCGCGCACTTTAACGTCCTTGCGCACGAAAAAGGCGGGGATCGGCCGGGCCGGCCAGGACAGCGTGCAAACGGCCGCGACGATGGGGATCGCGCCGACCGCCATGCCGCCGATGGTGTCGAACTCCGTCTCCGCCAAATGGTCGAGGATGGCCTTGCCGATCAGCGCCGCGCCTTCGGGGTCGAGCAGGCTCGGCTTCATGTCGAAATAAAACGTGCTCGTTGCGCCCGAGGCAAGCTCGAAACTCTCGCCCTCGTCTGCGCGGTAGAAGGATTTCTCGGTGATCAGCGCCAGCAGGCGGGCGCGCTCGGTGTCGCTGAAATTCATGGGGCAACGCCTTGTCCGTGGCAGCTTAGCGGGGCGCGCCGACTATAGCCTGCCGCGCTTGGGGCGCAAAGCTGCGTGGGCGCACGCACCCGTCATTCTTCCTCCCCCGCTCCGTCCTCGCCGCCCCCCCCACTCGGCCGCCTCGGTCTTGGCCGGCACGCCGCCCGGGCGCTCATCGCTGGCGGACTGGATCTCGGACAGCTTGATGTCCTGCTTGGCCTCCTTGGGCAGGCCAAGCACTTTGACTGAGACGGTGTTGCCAAACAGGTTCTTGCTTTCGTCAAAAAAATTATTCAGGCTGAACAGCGGCGGCAGATGCCAGTAGAGCCGATAGTCCATTCCGAGCAGCGCCGCCGAGCGGTCCTTGCGGTCGTTTTTCACATAAAGGATCGGGCGGCGGCGTTTGATCGTATGCGCCGCGCCGGTCAGCACTTATGCCTCCGTGCCCTCGACGTCGAGCTTGATGAAGTGGCAGATCGGCAGTTCGAGGGAATCGAGTGTCGCCACTGCGACGCTCTAGCCTTTTTCGTGCCCGCCCAGTGCCAGGCCGCCGAAATTTCCCTCGGCGTCGTAGTCGATCGAAGGAATCGTAACCCGGCCCGGTTCCGCGCCCAGCGCCGTGTGCATGGCACGCACGTTGGTTGCGGCGTTGAGCGCGAGGTTGGCGCAGAGCAGTTGATGAATGATGCGCTGGGGTTTGGCCGCAACGACCGCGCCCTTCGGGCCGACCAGCGTGCTCAAGGGCAGGGTGTGGGCGCCGATGTTGGCGCCGCCGTCGACGGCGAGCCAGCCGGGCCGCACGACCTGGCGGAACAGCTCGATCTCGCCCTCGGAAAACTCGCTATAGCGGTCGAACGCACGGCCAATATAGCGGCCCGAGACCAGGTGGCTCATATAGTCGTGGCGCGTGCGTTTGAGTCACGCAGCACCAGACTCGAGCAGGCTGGGATGATCAATGGTCATGGCTCGATAGGCTAGCGTAAATTCCGATGGGGGGAAATTACTCCTGCACAGACCCCTTTTGCGCCGCTCCCCCTTGAGGCAGGCTGGTTGCCAGACGACGACGAACCGCAGGGTACGATGGCGCAAGACAACGATTTTTTCGTCCGTTTCTGGGGGGTCCGGGGCTCCATCCCCTGCCCCGGACCGGCCACGGCGGGTTATGGCGGTAACACCGCCTGCCTCGAGGTGCGCTGCGCAGGCCGCCGCCTGCTGTTCGATGCGGGCACCGGCCTGGTCGCCTTCGCCAACGCGCTGGCCGTCGAGGGCGCGCCACCGCTCGACGCCGACCTTTTCTTCGGCCACACCCATCACGATCACGTCTGGGGCTGGAATCATTTCATGCCCCTGCTTGACCCCGCCTGTCGTTTGCGCCTCTGGTCGGGGCATCTGGAGCAGGGCGACGGTCCGCTCGAGGCGGTCCTCGCGCGGGTGCTGACCGAGCCTGGCCTGCCGGTTTCGTGCGAACGCGTGGCTGCCCAGCTCAGTTGGCGAGAATTCCGCGCAGGCGAGACGCTCGAACCCCACCCGGGCATCACTGTCCGCACTGCGAGCCTGAACCATCCTAACGGGGCGACAGGCTACCGGGTCGAGCATGCCGGGCGCTCGATCTGCTATCTCACAGACACGGAACATGTGCCCGGCGCGCCCGACGTTGCGATCCTCGGGTTGATCGAGGGCGCCGACATCATGATCTACGATTCGACCTACACCGACGAGGAATTCCCCGCTCACATCAATTGGGGCCACTCGACCTGGCAGGAAGGCGTGCGCCTGTGCGACGCGGCAGGCGTGCGGACCTTCGTGGTGTTTCACCACGACCCGGGCCACGACGATGGCTTCATGGATGATGTCGCAGGCGCTCTCGAAGCGGCACGGCCCGGCTCCGTCGTTGCCCGAGAAGGCATGGTGCTGAGCCCGTGAAGGGCTTTCCCGAACCCGCGCCGGCCGCGGGCAAATTCAAAATACCGGGGCCGGTTGGCCCCAACAAAGATTGCGGCGCCAGCCTGCGTGACGCCTGAGCGCGGCCAATATTTCCTGCGCGGCGCTCGAGCGCGCTAAGCCCGCGACTGCGGGCCGCCGCTTATGCGGCGTGGGTCTGCGCGGCGCTTGAGCGCGTATTGATTGCTTAGACGTCCAGCGTCACGGTCACGGGCGCGTGGTCCGAGGCCGGTTTCCAGTCCCGCGCCTCGCGCAGCACCCGGGCGTCGGTCACGGCATCGGCCAGTGCCGGGGTCACCCAGACGTGATCGAGGCGCCGCCCCCGGTTCGCTGCCGCCCAGTCCCGCGCCCGGTACGACCACCAGGAATAAAGCGTCTCCTCGGGCGGGATGATGGCGCGCACCGCGTCGATCCAGCCGTGCGCCGCCTGCACGGCACCCAGAGCTTCAACCTCGACGGGCGTGTGGCTCACCACTTTCAAAAGCTGCTTGTGCGACCAGACGTCCGTCTCGAGCGGCGCGATGTTGAGATCGCCGACCAGGATCAGCCGGTTTGTCCGCTTGCCCTTGCGCGCGCCGAAGACGCGCGTCATCTCGGCCAGGAAGTCGAGCTTGTGGGCGAATTTCGGGTTGGCCTCGGGATCGGGCACGTCGCCGCCCGCGGGAACGTAAAAGTTATGCAGCTCGACGCCGCCCGCAAAACGCGCGACCGCGTGGCGGCAATCGCCCTTGGCGCACCAGTCGCGGGGTTTGAGCGGCTCGAAGGGCACGCGCGAGAGGATGGCGACGCCGTTATAGCTTTTCTGGCCGTGGATCTGCTGGTGGGCGAAACCGGCTTGCGCGAACGCGTCGCGGGGAAACAATTCGTCCACCACCTTGGTTTCCTGAAGACAGAGTACGTCGGGGTTATGGGCGGCGATCAGAGTGGGTAGATGGTCGAGCCGAAGCCGGACGGAGTTTACGTTCCAGGTCGTGACTCGAAGCCGCATGCCGTACTCTCTCCCCTGTCTGATACCCCGGCCGCCGGCACGGGTGTGCTCCGGCGGTTCAGCCACACGCCCATGTCCCGAGGCTTCGGCGCCAACGTGCGCGCCTGGTGGACGGCGAGCATAATAACGGACAGGAGCAGAGCGGGAAGCATCGATCGATACTTAAAGCAAAGCGGCGCGGCCCGGAGGGAGAGAACCGGACCGCGCAGCCCGCAAGCCACGACCGGACAGGGAGAAAACCGGCGGCGGCGTGGTTTGGCGCTTAAGCGACCAGGCGATTGGGGCGCTGGCCGTTGCTTGTCTGCCCGCGCACGACGAGTTCGATGTCGTTACGGGTGATGCCGATGTCCGAGAGTTGCCGCTCGTCCATCGACCAAAGCTCGGAGCGAAGGTTGGTTCGGGCGCGCCAACGGTGGAACCGCTCGCTGAGGCGAAAGTCGGGCATGATGTGTCACTCCACTCGATGGATCGAATTAGGCGGCCTCCGGACTTTTTCAGGGCCCGGTCGTCGGGCGCTAGGCCGCAGGGCGCTCGACGGTTGAAGCTCAACATGCTGCGATGCACCATTTAGGCTTCCGGAATGGACCTGTCAAGGGGTCGAATACCCACCCGTTTCAGCCTCGGTGCATGTATAGAAGTTTTTCTGTCATAAATTAGAAAATCTCTATTAATAAAAGGAAAAATTGTTATTTTTTGCTTCGATCTAACGTCATATCCGGTTTCAAGTGGCCCGGTATACGGTCGGGTTACGCCTCGTGCGACATTATGATGCGGCGCAATATTTTCCGTTCCGAAACGGAAGTTCAACGGTTTTAATGCCGACTTTCTCCCGGAATCGGGCCGACCGGACTTAATCCCAGCCTACGAGCGGTACACTGACTTAAAATGGACTATATTCCTATATTCTTAGGAATATATTTGTAGAGGTTCCACACGGGTGCTATATGAATGCCATGGAACTGGAACAGACAGTTTTGCGCCTTGAGGCCCTGGGCAACGCGACCCGGCTCGAAATCTACCGCCTTTTAGTGCGGGCAGACCCCGATGGGCTTCCCGTCGGCGCCATCCAGTCGCGCACAGGTGTCGCGCGCTCGACGCTCTCTCACCATCTCCACCGGCTCATCGCGGCCGATCTGGTAACCCAGGAGCGTCAGGGCACGACACTGATCTGCCGCGCCAGCTATGCCGTCATGTACGCGGTGATCGACTTCCTGGGCGACGAATGCTGCGTCGACGCGGACAGCCGTAGCCAAACCCACGGCCATCAGCGAAGTGAAAGGCGCCGCGTAAACGGGCCGCTGCTTTAAAGGCAAAATTTTTTGCCCCGGTATTTCGATGATCTTAGAAATATAAATTGACCGACCGAATCGAGGAAACTACGGGAAATTTGGCCAGGACCCCGGTAGGGGGCACCGCGCGCGGCGTATTACGTTTTGCGTCCGCCGTCGGCGGCTACCACCATTCGAGCGGCGTTTTGGTCAGCAGCTCGATGCCGTCCTTGGTCACGATCCAGTTGTTCTCGACTTCGGCCGTGCCCACGCCTTCGCGGGTCAGGAAGGTTTCGCCGCCGAACACCATGTTTTCCTCAAAGACATCGCTTTCGTCGCAGGCCACGAGGCTGATATAGGGCGCTTCCCACATATTGCCGTTGGAATGGCCGAACTGGGGCCAGTTGGCGTCGAATTCCGAAGCATCCCCGCCGACCTCGTCGCGCAGGTGCTTCGTCGCTTGCGCCACGTCGTGGATCTTCACGCCCGCCTTGACGTTGGCCTCGATGCCTTCGGTCATGATCCGATTGCAGTCCTCGATCAGTGAGCGCTGCCCGGGCGTAGGCTTGGCGCCGACCACGGCGGTGCGCGCGGGGTCGAGCCAGTAGCCTTCGAGCGGCGGGCCCAGCAGGTCGGCGTGGAACAGGTCGCCGGGCTCGGGCACGTCGGTCGAAAAGCCGTGCATGGGCGTGCTTTCGAGCAAGTTCGTGGTCTCGCCGTGGGCGATGGCGATGCGCTGGAAATAGCCGCCCCGCGCGAACAGTTCCTGCACCGCCGCGGTCGCGGCTTCGGCCTCGCTCTTGCCTGCGATCATGGCTTCGATCAGCGCGATCAGCGCAGCGTCGGCGATCTCGGCGCCCGCGCGGAACAGCTCCAGCTCGGCGGCGCTCTTGATCCGGCGCACCCGGGCGACGAGATCGTCCTCGAAGACGTATTCGATCCCCGGCGTTGCGGCCTCGAGCTGTCGTGCGTATTTCACCGGCAGGGTGTCCGCGCCGACGAACGCGACCCGGCCCTCGACGCCGTAGCGCTTAAGCGTTTCGGCCAGTGCAGCGATGGGGTCCATATGGTCGTGCTGGTTTTGCGTCGCTAGTCGTTCGGGCCGCGGGTTGACGTCGCCATGGACGATTTCAGGTTCGAAGCCGGGGCGCAGGATCACGCAGGCGAAGCCCCGCGCGTTCCAGGCGCTCGAATCCGGCTCCTGGCCCGACAGGGAGGAGAAGAAATTGGTCAGGTAGAGCACGTCCATGGAGCGTTCGTAGGTGAACGTCGACTTGCCCCAGACCAGCGCGACCTCATAGCCACGCCGGACTATCTCGGCCTCGACCCTGGCCCAGCGCCGGCGATATTCGTCGAGGGAGAAATAGCGCTCGCTCGACATGGCGTGTGCTCCTTAATAAAAGGGTTATCAACGTTTCGCAAAAATGGGGCGCGCTTTACGCCTCGCGGGTGGCGCTGCCCTCGCGTTTCGCAGCCCGTTCGCGCGCGGCCTTGCCGAAGGCGGAAAATAATCCCCGCGCGCAGGCGCTCTGGCGCCATTTATATTCCGGATGCCACTGCGCGCCGTAGGCGAACGTGGCGCTATCTGCGACCCGGAGCGCCTCGACCATGCCGTCGGCGCTGCGCGCCTCCACGACCAACCCGTCACCGACCCCGCGCACGCCCTGGCGGTGCGCCGAGTTGACCACGGTTTCGGTTTCGCCCGAGAGCTCGGCGAGCAGGCTGTCCGGCTCGATGATCAGCTTGTGCGCCGGCGCGAAACGCTCGTCGAGCGGCTTGCCGAAGTTCGGGTGGTGGTTCTCCAGCCGGTCGACGTTCGCGATCTCCTGAATGAGCGAGCCGCCATAGGCGACGTTGAGCTCCTGGATGCCCCGGCAGACGCCGAACACGGGAACGCTGCGCGCTACCGCGTCGCGGATCAGTGGCAGGATCGCGTCGTCATGCACGGGGTCGAGGATCATCTCGTCCTCGAACGGCTCTTCGCCGTAATGCGCAGGATTTACCATCGAGGCCCCGCCGCTTAAGAAAATCCCGTCCAGATGTTCGAGCAGTCCGTCGTAATCAAGCTCGCCCGGCAGCGAGGGGATGCCCACGGGCAGGCAGTCGGCGGCGTCGTGCACTGCTGTCAGGAAAACTTCCGCTACCGCCTCGAAGGGATGGATACCGATCTCGGTGACGTCGCAGGTTGTGCCCACCAGCGGCCGGGTGCGTGAGGGCCGTCCTTCGCGCCGGCGCTTCGCGGCGTGCTCGCGCACCGCATCGCCGAAGGCCGCGAAGATCTTCACGCTGTCCGGGTCGTCCATGACCTCCCATTCGGGGTGCCACTGGGTGCCAAGCGTAAAGCCGGGCGCGTCGGCGACGCGAAACGCCTCGACCAACCCGTCGGGCGCGGTCGCCTCGGCGATCAGCGGCGGCGCCAGAGCGTTAACGCCCTGGTTATGCAGAGAATTGACCTCGATCTCGTCTTTCCCCAGCAGCCCGGCCAGAAGCCCGCCCTCGGCTAGGGCGACCGGGTGGCACGGCTCGTAGCGCGCGGCGCGCGCCACGGTCTCGTCCTCGCGGTGATCGAGCATGCCCGGCACTTCCTGGACGTGCTGGTGCAGGCTGCCGCCCAGCGCCACGTTGAACTCCTGGTAGCCGCGACAGACCCCGAAGCTCGGCACGCCGCGCTCCACCGCCGCGCGGATCAGGGGCAGGGTCAGGGCGTCGCGCCGCGCGTCTTCCATCACGCCTTCGCGAAACGCCGGGCCTCCGTAGTGATGGGGGGCCACGTTCGACGGGCTGCCCGTGAAGAACACGCCGTCGAGATGCTGGAGGATCTCGTGCAGCTCGAGCGCGTCGTCCATGGCCGGGATCAGCACCGGAATAGCGCCCGCCGCGCGCACGATGGCGCGGACGTATTTCTCGCCGACCACGTGATAGTCGTAGATATTGATCTGGCGCAGGCAGCAGGGGATGCCGACCAGGGGTTTGAGTTCGCGCTCGCTCATGGCTTCCTCGCTAGCATGCAGCCTGCCCGCTGGCAAGCCGCGTTCAAATCAACTCTTCACGAACCCGCCGCGCCGCTCGATCCGCGCAAACAGCCAGCCCAGCGTCGTCCCGCGCAGCACCATGAGCCCGAGCAGGGCCGCCCACAGCCCATGATTGCCCCATACCGTGGGCAGATACCAGGCGAGCGGCATGTAGAGCGCAAAGCAGACGATCATGGAATTACGCATCTCGCGTGCCCGGGTCGCGCCCACGAACACCCCGTCGAGCACAAACGCCGCCACGGTTACGATGGGCAGCGCGATCAGCCAGCCCAGATGCTCGCCCGCCACCGCGCGCACCTCCGTAAGGTCGGTCAGTGCGCGCACGATCGGCCCCCCGGCCACGGCGAAGATAACTGTCACGAGCAGCGAGACGCCCAGCGCCCAGACCGCGCAGGCGGCCACCGCGCGCACGAAACCCTCGCGCGAACGCGCACCCAGCGCACGTCCCACCATCGCCTCGACGGCGTGAGCAAAGCTGTCCACCGCATGACTGTAGATGGTGAAGAAGTTCATCAGCACGGCGTTGGCAGCGAGGACCACCTCGCCCAATCGTGCGCCCTGCATGGTGAAATAGGCGAACGCCGCGATCAGCAGCACCGTGCGCATAAAAATGTCGCGGTTGACCGCCACCGTGTGACCTAAACCTCGTGGATCGAGGATGCGCGCCCGCTCCCAGCGCCCGCCGGTCGCCTTGAGGATGCGTGCTGCGATCACCAGGCCGAGTGCTAGCCCGGCATATTCCGCAATTGCGCTGGCCGCCGCGACGCCCGCAACGCCCATCTCGAGGACAACGACGAAGATAAGGTCGAGTGCGATGTTGACCGCGTTGACGCAAACCATCTGGGCCAGCATGGCGCGGGAATTTTGCATGCCCAGAAACCAGCCCAGCAGCACGAAGTTGGCGAGCGTCGCGGGCGCGCCCCAGATGCGGATGAAGAAATACTCGCGCGCCAGAGCCTCGACCTCCGCGCCCGTCTCGACGATGGCGAACGCAGCTCCCGCGATAGGAACCTGCAATGCCAGCATCAAGGCGGCGAGGCCGCCTACCACCAGCATGGGTCGCGCTAGTGCAGCGCGGATCTCGTCCGCATCGCCCGCGCCGAACGCCTGCGCGGTCAGTCCCCCGGTGCCCATGCGCAGGAAAATGAAGGTCCAGTAGAGGAAAGTGAAGATCAGCGCGCCCACCGCCACCGCGGCGAGATAGACCGGCGCATCGAGATGGCCGATCACCGCCGTATCGACCAGCCCGAGCATAGGCACGGTCATGTTCGAGAGCACGATGGGCAGTGCTAGCCGCCACACCTGGCGGTGTAGCGCACGGTCCCGCCAGGCGGCTGGGGCGGAAGAGCGTTCAGTCACGAGGGTTAGAAGCCGAACAAAGCCGGCCGCAGGGCGCGTGAGCGACCTCGCGGCCAGAGCCCGCGACCGCGGGCCGCCGCTTATGCGGCGTAAGCCTGCGCAGGGCATGAGCGCGTAAAATTTTCATCTCGGAGGGGCTTAGTTCTGGCCGCGGTTGCGCACGTCGTGGAGGAAGCTGCGCATGTCGTCCATCAGCTTGGGCCCGCGGCGGTTCACCTCGAAGATATAGTCGTGGGAAAGCTCGAGTACAGCCTTCTGGCAGAGCATCTTGGCCGACATGCGCTTCGCATCCACCTCGTCGCTCGCGAACACCCGGCGCAGCCGCGCATAAGCGGTCGCGACGCTGAACTCCGCGCAGGCCGCGCGCAGTTTGTGCAAGTTGACCCTGTGGTTGGGCTTGAGCGCGGCCGCAAGCGAGACGCCGTCGCGCGCGCCCTGGAGCAGCTTAGCCGTGATCCCGCAGGCGTCGAACAGCAGCAGGAAGCTCGCAAGATCCGCACCACCAGCCGAGAGCTCGCGCGTGCGCCCGGCGCTTTGGGCGTCGATCAGGCGGGCCAGTTCGGCCAACCGCCGGTCGAACGCGGCGGGCAGGGGTTGTCCCTGTCGTTTGAGCAGATCGCCTTTCTGGGCCATGGCAGGCCTCCCGGCTTTCGACTCTAGACCGGGCGCAGTTACGGCGAAAGGCTTTCAAATCCGGGTTTCTGCATCTGCAGTGCCAGCCTGCGCGACTTCTTTAAGCCCGCAAGTGCGGGCCGCCGCTTATGCGGCGTGAGCCTGCGCGGCGCTTGAGCGCGTAAATAGATTGAAATCCCTAATTCGCTGCCTTGCCCGGCTTAAGATCGCTGCGCGGGTCGTCGAACACGAACAGCGCAGGGTCGAGCGGCGGGTTGAGCGTCCCGTCGAGGAAGGCCACTGTCGTGACCAGACCTTGGGCGTCTTTCAGCTGCCATTGGCGCAGCTCGAGGGGCGCATCCATGAACACCAGCGTCAGGCTGCCCATGGCGGGATCTTCGGCGTCGACCAGGGTCACGCGGATCACGCCGGGGTCGCGGCTTACCTCGGTCACGTCGACCAGCTCGTCGAAGCGGATGGTCTCCTGCACCAGCGCACCGATTGGGGTGTCCTCGATGGCGAAGGAATTGATCTGGCCCAGCTCGTGGTCGTAATAATGCAGGTAGGTGCCGTCGGCGACGATCTCGAGCGGGCTCGGCGGATCGTAATCGAAACGCAGGCGCCCGGGCCGTTCCATCACGAAGCGCCCCTCGGTCACCGCACCGTTGGGCGCGATCTGAAAAAATGCCGAGCGATAGCTCCTGATCGCGTCGAGATAGCTCTCGATCCGCGCGATATCGGCGCGATCCTGGTCCGAGAGCGCGAGCGCGCCCGAGGGCGCAAACCCAACGCCTGCGGCGAGCGCGAACGCGGCGCAGAGCGCCTTAAGGATGGGCCATCTCATAAGACTGATGTAAGCGCTCGCACGTTCCGGCGCAAGCCGGGCGGTCCTAAGAGCATTTTCCGCTCGGAAAGATTAGGGAACCGCGACAGGCTGCGACTGCGGTCCGCCGGCAACCCGGCGCAAGGCTGCGTGCCGCTTGAACGCAAGATCAATCGGGATCACCTGGTTGATCGGAAAATGCGCCTAGCTCGCGATATCGTCGATGTCGCGCGCCAGCACCTCGCGCTTGCCCACATGGTTGGCGGCCGAGACCACGCCTTCGGCCTCCATCCGCTCGATCATGCGCGCCGCCCGGTTATAGCCGATCTGCAGGTGGCGCTGGACGAAGCTGGTCGAGGCCTTGCGCTCGCGGCAGACGAGTGAGACCGCCTGGTCGTAGAGCGGGTCGTCCGCGCCGGCATCGCCGAGGCCGGGGCCGCTGGTTTCTGGTGCGGCGGTCACCTCTTCGAGGTATGCGGGCGATCCTTGGGTCTTGACGTATTTGACGATCCGCTCGACCTCGTTGTCCGAAACGAGCGGCCCGTGCACGCGGGTGATCCGCCCGCCGCCTTCCATGTAGAGCATATCGCCCTGGCCCAGAAGTTGCTCCGCGCCCTGGTCGCCCAGGATCGTCCGGCTGTCGATCTTTGAGATCACCTGGAAGCTAATCCGGGTCGGAAAGTTCGCCTTGATGGTGCCCGTAATCACGTCCACCGAGGGCCGCTGGGTCGCCATGATCAGGTGGATGCCCGCGGCCCGCGCCATCTGGGCGAGGCGCTGGATCGCGGCCTCCACGTCCTTGCCCGCGATCAGCATCAAATCCGCCATCTCGTCGACCACGACAACGATGAAGGGCAGCGGATTGAGGTCGAGCGGCTGTTCCTCGAACACCGGCACGCCCGTATGCTCGTCGAACCCGGTCTGCACCGTGCGGGTCAGGGTTTCGCTCTTCAACTTGGCCTCGGCCAGGCGCTTGTTATAGCCCGCGATGTTGCGCACGCCGAGCTTCGACATCGCTTGGTAGCGGCCTTCCATCTCGCGCACGGCCCATTTGAGCGCAACTACCGCCTTGCCCGGCTCGGTCACCACCGGGGTCAGCAGGTGGGGGATGCCGTCATAGACCGAGAGCTCGAGCATCTTGGGGTCGATCATGATGAACTTGCACTCGTCGGGCGAGAGCCGGTAGATCAGTGACAGGATCATCGAGTTGATGCCGACCGACTTGCCCGAGCCGGTAGTGCCCGCCACCAGCAAATGTGGCATCCGCGCGAGGTCCGCCATCACCGGCTCGCCGCCGATGTCCTTGCCCAGCGCGAGGATCAGGCGGTGCGCGGTGGCTTCGTAGGCGTCCGTCGCGAACAGTTCACGCAAGAACACCGTCTCGCGGCCGGTGTTGGGAATCTCGATGCCGATCACGTTGCGCCCGGGCACCACGGCAACGCGCACCGAGATCGCACTCATGTAGCGTGCGATATCGTCGGCGAGCCCGATCACCCGGCTCGATTTCGTGCCCGGTGCGGCTTCCAACTCATAGAGCGTTACCACGGGGCCCGGACGGACCTTGATGATCTCGCCCTGCACGCCGAAATCGTCGAGCACGGATTCCAGCAGTCGCGCGTTCTGCGCGAGGCCGGCATCGTCCAGGCTGCTCTTCTTGCTCTTGGCCGCGGGGGTGGCGAGCAGGTCGAGCGCGGGCAGGCGGTACTCCCGCGTCGGGCCCAGATCCAGGGTGCCTTGGCGCTCCTTGGCGGCGCGCTTGCCGGGCTTGGGCTTCTTGCCCCGCTTCTCGACCAGGCGTACCGGCGGCTCCGGATCGGGGGCCTCGTCCTCTTCCACCGGCTCGGCCTTGCTGCCGAACAGCCGGGGCTCGAGGCGCTCGCGCAGTTTTTTGCGCGGCTTGGCAACGGCTCGGCGTGGTTTAGCCTTTTCGTCCGCGCCCGCGGCAATCGCGGCCGCCGAACGGCTGCGGAGCAGCCAGACGAGCCGGTTCCCTACGAGGCGAGCAGCCAGGCGCAAACTGCGCCAACCAAACCCGAACAGCGCGCGGCGCTGCTCACGGGTCAGCCCCAGCGCGGCAAACAGCGCCACGGCGGCGAGCAGGAAGCAAAGCGCGGAAAAAGCCCAGGCGGGAATTCCGAGCCCGACGGCGTGAGGCAAGACGGCGCCCGAGACGATAACGCCCACCGAGCCGCCCATGCCGCTCGCAATCGGCCAGTAGCTGGGCGCGGGCAGGGCGGCAAAGCCCGTCGCCATGGTCACGACGCCGATGGGAAGCAGCGCGAAGCGCAACAGATAGAGCGAGAGCCGGCGCTGCGAGAGAAGCACATAGCCCCAGGCGAGATAAATCACGATCATCACCGCGCCCGCTATGCCCATGCCCTGGAGGATCAGGTCCGAGATGTAGGAGCCGGGCAGGCCCGCGAGGTTCGCGGTCGAGCCCGCGCCGGCGGAATTGAAACTTTCGTCGGTCGACGCGTAGGTCACGAGCGAGAGCGCGATCAGCCCTGCGAGCACGATCAGCCCGGCGCCCGCGATTTCCGCCGCGCGGCG
>Ga0302135_10000059_pt1 | contig 60869 bp, 59 predicted proteins | sample CBN3_surface_MG_FD_203119 | JGI IMG/M metagenome (GOLD analysis project Ga0302135, IMG submission 203119) | Marine microbial communities from Western Arctic Ocean, Canada - CBN3_32.1 | ecosystem: Environmental > Aquatic > Marine > Oceanic | place: Canada: Western Arctic Ocean | collected...
CGTCTTGCGGCCGCACGGTCTTCCCAGTCCCGAGCAATCTCGTCGAAGGGGCGCAACAGAAATTCACGCAGCCGATCGTAAAAATCCGCCGCATCGCCGTCGAACAGGAAGATCGCCTCGCCGACAGACGCCACGAGGCCCGGCCTTAGCGGCATTGTTCTCGAACTGTTGATAAACAGCAACGGGCGCTCGCTCGCCAGACACCAGGACAGGGTGCTGGTCGCGCCGCGCGTTAGAAGCAGCCCGGCGCGGCGCGCGACGTAGCGGAAGTCGAGACGGTCTTCGTAGACCTCGACGTTCGGTAGCGCACGCGCCTCACTGAGCACGGGGTCGGGATCAAGATAGCGAACCACCGGGTAGGGCTTGATGACGATTTTCCGGGGCACCCGCGCAAAGACATTGCGAACCAGAGCGCGCTCCTGCAAGGCCATGTCTACATCGTTTATGCCGCGGTGAAGCCGACCGGCGTTGCCTTGGTGGATCGACGTGCTCAGGTACCAAAGAACCGGCTCGCTCGTCGGACGTCGCTGACGCCGGGCGAGGCGGCGGTACTCGCCGGGCAGGCCGGCGGCAACCGCATCGCCACCGCCATAGACGTTGTTTCGGCACAAGGCTGCCATGGGCTCGTTGAAGGTCACCGCGAGGTCCGATCCCAGATTTTCGTAAACCAGGTCATAGCCACGGTCGCGTTCGCCGATCTCAGCCGTAACACCGTGCTGAAAGGTGACGAGCGGTATGTTGCGCCGACGCAGGGCTCGATGCAGCGCGACAGTTTCCGGCCGGGCCAACATATTGCTCAGAGCCGCGCGGCAGCGATGTTTCGCCAACGCATCGAGGGCGCGTTCCGTGGGCTCGGCCGCCGCGCGGTAGCGCGCGACGTCCGCTGCCGCATAGCGCCCGGCCTCGCCGGCCAGACGGCTCACCACGGTCGGGCAGAGCCGCTCGGCAAAGCGCGTATTCACAGCCTGGCGCGCCACCTCAGCAATTAGCTCACTGCTCTCATCTTTAGCCGGGTCAACGATCGGCAAACTGAACCGGCGAAGCGCAAAGCCCCGGGCCGCGAGGCGAACCGCCGTATCGCGCAACAGCTCGTTATCTCGCAGGATCAGGATCGTGCCTTCGGCGGTCGGCGCGGTCCGCCGCTGACCGCGTCTGAGCGCAAAGCGATAGCGCAAAGTATTGACCCGTCCATTGCGCAGCTTGACGAGTAGCGATGGGGCGGGCGGCTCGGGGTCGAAGAGGTGGGTAACGCTCGCCGCGGGTACCTCGAAATTAGTTATCTCGCCCGTCCCGACCAGAAACGGGGCCACGCCGAGGCAGAAGTTCCCGCGCAGCACCGTATCGGCGTGGCGCACGGCGACGATCGCGCTCGGGTTCGCAAAATCGTTTTCTTCGAGCGAGGCAGCAGAAAAAATCTGACCCTGAAAATGCCCGACCAGGGCCCGGGCAGCCACAAGCGCCGTGTCGTTCGCGGTTTCGTCACCCGACAACGCGTCCCTGACGCCGTGCCAGATATCGTCTGTAGCCTCGTGCAGACCAACCTCGAGCGCGCGAATTCCGTCCGCCGATAGGCGCGGGCCGACCGGCCTGCAGGCAATCGATTCGTCGCACCAGATGGCGGGAGCCGTCGTCCTGACTGGAACATCGCGGGCAAGGCCCCTGTCCCACGCTGTTTCCAGGGCGGCGCGGCAATCCGCAAAGACCTGCACAGGTGGGGCCGCGACACCATTGGCAGCCGGGTCCGTCGCCGCCTCGCACACTGCCGTTGCGATCGAGCGGTTCACGGCACCAGCGCCTCCAGGAGTGCCGCCGCGACCCGCTCAACATCCGATTTCGTCATCCCGACGAACAGCGGCAGCGACAGGGCCCGCGACGCATAATGCTCCGCTCCGGGCAACGATCGTTCGCCATAGCGCTTCACGTAGTAAGCAAAGCGGTGAATTGGCTGATAGTGGAGCTGGGTCCCGACCCCCGAACGGGACAATTGCCGCATTACGGCTGCGCGGGACGCTCCAAAGGCTTCAAAATCGATGTCGATCACATAAAGGTGCCAGGCCGGACGGCCGCCGGGCATTCGGGCGGCAGGCCGCAGCCGGGGAGCAAGAGAGGCGAGCGCCTCATCGTAGGCCGCCACAAGATCCGCCCGCGCCTCGATGAACCGATCGAGCTTGGCAAGTTGGCTCAGACCCAAGGCGCAGTGAATGTCGCTTGCACGGTAATTGAGTCCGGGGGCGGGCATTTCGGAGTACCACGGCCGGGGCGAACCGTCGGCTTCAAAGCCGTCCGCGCGATTCTCGAAGTCCGCGCTATCGCGAACCAGCCCATGATGACGCAGCTGGCGCATACGCGCAGCCAGGGCGGCTTCGTTGGTCGCCACCGCGCCGCCCTCGCCCATAGCAACGGTCTTGACCGGGTGAAAGGAGAACGCCGCAAGCCTGGCATGCGCGCCGCAACCGACGGCGCCTCCGTCGCCGGCATACTGTGCGCCGAGCGCGTGGCACGCGTCCTCGACGACAGCGATATCTCGGGCCCTCGCGACAGCCGCGATCTCGGCCATGGCGGCGGCTTGACCGTTAAGATGTACCGGAAACACGGCACGCACCCGGCTTCCGGACGCCGCATCCAGGGCGGCTTCGAATGTCTCGGGCGTCAAGAGACCGGTCTCGCGGTCCACATCGGCGAAAACGACCTCAGCGCCGGTCATATGCGGCGCGTTCGCGGTCGCAGCGAAGGTCATGGAGGGAACGATCACGCTATCGCCCGGTCCCAGCTCCAGCGCCAGAGCGGCGAGGTGCAACGCCGCCGTCCCGCTCGAGCAGACGACGGCATGGGCCGCACCAACGCGATCCGCCAGGGCGCTCTCGAAGCGCTCGACCATCGGCCCCGTCGTAAGCCACTCGCTCCGGAGTACGGCGACGACGGCGTCGATATCGTCATCATCGAGGCAGGGCCGACCATAAGGTAACGGCTTCATATCTGCCTCAGGCCAACAGTCCGCGCTGCTGAAGAAAGGCGCGCAACTCGGCGGCATCGAGCCACTTGTCGTTCGTGTCGCTGGTGTAACGGAAATCATCCGCCACGCTCTTCGCGCCTTTTTCGGTGAACGACTCGGATGTCCAGAAATGGAAAGAGGGACAAATTACGTAGGCATCCTCGAGTTCCAGGGTCGTGCGCGAGTCGTCTTCACTGATCAAAACCTCGTGCAGTTTTTCCGATGGACGCACACCGACAATCTCTTGATCGAGGTCGGGCGCCATCGCCGAAGCGAGATCCGAAATCCGCATGCTCGGGATCTTGGGCACGAAGATCTCGCCGCCCTGCATTCGCTCCAGGCTGTGGAGCACGAAATCGACGCCCTGATCGAGCGTGATCCAGAAGCGTGTCATCCGGGGGTCAGTGATGGGAAGTGTTTGCGCACCCTCTCGGATCAGGCGCTGAAACAGGGGAATAACGCTGCCGCGCGATGCCAGCACGTTGCCGTAGCGAACGATGGAAAAGCGTGTGCGCTGACGACCGGCGAGGTGGTTGCCCGCGATGAATAGCTTGTCGGCGCAGAGCTTGGTCGCGCCGTAGAGATTGATCGGGTTCGCCGCCTTGTCCGTCGAGAGCGCGATTACCTTTGAGACCCCCGCGTCGATTGACGCGTTGATAACGTTCTCGGCGCCGATGACGTTGGTTTTGATGACCTCGATCGGATTGTATTCTGCAATCGGCACATGCTTGAGCGCTGCCGCGTGGATGACGATATCGATGCCCTCCATGGCGCGGCCCAGGCGCTTGTCGTCCCGCACATCGCCGATGAAATATCGAATTGGCGGATACTCCGCCTGCGAAAAGCGTTGCGCCATTTCATACTGCTTGAGCTCGTCACGGCTATAGATTACGAGGCGGCGCGGCGCGCATTGCTTGAGAACATGTTCGGTGAACGCGTGACCGAACGATCCGCTTCCCCCGGTGATCAGGATATTTGAGTTGACGGGGATCTCAGCCATGAACTGCTTCCTCCAATAATCTTTCGGTCGGGCTTTGTTGCTTGGCGAAGGCCCGCGCGTACCAACTGTCGCGTACCATGAGTTCGGCGTGACTCCCCTCACCCGTTACCCGACCCAACTCGAGGACGATGATCCGATCGGCGATGGCGACAGTGGAAAGCCGGTGGCCGACGACAATGAGCGTGGTGTCGGTTTCGTTGCGAATTCGAGTCAGCGCATCGCGGAACAGTTCTTCGGCATCCGCGTCAAGATTGCTCGTGGGCTCATCGAGAATCAGGAAGGGCGAGCGGCTCAACAATGTCCGGGCGAGGTCGAGGCGCTGGCGCTGACCGCCCGAGAGCCGGATTCCCTCCGCACCGACCAGCGTGTCGTATCCCTGGGGTAGTGCCTCGATAAATTCGTGAGCGCCGGCCAGCCGGGCGGCATCGACGATTTCCCCGTGGGACGCTTTTGGTTGACCGTAGGCAATATGTCCTGTCGCCGTCGCATCGAAGATTTGCGGCGATTGCGGCGCGTAGGAAAATCCCTTGCGCAAGCTCTCGAGCTGGAATTCCTCGGCCGGGATATCGTCGTAAAGAACTTGGCCGGCGGTGCAATCGCGCAGCCGCGGCAGCAGGTCGATCAACGTCGATTTTCCCGCCCCCGACGGCCCGACAAGCGCCGTCATCTTGCCGATCTCGATCGAAACGTCGAGCCCGGACAGAGTCAGCGCGTCGCTTCCCGGATAGCGGAAATCGACGTTCTCGAAGCGCACTGCGCGACGCGGCGCGACGAACTTTCTCCCGCCGCCGGCCATTTCCTGGGCCGCCTCGATACCCTCGATTCGCCGTTCGATCGCGCCGACACTGGCCAGGGTGGTCGCAATCGTCTGACGAATACGCATCAATTCCTTGAGCCGCGGCATAAGGCGAAGCAGCACCGCCATAAACAAGCCGATTTCGCCAATCGAGAGATGAAAGACGCTGAACCCGACATAGAGAAATCCGACGATAGCCAGCATCCCCAGTGCCTCGGCCACGATGGTCACCCGGGCATTGAGAACATACCCCAAGACGTAGTTTCGGTATTGTCTCTGGGTCAGCCCGGCGAGGGTTTCCGATTCGCCCTGCTCGGTTCCCGAGAGACGAATGAGCCGGAGCGCGCGCAGCCGATCAACCAGGAACTGGCCGACCCCCTGGTTGGATTCCGTGGTATCCTCGCCGACGCGGCCGCTGTTCAGGATCAGCCGGCGGACCCCTATATAGACCACGAGAACCACCGGTACGACGGCAAGGGTCAAGGCGCTCGATACGGAAAGGGCAAGTCCGAAATAAATGAGGATGAGGAACCCGGCCCCGACCAGAATCAGGGTCTGGTACAGACAACTCATCGCCCGTTCGAGCTCGATGGTCAGGTCGTTGACCATCTCGCCGACACTCATGTCTTCCGTGTAAGAAAGACGAACTTCGAGATAGCGTCGGAAGGTGCCCTCGCGCGCGTCGCGGATGAGCCGGAAGCGCGATCGGGCCGCGTAGACCGTCCGCCCGTAGACAAACGCAATACTGGCCCCGAAGAACAACAACGACGTGACGAGCAGAACGGAAAGCGTGACCGGCAGTCCCAGGCTGCCATAGACCGCCACGATAACGGCCCAGAGCTGCGATTCTGCTGCCAGAGCCGCAGCGTTGCCGTCGCTGCCGAGAAATTCGACAACCGGCAGGATCATGCCGATGCCGATACCCTCGAACACAACACTCGTCAAATCGAGTGCCAGGAGGGTGAACGCAATCGGGCGGGTAACGCCGAGCACCTTGCAGGCGTGCAGGAAGCGCTTCGGGGTCATCGCGTCGCGCCTTCGTGTGCCGGTTCACTGGGCAAGGGGGCGAATGCCGCCTCGGCCAGACGCCAATCCGCCGCCGTGTCGATGTCGAGGGAGGCCAGGCTGTCCATTTCGAGAGCCAATGTTGCCGGCGGGTAGAGAGTGGCGTGGCGGCGTAGTGCAGCACAGCGAATCAGGTAGAGTGCACCGTTCGGAACATAGAGGGGCGCCGGCTCGCTCGCGTCTTCGAGTGGTGCCAGAAAGCCGTCCGCCGCTTTGTGAAGCACCTGGTTCGGTCCAAACCCCAGCCGGCGAACCCCGACGACTGCATCGACCTCGGCGCGTTCGGCCAGCAATGCGACCCCCTCGCGCAAGACCGCCCCGCCGCGCAGCGGCGACGTCACCTGGAGCAACAGGACGGCGTCGGGGTCCCCGTCACGCTCAACACGGAACCAGTCGAGCGCATGCATGAGCACCGGCAGAGTCGGCGTCGCATCGGCTGCGAGCGCGGCCGGGCGCTCGAACGGCGCGCACCAACCGAGAGCGCGCCCCTGTTCGGCAATCGCTGCGTCATCGGTGCTTAACAAAACCGGGGCATCAATCGCCGCGGCCTGCAGCGCGTCGTGGGCATGCTCCAACAGCGTTCGCCCGGCGAGCGGACGCGCATGCTTGCCGGGCAGTCGCTTGGAGCCTCCACGCACGGGAACGACAACCAGAAGGTCTGTCATGCCACTATGTCCGCACCAACGGCGCGGCCGAGCTCGTCTGCAAACGCAGTTCGGCGCTGCGCTTAAACAACAGGCGATCGCCGTAGAAATGGGAATGCCAATAATAGCGCTGCTCACGGACATGATCGGCGACGAGAAAATTGCAAATTCGGCCGAGCGCCAAGGCACAGGGAATGATTGTCTTGCTCGCCATGACGACGATCCGGCCATTCACTATCAAGCGGGTCGACGAGCTGTGATTTTCTACTATTCCCGGCAGTTTCATTTTTGCTCACGCTTTATATTGCTGCAGCTGCGTCTTCGTGTCGCGACAGGCTCTCGCACAGCTTGTCGTTGGCTGCCTCGATCACAGTTGGATCGAAGCGTTTCAGATCGACCATGTTGAAATCGCGCAAATCGAATGACGTTGCCTTCACAGCGGCGAGAAAACGCGCTCCGTCCTGCTGTGCGCGAGCCGCGTCGATTTCCCCGCTCAGGGCGGCTGCGAGTTGGCTCTTGAGCTTGCCTTCGTCAGTCACGCACAGTACGTGCGGCAGGAAATTATAGATGTTGTGCCGGCCGAAAGTGAGTACGGGCTTGCCCATCACGGCAGCCTCAAAGCCGCCGGTTCCCGTGATCGTCGCAACCGCGTCGGCGCGCTGTATTACCTCCGGGCCCAGCTCCATCATCCTGATCATGACGACGTTCTTGAACTCCCGGATCTGCGCGTAGAAATCCGTCGGCCGGCGCCCGACCCCCGCATAGGTTTCCTTCACCGCGAGTCGCACACCCGCCGGCAGATCGCGCGATAGCGCGGCGATGCACGAGAGCTGGTAGAAATATTCCGGCGAAAGCGCCTGGAGCGCGGTTTCCGGCTCGGTGTGCAGCGGGTAATAGACAATCTGTCCCGGACCAAGATCCGCCACGCTCAACGCCCCCGCTCCGTTGAGTTTGCGCGTGTCCCGCCACTCGCGCCAGAAATACGCAAGCTCGTCCTTTAGGAAATAAGCTTTCGCTTTATCATAGCGCCGCAGTCGCCAATAGAAATTACGCGCCGTCAAATGGACCATGCGCCGCGCCAGGCCCCTCAAGGTCGTGTTGCGAAGGAACTTCTTGCGCAACGACATATGCGACAGATACGGGTCGACATCGCCAGTCTCTGGCGCGTCCTCGAGCCCGTGATAGGCCACTTCGACCTCGGGCGTTTCGTAGAATTCGTTACGGCCCCAATAGTAATAATTTTGGTAACGCGAGCCGATCATACTGCGCACGGGGATCCCGCCTGCCTTGGCAAGCAACTCGGCGACGAGACCGCAACTGATCATGAGGGTCGGACGTTTCTCCGCAATCTCGCACGCCCAGAAATCGACCAGCTCGTTATAGCCGTGAACCATCTGGAGATAGTTCGTCTGCTCCGAGTAGTGCGACCGGGGGTGGTAAAATCCCCCAAGCGCGTAGCCCCGCCCGAGGTGCCGATCGGTGACCGCAAGCCGGTTGATGGTGGTGCCAAGCTTCGCTTCCCGTGCGCGTGCGCAGGAGAGTACGGTCTCCTCGTCGAGATCGCGCTGGCCGATCGCCTGGTAAAGAACATCCGTCCGTGTGATCGAATCGACCAAGCCCGAATTCAAGTACGGCGCGTAGAACTTCGCATCCTGTTTGGTGTTGCAATAAAGATGTATCACGCAGTGGTGTCGCGCCCGGATGGATTCGAGCAACGCGAGATAAATGTAGCGAAATGCCGAAGACTGCTGGATCACGATACGGGAAAAGCAATCGGTCATCGTATCATCGGCTCCGGCCATGACCGCGACACGCGCGCGGGCGCAGGCTCCTGCCAGGGCGCGGTAAAGCATAGGTGCGCATCGGAAAATCGTTTATGCAGCAACGCCGAGCGCTCGGGCAAACGCGCAACCAGCTCATCGGCCCGTCCGCTTCCGCCACGCCACCGCCGTCTCGACCGCCTCGGCGGCGGGCATCAGCACGCAGCGCGCCGCACCGACTTGACCGTTACATGGCGGGAGCCCGTGACGGTCGCATGAATTCGCCAGCGCACCCGCGCGCGCGCAAGTAACGCGCCTTGCCGCGACGAACGGCTTGGCGGCTGCGGGGCTAGAGACCGGAATCATCACTGTCTTGGCATCCCGCTGCAGTGCCGGCACGGGCTGTTGTCCCTATCGTGAACCAATCAGCGAAACCAACCATCACGTTCCTCGCCTCGCAAGGTCATTTTCTTGCGTAACAGTCGGTCTCCGAGACTGGCTTTCGCCAGGATATCGCTGATCTTGCGGCCGGCTTCGCCAGTGCCATACGGATTGTCGAGGCTTCGGCAGCGCATGCGGAACGCGCGGTCGAAAAGCGCCCGGTTGATCGCGCGGTGAATCTGATCGGCGTCGTAATCCGCGTCGATGACATTTCCGGCCCGCAACCGTCCCTCCTGTCGCGAGCCTATATTCACAGTGGGGCAGCCGAATGCGGGCGTCTCCTTGATGCCGGAGGACGAGTTCCCGGCACACGCCAACGCAACGTCAGGGTTTCGCGCCAGAGCGAGCAGCCCATGGTAGTAATGGCGACCCACGGAGCGGTGAAGTTGCACACCGGGACGGCTTCCTTCGGCGAAGCGGTCCAGCGATTCGATGATGCGCCGCCCGCCGGCGTCGTTGTTCGGGTAAGTAAGAATCACCTGGACGCCATCGTCGGCCAATCTCTCAAGCGCGGTGAGCGCGGGCGCGATCTGGCCCGCGGCGGTATCGAACTGGATGGTCACGGAGTGCTGGGTGAAAACGACGATCGGTTGATCGAGATCGAGACCGAACCGGGTGACCACCTCGTCCACCGACGCGTAGCGACCCCGGGCGATCAGATCGATTGCCGGAAAGCCCACCGTATGCACGCGCCAGGGTTCCTCGCCCATGGCCAGGATCCGGTTTGTCGCCTGCTGGTTGGTCGTAAAATGGAGATGAGCGAGCTTGGTCATGGCGTGGCGCACGGAATCGTCTAGTGCGCCGCCCTCGGTGAGATCGCCGCCTTCGACATGGGCGGTCGGCGTGTTCGTCTGCGTCCCGGCAATCACTGCTGCAAAACCTTCGAAACGGTCGGCGTAGACGACGAGAAGCTCGGGCTGCAACCGGGCGAGCGTCTCGCTCATCGACATCACACCGTTGCCGATCGCGCGCGCCGTCCCAAAAAGCGAATCCTCATCCATCTCGATCTTCACTTCGGCATGCACCGTAAAACCATCGGATTCGATTTCCGTGAGGGTCCGGCCGAAATCATCATCGAGATGAGCGCCGGAGACAATGAGCCGGTAATCGAGATCGGGGTGCGCGTCGATTGCCTGAAGGATCGGCAACTGCAACCCGTATTCTGCCCGATTGCCTGTAAAGACCCCGATGACGCGGCGGCTCATGTGTTGCCACTCATGAGCCGCGCGAGCCCATCACGCAGAGCCGTTCGCGCGTGCCAGCCAAACGCCTGCTCAACCGGCCCCGGATCGATTATCAATCGCTCGGATAACGTTCCCGGGGCCATTGTTTCAACGACGGGGCGACGGAGTTCTCCAGCCAGCTCAAGCACCAAACGCGCCAGATCGCCGATTTGCACAGGCCTACCCGTGCCCAGGTCGAAACGACCCACGGCTCGGCCCAGCGCGATCCGTGCGAGACCCTCGGCGGCATCCCCGATCCAAAGAAAGTCGCGCTCGGCACCGCCATCACGTATTCTCAATGCGTCGCTGCCGGGCACCTGAGCGAGAATATTCGAGAGCACCGTCGTCTTACTCATACCTGGCCCGTAAACGCTTGTCAGGCGGACCACAGCGCCGCCCGCTGCGAGTACCCGCTTCTCGCACGCCGCCTTTGCACGGCCGTAGACGCCGCGGCCAAGAGCGGAAGAGATGTAGACGACTCGCGGATAGCCCTTTCCCAACAGCGCGTCCAAACGATCGAGGTTTGCCCGGATATGGTCCTCACCCGCTGTTTCTGCAGCCGCGACATCCGACGTTTCCGCGAGATGAACCAGCGTCGCCCCCGACGTCGCCGGCGTGTCTCCATAATCCTCGACACGGTGCGCTACGCCCCCCCCTTCACCAGGCAACGGACGGCGCGCCACCGGCCACACCGTGTTCCCCTGCATGGCAAGCGCCGTGGTGAGGTTGCGGCCAATGAAGCCCGACGCGCCGGTTACGATTACAGGCTCGCTCAAGAGAACTCCGCAATGTCTTCGGGGGCCAGTTGCGTATCGATAGTCAAGTCGCGCGTTGCGACCCTGCCGATAACTTCATCAAGCCTACTGGCTTGAATCGAACCGGTACCAGGCCGCTTGACCCAAATATTATCGACGCTGAACCGCTCGCCGGCGCGGACAGGCAAAATCGTCGTCACGCTGGCAAATGCAAAATCGATCACTGGCTGTTCATCGGGCAAGACCGACTTGTCGCCACCCCGAGCCTGCCAGACTGCATTTGACCCCACGATCAGATCCTTCAACTCGCCCGGCTCGAGAGAGATACCGGTATCGGGACCCGGCCAATCGCGCGAAAGAGTGAAATGCTTCTCCAGCAGACTCGCGCCCAGTGCTACCGCGCCGAGACAAGTCCAGATATTCAACGAATGGTCGGAAAGACCGATCGGCAGCTCGGGAAAGGTCGAGATCAGCTCGGCAACGGCTCCCAACCGGACCCTGTCGTAAGGCGTTGGATACATGCTGACGCAGTGCATCACCGCGAGAGGCGTGCCGTGTTTTGCTATGGTCGCGACAGACTTGCGCACGGACCCGAGATCGTTCATGCCCGTCGACAGGATCATGGGCTTCCCGTAGGCCGCGATGTGATCGAGCAACGGCAGGTTATTGCATTCGCCCGAGCCGATCTTGAAAGCGGGCACATTCATTTCGTAAAGCCGATCCGCCGCTTCGCGGCTGAACGGAGTCGACAGGTAAATGATGTCCTTGGTTGAACAATAAGCTTGGATTTGACACTCCTCGTCGGCCGTGAGCTCGCATCGCTTGATGATGTCCCACAAGCTTTCACTGGAAATCTCGCCCGGTGTCATATCCGTCGCGATCATTTCTTTCTCGGTAATGTGGCACTGAAATTTTACAACCTCGGCACCAACGCCGACGGCCGCGTCAACGAGTTGGAATGCCTTTTCTAGCTCGCCTTCGTGGTTGATGCCGACCTCGGCGAGGACGAGCGGGGGATGGTCCGGACCGATCTTGCGGTCCGCAAATTCAATTTCAGGCATGTCGGCTTTCCCCATAACCTCCAAGGGACTCTCCTGCTTCCGCGAAACCGGTAGAGCTCCGCCGAATTGTCGTGGCCACTGTCACAAATTCCTCGGGCCGAAACGGGCGGTCTCGATGGAATTCGGATCCCGATGACCCCGCCGCGACGAGCGCCAGGTGAAGCACCGCCGTGCCGTTGACCATGGCGACGCCATGGGCCCGCCCAATCAGCCGGGCGAGTTGGCATTCCATCTCGACGACGAAGGAGCCGGCCGACGACAGCCGATTGTCCGCGACGCAGCGTGCCGGATGGGCCGCTTCGTTACCGCGTAGAACGGGCACCGAGAGCGGGATGCCCGGCTCAGCGCTCACGTCTCGTCCTCCACCGGAGCGGTCTCGATTTGACGACGGAGCGAGAAAGGCACCGCAACGCGCTTCGCCAGAACCGTGTCGAGCAGCCGCTCGTAGGCCACGCGCACGGTATCGTTTTCGGCGAGAATCCAGCAATCCGGATCCTCCGGCCCGCCAAGCTCGATGACGGGGATTCCCCGCACCGAAGACTGGCGCCCGGAGGGATTCCAGATGCCCACGATCTCGACCGAGGAATTCAAGCCGCACAATACGGCGATTTCGACGAGTTCGCCCCGACCGCACAAGCCGGCCGTCTTGACGCCCCGCGCTTCAAGCTCGGCAAACAGGCGGTCGTAGCTCTGCCGCCAGCGGCGGAAGGCGGTAAAGGAGTCGCTGAAAAACTGAGCCGTGAGACGGCTTTTCTCGGCAAACCCGTGGGGTGTGAGATAATATTTGTAGCGCCGCGCCGGGGCCTGCGACACCTTGATCAGTCCCTTGCCGATACAGCGCTTGATGTAGGAATTGGTCAGGCCGAGCGCGATCCCCAGGTCGTTGGCGAGACGCCGCTGGCTCACAGTCTCCGAGTCGTCGATCCGCTCGAGCAGGTCGAGCACGATGCCGTCTTCGCGGGAATCGCGGTCCATCACAGAATCAACCAACCCGACCGGTCATGCGGGCCGGACCTCGAACAGGCAATGTTCGGCGCCGTTGGCCCGGCACTGGGCTTCGCGCGAGGTCAGTGTGAACGCCCGGCCTGTCGCTTGGCCCACCCATTCGAGCGAACCGGCGAACCATCCGGCGTACATGTAGCAAAGCTTGCGCCCAATATCGGTTCCGCAATGCTCGACAAACACCGAATGGTCGAGACGGACATCCGCCGCGCCGCTTTCCCCATCCACGGACCTCACGGTGAATTGCCCCCAACCTCGCTGGGAAATCCGTCGCATATAATGATGAAAGACCGCGAGGCCCTCAAGACCGTGGGTCGCGGCTTCCTGTTCGCACCACACCCAGGCCGATTTGTGGCCCGCGTCGTAGAGCTGGCGGGCGTAAACCTCCTCGCCGAGCGCCGCTTCCACGGCAAGGTGGTTGTTCACGAAGAAGTGCCGGGGCATGTAAATCATCGGCAAACCGTCGGTCGACCAGGCGCCGGTTGCGGCGTCGACTTCAATCGGGATCTCGGGCGCAGCCACTTCTCAACGATCCTTTCGGGCGGAAAACGGGATGGCGAGAGGAGCCTCGTCCACCGAGCCGACGTCGGGCTCGGCATGGTCCAATCCGGCAAGCTCCAGATCGTCCGGTTGGCCGACGTCGATCCAGTATTCGTGCACGGGAAACACACCGATCCTCAAACCCGCCCGATGCGCGATGTCGAGCAGTTCCGGCATGTCGATTGCACGACCTTGCGGGACCTGGGCGAGAAACGGGGCGCTGAGATAGTACATTCCCGCGGCGATAAACTGACCGAGTGTGGGCTTTTCAACGATATTTTCGAACAATCCCTTCTCGTCATGACGCACAACACCGTAAGGAATATGTATGTCGTAACGCGAGACGCCGATGGTCGCATCGAGATCGCTCGCCACATGAAAGTCATGCAAGGCCCGATAGTCAACCCGGGTCACGACATCGCCGTTGACGAGCAGAACCTCATCCTGGGCGGACGGAGGCAAGAGCCCCAGCGCGCCGGCGGTGCCGAGTGGTTCGCTCTCGCGGATGAAATGAATTCGCGCCCGGTTCGTTCGTTCGCTGATAAAGCGTTCGATCTTTTCGCCAAGAAAATGCACGGCGATATGGATCTCCTCCACACCGACATCTTCGAGCTGTTCGAGGACCCGGTCCAGAATCGGCCGCCCGCCGACCCCAAGCAATGGTTTGGGGATATCCTTGGTTCGCGCGCCCAGACGTTGGCCGTAACCTCCCGCCATGACGAGCGCGCTTCCGATCGCGCCACGGGATGCCTCGGTTGCCAGGACGTTGATCACTTGTCCCGCGTCGTCGAGAATCGGCAAAAACCGGGTCTTACGAAGCAGGGAACGGTTGACCGCATCGTCACCGGGCTGGCCGGCCTTGGGCGATTGGTGCATACATTCGCTGACCGGGTCTTCAAGCGTTATCCCGCGCAGGATGGCGCGTCGTACGTCACCGTCGGTAACCGTCCCAAGCAGATGGCGTTCCTCGTCGACGACGAGCTGAAACAAATGCGTGGGCGAATCGTTGATCCGCGCAAGAACGTCCCGAATCGACAGGCCGGGCCCGCAGAGCACATTATCGATGTCTTTGATGCGATACATGGGAAGGATCTGGAGGCTTGTGCGCGCAGATGGCATTTCCACCTGTCCACGCTACCGCACTCCGGGTGAGTCCTGTTCTCCGGAAATACGGCTATGATCCCGGATTCAAAAGGCGAATCGAGGAATCGCCATCATCTGTTCACAGCATGAACAGCCGGTCAAGTGATTTGTTCATAATATGAACACTAGTCGAGGCCAGTGTCCCGCGAGAGCGCTGTTCTAAACGCCGCTGTCACGGCGCGAGCCCGTCACGCGATTGGATCGCGACCCCGACCCGGCTTGAATTTTGCCCCGCCAGCCACTACAAAGCGTTAAAATGCAAAGTTGAGCCGGACAGGGCCAATGTCCCGTCAGGCCTTTGAGGGCATGAAATCCATGACCGAGATCACACCGCTTCCCCGCCAGGAGAGCCCGGAATGCGACGAGGACTTGTCCAAGGCGAGCCGCCTGCGCGCGCTTTTGACGGCGCCCAAACTGGGCTTTCTCATGGAAGCCCACAACGGCCTCTCGGCCAAGATCGTCGAGGAGGCGGGCTTCGCCGGGGTCTGGGCGTCCGGCCTGTCGATCTCGGCGACGCTCGGCGTGCGCGACAGCAACGAGGCGTCCTGGACCCAGGTCCTCGAGGTCCTAGAATTCATGTCCGACGCCACAACCATCCCGATCCTGGTCGATGGCGACACGGGCTACGGCAACTTCAACAACGTCCGCCGCCTGGTGCGCAAGCTCTGCCAGCGCCGGATCGCGGGCGTCGCCATCGAGGACAAGCTCTTTCCCAAGACCAACTCGTTCATCGGCGAGGGTCAGCCCCTGGCCGACATCGACGAGTTCTGCGGCAAGATCAAGGCCGGCAAGGACAGCCAGACCGACCCGAATTTCTGCCTGATCGCGCGCACCGAGGCGCTGGTCTCGGGCTGGGGCGTGAACGAGGCGCTCGACCGGGCCGCGGCCTATCACGAGGCCGGGGCCGACGGCGTGCTAGTCCATTCCAAGCATCCCTCGGCGGACGAAGTGCTGGCCTTCATGGTGCACTGGGAAAACCGCTGCCCGGTGGTCATCGTGCCCACCATGTACTACCGCACGCCGACGTCTGTATTCGAGGACGCCGGGATCGCGATGGTGATCTGGGCTAACCACAACCTGCGCGCCTCGATCACGGCCATGCGCGAAGCCAGCCGGCGGATTTTCGAGGAGCAGAACCTGACCGGCGTGGAAGGCCGCATCGCCAGCGTGAAGGATGTCTTCCAGCTCGCCGGCAACCAGGAGTTGGCCGAGGCGGAACGCCGCTATCTCGCACCCGACCGCCCCTCGCAACGCGCCATCCTGCTCGCCGCCTCGCGCGGCGCAGCACTCGGTTTGCTCACCGAAGAGAAACCCAAATGCATGATCGATATTCGTGGCAAGCCCCTGCTCAACCATCTGGTCGACACCTTCAGCCAGTCGGGCGTCGCCGACGTAACGGTGGTGCGCGGCTATAAGAAAGAGAAAATCGACCTGGCCTCGATCCAAACCGTCGACAACGACGCATTCGAGGAAACCGGCGAGGTTGCCTCGCTGGCTTGCGCGGCGGACCGCCTCGCCGAGCCCTGCATCATCAGCTATGGCGATATCCTGTTCCGAAACTACGTTCTCGACGACCTACTAGAATTTGCCGACGACATCATCGTCGTGGTCGATGCCAACTGGCGCGAGCGTGAGCGCACGGGAACCGATGCCGCGCTCGACCTGGTGACCTGCTCGCGGCCCTTTACCGGGCGCTATCTCGACGACGACGTAGTCCGGGCCACCGCCATGGGCCCGGCCATCGCCCCGGCCGCGGCCGACGGTGAATGGATCGGCCTGGTCAAGTTGACCGATGCGGGAGCAAACCAGGTTGCCCGGGAAATCGAGGCCATGGATGCCGACGGCACCGCTCGAACCGCCGGCCTGCCCGAACTTTTCGGTCGCCTGATCGCACGCGGCGTGTCGGTCCGGGTGATGTACATCGCGGGCCACTGGCTCGACATCGACGACCTGTTCGACCTGGCCAGCGCGCGGAACCAGCTGTGATTGAGGCCGACGCGTTTCTCGAGCCTGCGCGCGAACGCGGGTTCGACTTCTATACCGGCGTGCCCTGCTCGTTTCTCACCCCCATCATCAACCGCGTGATTTCCGATCCCCGGCTCGACTACGTCGGCGCCGCCAGCGAAGGCGAGGCCGTCGCCATCGCCGCCGGCGCCTGGCTTGCGGGGCGCAAGACCGTGGTCATGTGCCAGAACTCCGGACTCGGCAACACGGTCAATCCGCTGACCTCGCTAAATTTTCCGTTTCGCATCCCGACGCTGCTGATCGTGACCTGGCGCGGCCAGCCCGGAATCGCTGACGAGCCCCAACACGAACTGATGGGCGAGATTTCCCCCGACCTGCTAGCCCTAATGCGTATCCCTTACTGGCGCTTTCCCGGCACGGCGAACGAGGTCGCCGAGGCGCTCGCGCTGGCCGAGGCCGAGATGGACCGGAGCGGCTTGCCCTACGCCTTTCTCATGGAGAAGGGTGCAGTGCGCGACGACGGGCTCGACGAGCCCGCACCGGGCGATGCCGTCGAAGGCGTGATCGAGGATCGCCGCGCACACGCCGTGCCGCCGCGCCGCGCCGCGGCGCTCGAGCGGGTGCTAGCCGCCGTGCCGGACAGTGCGGCGATCGTCGCCACCACCGGCAAGACCGGGCGCGAGCTCTTCACCCTCGCCGACCGGGCACAGCATTTCTACCAGGTCGGCTCCATGGGCGGGGCCTCGGGCTGTGCGCTGGGGATCGCGCTCAACACCGAGCGCCCGGTCGTGGTGCTCGACGGCGACGGCGCGGCGCTGATGAAGCTGGGTACGCTCGCCACCATCGGCGCGCGCCAACCCGCCAACCTGATCCATCTGCTGCTCGACAACGGGGTCCACGATTCGACCGGTGGCCAACGGACGGTCTCGGCGACGGTCGATTTCGCCGGGCTCGCCCGGGCGGCCAATTACCCGAGCGCCTGGCGCGCCGATACGCTGGGCGGGCTCGACGCCGCGCTGGGTTCCGCGCTTGCTTCGCCCGGCCCTCATTTCATCCACTTACGCATCACGCCGGGCTCGATGAGCCCGTTGGGTCGTCCCTCTGTCGCACCCGTCGAGGTCGCCCGGCGCTTCAAGGCGTTTCTCGCCGGTCGCTAGGACGTGCGCGCGGGCTTGACCGAGACCGTGTCGAGCATCACAAAGTTGCGCAGCAGCCCGCCGGCCAACCGGCCCAGCAGGGGAAGCCGCACGAGTCCACCGATCAGGCGGCGCAAGCCCACGGACCCCTTGTAATCTTCAAGGTTGGTCAGCCCGATGAGCCGCTGCACGGTGCGGTCCTCGCACGTCCCGATATGCACGAGACTCTGGGCACGGTGGCGGCGGGGCGAGCGAAGGTGAAGAATCGATTCCACATAATCGGGGTCGTTGCCAGTCAGCCGATAAAGCGGTCGGCGTAGTGCCGGCGGGAACCAATGCACGAACCAGGTCCGAGTATGCGTGTCGTAGGGCACCAGACGATGAGGCACCTGGTGATAGGCGGTGCCACCCGGGCGGAGTACCCGGCCTTCCTCGCGGTAGTAGCTGTCGAACACGCTGTCGTCGACATGCTCGAGCACCTGCTGGCTGAACACGAGATCGAGGCTCTCATCGGGCAGGGGCAGATGGCTCCCATCATAGACCCAAAAACGCGACTCATCGATGCCACAAACATCGGCAAGCAGGCGATTGAGCCGTTCGACCCCGCCACCCACATCGACGCCGTAAACGGATTCGAAGCCACGGGCGAAGAGCCATAGGGCGCTCAAGCCGCCGCCGCAGCCGTGATCGAGGATGGCAAATTCAGCGGCCGCGCGGACACCGCGCCGCTCATCGACGACCCGTTGAAGCAGAGCAAGATGGGGCGGCGGCGTCTCTTGCGCCGCCTCGCGAAAAGCCTGCCATGGCGCCTCGATCAGTGCGTCCGTGTCGAGCGCGTCGGTCAATTCGCGAAAACAGCGGCGAAGTTCGTACCAGCTCACCCCGCGCGTCTCCCGGTTCTGGCCCCGCCGCCCAAGGCCATCGCTCAGACCGCCTCGATGTCGTTGCCGCGAACCGTGACGCGCACCTCACGTCCCATCAGCCGCAGCAGGATCATGACCCGTTCGTCGTCGCTTGCGGCCTGGAAGATGCCTTCAAACTCTGCAAGCGGGCCCTCGAGAATGCGCACCTTGTCGCCCGACTGGAAACTCTCCGCGCCGAGTTCGAAATGACCGTCGGGCCCCGCCCGCGACGCCAACGCGTCGATCACCGCGTCGGGCACCGGGCTCGGACCCTCGTCGCCGCCGATGACGTGGCTGACCCCGAAGGTCGAGAGGATCGGCCGCCAAGGCTCCGTCTCAAGGTCGACCCGAACGAACAAATAGCGCGGGAAGAGCGGGCGCAACACCGTATCGACCCGGCGGGCATGACGCCGCTGGCGCCGCACCCGGGGCAGCCATGCCTCGAAGCCCTGACGCCCGAGATTAAACAGCGCCCGGGATTCTCCCTGGGCCTGGGTATGGACGACGTACCACCGCTTCATGCGCCCCCCGGGCAACTTTGTTGTGCCCCCATCCTAGCGCCGCGCGAGCGCGCCGTCATGATTGAGATTAATCGAGCAGATGTGCCAGATAGCCGCCGTAATCGGAGTTTCTTGGGTCTTCGCCATACGGGCGAACTGGTCGCACTCGATCAACCCGCGGCGCCAGGCTGTCTCTTCGGGAAAAGCGACGAGACCGCCCTCGCGACGCTCGATGTCGGCTACGTAGTTGGACGCGGCAAGCAATGCGGCCGCCATGCCCGCATCGAACCAGGTGGCCTCGGAGCCGATCAAGGTGGCCTGCAGCCCCCCGGCCTCCAGATAGACCCGATTGACGTCGGTGACCTCGAGCTCGCCCCGCGCCGAAGGCTGTTGTCCACGGGCGATTTCAACCACTTGGCCGTCGTAGAAATACAAACCGGGCACCGCGTAGGACGAGCTCGGGTGCGCAGGCTTTTCTCCAGGCTGACCACCTTGCCCGGCCCACCGACCTCGAGCACACCGAATAGGCCGGGGTGATAGACCGGATAGCCGAATAACGCCGCACCCCGCTCGAGCGACGCGGCGTGCGCCAGAGAATCAGGGAACCCAGGGCCGTGAAAAATGTTGTCGCCCAGCACCAACGCCACCGGTTCGCCGTCGATGAAAGATTCGCCGATCAACAGCACCTCGGCAATTCCACTTAGCGTGATCTGTTCGCCATATTCAATCGACAGGCCCCATTGCTAGCCATCACCGAGCAGGGTCTGGAAGTGGCTGCGTTCCTCGGGTCGAGCGATCAGCAGCACGCGGGTAATACCCGCCGGCATCAGGGGGCAGAGCGGGTAATAGACCATCGGCTTATCGTAGACCGGTAGCAGCTGCTTGCTCATGCAAAGCGTGGAGGGGTAAAGCCGGGTGCTTTCGCCTCCAGCCAGGATAATTTCTTTGTTGATCATGGCCGCGCGGTTGCAACCGGCTCTGCAGCCCGCCGGCTGAGGCGCTCGCCTTGATAACCGCCCTTGCGCTGAACCGCCTGGCACCAATCGCGGTTCTCGAGATACCACTGCACCGTCATCGCCATACCGCTTTCAAAGCTATCCTAGGGTGCCCAGTCGAGTTCGCGGCGGATGGTGCCGAAATCGACGGCTTAACGCCAGTCATGTCCCGGTCGATCCTCGACGAAGGTGATCTGCTCCCGGTAGGACCACCCGTCGTCACGCGGGCGGGCGCGATCGAGCAGGGTGCAGATCGCCTCGACCACCTCGAGATTGGCTTTTTCCTCGCCCGCACCGATCGGATAGATGCGCCCGACCGTGCCCTGCTCCGCGACGAGCCGCAACGCTCGGCTGTGATCGTCGATGAAGAGCCAGTCGCGCACGTTCTTGCCGGTGCCGTAGATCGGCAGCGGGGCGCCGTCGAGCGCGTTGAGGATCATCAGCGGAATAAGTTTTTCGGGATACTGGTAGGGCCCGTAAATGTTCGACGAATGGGTTGTCACAACGGGCAGGCCGTAGGTCTTGTGCCAGGCCCCGACCAGATGGTCGGACGCGGCCCTGCTCGCGTTGTAGGGCGAGTTCGGCCGATAGGGCGATTCTTCGTCGAACGCACCTTCTGCGTCGAGCTAACCGTAGACCTCATCGGTCGAGACGTGATGGAAGCAGAACGGCACCTCCGTCTCGGCCCGCGTCCGCCAATAATCGAGTGCCGCCTCGAGCAGCACGTAGGTGCCCTCGATGTTGGTCTCCATTAACACCGCCGGGGTATCGATCGAGCCGTCGACATGGGTTTCCGCCGCAAGATGTAAAGAAGATGTCGGGCTTGGTCTGCGCAAACAGGTCGCGCACCACGCGAGCCTCGGTCTCAACGATCAGCTGGCGGACCAACACCGAGCCAACGAACCCGGCGCCGCCGGTCACCAGGTAGGTACCGGGCGCTGGCGTCGTCATGACACCCGCTCGGCGTAATCTAGGCTTGCACAAATCGGGCCCACTCTTTCGTCTAATCGACGCGCCAGGCCCCACACCTCGGCCGCAAACGTCACTTCCCCGAAAGGTCGAGGCGGATCATATCGCGAAAGATGCCCTTGCCGGAAGAAGTGCCGTATCGAACCGCTGCAAGCACGCCATCGCGCGCCCGGCTATGCTACTATCTGGCCGCGGCGGCGGGGCGGGCGACGGGGGCGACGGGATGGCGGATTATCGGGGGCGGCGGGTTCTGGTCACGGGCGCGGACGGGTTCATCGGCTCACACCTGGCCGAGACCCTGGCGGGGGAAGGCGCGCAGGTGAGCGCGCTCGCACTCTATAACGCCCACGACCATTTCGGCTGGCTCGACGATATCGATCCCGATCTGCGCGCAGGCATCGCCTGCGTACGGGGCGATGTGCGTGACGCCGGGTTCATGACCCGCCTTATCGCGGGCCAGGACGTCGTCTTCCACCTCGCCGCACTGATCGCTATTCCCCACTCCTACGATGCGCCACAATCCTATGTCGACGTTAACGTTACCGGCACGCTTAACCTGCTCGAAGCGGCCCGCACCGCGGGCGTCTCGCGGGTCGTACAAACCTCGACCAGCGAAGTCTACGGCACGGCGCAAACCGAGCCGATCGACGAAAACCATCCCCTGCAGGGCCAGTCGCCCTATTCGGCCAGCAAGATCGGCGCCGACATGATGGCCGAGGCATTTGCCCGCTCGTTCGACCTGCCCGTCGTCACCCTGCGCCCCTTCAATACCTACGGCCCGCGCCAGAGCGAACGCGCCGTTATTGCCAGCACAGTTCGTCAGTTGCTCGACCCGGCCTGCGAGACGATCCGGCTGGGCGACCTTTCGCCGCGCCGCGATTTCACCTATGTCGCGGACAGCGTCGAGGCGTTCCGCCTGGCCGGCAGCGTGGACGGCCTCGAGTTCGGTGCGCCCTACAATGCGGGCACCGGCACCGCCGTGACCATCGCCGAATTGGTCGAAACCCTGTTTGCGATTACCGGCAGCAATAAGCCTGTCGAGCAGGAAGACGCCCGGCTCCGTCCGGCTAACTCCGAGGTGCACGCTCTGTTGGCCGATGCGCGCCGCTTTGCCGACGCCACGGGCTGGGCCGCCCGGACCACCCTCGAGGAAGGCCTAACCCGGACCGTCGCCTGGTGGCGCGAACGACTTGAGGCGGGTCAGGTCCGCGCCCGCGCCGACTACGTCACTTAAATGTGCAGGGTTTGCGCCTATGGCTGGCCGCACCGAAACTGACGGGTTAAACTCAGGCCGGCAGTTCCCGGCCCGGCTTCTTTTTGACGCTATCGGCACAATCTTTCGCATGTTCAAGGCTTACGCTTTTTTTACCCTCAAGCTAGCGGTCTCCGCCGGCCTGATCTGGCTGCTCATGGAGAGAATCGAGATCGGCGCCGTGGCCGAGCGGCTTACCCAACTGGCGCCCGGCGCTATTGCCGCCAGCTTCGCAATTCTTATCGTCCAGTCCGTTATCGCGAGCACGCGTTGGCGAATCGTCTCGCACCGGGTTGGCGTCCCGCTCGGTTTCGTAACCGCCCTTCGTCTCTTCTGTGTTGGCCTTTTCTTCAACCAGACCCTGGTCTCCAGCATCGGCGGCGACGCGGTGCGCATTTGGTTCGTCCGTCAGCTGGCCGACGGCATGGCCGAAGCGTTCCGCAGTGTGTTGATCGACCGGCTCGTGGCGCTCGCCGGACTTTTTTTGATCGTCGCGGCATCGCTGCCCGTTCTCCTGGATCTCGTTACCACACCGACAGCGCGCGCCGGCGTGCTCGCGGTACTGGGTGTGGGCATCGGCACGCTCATCCTGCTTCTCCTGCTCGATCGCCTTCCCGTCTTGTCCCAACGTCTGCGCACGAAAGGTGTGCTCGACGAGTTCGCCCGGTCCTGTCGGCGAGTGTTGCTTGACCCCCGCGTCGCTTTTTCGGCCCTCGGGCTGTCGCTCGCGGTGCACCTGCTCTCGGCGTTGACCGTCTTCGTGGTTGCCCGGGGCATCGGCATTGAGGTCTCGCTTGGCCAGATGGTGGTTCTCGTTCCGCCGGTGATCCTGGTCGCGACCCTGCCCATCTCGGTGGCCGGTTGGGGCGTGCGGGAAGGTGCCATGATTTCGGCGTTGGGCTTCGCGGGGGTCGCCCCCGCCGACGCTCTAGCGGTCTCAGTCATCTTTGGCCTGGCGCTTATCGTGATTGCCCTGCCGGGCGGCGCCGTCTGGCTTATCAGTCTGCGTCGGCGCACCCGACCGGCCCCGCCGCCCACGGCGATGTCCAGGCCATGACCAATTTCGTCGACAACAGTCTGTCTCCACGCAAGACGCGAATTCGCGATCTCGCCGACCGGCTTGCGCGCGGTCGTGCCGGTTGGATTGCTAAAAATACCTATTATCACGAGCGGGACTGGGCCTACATGCGCTTCCTCGTACCGCCGGGGTTGCGTGTCCTCGATTTGGGCTGCGGCACCGGGCGGCTGCTCGCCGAACTATCCCCGTCCCGCGGCGTCGGTATCGATTTCAGCGCCGCGATGATCGAGGTCGCCCGCGAGGCCAATCCCGAGTTTGAATTCCATATCGGCGACATCGAAAACCCATCGGTTCTGGCTACGATCGAGGGCCCGTTCGACGCAGTGATTCTGGCCGATACGGTGGGCTCGCTCGACGATGTAGAAACCCTGCTCAAGATCCTTGGGCCGCTGGTCAGTCCCGAGACACGTCTGATCGTCTGCTACTACTCGCAAGTCTGGAACCCGCTGCTCCGCCTGGCCGAACTGCTCGGTGGCAAGATGCCCCAGGAACCGCAGAACTGGCTCTCCTCGGACGACATCGAGGGATTGCTCAAGCTCGCCGGCTTCGAATGTATCAAGCGCGAGTGGCGCCTGCTTCTGCCCCGCTTCCTGCTCGGGCTGGGGCCCCTGCTGAACAACACACTCGGCACCCTGCCAATGATCCGCCACGCCTGCCTGCGCAACTACCTGATCGCGCGCAGCACCGAAAACCAGCGGCGCAAAAACCTCTCCACAACAGTCGTTATCCCGTGCCGCAACGAGCGTGGCAACATCGAGCCGGCGGTCGCCCGGCTGCCCGCCTTCTGCGACGACATCGAGATCCTGTTCGTCGAAGGCCACAGCAAGGACGGTACGGCCGACGAAATCCGCCGCATCATCGCGGCTTATCCCGACCAGGACATCAAGCTCCTTGTCCAGGACGGGCGCGGCAAGGCCGACGCGGTGCATAAGGGTTTCGCGGCGGCGCGCGGCGATGTGCTCATGATCCTCGACGCCGACCTCACCGTACCGCCCGAGGACCTGCCCAAATTCTACGATGCGCTAACCAGCGGCAAGGGCGAGTTCATCAACGGTACGCGTCTCGTCTATCCCATGGAAAAGGGCGCCATGCGGGCGCTCAACACGCTCGGCAACCGCTATTTTGCCCACCTCTTCACCTGGCTGCTCAACCAGCGCTTCACCGATACCCTGTGCGGCACCAAGGTACTGACCCGCGAGAGTTACGCGAGGCTCGCCGCCAACCGGGCCTATTTCGGCGATTTCGACCCGTTTGGCGATTTCGACCTCATCTTCGGCGCGGTCAAGCTCAACCTCAAGGTGATCGAGGTCCCGATCCGCTATGCCGAGCGAACCTACGGCACGACCCAGATTTCGCGCTTTCGTCACGGTTTGCTGCTAATGCGCATGTGTCTGTTCGCGTTCTTCAAACTCAAGGCAATCTGAACGTGACGGTCAGCTATCTCCTGGGTTACCGGGATATCTGGCAAAAGAAACCGGTCTTGCGCGCTCTCTACGGCGATTATCACCGGCGCATGGCGGCCGCCTGCAGCCCAGGGCTAACCCTCGAGATCGGCGGCGGCGCGGGGCATCTGAAGGAGCTTCGCGAGGACGTATTGTCGAGCGACATCCAGCTCGCGCCCTGGCTCGATCTCGTGGCCGACGCGCAAGCGCTGCCCTTGGCCGATGCCAGTCTCGACAACATCGTCATGCTCGACGTCCTCCATCACGTCGAGCGCCCGCGGCGCTTTTTCGAAGAAGCGCAGCGGTGCTTGCGTCCCGGCGGGCGCATCGTCCTGCTCGAGCCGGCGATGACGCCGCTCAGTACCCTCCTTTACCGCTTTGGCCATCCCGAACCCGTCGATATGGCCGCCGACCCCCTGACCGACGAAAGCCCCACGCCGGAGCGCGATCCGTACGATGCGAACCAGGCAATCCCCACTCTGCTTTTCCGCCGCACCCCCAAACGCTTCGCACGCTTGTTCCCCGAGCTGGTGCTTCGCCGGGCCGACCTGCTCAGCCTGTTCGCTTTCCCGCTCTCCGGCGGATTTCGCCCCTGGAGCCTTGTCCCCGCCGCGCTGATCCCTCCGCTGCTTGCTCTAGAAAGCGCGCTGCTGCCATTGCTTGGGCCTCTCATGGCGTTTCGCTTGCTCGTCGTCATCGAGCGGCGCTGATCCCATGACCTTCGCGCCTTCCGCCGCACCCGCCCTCACCAACCGCCTCCTCTGGCTTGTTTTCGCCACCGCCCTCAGTATCCGCCTCGCCTATGTGTTGGGCCTCTATCTGGGCGTCGGGCCCGAAGCCCTGACCGCGAACGATTCGATCGCCTACAGCTCGGGCGCCGGCCTGATCCTCGATCAGGGCGTGGGGGCCTGGCAGGTCGACCTGATGCCGCTCTACATGTTGTTCCTGGCTGCGCATTACGCGATCCAGGGTACGGTGGACCCGTTGTTTCCCGTGCTCACCCAGTGCGCGCTCGATGCGCTCACCGCCGTCATGGTCGGGCTGATCGCCGGCCGTCTCGATCACAAATTAGCCTTGCCCGCAGGCTTGTTCGCGGCGCTGTGCCCTAGCCTAATCATTACAGCCGGGATCATCTACACCGACAGCCTGTTCCTATTTTTCGCCACCGCCGCCCTGTTTGGCGCGCAGCGCTGGTTGCAGCGCCCCGGCTGGGATTGGGCCGCTGTCCTGGGCCTTGCCCTCGGCCTTGCACTGCTTACCCGGGTCATGATGGCGCCCTGGGCGCTCGGCTTGCTAGTCGCACTTCCCCTCGGGGCGCTGATGCTCCGCCGCTTCGACTCGCGGGCACCGCTGCAGATGGGACTTGTCGCCCTCCTCTGCGCCGGCCTGCAAACGCCGGTGTTGGTGCGCAACGCCGTCGATTTCGACAGCTTTGGCCTGACCGCCCAAAGCGGCAGCCATGCGCTTTACTGGATCGCTCCGCTGGTGCGTGAAGCCGTGGACGGCACGCCCCAGGAGGAGGGCGCGGCTGAACTCCAGGAGCGATTCGATGCTACCGCAGCGGGGGCGGAAACTAATCCCTTCCGCCGCTCGAACGCGATGAGTGCGTATGCCCTCGACGAGCTGGGCCGATTCGGCCTCGGCGCTATCGCGAAGAGCTGGACGATCGGCGCGGCGATCAACCTGGGTGCGCCCGCTGTTATCCTCTCGCCGCCCATCACCGCCTTGCCGCGCACCGGCTTCTACGACACCCCGGGCGCCGGCAAGGGCGAAAAGATCGTCAATTTCCTGTTTGCCAACGACAACCCGGTTTACGCCTGGATCCTATTGGTCTCGCTCGTCGGCCTTGCACTCGCCCGCCTCGCCCAGCTTGGTGGCGTCGTCTCGTTGGCGCGTCGGGGCCGCGAGGTGCGCGTCGCCCTGCTCCTGCTGCTCGGCTGGGTCGCATTCATCCTGCTGATCAACGGGCCCATCGCCTCGGCCAAGTACCGCCTGCCCATCGAGCCGGCGATGGCTGTCTTCTTCGCGCAAGGCTTCCGGGTTTTCGTCGAGCGCTGGCGCGGCCGAGCACGCCCCATCTTCCGGCGCCGCTTCTGAGTTAGCCTTCGAGCAGCACGCGCAGGCCTGGTGGAAATTCCTCTTCCAGCCGCTCCGCCGGAAAGAACAGGAAATTGAAGACGTAACCCTCGCGCGGACATTTAGGCCCGTGATGGCGCGCCGGATCGAGCGCCGCGATCTGGCGCAGCCGGCCGTGCAGATAAAAATAGGCGCGCATATTGAATTCCCGCTCGATCCGCCCCAAGGCCTCGGTGATCGGCAGCTTGGTGTGGATCTCCTCGATCTCGACCAGCAGGGTCGGTCGATCGCGCGCGATAGTCTTGGCCGCTCCTTTGAGCATCTCGTATTCGAAGCCCTCGACGTCGATCTTGATGAAGCCGATGTCGGACAGACCCTCGTCGTCGAGCCGGCGGGTCTCGACCGCCACGGCGTCGAAGCTAGACGCCACCGCGTCCTCGCTCAGGCTCGCACGCTGGTTGGAATAGCCCTTGGCACCCCGCGGTATCCGGAGTGCCGCCTCACCGTTTTGGTCCGAGAGCGCAGCGGGAGAGACCGTCACCTTGCGCCCCATGGCGCGGACAAGCTGGCGATGGAGCTTGGGGTTGGGCTCGTACGCATAGACATGCCGCGCGGTGCGCCCCATCCAGGTCGAATAGACGCCCTTGTTGGCACCCGCATCGACCGCGTTGCGCGCGGGATCGACGAGGGCGGGCAGCAGATGGATTTCACGCTCGCCCCGCGCGCGTTCGCGGCGCGCCCGAAACCAGGCGTAAAGCCGGGGCGGCACGAGTACATCCTTGAGCTTTTCCTCGAAGGTGGAGGTCGGCTCCCAGCCGCGCGGCTTCACAGCGATGCCCTTCTGGCCGGCCGGGCCGCCAGCACGAAGCCCAGAGCCACGAACAGCACGAGCTGCCACCAGGCCGACCAGATGGAGAAATTAAAAAATGACGAGCACCAGAAAGCCGCCACCAACGCCAACCCCGCCGCGCCCGCTGTCCGGTCCTTCGCGGTCAGCGCGAGCAGGCGACGGCCCAGCAGCGCCAACGCACCAAGCAGCGCGAACGTGCCCAGAGCGCCAGTTTCGAGAAACATCTCGAGCAGCCAGTTGTGAGGGTGGCTGGGGATGAATTCCTGGTTGAACTGGGGAATCACGGCGCCCGCGCCCGGCAGGCGGCTCGCCATATGGATGCCGTGGCCGAACCACGGCGCCTCAAGCGCCCGGTCGCGGGCAAAACTCCAGATAGCCTGGCGGTGGGGATCGATCAACCCGGCGGGCGGCGCCAGGTCGACCGTGGCGATGACCGGCTCACCACTCTCGGCATCCCGCTCCGGTATCGCTGGAAGCTGTGCCAACGCGATGCAGACGACCGCCACCACCGCCGCGCCTAAGGCCGAGAGTAGGCCGCTGCGAAGCCGTCCGAGCCCCGGCGCGCCCAGGGCAAGCATGGCCACCCCAACCACCGCGCCTGCCGCAAGTCCGACCATCCCAGCCCGGCTGTCGACGGCCAGAACCAGCGCCACGCCGGCGGGCACCAGGGCGAGCCCTGCCCAGCGCCAGGCGCCGCCCAACCGCCAGCCTGCCCACAGCCAGATTGGCACGAGGCAGGCAACCGCCGAGCCATAACCCTTGAGCAGCTTCGCGGCTCGTACCTCCTCCCAGCCGAGACCGCGTACCAGACCGTAAACCGGCGAGTGGAGGTAGATGCCGATCAGCGCGACGGCAAGGCAGACCAGCCCGGCGCCGATCAGAGCTTGGAGCGCAAGGCGTTGGGCGCGCTCGTCCTGCCCAAGGAAAGCACCGAGCAGCGCACCACCCGCGATAAGCCCGATCATCCGCCCCCAGACGCCGAGCGAGCGGCCGATGTCCGCCGAGAGCAACGTGCTCACCAGCCAGCAGGCGAACAGAGCTATAACGGCCGCCCCAAGCGGTGTTCGCAATCCCCGGACGGCAAGGCGGACCGTCTCGATACGCTGGGGATGAAGCAAGACGATTATCAGGCCCACTGCCAGCACGATGCCGGACACCGCCCGGCCCGACGCCAACAGGGGCAATGCGGCCCCCGCCAACACCGCGGCACTCACGCCGAGCCAATACGAAAGCGGGTTCACACGTCCTCCGCCTTACGGACCAACAGCTTGATGCCGGGCTTGAACGCGAACCGCCGCTTGACCACCGAAAGGCCGTGCCGGGCGAGCAGACGGGCGAGGTTGCGCGGGCTGAAATAAAGGCAGTGCGACGGCGGATCGTACCCGTCCCATGCGGTCAGATCGCGCGGGCGACGCCAATGGCCGATGTCGGGTGTGGTCAGGAAAAGCACGGCGCCGGGCGCCATGACGGCGGCAATCGCCGCGATAAAACGGTTCACGTCCGGCGAATGCTCGATCACCTCCGAACAATAGACCGCATCAAACGGGGCGCCCTCGGGTTCGAAGCTCTCCGCCGTGGCCACGACGAAGCCGTTCTTGGAGAAATGTTCGCGGGCGTAGGCGATAGAGACCGGGTCGGGGTCGAGCCCGACCGCCTCGAAGCCCCGCTCGCGCACGGCCTCGGTCATAAAGCCGCCGTTGCAGCCGACATCGAGAAAACGCCCGCGTCTGCTCCGCGCCGCGAGCCAACCCGCGCGTCGCCGGCAGCGGCGCATCTTGGAATGGACCTTGCCGAAATAGCCCTCGGTCGCGCCACCATAGGCATCGTTATATATAGTGTCGACGGTGGCCGCGTCGGGCATGGGGTCGAGAAAAACCAGATCGCAGTCCGGGCAGCGGCGCAAACTGTGGCCGCCCTGCTCGAACCAGGGCTCGCCGCTGGCGCCGCACACCTGACAAATCGATCCGTCGCTCACCCGTCATTCCTCTCAAATAACGGGGCCCCGCAACCCCGCGCATCCGTGGTAGACGAGTGCGGCGCGCCCGACAAGAGGTTCGTAACGCGCGCGGTACGCTTCCCCATCTCGACAACAGCCACGAATTGAAGTCGAATGCGCCGTCATGAAGACTTACCAACCTTGCTGTGCGGCGGACCGCCTATGACGGGCCTGCGCGTTCCCTACGGCCAGAGTGTTCACGGCGAAGCCGAGATCGCGGCGGTCGTCGAGGTCTTGCGCAGCTCGACCCAGATGGGCGCGCGCACCGAGGCGTTCGAGGCCCGCGTGGCCAAGCTGTTCGCGAAGCGTTTCGGGTTAATGGTCAATTCCGGCAGTTCTGCGCTCTATCTCGCCGTCGAACTGCTCGATCTGCCCGAGGGCGCCGAGGTCATCACCCCGGCGCTGACCTTCGCCACCACCGTCGCACCCCTGGTCCGCGCCGGCCTGGTGCCCGCCTTCGTCGATGTCGAAGAGGGCACCTACAACATCGATGCCGGACGCATCGAGGCGATGATCACGCCCGCGACCCGCGCCCTCGTGGTGCCTAACCTGATCGGCAACCTACCCGACTGGGACGCGTTGCGCAGCCTCGCCGACGCACATGGCCTGGTTACCGTCGAGGATTCCGCCGACACGCTCGGTGCGACGCTCAACGGCACGAGCACGGGCACCCGCGCCGACCTTTCAGCGACTAGCTTCTACGGCTCACACATCATCAACTGCGCGGGCAACGGCGGACTGCTGGCGCTCGATGACCCCGAGCTCGCGCGCCGTGCCCGGCTGCTGCGTAGCTGGGGGCGGAGCTCGTCGGTAGTAGGCAAGGACGAGCACGAGACCATCGCGGCGCGCTTCGATATCGAACTCGACGGCATCGAGTACGACCGCAAGTTCGTCTTCGACGAGTTGGGCTTCAATCTCGAGCCCTCCGAAATCGGCGCCGCCTTCGGGCTGGTCCAGCTCGATGGGCTGGAGGCCAATATCAACGCGCGGCGCGCGAACTTCGCGGCCCATCTCGATTTCTTTGGCGGCTTCGAAGAGTATTTCATCCTGCCCCGCGAGCCCGACGGCGCGCGTACCGGCTGGCTCGCGTTTCCCCTGACGATTCGCGAGGGCGCACCGTTCACGCGGCGCGAATTTCAGATCCATCTCGAAGAGCGCAACATCCAGACCCGACCCGTCTTCACGGGCAACATCCTGCGCCAGCCCGGCTTCGCGAACATCGCCCGGAAGGAATCGCCCGACGGCTACCCACAAGCCGACTGCGTGATGCGGGGCGGCATCCTGCTCGGCTGCCACCAGGGGCTCGGCGCGAGCCAGATTGCCTGGCTGCACGAAACCGCGCACGGCTTCCTCGAAGCGAAGGGCTGACTATGGCAGGAGTGCTGGTAAGCGGCGCGGTGGGCTTCATCGGAAGCCACCTGGTTCGCAGGCTGGTGGGCGAGGGCGCGGCGGTCCACGCCCTGTTGCGCGAGGGCAGCGACGCAAGCTGCCTCGCCGAGCTCGGCGGCACGGTTACGCTCCATCGTCACGATGGCAGCACCGACGGGCTCACGGACATCCTGGCCGACGCCCGGCCCGAAACGGTTTATCACCTGGCCGCCCATTTCGTCGCCGAGCACCAGGCGGGCGACATTGTGCCGCTGATCGACTCAAACCTGCGCTTCGCCACCCAGCTCGCCGAAGCGGCTGTGGCCACGGGCGTGCACGACTTCGTCAATGTCGGCACTGCCTGGGAGCATTTTGAGGACGGCGACGACAACCCGGTCTGCCTCTACGCCGCGACCAAACACGCCCTCGAATCCATCCTTCGCTTCTACGTCGAGGCGCGGGGTCTACGCGTCGTGACGCTCAAGCTGTTCGACAGCTACGGACCAAAGGACCCGCGGCGCAAGCTGTTCAGCATCCTGCGCGAGGCCGCGGCCGAAGGCCAGCGGCTCGCCCTGTCGCCCGGCGCACAGCTCGTCGACATCGTCTATGTCGACGACATCATCGAGGCGCTGTTCGTTGCGACGCGCCGGCTCGCCGATGGCGAAGTCGAGGGCATGGAGCGCTATGCCGTCTCCTCGGGCAATCCGCTCCCGCTTCGCGAATTGGTCGAGACCTGGGCCCGGGTCACAGGCAAAGCGCTCGACATCGAGTGGGGCGGGCGCCCCTACCGCGCCCGCGAAGTCATGGTGCCGTGGCGGACCGGTGCACGGCTGCCCCGCTGGCGGCTCGCGGTCTCGCTCGAGGACGGCATTGCGCGCATGGAGGCCGAGCCTGTTTGAGATCCTGAAAACCGCGATCCCAGGCGTACGCGAGTTGCGCAGCGCCCCGCGTCCCGATTCCCGCGGCCGCTTCGTGAAAACCTTCCACGCCGACTCCTTTGCCGAGCACGGACTGGCGACGGGTTTTCGCGAACAGTACTACTCGATCTCCAACGCTGGCGTGCTGCGCGGCCTGCATTTCCAGACCCCGCCCGCCGATCACGCCAAACTTGTGTTCTGCACCGCGGGCGCCGTGCTCGACGTGGCGCTCGACTTGCGCCTTGGCTCGCCCGCCTATGGCCGTCACGTCGCGCTCACCCTCTCGGCCGAAAATACCGCGCAAATCTACATCCCGCCCGGTTGCGCCCACGGCTTCTGCGTTACCGAAGGACCGGCGACCCTGGTTTACGCGACCACCACCGAATACGCGCCCCGGCTTGATGCGGGCGTGCTCTGGAATTCGGCGGGCATTGACTGGCCCGTCGAGGCGCCGACCCTGTCCGAGCGCGACGCGGGCCTGCCATCGTTGGGCGACTTCGCAAGCCCGTTCACCTTCGAAGGCTGATCGTCGTCGCCAAGAGCCGAATTCGTCCGAAAACGCGTACGGCCGCGACTGCGGCCCGCCGCTTATGCGGCGCGCCCGCGCAGGCGCGGACCGCTAGGTCCGCTGCCGTGAGCGAGAAGAGCGAAGAGTGATTCCATTAGGAATAGGATCACGCTAGAGCGCTTCGTAGCGCTCGATCTGCGCCCGGGTAATAGCCGTGGCATCGTCACCGTCGGCCAGCGCGCGATACCACTCCGCGGTCCAGGCGAGAGCTTCCGAAATGGCCAATTTCGGGCGCCAGCCCAACGCCTGTTTTGCGGCGTCAGCATTGAGCGCGAGGACGCGTTTCTCCGCCGGCTGGGGCGCGGCATCGTGGCTCCAGCCCGTGGTCGAACCCAGCGCCTCCAGCATCCGTTCCGCGATTGCCCCAACGGGCAACCCGCCTTCGTCGTTGGGACCGAAATTAAGCGCCCGTGGCAGGGCGGCGCCCGCGCCCGCGGCCAGCCGCTCGGCGTAGGCCAGATAGCCCGCGAGCGGGTCGAGCACATGCTGCCACGGGCGCGTCGCTTCGGGGTAGCGCAGCACCGGCGCGCGGCCTGCCTCAACGGCGCGCCAGATATCGGGGATCAACCGGTCGGCGGCCCAGTCGCCGCCCCCGATCACGTTGCCTGCCCGCGCGCTCGCCACCGCCACGCCCGCTGCATCGAAATAACTTCGCGCCCAGGCGTTGGCCGCCATCTCGGCCGCCGCCTTCGAAGCGCTGTAGGGATCGTCGCCGCCCAGCGGATCAGCTTCCGTAAATGGCGCGCCGCTTTCCCGGTTGGCGTAGGCCTTGTCGCTGGTCACCACGAGCACCGCGCGCAGGTTTTCGCATCCGCGCAAGGCATCAAGCAAACGGGCGGTACCCATAACGTTGGCCGCAAAAGTCTCGAGCGGGCTTTCGTAGGAGCGGCGCACGACCGCCTGGGCGGCGAGGTGCAGCACAATCTCCGGGTCCGCCGCCTCGACCGCCGCGCCCACCGCACCCGCGTCGGCGAGATCGGCGATTCGCGATTCGAGGCCAAGCTGGACCTGCGAGAGGGCGAACAGGTTGGGCTTGGTCTCGGGCGCCAGCGCGAAGCCGGTCACCTGTGCGCCCAGGCGCTCGAGCCAGAACGCCATCCAGGCGCCCTTGAACCCCGTGTGGCCCGTGAGCAGGACCCGCTTGGCGCGCCAGAACCCCGGGTTCACGGCGCACTGCTTTTGGGTCGAGCGCGCCGGGTCGAGCGCGAGGCAGGCCTGCCCAGCAGGTAGGCGAGGCTGCCGCTGGCGCGTGCGGCGTCGCGCACCGCCTTTGTCGCCTGCCCGATCAAGGCGTAGCCCAGCGCCTTGGCGGCGAAGCCCAGCGCGTTGCCCAGCGCCACGGCCGGGCCCCCACCCGCACGCCCGTGCTTAGCCTCGACATAGAGCCGCGACCAGGCCATGTGGAAAAACTTCTCCCAATGGCTTGCCCAGCCGGCATGGATCGAGCCGCCGCCCAGATGCTCCGCTTGTGCGCCCGGCACCAGAACCAGAGAATAGCCCGCGGCGCGCAGGCGCAAGCAGAGGTCGTCGTCTTCGTAATAGAGAAAGATCGCGGGGTCGTAGCCGCCGGTCGCGCGCACCGCGCTCATGCGCAACACGAACACCGCGCCCGATAGAAAGCCCGCGCAAAGCGGACCCTCCGGGGCGGGTTCGCCGTCGCGGCGTGCATCTAAACGAGCGCGCTCGAACAGCCCAGTATCGTGGGATATCTCGAGCGAGCCATCGGGATTATAAATCGCCGGGCCCAGCATGGCGGCATCCGGATAGGCGTCAGCGGCGGCAATCAGCGCATCAAGCGCGCCCGCACGCAACACGGCGTCGGGGTTTATGACCAGCGCGAACTCGCTCGCCACTCGCTCCAGCCCCTGGTTGGCGCCGTTGCCGTAGCCCAGCCCGACCGGGTTGGCGATGAGTTCGGCCGCTGGCGCGTTCGCGCGCACTGCTGCAACGCAGCCGTCGCGGCTTGCGTTATCGACCACGACGATCGCCGTGGCCCGTGCCACGGAGGCGAGGCAGGGGCCGATAACATGACTGCTGTCGTGGGTTACCGCGACGACGCTGGTTCGCGCCCAGGCGTCGCCTCCCGCCATGGAGGCGCGCGCCGCCGGCGCCGCCGTCACTCCCAGACTTTCCATGGCGCTTTGCCGCTCACCCACAGCCGCTCGAGCAGCATCTTTTCGCGCAGCGTATCCATCGGTTGCCAGAAGCCACCGTGACTGTAGGCGGCGAGTTCGCCGCGCTCGGCCAGGCCGCGCAGCGGCTCCTGCTCCCATATCGTCGCATCATCCTCGATGGCATCGAGCGCGGCCGGCTCGAGCACGAAAAAGCCGCCATTGATCGCGCCGCCGGCGCCAGGCGCCTTCTCGACGAAGCGCGCAACCTTTCCGTCTTCGATCTCGGTCGCGCCGAAGCGCCCCGGCGGACGGACCACCGTGACCGTCGCAGCACAGCCTGCCTCGCGGTGGCGCGCCAGCAACGCCGCGATATCGACGTCACCGACCCCATCGCCGTAGGTCATGCAGAAACTCTCGCCCGGATCGAGATAGGGCGCCGCCCGCTTGAGCCGCCCCCCGGTCTGGGTCTCGGCACCGGTCTCGATCAAGGTCACCCGCCAGGGCTCGCTCGCGCTGTTGTGATAGGTGATTTCATTACTCGTCAGATCGACGGTTACGTCCGAGCGGTGGAGCACGTAGTTGGCAAAATACTCCTTGACCACATAGCCCTTGTAGCCGAGGCAGACGACGAAGTCGCAGACCCCGTAATGGGCATAGAGCTTCATGATGTGCCACAGGATCGGCTGACCGCCGATCTCGATCATCGGTTTCGGCCGGAGGTGGGATTCTTCCGCAATGCGACTGCCGACGCCGCCGGCAAGAATGACGGTTTTCACGCTGTGGGCTCCGCTTGTTCGCGCAACGCTGTGATGCGGAGCCTAGCCTAAAGCGGCAGCGAAGGCGAGCCGGCGGCCTGCCCCGCAAACGCGCCGTGACCCCGAGGGCGCGAGCGGCTATAAGCTGGACGGGTGATGTTCTGGGCGGCGGTCAGCGGTGTTGCGGCAGGCGTCGTCGTGGTCTCGGCGGCGGGCACGGCGTTGCTCTGCCGCGCCCTTCGCCAACGCGCCATCCTCGACCATCCCAACGAGCGCTCGAGCCACAGCGTCCCAACACCGCGCGGCGCGGGCCTCGCCGTCGTCGGCGCGCTGCTCGCGGGCTGGCTCGCACTCGCATTGATTTATGCCGGCGGCGGGCTGTGGCTTATCCTGGGCGCTGGCGCAGCTCTCGCGGCCTTCTCCTGGCTCGACGATCTGCGGACCTTAAGCGTCGGGCCCCGCCTCGCAGTGCAGGCCGGCGCCATCGCCGCCGGGCTGTTCAGCCTCAGCCCCGATGCCCTGGTCTTCCAGGGCACCCTGCCGCTCGTCCTCGACCGGTTGCTCGCGGGCCTGCTCTGGCTGTGGTTCGTCAATCTCTACAACTTCATGGACGGTATCGACGGTATCACCGGGGTCGAGACCGCGACAATCGCGGGCGGCATGGTCGTGCTCGGCGCCGCCATCGGTACGACGCCTATCCTCGCCGGATTTGCCCTGATCGCGCTGGCCGCCGGTGCCGCCTTCCTGCCCTGGAATTGGCACCCGGCGCGGATTTTTCTGGGCGATGTGGGCAGTGTACCGCTCGGCTTTCTCATGGGTTGGCTGTTGCTCGCGCTAGCCGCAAGCGGCCAGTGGCCGGCGGCGTTGATCTTGCCGGCCTATTACCTAGGCGACGCAACCCTGACCCTGGCACAGCGCGCCGCTCGCGGCGACGCGGTCTGGCGAGCACACCGCGAACACGCCTACCAGCGCAGCGTCCAGGGCGGACGGAGCCACGACGCTACGGTCACGCTCATCGGCATCGCCAATCTGGGCCTCGTCGGGCTGGCCTGCGCGAGCGTGCTGTGGCCGGGCGCAACCTTGCCCGCGTTGGGCGCGGCGGTGGTGTTGACCGGCGCTCTATTATGGTATCTTCCTCGCCCGATGACGCGGTCGAGTGATGACTGACAAACGCGCGGATTTCCGCATCAAACGCAACTACCTGGTGATCGTCCACGACCTCGTGATGGCGGCCGCCTCCTTTCTCGCCGCGCTGATCCTGCGCCGCGGGTTTTACGATTTCCAGCCCGAAACCTTCACCTCCACGCTGTGGGGCTTAGCGCTATTCACCGGGGTTTGCGCCCTCGTCTTCCTGCGCTTGCGGGTCTATCGCGGGGTCTGGCAATACGCTTCGGTGACCGACCTGATCCAGGTCACCAAGGCGGTCTCGCTCGCGATCCTGGTTTTCCTGCCGCTGCTCTTCATCGTTACCCGGCTCGAGGCCTTTCCGCGCTCGGCCCTAGTCATCAACTGGTTCGTCCTGCTCGCCCTGATGGGGGGCGCCCGGTTCGCCTACCGGCTCGCCCGCTACCGCAACCTGGGCGGTGCGTTCGATGCCGCGGCACGCAGCGCTCGCATCCCGGTCCTGCTCGCCGGCGCGGGCGATGGCGCCGAGGCCTTCATCCGCGAGATGGCACGCAATCCAAACGCAAATTATCGGGTGCTCGGCCTGCTCGACGACGACCGCCACAAGGTTGGGCGCGATATTCACGGCCTGCGCGTGTTTGGCCGGCTTGCCGATCTGTCCGAGGTCGTGGCCAAGCTCAAGCGCCGAGGCGAACGGGCTCAGCGCCTGATCGTCACCGACGACCGGATTACGGGCGAGCCTCTGACCCGGCTGCTCGAGAGGGCCGACGAGCTCGGCCTCACACTGGCCCGGTTACCCAAGCTCACCGATTTTCGTCACGGCGAGGCACCCATCGAGGCGCGGCCCGTCGCCATCGCGGATCTGTTGGGCCGGCCCCAGGCGGCGCTCGACCGCGCGGGGATGCGTGCCCTGATCGAAGGCAAGCGGGTGCTGATCACGGGGGCGGGCGGGTCGATCGGCGGCGAGCTGTCCCGCCAGGCCGCGGGCTATGCGCCGGACCGGCTAATCCTGCTCGACAACGCCGAGCACGCGCTCTACCAGATCGACATGGAAATCGCGACCTGCCATCCAGAGCTGTCGCGCGAAACCATCCTGGGCGATGTGCGCGACCGGGCTCGGATCGATCAGGTCCTGGCCCGCGAGCGCCCCGAGCTGGTCTTTCACGCCGCCGCCTTCAAGCACGTCCCCATGGTCGAAGCCAATCCGAACGAGGGCGTGCTGACCAACATCGCGGGCACCCGCAACCTGGCCGAGGCCTGCCGCGATGGCGGCGTCGGGGCGATGGTGCTGATTTCGACCGACAAGGCAGTCAATCCGTCGAGCGTGATGGGCGCGACCAAGCGGGTTGCCGAACTTTATTGCCACGCCCTGGACGCGAATCGCGACGAGGACGGCTGCCACTTTATCACCGTGCGCTTCGGCAACGTGCTGGGCTCGACCGGCTCGGTGGTGCCCCTGTTCCAGCGCCAGATTGCCGCCGGTGGGCCGCTCACCGTGACCGATCCCGAGGTGACGCGCTACTTCATGACCATCCGCGAGGCGGTCGAACTGGTGCTCCAGGCCTCGGTGCTGGGCGTGCACGAGCCCTCGGGCAGCAAGGGCGTCTATGTCCTCGACATGGGCAAGCCCGTGCTCATCGCCGATCTCGCACGCCAACTGATCTGCCTCGCCGGCCTCAAGCCCGACCTCGACATCATGATCGATTATGTCGGCCTGCGGCCCGGCGAAAAACTGACCGAGGAACTGTTCTACGACGGTGAGCCGCGCCTGCCGACTACCCAGCCCGGCCTGATGTGCGCGGCCACGCGGCCCGCCGAGTTTGCCCTCCTGACCGACACCATCGATCGCCTCGAGGCGGCGGCGCGCGCCCGGCGCACGGTGGAGGCGCTAACCCTTCTGCGTGTCCTCGTGCCCGAATACGTCACCCCTCCGCCTCAGGTAAACGATCGCCTCGAAGCCGCTCCGTAACCTATTCCCGCCAACCCCGTTCCCGTTCATAAGGAAATTGCCGATCATGTCCGAGCCGTCCGCCCTTCGCTCCGTCCGCCGCGCCCTGATATCGGTGTCCGATAAGACTGGTATTGCCGAGCTCGGCCGCTTTCTCGCCAAGCACGGCGTCGAGGTACTGTCCACGGGCGGTTCGGCCAAGGCGCTCGGCGAGGCCGGTATCGACGTGATCGAGGTCTCGCGTCACACCGGCTTTCCCGAGATCATGAACGGGCGTGTGAAAACGCTGCACCCGATGATTCATGGCGGTATTCTCGCCAACCGCGACGATAACGCGCACATGGACGCGCTAGAGCAACACGGCATCGCGCCGATCGACCTCGTGGTGGTCAACCTCTACCCCTTCGAGCAAACCGTCCGTGCGGGCGCGGGCTTCGACGACTGTATCGAAAACATCGATATCGGCGGCCCCACCCTGATCCGCGCCGCGGCCAAGAACCACGGCTCCGTCGCGGTCGTCACCGATCCGGAGGATTACGCCCGGGTGATGGACGACATGCACCACAACGACGGTGCCACGGGCGGCGAGTTGCGCCGCGGGCTTGCCGCGGCGGCATATGCCCACACGGCCGCCTACGACGCCGCAATCGCCGCCTGGTTCCCCCGCCAGCAGGACGAGGCCTACCCCGATCGATTGTTCGTCTCGGCCGAGCGCCGCCAACTCTTGCGCTACGGCGAGAATCCCCATCAGAGCGCTGCCTTTTATGCCACCACTGCGCCGCGCGCCGGCGTCGCTACGGCGCGCCAGCTCCAGGGCAAGGAACTCAGTTACAACAATCTCAACGACACCGATGCCGCTTTCGAGCTGGTCGCCGAATTCACCGCCGAGCCGGCCGTAGCGATTATCAAGCACGCCAACCCCTGCGGCACGGCCCTGGGCGCGAGCCTCGCCGACGCTTACCAGAGAGCGCTCGCCTGCGACCCGGTGAGCGCGTTCGGCGGCGTGATCGCGCTCAACCGGGCGCTCGACGGCGAGACGGCGAGCCTGATTGCCGAGCTCTTCGCCGAGGTAGTGATCGCGCCGGACGCCGACGCCGACGCCCGCGCCGTGCTCGCGGATAAGAAAAACCTGCGCCTGCTGGTAACCGGCGCGATGCCCGATGCGGGCGAGCGATCTCCCACGCTGCGCGCGCTGGCAGGCGGCTATCTGCTGCAGGACCGCGACGGCGCCGTGGTCGACGAGGACGGGCTGCACACCGTCACCAAACGCAAACCCGACGAGGCCGAGATGACCGACCTTCGCTTCGCCTTCACCCTTGCGAAGCACGTCAAGTCGAACGCCATCGTCTACGTCAAAGACCGGGCGAGCGTGGGTGTCGGCGCGGGCCAGATGAGCCGCGTCGATTCCGCCCGCATCGCGGCACAAAAGGCCGCCGAGGCGCAAGCAGCAGCGGGCGAGAGCGAGAGCCGTACCGCCGGCTCGGTAGTGGCGTCCGACGCCTTCTTTCCCTTCGCCGACGGCCTGCTCGTAACCATCGAGGCGGGCGCGAAGGCGGTGATCCAACCGGGCGGTTCGGTCCGCGACGACGAGGTCATCGCCGCGGCCGACGAGGCGGGCATCGCCATGGTGTTCACCGGCATGCGCCACTTTCGCCACTGAGCGGAGTGACGCGGATGCAAAAACCCGTCGCCGCCTTCCTGATTGGATGCTTTCTTCTCGCAGGCTCCGCGCGGGCTGGCTTCGACGAGGGGCTGGCCGCCTACAACGAGGGCCGCTTCTAGATAGCGGTCGACGAATTCATCCCACTCGGCGGAGAGGGCGACGCCTGGGCCCGGTTCTATCTCGGCCATATTTTTTACTTCGGCTACGGCCGCGAGGCCTACCCGAACGGCGCCGCCAACCTCTATTTCGAAGCGGCCGAGCGGGCTCACGCTGGCGCCTAATACAGTCTGGGCCGATTACTCTTCAATGGCGAAGGCGTGGCCGAGCGTGGCCTTATCCGGGTTACCCATTTGGATCCGCCGGGCCGCCCAGCAGGGCCTGCCCGAAGCCCGGTTTAATTATGCGCTGCTGTTCCGCAACGGGACCGTCGTGCCGCTGGACCTGGGCGAAGCCCATTTCTGGTGTCTGCTCGCCGAGAGCACCGTCGGACAAGCGGACGGCGAGCTGGCGGCCTTGCTCAGGCCGCCCTGTGCCGAGATTGCGCTCCGGCTCGATCCCAAGACCCGCTTCGAGGCCGAGGAGCGCAGCTGGCTGTGGCAACGCCAGCTCGAAAACCCGGCGATCTGGCCAACCCGGGCCATACCCTGACCGCTGCGCGGCGGCGTCAGCGTACGATCAGGCTGCGAATCTGGCGATTTGCTACCACGAGTATGGAGAGGTCAGGCGCCGAGCCCGTCTTGACGTCTTCGAGCAAGTCCGTCGCGCTTTCGAACAGAAGCCAGTTCTCATCGATCCAGCGCTCGATCGCCGCAACGCCCGATTCGCCTGCCGCCGTCGTGAGCACGGACGCAGTGAGCGCGGTCTGCTGGGAATAAAGGTCGTCGACGATGGCATTGACCGCCCGGCGTTGCCAATGGCTCCGTGTCAGCAGCTCCTCGGCGTAGGTGCGTAGCCAGTCGAAGCCAAACCGCACGCCGATCTCAAAATAGGTCCCGGCGACAGCCTCGAGATTGAGATCAAACCCTTTTGCGACATCTACGATGCCGCAGGCGGGGATCAGGCCGTCGACGGCCGCGACGCGGCGCGCTAGGGCTTCGGGCACGCCGGCGCCGGTCAGGCGGGTTTTGACCATCTCGACCAGCGACATCTCTTCTTCGGCAAAGATGGTTTCGAAGTTCTCGGCGATCACGCGCACGCCGGGCGCGTACTCCTCGATGGTTTCAGCAATATCAAGCGGCTGCGGCCGGTTGCGCAGGAACCACAGATTGCCGTGCTCGACCAGCCGGTGGGCGATGGCGAGCATCTCGATCTGGACAGGGGTGGGCACCGCGTTGTCGAGCGCCTCGATCTCGCCCCAGAACCCACGCATGTCGAACACCTGACGGGCCGCCGCGTAGGTCCGCGCGATATCGCTGACGTGACGCCCGGTCTCCTCCGAGAGCCAGTGAACGAAGGCCGGCCCCGCCCGATTGACCAGGCTATTCGCCACCGAGGTCGCAATGATCTCCCGGCGCAGGCGGTGCTCGCCGATATTGTCGCCATAACGCTCGCGCATGGGCTCGGGAAAATAGCGCATCAGGTCTTCGATCAAATAGGCGTCTTCGGGCACGTCCGAATCGCACAGCCGGGCGAACAGGTCGTTCTTGGCGTAGGCCAGCAGCACTGCGATCTCAGGACGGGTCAGGCCGCTACCCGATTTGCTCCGTTCCGCCAGCTCTTCGTCGTTGGGTAGAAACTCGACCGCGCGATCGAGCAGGCCGGACTTTTCGAGCATGCGCATGAGCCGGGCATGATATTCGAGGTGCGCAGAGGCTTGGGCCTCGGCAATTCCGATCGCCTGGGTCTGCAGGTAATTGTCGCGCACCACCAGTTCGCCAACCTCGTCGGTCATGGCGCGGAGCAGCGCATCGCGCTGCTTGAGCGTGAGATCGCCGGCCGCCACCACCTGGTCGAGAGTGATTTTGATATTGACCTCGTGGTCCGAACAGTCGACCCCCGCTGAATTGTCGATGGCGTCAGTGTTGATGTGCCCGCCCCGGGCCGCATACTCGATACGCGCCCGCTGGGTCAGGCTCAGGTTGGCGCCCTCGCCCACGACCCGGGCACCAAGCTCGCGGGCGTCCACGCGCAAGCCGTCGTTGACGCGGTCACCGACCTCCGCGTGGCCTTCGTCGCTCGCCTTGACGAAGGTGCCTATACCGCCCAGCCAGAGCAGATCGACCTCGGTGCGCAACAGCGCGCGGATCAACTCGCCGGGCGTGAGGCGGTCGGCGCTCAGCCCGAAGCGCTCCTTGACCTCCGCGCTGAGAGTCACCGATTTCGCGCTGCGCTCGAACACGCCACCGCCCTTGGACAGGGTCTTGGTCTTGTAGTCGGCCCAGCTCGACCGGGGCAGCCCGAATAACCGCTTGCGCTCGGCAAAGCTCTCCGCCGGGTCGGGATCGGGGTCGAGAAAGATATGCATATGGTCGAACGCGGCGAGCAGCTTGGTGTGGCGCGAGAGCAGCATGCCGTTGCCGAACACGTCGCCCATCATGCCGCCGATGCCGACCACGGTGAAATCCGTCTTCTGGATATCGGTGCCGAGCCCGCGGAAATGCCGCTTGACCGACTCCCATGCGCCGCGCGCCGTAATCCCCATCTTCTTGTGGTCGTAGCCGGTAGCACCCCCTGAGGCGAAGGCGTCGCCCAGCCAGAAGCCGCGCCCCGTCGAGATTTCGTTGGCGATGTCCGAGAAGGTCGCCGTGCCCTTGTCGGCGGCAACCACGAGATAGGAATCGTCGCCGTCGTAGCGCACCAGGTCCGGCGGCGGCACCAGCGCGCCCTCGACCAGGTTGTCGGTGAGGTCGAGCAGGCCGTCGATCAGCACGCGGTAGCACGCAATGCCTTCCTCCTGCTGGGTGTCGCGCCCGGCCCCGGCGGGCATCTGTTTACACACAAAGCCGCCCTTTGCGCCGACCGGCACGATGACCGCGTTCTTGACCATCTGGGCCTTCATCAGGCCCAGGATCTCGGTGCGAAAATCCTCCCGCCGGTCCGACCAGCGAATGCCACCGCGTGCCACCAGGCCGCCGCGCAGATGGATGCCCTCCATGCGCGGGGAATAGACGAAGACCTCAACATGGGGTCTGGGCAGGGGCAGCTCGTCCAGCGCCTGGCTGTCGAGTTTGAACGAAATATAGGGCTTTAGCCCGCCGCCCGCGGCCGGTTGGAAATAGTTGGTCCGCAGCGTCGCTTCGATGGCCGCGAGGTAGTGGCGCAGGATGCGGTCCTCGTCGAGACTGGCGACTGCATCGAGCCCGTCGTTGATCTCGGCGATCAGCTCGTTGGCCGCCTGTTTGTTCTCGTTGCCCGCGCGCGCCGGGTCGAGGCGCGCCGTGAACAGCTCGACCAGGGCGCGCGCGAGATCCGCGTTGGCCGCCAGGGTTTGCTCCATATAGTCCTGGCTGAAGGTCACGCCAGCCTGGCGGAGATATTTGCAGTAGGCACGCAGGATCACGACCTCGCGCCAGGTCAGCCCGGCCTCGAGCACGAGCCGGTTAAAGCCGTCGTCTTCGATCTCGCCGGTCCAGACCTGGGCGAAGGTGTCGTGGAATTTCTGTTTCACCGCGAGCAGGTCGATTTCCTTAACCTCGCGCGTGACCAGGTTGAAATCGTGCATCCAGACGGTGACACCCTCGACGGTCTGGACCTCGTAGGGCCGCTCGCCCAGCATGAGCAAGCCCATATGCTCGAGCGGCGGCAGGATGTCGGACAGCGGCACGGGGTCACCAATCCGGTAGAGTTTGAATTTCAGCAGGCCGGGCGCCTGGTCGACCGGGCAGTACAGGTTCATGGCGAAGCCCAAGCCACCGCGGTCGCCGATGCTCTCGATCTTCTCGATGTCGAGCACCGCGATCTGGGCGTCGAAGTCCTCGCGATAGGCAGTCGGAAACGCGTTGCGGAAACGGTTGAGCGAGGCCACGCCCCGCTCCTCGCCGTGGTGCTCGATCAGGCAGTGGCGCAGCGCATCGTCCCAGGTCTGCACGGCGGCGACGAGGCGCGCCTCGACGTCCGCGGTATCGATGTCCGGGATCGCGCCGGGCGTTGTCTGGATGATGAAGTGGATGCGCGCCAGCGGTTCGTCGGAGAGCTGGGTCGTGAACGAGGAGCGGCTGCCCGCAAAGGCCGCCTCCAGGATCGCCTCCATGCGTAGGCGTAGGTCGGTATTGAAACGGTCGCGCGGCACATAAACCAGGCAGGAGACGAAGCGCTCGTAGGCATCGCGCCGGGCGAACAGGCGGGTCCGCTGACGCTCCTGGAGATGCAGGATCGCGAGGCTCATCTCGAACAGCTCGTCGCTCGAGATCTGGAACAATTCGTCCCGCGGGAAGCGCTCTAGAATATTGAGCAACGCCTTGCCGTCATGACCGCCCGGCACGAAGCCGGCGCGATCGATGGTCCGGCTGACCCGGCGGCGCAGCAGGGGAATGTCCATCGGCGAGCGGTTATAGGCGGCGGAGGTGAACAGGCCAACAAAGCGGCGCTCGCCCTTGACCCGGCCCGCCTCGTCGAAGGTCTTGACGCAGACGATGTCCATATGGACCGGGCGATGGACGCTCGCAACCGAGTTCGACTTATTAATCATCAGGATGCGCGGTGCGTGCACGAAGCTGCTGACCTCGGGCGGCAGGGCGCCGTCGCCGGTCTGGCTGGTGATCGAATCCACCGCTTCGTGGCGCAGCAAACCGAGGCCGCTGTCCTTGACCACCCGGTAGCCGATCTCGCCCGCCTTCTGGGTCAACGCGTACTCGCGAAAGCCCAGAAACGTGAAGTGATTGTCGAGCAACCAGTCGAGAAAGGCGATCACCTCCTCGACCTGGTCTGCCGGTAGGTCGGGCGCGTGCTCGGTGAACCGCTCAGTGGTCTCGCGCAGCTTCGCCGTCATCTCCTTCCAGTCGTCGACCACCGTGCGCACGTCGGCAAGCATGTGCTCCAGCGCGCCCGTCAGCTCGTCCAGATAAGCGTCCGCCGTGTGTTGGTCGACCTCTATATGGATCAGGGATTCGCACCGCGCGCCCTCCGCCCCGCCGTTGGTCTCGGCGATCCCGGTCAAGCGGTCGTCGCCGTCGCGCGTTACGCCGAACACCGGGTGGATGATCAAATGAACCATCAGGTCGTGGCGGTTGAGCTCGGCGCTTACCGAATCGACCAGGAACGGCATGTCGTCGTTAACCACCTCGACGATGGTGTGGTCCGACTGCCAGCCGTGACCTTCCAGGGTCGGGTTGTAGACCCGTACCTTGGGCTGCCTGCCCCGGCGTGTTTGCGCGAAGTTCCAGTGCGAGAGCGCAGCTCCGTAGAGGTCGCCTGCGCTGCGATCGGCCAGATCCTCCGGCGGCACAGTCTCGTAATAACGGCGCACGAAGCGCTCGGCCTCGTCCCAGCGATCCTGCGCCAAGCGATCGTGCAACAGGCCGACGACGAGCTCGACGAGCTCGACCTTTTGCTCCCGTGCCCTGGTCAGCATGGCAATTCCTGCAGCCGCGTTCCGCCTGGCGGCGGAGCTCTATTACCCTGATCGCAACCTATGGGAAACACAGTGCCATTAAAAGGACCGAAGCGCTTCCGGCGGGGATTGCGGTTTTTTGGTGACGCGGCACGGATTTCCTGTGATAGGCTCTCCACTAGATCCATGCTAGGGTCCAATAAATGGCGTCCACAGCGGTACCGCTGCTTGGCGTAAGGCAGCGACGAACATGTCAAGTTTGCCAGTGAAAAATTGAAGTTGACAAGGGAGAGCAGCACCATGTCCAAAGCAGTTGTAAGCGATTCCAAGACCAAGGAATATCTCACCCGCTATATGGAAGGCGTCGAGAAGCGCAATCCGGGCGAGCCCGAGTTTCACCAGGCGGTCTACGAAGCGGCGGTGAGCATTTTCCCGTATATCGCCGACAAGCCCAAATATCACGAGAACCAGATCCTCGAGCGCATGGCCGAGCCCGAGCGCGTCATCTACTTCCGGGTACCCTGGACCGATGACAAGGGCCGCGTGCGCACCAACCGCGGTTTCCGCGTCCAGTTCAACAGCGCGATCGGGCCCTACAAGGGCGGTGTGCGCTTCCACCCGAGCGTCAACCTGAGCATCCTGAAGTTCCTCGGCTACGAGCAGACCTTCAAGAACAGCCTGACCGGCCTGCCCATGGGCGGCGGCAAGGGCGGCGCCAACTTCAATCCGAAGGGCAAGTCCGACAACGAGGTCATGCGCTTCTGCCAGTCCTTCATTACCGAACTCTACCGCCATATCGGCGAGGACACGGACATTCCCGCGGGCGATATCGGCGTCGGCGGCCGTGAGATCGGCTACATGTTTGGCCAGTACAAGCGCATCACCAACCGCTTCGTCGGCGTGCTGACAGGCAAGGGCCTCGAGTTCGGCGGCTCGAAGATGCGGACCGAGGCGACTGGCTACGGCGCCATGTTCTTCCTGCGCAACATGCTCGTTCATGCCGGCGACGGCATGGACGGCAAGCGGATCTCGATCTCGGGCTCGGGCAACGTCGCGACCCACGCGGCGGAGAAGGCCCTCCAGCTCGGCGCCAAGCCGCTCACGCTGTCCGATTCGGGTGGCTTCATCCATTGCGCCGACGGCCTCTCCCAGGAGCAGATCGACTGGGTCAAGGAGCTCAAGGGCGTGCGCCGGGGCCGAATCTCGGAGGCGGCCGACGAGTTCAACAACATCGAGTTCCACGAGGGCAAGCGGCCCTGGGGCGTCGAAGTCGACTGCGCGATGCCGTCGGCGACCCAGAACGAGGTCAACGCCGAGGACGCAGCGACGCTGATCAAGAACGGCGCCAAGGCCGTCGCTGAAGCCGCCAACATGCCCTGCGAACAGGGTGCGGTCGACGCCTTTGTCGAGGGCGACGTGATGTTCGGCCCGGCCAAGGCGGTCAACGCCGGCGGCGTCGGGGTCTCCGGCCTCGAGATGAGCCAGAACAGCGCCCGCATCGCGTGGGACACGGATCACTTGCGCACCCTGCTCGAGAACATGATGCGCGACATCCACGACAGTTGCGTCGAATACGGTACCCAGAAGACCGGCCCGGTGAACTATCTCGGCGGCGCCAACATCGCTGGCTTCATCAAGGTCGCCGACGCCATGCTGTCCTACGGCCACGTCTAGGCGCCGGCGCCCCTGATCGGGCCCATCGCACCGACCTTCGAGGGCGCCGGCGGGAGACCGCCCGGCGCCCTCGTTTCTTTTGGAACACCGCCATGATCGTCGTCTTTGGATCGGTCAATATCGACTTCATCGTCTCTCTCAAAAGCCTGCCACACCCGGGCGAAACCGTGCTCGGCTAGGGCTATCGCCCCCTTGCCCGGCAGCAAGGGGGCGAACCAGGCCGCGGCGGCGGCCAAGGCGGGTGCGCGGGTCCGCTTCGCCAGCGCCGTGGGCCTCAACATGTTCGCCGATCTGGCGTTGGACGCACTCAAGGTCCACCAGCGTCGACACGAGCGCCGTGCACCGCATCGAGGCTGCGGCCGCGGGCGCCGCCTTCATCTGCGTCGATGACGCGGGCGAAAACTAGATCGCGGTCGCCGCCGGCGCCAACAATTGAGGCCCGCGCCGAACAGGTGCCCGGCGACTGGCTTAACCCCGAGACCACCTTGCTGCTTCAGATGGAGCTCCCCGCGGCCCAAAGCTGGCGCCTGGCCGAACGGGCCCATGCCCGGGGTGCGCGGGTGCTGCTCAACTTGGCTCCGGCGCGGCCCGTCCCGGACGGTGTGCTCGACAATCTCGACGCGCTGAGCGTCAACGAGGTCGAGGCGCTGACCCTTGCCCGCGACTGGGGCGTCGATACGGGGGGGTGCCGGCGCCGGCCTGGCCGAAGCGTTGCGTTATGCCAGTGTCGTGGGCGGCCTCGCCTGCGAGGGCGAGGGCGCCGCGTCGGAGAGCGCCTGGCTGGCGAACACCGCGTAGGGCGCGCAGCGGATCGAATCGCCCCCCGCCACAGCGACCATGTAATGAAACGCCGGGATCGGCCGGCCGAGGCAGGCCAGCGCGGTGGCCTGAACCGAATGGGTATGCACGATCGCGCCCACATCGGGCCGCGCGGCGTAATCAGGAAGCCTCGCCCCGGATCCGAGCCGCGCGCTAACATTGCCCGAGGCGCCTTGATTGATCCCAAGCCCGTTCATCCGCCGTGCCGCGGCGGCAATCTGTTTGCGCAACCCCGGCTCAGCCATGCCCCGCCGCCTTTTCCGGATAAAGCGCAGCGAGGCCGTCCGCGTTCGCGGCGCAAACTCCCCGCTCGGTTACCAGCGCGCTCACCAGACGCGCGGGCGTCACATCGAAGGCAGGATTTGCCACCACCGTGCCCTCAGGCGCGATAAAGACCTGCGTCATGCCGCCATCGGCGGTCCGCCCGGCCACGTTGAGCACTTCCGCCTCGCTTCGTTCCTCGATCGGGATTTCCGTCAGCCCGTCGGTGACGGTCCAGTCGATGCTCGGTCCCGGCAGGCAGACATAGAACGGCACGCCGCAGTCGTTTGCCGCCAGCGCCTTGAGATAAGTGCCGATCTTGTTGCACACGTCACCTGTGGCCGTGGTGCGGTCCGTGCCGACGAAGCAGAGATCGACCGCGCCCCGTTGCATCAGGTGGCCGCCCGCGCTGTCCACGATCACCGTGTGGGGCACGCCGTGCTGCCCCAGCTCCCACGCGGTCAAGGCCGCGCCCTGGTTGCGCGGGCGGGTCTCGTCGACCCAGACGTGGACGTCGATGCCTTTGTTAAACGCCTTGTAGACGGGGCTGAGCGCCGTGCCCCAATCGACCGTCGCAAGCCAGCCGGCATTGCAGTGGGTGAGCAGGTTGACCGGGCCGTCGTTTGCTTTGGCCGCACGCGCCTGCTCGATCAGGCCCAGCCCATGATCGCCGATCGCTTCGCAGATCGCCACGTCCTCGTCGGCAATCTCGCCCGCGCGCCGCCACGCCGCATCACCGCGCCACGCCACTTCGGTATTGCGCAACACGCTCGCCATCTCATCCAGCGCCCAACGCAAATTGACCGCCGTGGGCCGGGTCTCGATCAGTATCGCATACGCGGTCTCGATGGCTTCATCCGAGGCGTCGGCTTCCATGGCGAGTGCCATACCATAGGCCGCCGCGGCGCCTATCAGCGGCGCGCCGCGCACCCGCATGGTGGCGATAGCCTTGGCCGCATCCGCGACACCGTCGAGGCGGCGGATGACAAGCGCGTGGGGCAGCGCCGCCTGGTCGATAATTTCGACCGCCCGGCCCTCTTCCGCCGGCCAGATCGTGCGCATGGCAACGCCGTCGACCTTCACGAACTTCCCCCATCTCCCGCGACGTGCGGGCGCGCTCAGGATAACCCAAGCCGGAGGCCGGGCAAGCGGCGTGCTCGTTTACGTTTTTTTAGGCGCACGTGGAGAAACCGCCATCGATTAGCGGGGGGGGGCTTGCTGATCTTGAATGCTACTCCCATGAAACTCGCCTGGCCCGAACCCGGCACCCACCACACCGAAGCCGCGCACCCTGCGCTCGCGCGCCTTGCCGCACAGTCGTCGGCCCGCGGGCGGCACAAATGCCCTAGCTGTCGCCTGTTCTGCCTCGATCACGCGTCGCTCGAGTGCTGCTGCGCCTGCTCCACCGTCTACCCCCGAGGCGCCCCGGCGGATGTCGGCCGAGGCCGATAGCCACCCCATCGAGCCCGGCATTGCACCGCTGGTATTCGAATTTTACGCGCTCCGGCTGTGCCTGCCCTGCTGGTCTTGTGAGGGCCATGCCGACGAAGCGGGTACGCTCACCCGCCTGCCGCGCGTGTGGTTTCATTACCACGATATTGTCTATCTCGGGTTGATCGCCTATTGCCTGTTCGAGCTTCGCCGCGCCCGCGCCCGCGGTCGGCCCTGGCAGGTCCGGGTCGGACTCAGCGCCGCCGACGGCGGAGATGCATTATTTTCCTTGGAACCGGCGCTCCGCCCGGGCGGAAATAAAGGCGCTTCAGAAAGTCTCCTCGGTCACAATAAACCCGCGAGCCCCGGAAAGGCCGCAGTGAAAAATGGAGCGGGCGATGAGATTCGAACTCACGACCCCAACCTTGGCAAGGTTGTGCTCTACCCCTGAGCTACGCCCGCTCGAGCGCGCGCGATCATACGCCATGACGCTTCGATTGCAACAGGGCGCACTCAAGACTCAATTATCGCCTTGAGCCATCGCTTCTCTCGGGTATGGTGCGGCCATGTCTGCCAGCCGAGCCGACCTGTTCGCCAAACTCGAGGCGCTGGAAATCGAGACGACCACCGTTGAGCACCCGCCCGTGTTCACGGTCGAAGAGTACGAACCCGTCCTCGCCCATCTGCCCGGAGCACACTGTAAATCATTGTTTTTTAAGGATAAAAATTGTCGGTTGTGGCTCGTAGTCACGCGCCAGAAACGCCCGCTCAACATCAACAGACTAGCCAAGGGCATCGGGGCGGCACGCTGCTCGTTCGGCAAGCCCGAGCTGTTGGCCGACGTGCTCGGCGTCAAGCCGGGCTCGGTCTCGCCCTTCGGCCTGATCAACGACACCGACGCACGCGTCACGGTCATTCTCGACGCCGAGATGATGACCGACGAACCGCTCAACTACCACCCATTGGAAAATACCGCGACCACGGCAATTTCCGCAGCCGATTTGCGCCGCTTCCTTGCGGCCACCGGCCAAACGGTGCGCGAGGTCGATTTCGATCCCTTCGCCCCCGATCCAGAGTAGGTAGGAACCCCACCCCGCGCCGCGTGTTCGGCGCCGAGACTTGCCAGAGCCGATTCGAAGTGCCATTTACATCGAGAGTTAAGAGGAGCGGAGAAGCAAGATGGAAACCATCCTCGGAGAAGGCGGCGTCGCCGGCGCCGACCTCGTCAAGGACGCGACGACCGAGACCTTCATAGCCGACGTCATCGACGCGAGCGCCGAGGTGCCCGTCATCCTCGATCTCTGGGCCGACTGGTGCGGCCCGTGCAAGCAACTGGGCCCGGTGATCGAGGCCGCGGTGCGCGCGGCAAACGGCAAGGTCAAGCTGGTCAAGCTCGACATCGACAAAGCGCCCGAAATCGCGCAGCAGCTCCGCGTTCAGTCGATTCCCGCGGTCTTCGCGTTCCATAAGGGGCAACCCGTCGACGGCTTCGTCGGCGCGCTACCGGAAAGCCAGATCAAGGACTTCGTCAACAAGGTGATCAAGGCCAGCGGCGGCGATGCGGGCATCGAGGAGGCGTTCGCGCAGGCCAAGGCGGCCTTCGATGCGGACAACTTCGAAGCCGCGCTGACGCTCTGCAACCAAATCTTCGAACACGACGCCAGTCACCTCCCGACCGTCGGCTTGCTCGCGCGCTGCCATATCGCCGCGGGCGAGCTTGACGACGCCGCCGAGTTGCTCGACGCGCTGGAGGAAGACGCCCGCTCTGACCCCGAGATCACCGGTGCGGTTGCCGCGCTCGACCTTGCCCGCCAGGCGAACACCGTGGGCGGAGACGCCGGCGAGCTTGAAGCCCGCATCGCCGTCGACCCCAACGACCACCAGGCGCGCTATGATCTGGCGCTTGTCCGCTACAGCACGGGCAATCACGAAGGCGCGGCCAATGCGCTGCTCGACATCATCGCCGCCATGCGCGACTGGAACGAGGGCGCGGCCAAGACCAAGCTGCTCGAGCTGTTCGAGGCGTTCGGCGCGGACGACGATGTCACCCTGGCCGGGCGTCGGCGGCTGTCCTCGATCCTGTTTTCCTGAGCCGCGGACCGGGCGCTCCATGACCGACGGCCCCCTTCTGACCCAGCCCGACGAACTGCCGAGCTCGCTCCCCATCTTTCCGCTGGCCGGCTGCATCCTGCTTCCCGGCGGGCAGCTGCCGCTCAATATCTTCGAGCCGCGCTATCTGGAAATGTGTCGCGCCGCCATGGCGAACGAGAAGATCATCGGCATGGTCCAGCCGACCGACCCCCGGGATGCAGCGGAATTCCCTGCGGTCTACGCCACCGGTTGCGCCGGGCGCATCACCGAGTTCGAGGAAACCGACGACCACCACTTCCTGATCACCCTGACCGGGTTGTGCCGCTTCGATATCGTCGAAGAACTGCCCATTACCCATCGCTATCGCGAGGTTCGCGCCGCCTGGACACCGTTTGCCCAGGACCTGGAGGCGTGCCGCTGCAAGCTCGATCGTGACGCGCTGATCCCGATGCTGGAGACCTATTTCGGCTGCTGCGGCCTGGCCGCCGACTGGGATACGATCGCGGGAACCCCCGACCACTGCCTGGTCACGTTGCTCGCCATGATCTGCCCCTTCTCCGCAAGCGAGAAGCAGGCGTTGCTTGAATGCCGCGATACGACGGAGCGCTCGGTCCTGCTTGTCGCGCTGATGCAAATAGCGGTCGCCGCGGGTGGCGGGGACGCACTGGTCACCCGGCACTAACCGAGAGGGCGAGACCATGGCCGAGAGCAAACCCGGCGTCGATCCCAAGCTGCTGGAAATTCTCGTCTGCCCGCTGACCAAGGGGCCGTTGCGCTATGACCTCGAGGCCCAGGAGCTGATCAGCGACCAGGCGGGATTGTGCTACCCGATCCGCGATGGCATTCCGATCATGCTGATCGACGAGGCGCGCCCCATCGATGCGCCGCGTGAGCCTGGCGCCAGCACGTGAGCGACGAATACGACATCAAGCACTGGCCCAGCGAGATTCGCCTCAAACAGGCGGAAAAGTGTCTCGAGATCGATTTCGATGACGGCAAGTCGTTTCGCTTTCCCGCCGAGTTCCTTCGGGTCGAGAGCCCGTCCGCCGAAGTCATGGGCCACGGGCCCGGTCAGAAGAAAGTCATCCCCGGGCGGCGCCATGTCGGCATCGTGAGGCTCGAGCCAGTCGGCAACTACGCAATTCGTATCGAGTTCGACGATCTGCACAACACGGGCATTTTTTCGTGGATTTATTTCTACGAGATCGGACGACGCCAGGATGAGCTGTGGCAGGCTTACCTCGACAACCTCGCCGCCCACGGCCTCTCGCGCGACCCCTGAGGTTCACAAGAATCTGATCGCGCTCCCAGCTTCGCTTTTGCTAAGTTAAGCGCCGGTGCTGAGCCGCGTGCCCTGTGCTGGACGGAGAGATGCGCGGCGGTCACCGATAGCAGGGGGAGCCATCATGGCCGAATCACCGGCACCGAGCGATCACCACACCATCGTCATCGGCGCTGCCGCCGCCGGCATCACCGTCACGGCCCTGCTGCTGCGTCACAATTTCGGCCTCGACATCGCGATTGTCGAGCCCCCGGACAAGCATTACTACCAGCCGGCCCCTACCCTGGTCGGCGCCGGTGCCCACTCCATGGCCGCGACCGAGCGGTCCGAACGCAGCCTGACCCCGGCGCGCGCAACCTAGATCAAGGACAAGGTGGAAGGCTTCGACCCGGACAAGAGCGCGCTAGCACTGGCCGGCGGCGGAACGCTGTCCTGCGACTGGCTGATCTGCTGTCCGGGGTTCAAGGTCAACCGTGACGCGGTCGAGGGTTTAAACGACCCGCTGGGCGCGAACAACATCACGACCAACTACCCGCCCGATTACGCGCCCTACACCTGACAATGCCTGCAGAACATCAAGGCGGGCGACACCGCGATCTTCACCATGCCGCCCATGCCCATCAAATGCCCGGGCGCGCCGCAGAAGATCGCCTATCTCGCCGCCGGCCTGCTGCGCCGCAAGGGCCTGCTGGGCGAGGTCAATATCGAGTACTGCACGGCGACGCCCGCCATGTTCTCGGTGCCCTATTTCGCGGGTCCCCTGCTCGACGTCGCCAAGAGTTACGGCATCAACGTGAATTTCAAGACCAACCTCAAGACGATCGATGCCGGGGCCATGACCGCCTCTCCGACCCTTCTAAATCTAATGTTGGCGCCACGCGCTTCGAGGCGGGCCGCAAAATGCACCGCGACCTTCGTACCGGCACGACCCTGAGTAAGTGACAGAAATCACTTCACCGCCATTACGGCGTGATAGGTAGACTATTTTCTACGGTCATTGAGCGGATGCAAGTAGGGCCATGACCCCAATGGACATCGACGCGGCCCCTGCCAAGGGCATCATCACGCCCGAGCAGGCTGAAGCCCTGAAAGCCGAAGCCGCGGTTGGCGTCCGGGAAGAGCCGGTCTCGCTGATCGATAATTTCGGCTCGCTGCTCATCGCCCTCGGCCTCGTCATCCTTCAGGGCGCGCCGTGGCTGTTCTCCGCCGCGGCCGACGGCGTCCCGCTGCCGCTGCTCTATGGTGGCTTTGCCATCGTCTATTGGGCGCTGGCGGAGTTCTTCGTGCGCGGCCCCCGCCGCCTACCCGCGACGGTTGCGGCGCTGCTATTCGCCTATGACGGCTTCCAGACGGTGGCCCAGGGGTTGCTCGGCCGGTCCGGCGACTGGAGCCCCTTCGTGATCGAGGACCCTCTTGCCATAGGGATCATCGCCGGGCTGCTGGCGTTGGCCCTCGCACGCTTTCGCTTGCCGCTGCTCGTTCTCGTCCTGGCGCTTACCGTCGTCGCGCTCGTCTTTCACCTGTTCGACCAGCCGACCCACTGGCTGGCCGCCGGCTGCGGCCTAGCACTGCTTGCGGGCGGAATCGCACTTGATCTACGCGACCCGGAACGTAAGCGACGGTGGCACGAATGGGCGCTATGGTTGTTCGTCGTGGGCTCGCCGCTCACCATCCATCCGCTGTTCTGGACGCTGATCCATAACCGAGTCGAAAAGGACGCCAGCCTCGGCGGGCTGATCGGGCTGGTCGCGGCGGTCTCGCTCGCCATCTCGTTTCTCGGCCTGCTGCTCGACCGGCGCTCTCTGGTGATCTCGCCCCTGATCTATCTCGCCGGGGCGTTCGGCTATGTCCTGGTCCGTCTTGCGGGCGATCCGTTCAGCCTGATCGGCCTGGTGCCGCTGACCATCGGCGCCTACGTTATCCTGCTCGGCGTCGCGTGGCGCCCCGTCCGGCGCACTATGCTCAAGCGCACGCCGCTACGCGGCCTGCGCCGCTGGCTTCCCCGCCCCAGCCCCTAGAGCGGCTCGCCGCGCGCGAGGCGGGGCAGATCGCCCAACGTGCCCATAGCGTGGCGCATGAAGATGCGCTTGAGCGGTGGCGCCTTCTCGACCAGGGCGAGGCCGACGTCGCGCGCAAGACGGATGGGCGCGATGTCGTTGGAGAACAACCGATTGAGCCCGTCGGTCACGGCTCCGATGGTCACCGCGTCGAAGCGCCGCCAGCGGGCGTAACTCTCGAGCAGGTCCGCCGTGCCCGGATCGAGCCCGAGCCGTGCGGCATCGACCAGAACCTCGGCCAGCGCCGCGACGTCACGCAGGCCCAGATTAAGTCCCTGGCCTGAAATCGGGTGGATGGCGTGGGCCGCATCGCCGACCAGGACGAGGCGGGTATCGGTGTAGCGCCGTGCGTTGAGCAGGGCGAGCGGATAGCTCCAGCGTTCTCCCTCGACCTCGAGCTTGCCCAGGAAATCGCCGAAGCGATGCTCCATCTCAGCGGCGAAGCCCGCATCGTCGAGCGCCAGGATGACGGGCGCAAGATCGCCCCGCTCGGTCCAGACCAGCGACGAGCGGTTGCCGGTCATGGGCAGGATAGCGAACGGGCCCGCGGGCAAGAAGCGCTCGATGGCGACGCCCCGGTGGGGCTTCTCGTGGGCCACGGTGCAGGCGATGCCGGTCTGGGCATAGCGCCAGGTCAGCACGCCTATACCGGCTGATTCGCGGGTTGCGGAGTTGCGCCCCTCGGCGACGATGACGAGCCGCGCCGTGATGGTTCGCCCGTCCTTGAGCGTCGCGTGGACGCCCGCAGCATCGCGTTCGAGATTGGCCACGACGGCGGGTGCGAACCAGTGAAGCGCCTCGGCTGGGAGTTCGGCCAGCGCCGCCATCAAGGCGGTGCGGATATGGCGGTTCTCGACGATATGGCCGAGCGGCTCGTTGCCCACGTCGCGATGGTCGTAATGCAGGAACAGCGGCGAATCGCCGTCGACCACGCGGATCTCGTTGATCGGTTGGGCCCGGGACGCCATGGCGTCCCACACGCCCAAGCCTTCGAAAATACGGCGGCTGCCGTAAGCGATGGCGCAGACCCGGCCGTCAAAGCTCCGATCGAGCATGGCGGCGGGGTCGGCGCGGTCGAGCAGCGCGACGCTCAGCCCGGCGCGGGCGGAGGCTTGGGCGAGAGTAAGCCCGATCACGCCCGCGCCCAGAATGAGCAGGTCGACGGTCGTGTTCGCGCTCTCGCCGGTGCGTGACATCGCGGCAGGATCCACCCGCGGCGCGGGCTTGTCCAGCCCGAAGCGGCCCTCTAAGGTGAACCGAAAATCGGGATCTTTACCCACTGTACAAAGAGACGGCCCGCCGGGCCGGTAATAATGGTACCGCGCGAGCGCGAAGAATGTCAGGCATGACGAATTGGCACGAGAGCACGGCTGTTGAGCTGGGCGCGGGGATCGGCGAAGGCCGGATCGACCCGGTCGAGCTCGCTGAGCACTTTGTCGCCCGGATCGAGGCCAACGACGCAGACCAAACGGTCTATATCGCCCGCCTGTTCGAGCGCACCCGTAATGACGCGAAGGCGGCCGCGAAGCGCGCGAAGGAGGGTGCGCGCGCCGGGCCGCTCGACGGCGTGCCGGTCTGCTGGAAAGATTGTTTCGACCTCGCCGGGCTCTCGTCCACCAACGGCTCGAAGACGCTGAGCCACCGGATCGCGGCGCAAGACGCGGCGCTGATTTCCCGGGGCGCGGCCGCTGGGCTGGTGATGCTGGGCAAGACCAACCTTTCGGAGTTCTGCTACAGCGGGCTGGGCATCAACCCGGCGTTCGGCACCCCGGTCAACGCTTGCGACGACACGGTCGAGCGGGTGCCCGGCGGCTCGTCGTCGGGCACGGCGGTCGCGGTGGCGAGTGGCCTGGCGGCGTGTGGCGTGGGCACGGATACGGGCGGCTCGGTGCGGATCCCGGCGGCATGGAACGGGCTGGTCGGACTCAAGACGACCTTTGGTCTGCTCCCCGGCGACGGGCTGCTCAATCTGAGCCCGAAGCTGGATACCGCCGGCCCGCTCGTTAAATCGGTCGCCGACGCGGGCGCCATGCTAGCCGTGATGGCGGCACGCCCCGGCGCCGAGCTTGCCGGCGCCTCCCTCGTGGGTGTGCGCCTCGGCGTGCCGACGGCGACCCTGTGGGACGATCTGGGACCCGGTATCGAAACCGCCGCGCGCGGCGCGCTGGATCAATGTGCCCGCGCCGGTGCGCGGCTCGTGCCCATCGAGATGCCCGAGCATGCGGACCTGCGCGAGATGTTGAGCGACGTCGGCACCCCGCTCGCAAGCGACGCCTGGGGCGAGTGGGGCGAGCATGTGAGTGCGCACCACGAACTCGTCTACGAGCCCGTGCTCCGACGCCTTGAGGTGGGTAAGACCCTCTCGACGGCGGATGCGGAGCGGGTGCGTACCCGCGCTGGAGAACTGGCGGAAAGCCTGTGCGACAAGATGGCGCGGGTCGATGCCGTAGCCTATCCGACCGTGTGCGCTGCTCCGCCGCCGATCGCGGAGCTTATCGCCGGCGGCGCGCCCTACGACGAGGCCAACGGGCGGGCCTCGCACAACACGCGATTTGCCAATTTCTTCGGTTTATGCGCGCTCACCTTGCCCTGCGGCCGCGACGAACTGGGCATGCCCGTGGGCCTCCAGCTCTCGGGCCTACCGTTCGCGGAAGACCGGTTGCTCCGCGTCGCCAAGGCGGTGGAAGATTGCCTCGCCGCCCAAGCCTGAAGCGCGCGGTGGGCTTGTCCGGCCCGGTCAGGCCCACTAGGTTGGACCCAGCAGAGAAGGCAGACGGGAGAGCAAGACCCATGGCGGAATGGTACGAGAAAACTGCGCTCGACCTGGGCTCGGCAATCGGCGCAGGCGAGATCGACCCGGTTGAGCTGGCGGAACATTTCATCGCCCGGATCGAAGCGCAGGACACGGAGCAGAAGGTCTATATCCGCCGCCTGTTCGAGCGGACCCGCGCCGAGGCCGAGGCCGCCGCCGGACGCGCGAAGGCGGGGTTACGGAAAAGCCCGCTCGACGGTGTGCCGGTCTGTTGGAAGGACTGTTACGACGTCGCAGGGCTCTCGACCAGCAACGGCTCGAAGACGCTCGCGAACCGTATCGCGCCTGCGGACGCGACCCTGTTTACGCGCGGCGTCGAGGCCGGGCTGGTGACGCTGGGCAAGACCAACCTCACGGAGTTCTGCTTCGGTGGGCTCGGCGTCAATCCGGTATTCGGCACCCCGGTTAATCCGTTCGATAAGGTAACCCCGCGCGCACCGGGTGGTTCGTCGTCGGGCACGGGCGTCGCCATCGCGAGCGGGCTGGCGGCGGCGGGGTTTGGCTCGGACACCCGCGGCTCGGTGCGCATTCCCGCTGCCTGGAACGCGCTCGTCGGCTTGAAGACGACCTTCGGCCTGCTGCCCGGCGACGGGTTGCTGAACCTGAGCCCCTCGCTGGACACACCGGGCCCGTTGGCAAAGACGGTGGCCGACGCCAACGCACTGCTGGCGATCATGGCGGCGACCCCGCCCGCTGATCTCGCGGGTGCGACGCTCAAAGGCGCGTGCTTCGGCGTGCCCCAGGAGTTGGTGTGGGACGACTGCGAGCCCGGCATCGCCGAGGCGGTGCGCGCGGGCATGGCCAAGATGGTCGCGGCGGGTGCGAGCTTCGAAGACGTCTCGATACCGGAATTCTATGAGCTGCGTGACCTGCTGGGCCAGAGCGGCAGCTTCGTTGCCGGCGAGTGCTGGGCGCTCTGGGGCGAGACGGTGGAAGCCGCGCCCGAACTGGTGTTCAAGCCGATCTATGACCGGATGCGCGCCGGCGTCACTATGTCGTCGGCGGATTCGGAAATGGTCCGGATGCGCACCGCCGAGATGACCGCCCGAGTGCAGGCACGCATGGCGGGGTTCGACGGGCTGGTCCACCCGACCCTGTGTTTTGCGCCGCCGCCCCTCGCCGAGCTGGAGAAGGGCGAAGAGTTTTACGTGGAGTCGAACCTCAAGAGCTTGCGTAACACGACGCCAGGAAATTTCTTCGGTCTGTGCGGCCTGACCCTGCCTTGCGGGATGGATAGCCAGGGGCTGCCCGTGGGATTGTTGCTCACCGGGCTGCCGCGCACGGAGGGCAAGATATTGCGCCTTGGCCAGGCGAGCGAAGACGCGCTGGCGGCCTGAAGGCCCAAGCGGACAGGAGCGGTCGATGGATTTTGCGCGGACCGAGGAACAACGCGCCATTGTCGAGGCCGTCGCCGCGGTGGTGGCGCGCTTCGACGAGGCCTATTGGCTGGAGCGCGAACGCACGGCCACTTACCCGAAGGAGTTTCATGCGGCCGTGGCGGAGGCCGGCTGGCTCGGCATCGCCATGCCCGAAGAGGTCGGCGGTGCGGGGCTCGGCATTCTGGAGACCGCGCTGGTGATGGCGACCATCACGGATTCGCCCGGCGCCATGGCCGCGGCCTCGGCGATCCACCTCAATATCTTCGGGCCCCACGCGATCTCGGTGTTCGGCACCGAGAAGCAGAAAAAAACCCTGCTGCCGCCGATTATCACGGGCGAGGTGACCTGCTGCTTCGGCGTGACCGAGCCCGATGCCGGGCTCGAGACAGGCAACATCACGACCCGCGCCGAGAAAATCGAGGGCGGCTGGCGCATTTCAGGGCGCAAGATCTGGACCTCGTCGGCGCAAAGCGCGGACCGGGTCGTGCTGCTGGCGCGAACCACGCCCAAGGAGGACTGCGCGCGCTCGACCGACGGGCTGACGCTGTTTTTCGCTGACATGGACCGGGATAAGGTGGAAGCCCGCGTGATCCCCAAGATGGGGCGCGCCGCGGTCGAATCGAACATGCTGTTCATCGACGGCCTCGAGGTGCCCGACGAGCGGCGCATCGGCGCGGTGGATGCGGGCTTCAAATGCCTGCTTCACAGCCTCAACCCGGAGCGCATCCTGGTCGCGGCGGAAGCGCTCGGGATTGGCCGCCAAGCGTTGAGCCGGGCCTCGGACTATGCCAAAGAGCGCGTCGTGTTCGGGCGCCCGATCGGCCAGAACCAGGCGATCCAGCACCCGCTGGCAAAATGCTGGGTGGCGCTTGAGGCCGCGGAATTGCTCACGCTGCGTGCCGCGTGGCTGTACGACCAGGGCGAGGAATGCGGAGCTGCGGCCAATGCGGCTAAATATTTCGCCGCCGAGGCGGGCTTCGAGGCGGCGGAGCAGGCGGTACTCACGCTGGGCGGCATGGGTTATGCCCAGGAATATCACGTCGAGCGGCTGTTGCGCGAAGCCTGGATCCCACGGCTAGCGCCGGTTACGGCCCAGCTCATGCTGTGCTACATCGCCGAGAAGGTGCTGGGCCAGCCGCGCTCGTATTGAGCGCGTCCAAAAAATCACACTGGAGTGGGAAATCGCCCGGTTCTTGAGGGACCGGATCGGCCGAAAATGATGGTTCTTCAGGGCGTTGATCAGAACCAAGCAGGAGAGATCGGTTAAATCGGTGTGACAAATATCACGTAAATTTCCTAGTTTCCCATTTATTTAAAATGAGTTAGACTTTACTCTGCATCCCAGCCGATAAGAGTTGGTGGTAAGGCTATGAACTTTTTCTCGCCCGCGAGCGGGGCGGGCACTCGCGGCTTTCGCGCCACGACGGGCGCGAGCCGAACACGGAACTAGCGGCGGCGCGCGTTTAGACGCGCAAAACGGGGCGAGGATTATCATGGTGGCAGCGAGCCGTGCGGAGCGGGATCGCGCAGGCCG